>JACCDZ010077946.1_pt1 | contig 40734 bp, 33 predicted proteins | sample 7449551 | NCBI WGS metagenome assembly JACCDZ01 (sample SAMN15323452, study PRJNA562643) | freshwater metagenome | isolation source: river surface water | place: USA:Blue River Watershed | collected 2017-08-18
CCTGATGGATCCCCAGAAATAATCTAACAATATCATGCAATTACCTTCCTGACATTTGACCAGTCAAAAACACTAGCCCATTCAAGCAGTTTCCTGACTGCTGCCTGTATTTCTTCAGTGCTGATCCCCACTCTGGCTAATCGGCACAGTCGTTTGCCCAGATAATTGAACGATAAAACTCTGCGAGTTTTCAGTGAGTTCGCTTGGAACGACCGATGTTTTCCAGCCAGTTCGGCGGCCAGCCCAAGCATATAGTGCAACCAGTTGGCCAGTGCCGCCAACAGAAGTAGAACTTCTAACCGGCCTTTCTTTTTCGTCCGATGCGCGTTGCTGCCAAGGCCATATGTTTGGCTTTTTTGGTCGCGGAATGCTTCTTCGATTTGCATTCGTGCTGCATAAAGCTTGTTGATTTTCTTGGCATAATTAAAACAATAAGCCAAGTTAGATACCAGCAGCCACGGCTCTTTAAACAAGCGGTGTTTGTCCTTTTTCCGAAGCTTGCAGCTCTTGCCGGCGAGGACTGCGCGACAAGCATATTCCTGCGATTGGCTCAGAGTTATTTCACCCAGAACCATCGGCTGTTGCCGAACTTTTTTGTACACCTTTGCCACGCTGACAAAGTCGCTTTTACCTGGCAATCGGACAGATACTTTGCCGCGCACGCGGCCGATAAAGTGCCAGCCTAAGGCGCTCACTTCTTTAAACCACGGCACTTTGAAGCCCGCATCGGTGACAATGACGGGCCGGCAGCGCTTAGGCAGCATTGCTTGTAACCGAGCCAAAAAGGCTTTGTGCATGTGTGGGCAGTTGTAATCGGATTCGGTCGTGACCATCTGCAAAAGCGTCATCGCCCGGCCTTCAACGGCCAAACTCGCGCGTAGAATAAAATGGCGACGCTCTTTATCGGCATTACTCCAGTCAACCAAGATAAGTGGTTGTTTTCCTTTGACTAAAGCACCAGTCATAGCCGCATAGAACACAGGAACTTCCTGTTGCATCGTGGTGTGGCTGAGCAACCGGTCTGCGCGTTTAATGCAATGCTTTTCTTGCGCATCACTGTCAATGCCTCGACCAATTGCAGTCACAGAGCACTGACCGTTGGTAAGCAGACTTTGCAAGGACGCGGTCAGTGAATTCAGAAGATGTTTGTTAAAAGATTTTGGGGTGACAATTTCGAGAAAATCGGCGAGCATAGTTTGAACGTTCATGGCGTGTTCTTAGATATGGTGTTTTTGGCGAAAGATCAGATCAGGAACTGCCATGAATGTTCCCGTCTTCACCTAAATTATTGTTTTATCTATACAACTTCTGGGGATACCTCAGTCGGCGCGCTCTAATTGCTCAATGGTATCTTTGACAAAAAAACTATACCCCAGATAAGCAATCAATAACGCAAAAACCACCACAACCAAACTTTTCGCTGCGGCCGGCCAGTTACCGATATCGTTTAAATCGAGGTTATTTAGATCTTCAATACTAAACTTGCGATCCATATCTTCCCCTATTTCCCTGTGGTCGCAGCGGTGGATGCAGCATTGCTAGTTTTGGATTTTTTGCTATCCCCTTGCACCGCTTCGTAGCCTTTGACACGTAAATGCATTTTAAAATCACTCAGTGTCGTGGTTTGATCTTTGCCAGCTTCAATGAATTCCAACAGCGGCTCCGACAATAACTTCGACGACTCGACCTCACGGATCATCGCCGATAAGCGGTTATTCGATTCGCTTTTACCGACGATTAGTAACATGGGGCCTTGTTTTTCTAACTTTGATAAATACACCCCTGCAGGCACAATACGCGCAACCTCATCCATGATTTGCGTGCCAAGGTTACGACTGGTCTGCAGGTGGGCAATTAAGGCTATCCGTTGTTGCAGGTTTTTTTTACGCTCTTCTAATTGTTTAATCTCCACGATCCGTTGATCGAGGATGGCGATTTCACCTTGCAAATAATTGTTACGCCCTTGCTGCCCTTCAGCCATGGCGCCATAGATGAGGCTGACCACAAAGGTCAGTAAAAAGCTACTGACACAGACCGTGGTGGCAATAGTGACAAATTGGGTTTGCTTTTGCTTTCGTTGCGCTTCGCGCCACGGCAGTAGGTTTAAATATGCCATGATGAAAAACTCCGCAGTGCAAGCCCTGTAGCAACCATCAGTTGAGGGGATGCTTTTTGTAACTGCTGTTTATCAATCGAGCTGGCAACATCCATCGCAAAGAACGGGTTGGCAACGACAGTGCGGATGCCAAGTTCCTCGGTGAGCAGTCTTTCCACCCCGTCAATTAACGCTGAACCACCGGATACCACCAGATAATCGACATTTTCACGACCGGAGGTGGTTAAATACATTTGAATGCCGCGACGGACTTGTTGTAACAACATGGTTTGAAACGGTGCCAGAACCTCAAAGGTATAATTCACCGGTAAATCGCCTGATACTTTGGCAGTCTCCGCCTCTTCCCAAGTTTTGCCGTAATAAGACACGATACTGCGGGTGTACTGGTCTCCACCAAACATCTGGTCACGGGTGTATATCGTTTTGCCATGTTCCAAAATACTCAGCAGCGTCATAGTCGCGCCGATATCAACCACCGCAACTAATTTTTCAGCCGCATCGGGGGGTAATTGGGCAAAACACAGCTCGGCGGCACGGCTCAAACAATAACTTTCGACATCAACCACTTTGGCGGTAAAACCACCGGCATCAAGCGCGCTGACCCGGGTTTGGACACTTTCGGTACGGGCGGCACTGAGTAACACGTTGACACGGGAGGGATCATTAGGATTGCGGTCTAATTTTTCAAAATCGAGGCTAACTTCAGACAGTGGATAAGGAATTAGACTATCTGCTTCAACTTCAATTTGACTGGCAAGTTCTTCATCCGATAACGAGGCATCCATGAAGATCACTTTGGTAATCACGGTCGAGCCAGAGACTGCGGCAGCCGCAAACTTGACGTTTTTCGGTATTTTGCGGCGAATTTTGGCGATGACATTGCCAACCGCTTCGATGTCTTGCAACTCGCGATCTGTCATTGAACCCTTGATCATAGGTTCAATTGCATATGCATCTACTTTATAATGCTCGCCATGCTGGCTGAGCAAAACCGCTTTTACCGAATGGGCACCAATATCGACCCCGAGGATCTGCGGACTTTTTGCCTGGAACAACCGTTTTATCATAGCTTCCTGCAGCCGTGTTTAACCACTAGTTATTATCATTCTGGGTCGGCCATCGCATCATATCAGCAGGATCTGATGCTTGATAAACCTCTGATGAATTTATACTAGCAATGTCTTTCCGTAAAGTGCAGCAAAAAATGGGGCAATTCAGTGTCTTGGATTAAAAAAATCTTATTGGTTATCGTAACCCTGTTTGTTTTGGGTTGCCTGACGATTGTAGGCGCCTATTACTATGTCAAAGATGATTTACCAAGCGTCGCCACATTAAAGGATGTCAAATTACAAACACCAATGCGGGTGTTTAGCGAAGATGGCGAATTAATTTCCCAATTTGGTGAAAAACGTCGTATCCCGCTCAAACTCAACGAGATGCCGCCGTTGTTGATCCAAGCGGTCTTGGCCACCGAAGACTCCCGTTTTTATGAGCATCCCGGCATCGATCCCATCGGTGTGCTTCGTGCAGCATCCGTCGTTGTGATGACCGGTGAGCCGAGCCAAGGTGCCTCCACAATAACCCAGCAGTTGGCGCGGTTATTTTTCTTAACGCGCGAAAAGAAAATAATTCGTAAAGTAAAAGAAATATTTTTGGCATTACAAATCGAACAATCGCTGACCAAAGATGAAATTCTGGAACTGTATTTAAATAGAATTGAATTGGGACAACGTGCATTTGGCGTTGGCGCCGCGGCGCAAGTATATTTTGGCAAGGACATAAATGATTTGTCCTTAGCCGAAATTGCTATCATTGCCGGGTTACCACAAGCACCTTCCGTGCTTAATCCTGTTCGTTCACCCAGTGCTGCACGTAATCGCCGTAATATCGTATTGGGTCGAATGCTAACCATGAATTACATCAGCAAAGAACAATACGAAGAAGCGTTGCAAGCCCCTGTTGAATCAAAATTGCACGGGGCACAAGTCACTGCGTCAGCGCCTTATTTAGCCGAAATGGTGCGCCAAGAAGTGATTGAACGTTTTGGCGAAGAAGAAGCTTATTCAAAAGGCTTTCAAGTCTTTACTACCGTCAATGCCAAGATCCAAACCACGGCCGTGAGCGCTCTGCAACAAAACTTGCATGCCTATGATGAGCGTCATGGCTTCCGCGGCCCGATCAAAACCTTATGGAGCGCGACCTTAGACACCACCAGCGATGGCACAGTGCGTTTTAGCGAGCAAGGTCGGCTGGATGACAAAGCGATTATCGAACAATTGGACCAACAAGATGGCATCGAGAAACTGATCCCGGCGGTCGTGTTGGAGGTCGGTAAGAGCGATGCATCCATCATGCTAAGCGGTGGTCGCAAAGTCACTCTCGGTTGGGATGGCTTGAAGTGGGCTCGCCAGTACATCACCAACGAACGCCAAAGCAATCCGCCACAACATGCCGGTCAGGTTCTAGCACCTGGCATGATGATTTACGTCCGCGACATCGCCGGTGAGTTCCGCCTCAGTCAACTGCCATTGGCGACCAGTGCTATCGTGTCACTCGATCCAAAAGACGGCGCCATCCGTGCATTAGTCGGCGGTTATAGTTTCAGTCAGACTCAATTCAACCGCGTCACTCAAGCGAATCGCCAAGTCGGTTCGAATATCAAACCTTTTGTCTATTCGGCGGCGCTGGACCATGGCTATACCTTGGCGTCTGTGATCAACGATGCACCGATTAACCAATGGGATGAATCTTCTGGTCAAGCATGGCGTCCGAAAAACTCTCCGGAGGAATATGACGGCCCGATCCGCATTCGCGAAGCCTTGGCAAAGTCGAAAAACGTCGTCTCGGTACGTTTGATGGAAGGTATTGGTATTGATAATGCTATCAAGCACTTAGTGAAGTTTGGTTTTCATGGTAAAGACTTACCGCGCAACCATACGCTGGCTCTTGGCTCTGCCTCCCTCACCCCACTGGAACTCGCCACTGGCTATGCGGTGTTTGCCAACGGTGGTTATTTGGTCAAACCTTATGTCATCACCAAAATCCTTGATGATGAAAACAATGTGATTTACGAACACAAACAAGTGCGGGTGTGTGACGAGGATTGCCAACAACAATTAACCAGTGCCGCCGACGCCGAAGCGAGCGCGGAACAAACGCCCGTGCTTAAAGCAACAGAACAGTTTGCGCCTCGGGTGATTAGCGCTGAAAACGCGTTTTTGGTGAAAGAAGCGATGAAAAGTGCCATTTGGGGCGGCAAAAACTGGAAAGGTACAGCGTGGAAGCTTCAAAGCATGAAACGTCATGATATTTCAGGAAAAACCGGCACCACCAATGATGTAAAAGATGCTTGGTTTAGTGGCTTTACCCCAGATTTAGTCACCACCTCTTGGGTTGGGTTTGATGATGCCGACAGTGTGTTAGGCCGTACGGCATGGAACAGTAACTTAGGCAATGACCAAGTCGCTGGTGGCGAGGCGGGTGCGGTGACGGCGATGCCACCATGGCAAACCTTGATGGCCGTTGCGCTGGAGTCTTTCCCAGAACAACAACCTGTGCCACCTGCCGGCATTGTCTCAGTCCGTATCGATACCGCCAGCGGTTTGTTGACGCAAGCGACCGACGACAGCAGCAGCTTTGAGTATTTCCAACAAGGCACGGAACCAACGCAATACGTGAACGGTGTCAATCCGCAGCAACCGGATCAACCTAAACCTCAAGATATCGATATCTTCCGCTAGGTCTTCTCGGTTGCGGGTAAAAACACAAAAGGCGCTCTGCAGCGCCTTTTGATTTTTTGATCTGTCGTGATTAGGACTGTTGCTGTAACCACGCCTCGGCTGCCGCCAATGCACTGGTCACTTGGCCGGTGTAGGTGCCACCTAATGCCGCACGTTTGGCCAGCCCCGCTTCAATGGTGAGCGCCGGATACACGTCCTCTTGGATCAGTGCGCTGACATGCTGCATCTCAGCTAAGGATAACTGCTCGAGCGCGACTTTTTTAGCGGAAGCTACCAGCACCAACTCGCCAGAGAGTTCATGTGCATCACGAAACGCCACGCCTTTACTGACTAAATAATCGGCCAAATCAGTGGCGTTGGAATAGCCAAGCTCAGCGGCTTGACGGCAACGCTCGACATTGACCGACAAATGCGGCAGCACTGTGGTTAAGATCTGCAAGCATTGTTGCCAGGTTTTCATCAAGTCGAAGAAACCCTCTTTGTCTTCTTGCATATCTTTGTTGTACGCCAGTGGTAGGCCTTTCAGGATATGCAAAATCGCCACTAAATGCCCAAGCACCCGGCCAGTTTTGCCGCGCAGCAGCTCAAACACATCGGGGTTTTTCTTTTGCGGCATCAAGGATGACCCGCTTGAAATGGCATCACCTAAACGAAAAAAGCCAGCTTCACCGGAGCAAAAGAAAATCACGTCTTCGGATAACCGCGACAGATGCGTCATGCACAAACTAGCGACCGCAGACAATTCTACGACGTAATCACGATCGGAGACGCCATCGAGGCTATTGCGCGCCGCCAAACCAAACCCTAAGCGCTCGGCCAACGCTTGCCGATCCATCGCCACGCCAGTGCCAGCTAATGCACCACAGCCCAGCGGACATACGTCTAAACGCTTTAACGCATCATCCAACCGGCTCAAGTCACGGCGAAACATCTCGACATAGGCCAGCGCCCAGTGGCTAACCAGCACAGGTTGAGCACGCTGCAAATGAGTAAAGCCTGGCATCACTGGGCCAAGATGTTGCCGGGCAAACACTAACAAAGCTTCAATGCTCGCCAGCAGTACCGCGCGAGCCTGCTCTGCGTTGAGCTTGGCCCACAAGCGCAAGTCGGTGGCAACTAAGTCGTTGCGGCTACGGCCTGTGTGTAGTTTTTTCGCGATAATGCCGATCTTCTCGCCAAGTTTTAATTCCACCCAGCTGTGAATATCTTCTTCTTGTGTCTCTAGCGGCAATTTAGGATTGGCACTGACCTCGGCTGCCAGTTCCGCCAAGGCCTGATCCAGCTGGTCCGCTTCGTCGGCCGTGATGATGCCACCTTCGAGTAAGCCCTTCGCCCACGCCCGCGAGCAGGCGATGTCTTGTTGTACCAATTGATAGTCAAACACCAATGAGTCGTTAAACGCGCGGAATTCTTCCAACGTCGCTTGTTGGAACCGTCCACCCCACATCGCCATGGCAAAGATCCTTGTATTGTCGCGCTTATGCGCATGAAACTAACAAATTTGTTTGCTAACAAAAGCGCTGCCAGAGCAGCGCTTTTTGGTGTTCCAACACAGGTTGAAACTTACAGTCAGTCGCCGTGCGGCCACTGACGCCACGCTTAGTTATTGGCCATCTTTGCTGTGCAAAGCACGAATGCGGCTAGCCAATGAATACAGGCGGATAAAACCTGCAGCATCTTTTTGGTTGTACACTTCATCGCCTTCAAAGGTCGCAAATGCCTCTGAGTACAAGCTGTTCGGTGAGCGGCGTTTTGCCACTGTCACTTGGCCTTTGTACAGTTTCACCACGATGTCGCCGGTTAACTGATCGGCCAATGCGTTGACTGCTGCCAGTAACGAATCTTTCAGCGGGGTGAACCAACGACCGTCATACACCAATTGTGCGAACTCTAAACCGACTTCTTCGCGGTATTTCAGCGACGTGCGGTCATACACCAGCGATTCTAACGCGCGCAATGCTGCCACAATGATGGTGCCGCCAGGGGTTTCGTAGCAACCACGAGATTTCATCCCGACTAAGCGGTTTTCGACGATATCGATACGACCAACACCGTGCACGGAGCCGATTTTGTTCAGCTGCTCAATCGCTTCAACACCAGCCACCTCTTTGCCATCGATGGCGGTTAACTCGCCTTTGACGAAGCTCAACTGCACATATTCGGCTTTATCTGGCGCTTGTTCTGGGCTGTTGGTCCACATCCACACTTGCTCAGACGGCTCGTTCCATGGGTTTTCCAGCTCGCCGCCTTCGTGCGAAATGTGGAATAAGTTCGCGTCACGGCTGTAAATTTTGGTGGCCGTCGCCGTGGTCGGAACATTTTTTTCCGCCAAATAGTTGAGCAGCGACTGACGTGAATTAAATTCCCACTCGCGCCATGGTGCGATGACTTTTAATTGTGGTGCTAAAGCGGCAAACGCGCCTTCAAACCGCACTTGGTCATTGCCTTTACCGGTACAGCCGTGGCACAGCGCATCGGCGCCCAGTTTTAATGCCAATTCAACTTGGGCACGGGCGATAATTGGTCGCGCCATGGAGGTTCCGAGTAAGTATTGGCCTTCGTACACAGCACCGGCTTTGATGGTTGGGTAGATCACTTCTTTGACAAACTGTTCTTTTAAATCAACCACGTAACAAGCGCTAGCACCTGAATTTAGCGCCTTTTGCTCCACGCCTTCCAAGTCTTCTGCGCCTTGACCAACGTCGGCGACAAAGGCGATCACTTCGCAGTCATAGTTGTCTTTTAACCATGGCACGATGGCCGATGTATCCAGGCCGCCTGAATAGGCCAGCACCACTTTTTTAATGCCTTTTTTTAACTCACTCATGACAGAACCTCAGAAAATAAACTAACTAATACAGCGTTTTGTGCGTGCATGCGGTTTTCCGCTTGGCGCAGCACCAACGAATATTCACTATCCAGCACTTCGCTGGTGACTTCTTGGCCACGATGGGCAGGCAGGCAGTGCATAAAATGTGACACGCCCAGCTGCTGCATCACAGCGGTATTGATTTGATAAGGCGCAAAATCCCGTTCAATTTGCGCCGGATCGGCTTTTACGCCCATCGACAGCCAGGTATCGGTGTACACGGCATTGGCGCCGGCTGCTGACGACACATGGTGGCTAAAGGTTAACTTAGCGCCACTCTCACTTGCAAGCTGCTGTGCTTTCAGCACCACATGCGCATCCGGGCCATGGCCAGGTGGTGTCACCACGGTGAACTGCATGCCAAGAATAGCGCAGCCAATCAGCAGGGAGTGACAGACGTTATTGCCGTCTCCGATAAAGGCCAAGTGCACTTGGCTTAAATCGCCATACATTTCTTTTAATGACAACAAATCGGCCAAGGCTTGGCACGGGTGATAAATGTCGCTGAGCGCATTAATCACCGGTTTTTTGCTGCTTGCAGCCAGTTTCACCAGCGTTTGCTGTGAGTAAACGCGCGCGACAATCGCATCACACCAACAGGCCAAATTGCTGCCAAAATCTTCCACCGACTCGCGCACGCCTAAAGCGCCGTTTTGTTGGTCGAGGTAGACGCTATGGCCACCTAACTTGTAAATCCCTACGTCGAAACTGACGCGGGTTCGCAGTGATGGTTTTTCAAATAACAACGCGATGCTTTTGCCTTTGAGGGCGTTTTCATACTGCGTTGGGTTTTGTTTGATATCGCTGGCCAAAGCCAACAGTTTCTCGAGCTGCGATTTGGATAAATCGGTAAGACTTAATAACTGCGTTAACGAACTCATAAATACACACTGCTTGACCGCGTTGCGGTTTCCTTTTTGGGAAATCTGCCCGGAGTCAGGCAGTGTGCCTGATCCTGTTAAGCGGATTTCATCGGGGTTACCAGCTGATACAAGTGCCGACGTCCTGCTGTTGCATCAACTTCAATAAATCTTCGGGTTGTTGCCACCCAGCGACTATGATGTCTCGTCGCAGTGCGGCGGCCGTTTCCAGCGCCGCATCGAGTTTGACTTTCATGCCACCTTTAATCACGCCGCTGTCGACCAGCTGCTGTGCTTGCTCACGGTTGAGCGTTTTAATCAGTTTGCCATCGCCATCTAATATGCCAGGGACATCGGTTAGCAGCACCAGCGTGCCTTGTACCAGCTGGCAAATCGCCGCGGCGGCGATGTCGGCGTTGACGTTTAACAGCTGCCCGTCGCTGCTTTGGCCAATCGAACTAAATACCGGCACAAAGCCTTTTTCCAGCAAGCTGTTGACCAAGCTGCCATCGTTGGCGCTGGCGATACCCACAGCACCTAGCTTGTGGTTGATGTCAAACTTCAGGCTGTGGCCTGCAGCCAGCGTTAAACCGACTGCGTTTAAACCGGCCACTTGGGCGCGAGCAACCATCAATCCATTCACGGCACCGGCTAACGCGCCTGCGATCACAGGCATTTGCTCAGCGGGCGATACACGCTGGCCATCAATTTTTTCGGTGGTAAAACCAAAGGTTGCCAGCCAACTGTCGACTTGCGCGCCACCACCATGCACCAGCACCAGCGGGTACTCGGCCGCTAAGCCTTTGACGACCTGTAATAAAGCGTCCAGCGCTTGCATGTCTTCCAGTAAGCGCCCGCCCATTTTCAGCACTAAAGGTGACTTATTCATGGCAGACTCCCGCAAACAAACCGGCCGTTTCTGGTTTACCGAATTTGACGTTGGCCGCTTGCATCGCTTGCGCGGCTGCGCCTTTGAGTAAGTTATCGATGGTCGACACCACCACTAACTGCTCGCCGTCTAATTGCCAGAAAATGTCGCAATACGGCGTGCCTGCAACGTCGGCCACATTGGGCGAAGTTTTTAATAACCGCACCAAGGGTTTATCGCCATAGGCCGCAGCAAACACTTGGTTGATCTGCGCAAGCGTCGTGCCGGCTTTGAGCGTGACCACGCTGGTGGCCAAAATGCCGCGTTTAAAGGCGCCTAAATGCGGCGTAAACACCACTTTGCGGCCCAAATTTTGTTCAATTTCTGGGCGATGGCGATGTTTAAAGAAACCGTAGGCGTTTAAGCCCACTTCACAAAACGAGGTATTCAATGCGGCTTTACGGCCCGCCCCAGACACACCGCTGGTGGCGCTAATCACGGGAATGTTGTCATCGGTCAAAAGGCCAGCGCGAACCAATGGCAGCAATGCCAGTGACGCCGCTGTCACGTAACAACCCGGTACCGAAATCAGCTGCGGCAATGGTGTGTCCAACCACTCCATCAACGAATAGACGGCTTGTTCAATCAGCTCTGGATGCTGGTGCTCGTAACCATAATATTTTGGATACAGGCTGGTGTCTTTTAGGCGAAACGCGCCGGATAAGTCCACCACTACGATACCCGCCGCCATTAACTTCGGCGCCACATGCTCGGATGCTTCGTGCGGCAGCGCTAAAAACGCCACATCGACGTTGCCTTGAATATTGGCAATTTCATCATCGGTCCACGCGCCCACATCAATCGTCACATCCTTGGCATACCGTGGATACAACGACGCAAAGGGTTCGGCCTGACGACCGGCAGAGCCATAGGCGTAGCACAGTTGAAAATGCGGATTGCGACTTAACAACAAGCACAATTCAGCGCCGCTATAACCGGCTGCGCCTAACACTGCGGCGCGAATGGGTGCTGTTGCTTGAGCAATTTCAGACTTGATGGACATGTGTGGTCAGTCTCCAAAAACAAACAAATGGTGGCCACGCCAGAAAACTGGGGCCAGTGTACCTAGGCTCGCATGCAGATTCAAGAATTTTTATGCTGTTTTTATGAATTTTTATCAATTACCTATGCGGAAATTCAAAAATCCTGAGTCAGCGCTTGCACTTGCATCGATTGCCTTCGCATGAATTTAACTTGGACATTGTCGCAAACTCGGCCCTGCATGAATATGAAAATCTGCAGCTATGCGGCATAGCCTTTGAGTATGACGCTTTTTTAAGCAAAGTAGGGCGTAAGGCTACCGCAATGGTCGATGATTCTGGTTTAGGAAGCAGAGGAAAACACCACGCAAGATATGCTGATCAATACGCGAATGGCCCTGTGTAACACTGCTATCGCCAGATCAGCACTGGCAGGGATAACACGCTCGCGCGTTAAAGCCCCGCTAAGTCGAGGGTAGGTACTTGCTGCACACCGAACCGAGTTACTTCATGCTGACGCATCAACCTCAAGGCGTCATGCAGATTGCTATGGTAGGACAATACGCCATCAACCGGCTTGATCTGCGCTTTGGCCAGGGTCTTCAGCGGTTGAAATTGCAGTTCGACCAAATACAGTTGTATCGCATGCTTTTCACAGTGGCTTAAAAACTTCTCGAGCGCCGACAACCCCCCTGCGTCGAGCACACTGACCGCATCCATCATCACGACGATCTGCATCTGCCCCTTGCTGTGATGCAACAGCTCGGCAAAAATCCGATCGGCGGCGGCGAAGAACAAAGGGCCGCTGATCCGATACACCCGTTGCTCGGGCAACAAGTCACCAATGCCCCATTTTTGTTGCTGTGAGATATCTTGTAATCGCGTCATCGCTGCGACATCGCGAACAAACAACAAGGCCGCGATCATCACGCCGCAACTAATCGCAATGACCATGTCGAACAACACGGTCAGGCTAAAACATAAGGTAAACACCCAGACATCGCTTTTCGGTGCCGTGTTGATCAAATGCAACGCTTTAGGCGCTTCACTCATATTCCAAGCCACCACTAGCAAGAGCGCCGCCATCACCGCCATGGGGACATAACTTAACAGCGGCGCCAGCAATAACAACGCCGCCAGCACCACCAGGGCATGCACCATGGCCGCGACGGGCGAGACGGCGCCGGCCCGCGCATTCGCCGCAGACCGCGCCAGTGCTGCAGTTGCGGTAATGCCGCCAAAAAATGGCGCGACAATATTGCCAATGCCCTGCCCCAATAACTCGCTATTGGCGCTGTGTCGTTTACCGGTCATGCCATCAAGCACCACGGCGCACAGCAGCGACTCAATGGCGCCTAACATGGCCATCGCAAAAGCGGCGGTGAGCAAGTCTTTCACCAGTTCAGAACTAAACACTAAAGGTTTGCCATCGGCGCCGGGCAAGTCCCACGGCCAACTGAGCCCCGGTAGCATGTCGGGGATCCCGAACATTAGCTCACCTTGGGCATTGGTAAATTGAAAGCGACTGCCGATGGTATCCACGCTATAACCAAACTGAGCCAATAGCATCGCCAGCAGAGTGCCAAACAAAATAGCCGGAAGGTGTGCTGGAATTTTAGGCTGCCACTTAGGCCACAGCCACATCAGCCATAAGGTGGCTCCGGCAACCGCCATGGCTGGCCATTGCGCGCTATCGCCGGCTTTCATCAAAGCATGCAGCTTTTCAAGATAATGTTCTGGCATAGCACCGACTTGCAGGCCAAACACATCTTTGAGTTGCAAGGTCGCAATCACCACCGCAATCCCTGCGGTAAACCCCAGCGTCACCGCTTCGGGGATATAGGCGATAAATCGCCCAAGCCGCAGCATCGCCATCGCAATTAATAAAACGCCTGATAGCACAGTTGCGATGGATAAGCCTGCCAGACCATACTTTTGCGTTACAGGGTACAAAATGACTATAAAGGCCGCAGTGGGGCCAGAAATGCTCAGCCGCGACCCGCCACACAGTGCAATCAGAAAGCCAGCAATAATGCAGGTATATAAACCATGTTGGGGTGGCACGCCGCTGGCAATCGCCAGTGCCATCGCCAGCGGGATGGCGATGATGCCGACCGTGATACCAGCAAGCAGGTCACGTTTGAGTTCAGCTACGCCATAACCTTCTGCAGCAGTTTCCCGCAGCGCATGTCCTAGCCTTAACGAAAACAAAAACTGGCGGTGAGGCATACATCCTCCGAGACATCTCGGCTAGAGCAGCTCTAGTCGTGAAAACGCCCTTGCAAGCGGCGCAATAAGCTCCAACGCTCCGGCGTAAGTAGCAGCGACCATAACATTAAATCGAAAACGATTTTTAAGGTAAGTTTCACTTCGTTTTGGAACATGTAAAAAAATGGCAATTCCATGCCGAAAAGAAATGGTAAATGTCCGTTATTGGCACGATCGAAGAAATAAATGAGCCATTCAACTGCTTGAGCACAAGCATAGAACGCAGAAGTCACTAGTACCGCGGAAATTAAAAAGATTTGAGGTAAGCTCTGAGCATTTTTCACTCGAAACCAGCGACTTAAAATACTGCCAGAACTATAAGCTGCAATACAAAACACCAGTGCAAGGTCGAACAATGCAGAGCTCAGATAAAACATAAACGGGGCATACCACACTTCTTTATGCATGCTGGCGATAAAGACTTCTGCAGGACTTACAAGCAATTTAACAATGATAACTAAAAAAAGAAGAGGCCACGTCGAACGGCGTTCGTAGTCAACTAAAGCGATAATTGCGATGATTGAAAATGTGAGAGCAACAGCGATGTCATTGTGTGCGCGATAAAAAAAACTAACCGCTAGCGAACTGATACAGCCTAACAGACAGATCCATTCTTTAGCGGTCGAGTTTAGATTAGCCAATTGGTTTCCTGGATCACTTTTTGATCCAATCACCCCACTCTGGGCCCTGAGTTGTGCCGATAGCGTTGGTGCTGTAGTCACCAGCGTAACCGCCACTTACCTGAGCTGCCATCTCAGCTGTCAGAGGCTCAGCTGCAATCGTAGATTGGGTGTTGGACTTTTTGTTAGAAAAAATTGCGTTCAAAATTGATTGTGCATTGATTTGCATTTTGAGTAAATCCCTAATTTGTAAAGTTTATTTCTAATTGGATTTTGCTAGTGCAGCAGCGCTGGTGGAGAGAGAGGGTCCAGCGTTGCTACCTGAATCATACAAAGCAAAGCCGATGCCAAGATCTCGCGACAATTTTTTGTCAGCCACAAGAAATTATTTAAATTACTGTTTTTATTGAGGTTATTTAGATATTAGAAATCGATCTTTTTTGGATCCATCGCAAAAACAGACCGGAATTCGTCGCCATCGCCAACGCTGTGCAGCGAGTCACAACGGCAGCGGCGGAAAATTTCCGCTTCACAACTGCGGCAATTGCCATGCGGCAACTTTTGGGTACAAGGCAGCTGCGGCAATTTGCCACATGGTTAAATAGCCGCCAACCTCGTAAGCTAGTTGCAGTAGATTTTCGTGTGGCTCTGCTGGCGCAGATTGCGATAAGCTACGATGATGAGTTTTTTGCGACGGGCGCTTATGCGCCCGCTTTTTTATTGAGCATGATGAACCCCTCTTTCACTGAATCCAGCATCTCTTTCGACTCGTTGCATCATTTTCGCTTGATGCTGCTTATGCTCGAGTCCGTCGCCATGGCGGTCGCTGCGGCTACCGACGTACCTATTTTGGCGTGGTCACTGCTACTCAGTGTATGGCTACTGCATTGGGCAACCTGGCCTTTGTTGCGACATGCCAATTTCAGTCATTTTGGCGCTCGCTACACCACCATAGCGTTGTTACTGGACATCACGTTGTTAAGTGGCTTGTTGGCATTAACTGGCGGGGCCACTAACGGCCTGGTCGCATTATTGTTATTGCCGGTCGCCGCGAGCGCCGTGTTATTGCCAGCCCCTGCAGCATGGTTGATGGCGCTTGTATCCATAGCGAGCAATGTACTGTTGCTACAACTGGGTCAGTTTTTTGACGCTCAAGCCAATCATCATATGCACCATCAACAAATCTGGCAGCAGACCTATAGCACCCATCTGCAGCAGATGAGCTGGGGATTTGCGCTGTCGGTGCTGGTGTTAGTGTGGTTTTTAAGCCGGCAAACCGCAAAGGTGAAGGCCGCGCATCGTCAGTTAGAGCAGCTCGCCCAACAACAAGCCCGACAAGAGCAAATGCTGACCGTTGCCACTTATGCCGCCAATGCCGCTCATGACTTGGCTAGTCCGCTGCAAAATATTGCATTACTGACGGATGAGTTAGTGCAAGACGATCGTGACGATCCGCTGTTCCAAGACCTGCAACACGAAGTCGCCCGCTGCCAACACATAGTGCAGCAACTGAGGCATAACGCCCAACAATTGCGTGAACCGCAAGGCACGTTGGATCTGACCGAATGCACGCGGCAAGCCATCCAATTATGGATGGTCTCCCGCCCTGATATTCGGGTGAACCTGACTGAACATGGCCACGCACAGTCATTGCCGGTGCACGATGCGTTGTCCTTTCATGCGGCGTTGTTCCATGTACTCGACAACGCAGCGGATGCCGGTTTAAGTCAACAGCATGCGGAATTGGCGATCCAATTGCGGCACTCAGACAACCAGCTGTTGCTGGTCGTGCAAGATCTTGGGCCAGGGTTATCCAGCGACATGTTGGCCGAATTGGGGCAAAAACCGATGCAAAGCCAACAAGGTCTCGGCCTAGGACAACTGATTGCCAACAGCACCATCGAACGCTTGGGCGGTCGGATGTATCGACAAAACCAGCCACGAGGACTACGGACTATTATGGTGTTTTCTGGAACTAAATCATGAAGATACTGCTGCTGGATGACGATGAATTACTGCTAAAAACGATGCAACGTCGGCTAAGTCAGCTGGGGCATCAGGTCGACAGCTTTTCAACGATGCCGAGCTGGTCGCAACTTCACTTGATCCAACCTGATGCTTGTCTTATCGATTTGCGGTTTGGCAGTGAATCTGGTTTGCAACTGCTGGAACCCCTGCGCCGCGAATTTCCTCAGGCCAAACTCGTGGTTCTGACTGGTTATGCCAGCATCGCTACCGCCGTGCAAGCGGTGAAACTGGGTGCTGACGACTATCTGACGAAACCGGTCGATTTTAGTCTGTTACAACTGGCGCTTGGCTTGGCGGGTGCCACTTCTGAGCCATACGAGACAGAGCTGGATAGCTTGGATTTGCTCTCGACCGATCAAATCGAATGGGAACATATCCAACGTGTGTTGGCGGAGCAACAAGGCAATATCAGTATGACCGCTAAATTGCTCGGCATGCATCGTCGTACCTTGCAACGCAAATTGGCGAAGCACAGACCAAGCTAGGCCTCAGCCGCGTTCATTCAGACTGCGCCGCTGCCCTTTAAACGCTGGCGCTAGTTGCAAGCCTGCTAACCGACCCGCTGTAGCCCGCCAGATAAAAAACCACGGCAAGCCGTGGTTTTTTCGCTTATCTTCGCCAGGTTGAACCTTAAGCGCGCTGATTGGCCCATGCCGCCGCTTGCGCTTGGCTGTGCCGTGCCGCTTTGGCCGCCGCAATTTGCTGACGCGCTAAAATCGCTAAGTCGGCATGAATACCACCCGCGGTCACAGCGCGGCCCGCGCCAGGGCCTTTGAGCACCAACGGGTTGGATTGATACCAGTCGGTTTCAATCACAAACACGTTGTCGCAGGCTTTAATGGCCGCCAATGGGTGATCTTGTGGTACTTGTAGCAATTCAACAAAGGCTTTCGGCCCTTGTGGCGTCACGCTTAATGTCGCGACATAACGCAGCACCTGCCCTGCCGCTTTGGCAGTGGCAAATTTGTCTGCTAGTAAATCATCTAGCTGCTGGCGCTGTTGCCAGAAATCTTGCCAGCTGCCTTGATCTAAACCTGGCGGCAGCAGCGGTGTTAACGAAATATCATTGATATCCAAGCTTAAGCCCAGTTCACGCGACAGCACCAATAACTTACGCTGCACGTCTTTGCCGGATAAATCATCGCGCGGGTCCGGTTCGGTCAGACCTTCGGCTTGGGCCTTGAGCACAAACTCGGAGAACGGCGCAGAACCGTCATAGCTACACAATAACCAAGACAAAGTACCCGAGAAGATGCCGCTGATTTGATGCACCGTATCGCCTGAGCCTTGCAGCTCTTGCAGGATACGTTGCACCGGCAAACCCGCGCCCACCGTCGTGTTACTGAGCCAGCTGACTTGCTGCTGCGCCACGGCGGCGGTGATCGCTTGATATTGCGCAAGCGGCAGCGTCACGCCTTGTTTGTTGGCGCTGATCAAATGGCAACCGGTTTGAATAAACTCGACATAATCTTCGGCAAACACGCGGCTTGGCGTGATATCGACCAGCACTTTCGGGTCTGGCAAGCCGTTTAAATAATCCAGCAAATCTTGTTTTTGATACGCTGGCGCTTGCTCCAGCGCGTCTTGCCATTCGTGCACATCGATTTGATCCGAAAAACAGGCTTTGCGTGAGTTAAACACACCGGCTAAGCGCAATTCGATTTGGCCAGCGTAGGCTTGCTGTTGTTTGGCCAGCAGCGCCAAAAATTCCGAACCGACGTTTCCCGTGCCAGCCACCACAATGTTTAGGCGCACTGTGGTTGGCAATAACAGCTGGTGGAACTCGGTCAGTTCAGCGGCGGTCAGCGCCGGTGCGAATAACCACAACGCCACATCTTCGTCTTGAAAGCTATACACAGGCTGCTGACGCTCTAACCAGTGACTAGCTTGCAGTGACAACTGTCGTTGCTGACGCGCCGCCGGTTTGACCCACGCCACCGCATAAAAATGCTCGGATGAGACGCGTGGATAGACTTGTTGCGAACCTAAAAAGTGCAACAAGGCGTCGAGGTTTTTCTGCGCGACAATCCACTGCTTCCCCTGCGACCCCGGCGCTTCGTACACACTAAACTGCAAGGCGTTGGCCGCTTGTGCTGCAGTAATGCTGTTGGTCGCCGGCAAGGTGACCAGCACCACATCGGCCACATCGGTGACAAATTGCACTTCAATCGCGCTTTGACGGCTGACCCGACAGCCTGGTTGATCCGGCTCGTAACTAGAGCGCACCACCAGTTCCGCTGGGTGTTCTTTTAACGGGTTTAATGTTTTAGCATGAAGCACTGGGTTGCCCAGTTCCGCTAAACGAATGGCCAGCTCCCACGGCACTTGGCGATAGGCACGTGCCGACGGCACTTTGCGCGGATCGGCGCTGTAAATGGCATCGACGTCGGTCCAAATATGCACGGCTTGGGCATCGAGTAAACGACCTAAAATTGTTGCCGAATAGTCACTACCGTTGCGGCCCAAGGTAATGCTTTGGCCTTGTTGGTCACGAGCGATAAACCCAGTCACCACTTGGAAACCATCACTTAGCAGTGGTTTTAACAGTTCAGCGGATTGCTGCCAGTCCACTTGCGCGCCATCGTTTGGCTGTACTTTTAGACGTAAAAACTCTCGCGCATCAATGGCTTGTGCCGCAACACCACGGTCGCGCAACAGCGCCGCCAGCAGCTGGCTCGATAATCGTTCGCCAATGGCCAGAATGTCGTTGTACTGCGCTTGTTGCAGGCGAGCTGGGATATCCGCCAGCCAATGATTTAAAAGATTGGTGACCTCGACACTGCTGGCCGGTTGCAACGTGCGGCTAACCAGCAAACGCAGCTGCGCCGCTAACTGTTGCCACTGCGCATCAAAGGCTGCATGGTCGGCTTTAGCATCAATCAATGCCAACAAGTGATCGGTGGTATCGCCAGGGGCCGACACCACGACGCCGGCAGGACCGTCGTTTTGCGTCAATAAAATGTCAGCAACGGCGTGAAAACGCTCGGCGGTGGCTAAGCTGCTGCCACCAAATTTATGCACGACGCGTTTCGATTTGTGGGTGAATTCAAGGCTCATACATCAATTACCAAAATGCGGCCAGCGCGGGATTGGCGCGAAAACTGGCTTGGTTGTGTTCAGAAACTATAGTCGCGCTTTGTGACGCTGGCGCGTCGGTTTGCGCTGTTGCATCGATGGACACTGCTACCGCTGTTTTGCCTGTCCCGGTCGCACCGTCGGCGTTGAGCGCTTGTTCTACCGCAGCAAACGCCTGCGCCAGATCTGCCAACAAGTCGCGTGGGTCTTCAATACCGACCGACAAACGAATAAGCGTTGGGCCAATACCAGCGGTTTTTTGTGCTTCGGCGTTCATCGAGGCATGCGTCATGCTGCCTGGGTGGCAAATCAAACTTTCGATCCCCCCCAGTGACTGCGCCAAGGTGAAGCACTGCAGCGCATCAAAAAATACCGACAGATATTTTTCGTCAGCGGCTAAATCAAAGCTGACCATGCCGCCAAAGCCATGTTGTTGCGCTTTCGCAATGTCATGGCCTTGATGTGATTTCAGGCCTGGGTAATACGTTTTCGCCACCAGCGGCTGCGTCTCTAAGTAGTCGACAATTTGCGCCGCGTTTTCTTGGTGCGCTTTCATCCGCGGCAACAAGGTGCGAATGCCCCTTAAGGTCAGGTGCGAATCAAAAGCACCTGCCGTGACGCCCAAGCAGTTCGCCCACCATTTCAGTTCATCGCCCAGCGCAGCGTCTTTGATAATCAAGGCGCCGCCAACAATGTCGCTGTGGCCGTTTAAATACTTGGTGGTTGAGTGCAGCACTAAATCGGCGCCCAAGGCGATAGGGTTTTGCAACACGGGCGATAAAAAGGTGTTATCGACCAGCACCAACGCATTCAGTGGTTTTGCCACGTCGCATACAGCACGAATATCAGTGATTTGCAGCAGCGGGTTGCTGGGCGTTTCTAACCAAATCAGTTTTGGCTTGGCGGCTTTAACCTGTTCAGCCCAATCGGCGTGTTGGAAATTGACAATCACTAACTTAAAGGCGCGTTTTTTGGCCGACAAGTTGGTAAACAAGCGATAGCTGCCACCATAACAGTCATGTGGGATCACCAGCGTGTCGTCTGGCGTTAACACTTGCAGCGCTAGCACACAAGCCGACATGCCGGTGTTGGTGACAAGGCCTTTAGCGCCGCCTTCAAGCTCACACAAAGCATCGCCCAATAAATCACGCGTTGGGTTGTTCGAGCGCGAATAATCGTATTTGCCGGGCTTGCGAAAGCCCTCGAGTTCATAGGTGGAGGTCAGATACATCGGTGGCGTCACGGCACCAAAAGCAGGGTCTTGCGCGATACCGGCGCGGGCAGAAATGGTAGCAGAGTGACGATTTGACATAATGGACCTCGAAACATTCGGATGTTTAGACGTCTAAAAGTATACCGACGCAAAAATAGAAGTCAAAACATTTAGACGTCTATCATGATTATTTCTTGCGCATTATTTGTTTCTAGGCGTATAAATGAGTAAAATTTCGGGCCAATTGCGTAAAGCACAACATACATATAAATCAAGGTACAACTATGGCTAAGTGGAATGGTGAATACATTCACCCTTATGCAGAGCATGGAAAGAAATCTGAACAAGTAAAAAAGATCACTGTTTCTATCCCGCTCAACGTGTTAAAAGTTCTCACTGATGAGAGAACTCGTCGTCAAGTCAACAACTTACGTCACGCGACCAATAGCGAATTATTATGCGAAGCGTTTTTGCATGCGTTCACAGGTCAGCCGTTGCCAGCCGACGAAGACTTGCGTAAAGACAACCCGCACCAGATCCCAATTGAAGTTCGTAACATTTTGACCAGCATGGGTAAACCGATCCCTGATATTCAAGAGGCGGATTCCGACGAAGAATAAGAGCGGCACGCCGTCGACCAACGATAAAAACCCCACACGGCGTATCCAACAAGGCCAGATCAACAGATACAAAAAACCGCGCGAAAGCGCGGTTTTTTTCTTGGCAACTATCAAAGTGCCAGTTACGACTCCATATAGCCTGCCGGCATTGGAATACGCGCCACACCCGACTTCACGGCAGCTTCGGCTACCGCGCGCGCAACGCGAGGTAATAAACGTGGGTCCATCGGTTTTGGAATGATGTAACCTGAGCCAAACTCCAGTGCATCAACTTGCGCTGCATGCAGCACGGACGCTGGCACCGGTTCTTTGGCAATGGCACGAATAGCGTGCACGGCTGCGATCTTCATCTCGTCATTAATCACGCTGGCACGCACATCCAAAGCGCCACGGAAGATAAATGGGAAACACAACACGTTGTTGACTTGGTTCGGGTAATCCGAACGGCCGGTCGCCATGATGAGGTCATTACGCTGGGCGTGTGCCGCTTCTGGCCGGATTTCCGGGTCAGGGTTGGAGCAGGCAAAAATCACCGGCTTGTCAGCCATCAGTTTAATAGCTTCAGGTGGTAACGCATCAGGACCTGAAACCCCAACGAACACATCTGCGCCATCTAGGGCATCTTCCAGCGTACGCTTGTCGGTGTTATTAGCGAACAAGGTTTTGTATTTGTTCAAGTCGTCACGGCGGGTATGAATCACCCCTTTGGTATCCAGCATGTAGATGTACTCACGCTTGGCGCCGCACTTGATCAGCAATTCCATACAGGCAATCGCTGCAGCACCTGCGCCCATACAGACGATGGTGACCTTGCGGATGTCTTTGCCTTGAATTTCTAGGGCGTTGAGCAAACCTGCGGCCGTGACAATTGCCGTACCGTGCTGGTCGTCATGGAACACTGGGATGTTACAGCGTTTGATCAGCTCTTTTTCAATCTCAAAACACTCCGGTGATTTGATATCTTCTAAGTTGATGCCACCGAAGGTGTCGGCAATGTTGGCAACCGTATTGATAAAATCTTCGGTGGTGCGATGCGTCACTTCGATATCAATCGAATCTAAACCGGCAAAACGCTTGAATAACAAGGCTTTACCTTCCATTACTGGTTTAGACGCCATCGGGCCTAAATTGCCTAAACCGAGGATCGCCGTGCCGTTACTAATGACGGCGACCAAGTTGCCTTTGCCGGTGTATTTGTACACGTTATCGATGTCGGCGGCGATTTCACGCACCGGTTCGGCCACGCCTGGGCTATACGCGAGGGCCAGATCCTTGACCGTTTCAGCGGGTTTACTGATCTCGATACTAATTTTGCCGGGTTTGGGCTCGGCATGGTATTGCAGCGCTGCTTGTCTGAAATCTGTCATGGTAAGAGGTCCTGAGGCTTGCCCTTTTTGGGCTTATAAGTTCATGTGCCAATCGTACTGTCCTTGTGCCACGCGGGTACGGTGCGGGCAAGGCGGCTCATTGTAATGAGCCAACGGATTGATGCCTATGAAAAGCTGTCTGATCGTACCTCTGTCCAGCCCAGCTAAACTCGGCCTAATGCCGTAAGTTCGTCGCTGACTACATGACAAAATAAACTTCCAGACTGCTATTGCACAGAAATCAACCACCTCGGTTATACCAAGATTCCAAGGCGCTGCCAAGCCAAAAACAAGACACTGGTATGACCAGAGGTGTTTTTTTTACGGCCTATGCAACAGAATTGCATATTCAATCGCATAAAAACCAAACAGGTGCAGTTATTTATGCATGCGCGTATTTTGAACAAATTAAATAAATATATGAATCAATGCCTTAATAGTTAACGAACATTAAGTTGGCTGAATATCAAGCAATCGATCTATGCAATACGTAATTGAAGAAATATAGAGTTAGGCTAAGAAGGCTGCGGTAGATAACCGCGCTCGTCGAAAGCACACAGCCTAACCACGCGGGAATAACAGCGCAGAGGCTTTACTGTGAACATAAGGCAGGTGCAGAAACAACAAAGGCACCTTGCGGTGCCTTTATCGGGGAGGGTTCGATTATTTTGAACCCAGAACGCCGAAGCGTTTTTTGAAGCGGTCAACACGACCACCTACGTCCAGAACTTTTTGTTTGCCAGTGTAGAATGGGTGGCAAGCAGAGCAAACGTCCAAGTGGATGTCTTTGCACAGTGCTGAACGAGTTTTGAAAGAATTACCGCAAGTACAAGTTGCAGTGATTTCTTTGTATTCTGGATGGATACCTTGTTTCATGGGATGCCTCTTCAGGTCGTATCGCTATCTGATCAGCCGATCTGTCAGACACCATACGTAATTTCAGTTTAAACAGGGCGCGTAGCTTACTGGAATCGCCTCGATGATTCAATAAAAAAGATCGAACGCGCGACGGCTTGTGTGTGTTTTTTGCTCGTTTTTAACCAAATAAACCTGCAGGGCGCATAAAAATCGTTAAACCTGTGAAGTTACCCGTGATTGCAAATACAACTCGCTAGCACACTGATGAGGCCCCTCATCCTAGCCCCCCTGAGTCGCTGCACGGATAACAAGCAGCTTTGTTAAAACCGCTGCGCCCCAAGCAACCCGATGCACCAGAGACCTCGGCGGACGAGATCGTGGCAAAAAGCGTTGGTTTTCACCTCAGGCATGCGTACACTTAGCTTTTTTCGGCTGTGGATTGCCCTGCATGATTGTCCGCGTTGCGCTGCCGGTTCCGCTGCGCCAACCCTTTGATTATCAAATTGATGACGCTTTAAACCCGCAACTTGGCCAGCGGGTCCGTGTGCCTTTTGGTACTCGGCAACTGATTGGCATCATCTGGCAACTCAATCCTAGTGATAGCTTTGATCCCACCGCCTTAAAATCAGTCAGTGAATTGCTAGATGCCACGCCGGTGATTGATGCCGAGCTGACACAACTACTGAACTTTGCCGCTGACTATTACCATCACCCAATTGGCGAAGTGTATACCACCGCGTTACCGGCGTTACTGCGCGAAGGTCGTCCACAACATGCAGTGCAAGCCCGCCAGCTGGTTGCCCTGAAAGATGCGGACACGTCCGGCCTCAAACGAGCACGAAAACAACTGGCCTTGTGGCAACAATTGCAACAAGGACCGCTGGCCGAAACGCTACTAATTGGCCAAAGCCAAACCGTGCAGGCACTTGTCGATAAACAACTGGCGCAGTGGCAACTTTGCCCGCTCGAACCTTATACCTATCAAGCGGAACTGCAAACGCCGCTGCCACTGAATCCAGCGCAAGCCTTAGCCGTTGCGGCTATTCATCAAGCGAAACAACAATTCAGTCGGTTTTTACTCGAAGGGGTCACCGGTTCTGGCAAAACGGAAGTGTATTTGCAGGCGATCACCCCCTTTTTGCAGCAAGGCTTGCAGGTGCTGGTGTTAGTGCCCGAAATTGGTTTAACACCGCAAACCTTAAGCCGCTTTGCCAAGCGCTTCGCCGTGCCGATGCAGGTGTGGCATTCCAACATGACGGATCACGAACGCTTGGCGGCATGGCAAGCCAGTCAAACGGGCGCAGCTGCTATTACTATTGGTACGCGCTCGGCGTTGTTTTTACCTTTTCAACACTTAGGCCTGATCATCATTGATGAAGAACACGACAGCTCCTTAAAACAACAAGACGGCTTTCGCTACCATGCGCGCGACTTAGCCATTAAGCGTGCAAGCTTGGTGCAATGCCCTATCGTGTTGGGGTCCGCGACGCCCAGCTTAGAGTCGCTGTACAATGTGCAACAAGGGCGTTTTGCGCATTTGGTGCTGCCAGAGCGCGCTACCAATGCGCAGGTTCCACGCATCGAATTACTGGATTTAAAACAACAAATACTGACGCATGGCTTAGCCAGCGGCACCATTGAACGCATCAAGCAGCATCTTGGCCGGGGTGAACAGGTGATGTTGTTTTTAAATCGCCGCGGTTTTGCCCCTGCGCTGATCTGCCATGAATGCGGTTGGCTGACGGAATGCACTCGCTGCAGCGCGTTTACCACCTATCACAAACAAAGCCGGCAGTTGATTTGTCATCATTGTGGCACCTCCCGCGCAGTGCCTCGGCAGTGTGGTCATTGTGGTTCAACGCAACTAGCGCCTGTGGGTCAAGGCACTGAACAATTAGAAGAGCAACTCACGGAGCTGTTTCAAGGCGTCCCGATCACCCGCTTAGACCGTGACAGTACACGGCGAAAAGGCGCGTTAGAACAGCGCCTCAATGAGATTAGCGATGGTGGCAGTCAGTTGATTGTCGGTACACAAATGCTTGCCAAAGGCCATCATTTTCCAAATGTGACCTTGGTGGTGATTGTGGATGTCGATGGCGCCCTGTATAGCAGTGATTTCCGCGCCAGTGAACAACTAGCGCAGCTGATCACGCAAGTTGCAGGACGTGCCGGCCGTGCACATCTACCAGGGACAGTATTGCTGCAAACCCACTACCCTGGTCATCCGATGCTGCAAGATGTGATTCAAAATGGCTATGCTTCCTTTGCTCGTTCCGCCTTACTGGAACGTCAACAAGCGCAATTGCCGCCTTATTTGCACCTAGCCATTGTCCGCACCGAAAGTTTAAAACCTGAGGCTGGGCCTGCCTGGCTGGCTGAGCTGGCGCAAGGCTTACTGCAGCAGCAAGCACAGGTGCAATTGTTAGGGCCGTTGCAGCCACCGCTAGAGCGCCGAGCGGGAATGCACCGCTGGCAACTGCAACTTTACAGCCGTGATCGTCGGCACTTGCATCACGCTTTACACAGCGTTTTACAACAAATCAGCGCGTTACCAAGCACGCGTCAACTCAAATGGCAATTGGACGTTGACCCACTGGATTTAAACTAGTCGGCTTGGCAATTCCCTTTTAGCTGCGATACTGGTTACAATGCAGTAGGATTGATTACATAAAGTCACGATTTTGCCAGCGAAACCACCGATGCCTCAGCAGGACTACGTTAAAACAGCCCGTCCAGCGCCACGCGCCAAAACAAAAAAGCCCGCTAAAAAAACCATCCCAGTGCCATTAATTGCCGCTGTGCTGATTTTGTTAGCTGGATTTGGTTATTTCTTATGGCATATTTCGCATCGACCAGGTGCGGCAGAAGCCGCGATGGAACAACAGCTTGCCACCGAAAAAGCCAAGGCGGCCAAGGCTCAAATCAGCACGGAATTACCTCCTAAGCCTGTTAAAGAACCCTACACCTATATCCAAGAGCTGAAAAACAAAGAGATCAAAGTTCAGGCGGAAGAATTGGTGCAAAAGGCGCCCGCAACGATGTATTGCGGCACCTTTAAAGCGCTGGATGAAGCGCAAGCATTAAAAGTGAAAATTGCATTTGAAGGTGTCGCTGCCGAAATTAAAGAAAACGACGGTAAATATCGGGTGATTGTAGGTCCTTATGCCAGCAAAAGGATGGCGCAAACCGATAAAAATAAGTTGCTGCGCAATAAAGTGGCGAACTGCTGGATCCCTTAACTACTGCAAGCCGTCGTCACGCCGGCGTGGCGACGTGATCTCCCCCTTGAAATTCTGCGGCTCCCCCCCATTAAGGATCCATCGCTCTTCGTTGGACTAATACCATGACCACTATTGTTTCTGTGCGCCGCAATGGCGAAGTTGCACTTGGCGGGGATGGCCAAGTGACCCTTGGCAACACCGTGATGAAAGGCAATGCCAAAAAAGTTCGCCGTTTATACCATGGCAAAGTGCTGGCTGGCTTTGCCGGCGGCACCGCCGACGCGTTTACCTTATTTGAACGTTTTGAAGCCAAACTCGAGATGCACCAAGGGCACTTATTGCGCGCGGCCGTCGAACTGGCCAAAGATTGGCGTACCGACCGTATGCTGCGCAAACTCGAAGCGCTGCTGGCTGTAGCCGACGCCAACACCTCGCTGATCATCACCGGCAACGGCGATGTCGTTCAGCCCGAAAACGACTTGATTGCCATAGGCTCAGGTGGCCCCTTTGCCCAAGCAGCTGCGCGTGCCTTGTTCGAAAACACCGACTTGCCGGCCCGCGACGTGGTGGAAAAAGCACTGACCATTGCTGGGGATATCTGCATTTACACCAACCAGCACCACACGATTGAAGAATTGAAGTAAGGGTTTGTTATGTCGGAAATGACTCCACGCGAAATCGTCCACGAGCTGGACCGTCACATTATTGGCCAACAAGCCGCAAAACGTGCGGTGGCTATTGCGCTGCGTAACCGCTGGCGCCGCATGCAACTCGATCCGCAACTGCGCCACGAAGTGACGCCAAAAAACATTCTGATGATCGGCCCCACCGGTGTCGGTAAAACCGAGATCGCCCGTCGTTTGGCCAAACTAGCCAACGCGCCTTTTATCAAAGTCGAAGCGACCAAGTTCACTGAAGTGGGTTACGTCGGTAAAGAAGTTGAAAGCATTATCAAAGACTTAACTGATATCGCCGTGAAAATGGTGCGCGAGCGTGAAGTGGAGCGCAATCGCTTTCGCGCCGAAGAAGCAGCCGAAGAACGCATCCTGGATGTGTTGCTGCCAAAACCGCGCAACAACTGGGGCGAAGTCGAGCAAAGCGACAGCGACTCCCACACCCGGCAAATTTTCCGCAAAAAGCTACGTGAAGGCCAACTCGATGACAAAGAAATCGAGTTAGATCTGTTAATGCCGGCGATGGGCGTGGAAATTATGGCGCCACCAGGCATGGAAGAAATGACGCAGCAACTGCAAAGCATGTTCCAAAACATGGGCTCGGATCGCACCAAAAAGCGCAAGCTGAAGGTCAAAGATGCACTCAAACAACTGATTGACGAAGAAGCCGCCAAGCTGGTGAATAATGAAGAGCTCAAAGCCAAGGCGCTGGATGCCGTTGAGCAAAACGGCATCGTGTTTATCGACGAAATCGACAAGATCTGTAAACGCGGCGAAAGCCATGGCCCGGATGTCTCCCGTGAAGGGGTGCAGCGCGACCTATTACCGTTAATTGAAGGCTGCAGCGTCACCACCAAACACGGCATCGTCAAAACCGATCACATCTTGTTTATCGCCTCGGGTGCCTTCCAAATGGCCAAGCCGTCGGATCTGGTCCCTGAGCTGCAAGGACGTTTGCCAATTCGCGTCGAGTTACAGGCGCTGACGGCGGCCGATTTCGAACGTATCTTGACCGAGCCGAAAGCCTCGCTGACCGAACAAAGCATTGCGTTGCTAGCAACCGAAGGCGTACAGATTGAATTTACGCCTGATGCGATTCAACGCATCGCCAGTGCCGCCTGGCAAGTTAATGAAACTACGGAAAATATCGGTGCTCGTCGCTTGCATACGGTGCTGGAAAAACTACTAGAAGAGATCTCGTTTGATGCCGCCGATCACAGTGGACAACGGATTGAGATCGACGCAGCCTATGTCGACAAATACTTAGGTTCGGTGGTCCAAGACGAAGACTTGAGCCGGTTTATTCTGTAAGAGGTTGTCATGCAGCAGGTACAAAAACTGCATTATCATCAACGACGTAAGTTACTAGACGTGCTGTTTAGCGACAATGTTACCGCGCAGTTCAGCGCAGAATTTCTGCGCGTATTGTCGCCAAGTGCCGAAGTGCGTGGCCACGGCACCCCGCGTTTAGTAGCGAATAAACGCGACGTGACCATCCTACAGATGCTGCCGGTCGGCCAATACGCGGTGAAGTTGGTGTTTGATGATGGCCATGACAGCGGTATTTACAGTTGGAGTTACCTGCGTCAGCTGCATGACAATGCTGAAGCGCTTTGGCAAGACTACTTGCAGCGGCTTAGCGATGCCAACGCCGTGCGAGATGCCAAGCTTGCCATCAAGATGAGTTTTTCATAACCCTTGCTATGGCGCCATGAATTGCGCCACTCGCTCGAACACAAAAAAGGCTCCAACGGAGCCTTTTTTCATGCCGATAGCAAACCGGGATCAGGCGCGGAAGCGGTCGACGGTTTGATGCAATTTCGCGGCTTGTTCGGCGACTTCTTCGCTGATTTGCGCGTTTTGATCAGCGATCTTCAGCGATTGCTCGGAAATATCGCGAATACGCACGACATTCTTGTTCACTTCCGCCGCGACATGACTTTGCTCTTCCACCGCCGTGGCAATTTGCGTAGTCATTTGCATGATATTGTCGACATCGGTTGAGATCTGCACCAGCAAGCGGCTGGCCAACCCTGCTTGTTCAACACCACTTTGCCCTTGCTCGCGGCAACTGGCCATCACTTGCACTATGTCGCGGGTGCGGGTTTGCAAGCCGCGAATGATCTGTTCAATTTGTCGCGTCGAATCGGCGGTGCGCTGTGCTAGCGAGCGCACTTCATCGGCCACCACAGCAAAACCTCGGCCTTGCTCGCCCGCGCGAGCCGCTTCAATCGCCGCGTTCAGCGCCAATAAGTTGGTTTGCTCGGCAATACCGCGGATCACATCGAGCACTGAACCAATGGTTTGGCTGTCACGCTCCAGTTCGGTCATCACCGTGGTTGCTTCTTCTAAATCCTGTGACAGTGCACTGATCCGAGCCACGGTTTGCTCGACTTCACGCCGCCCTTCCAACGCATTTTGGTTCGTTTGGCCGGCTTTATGGGCTGTGTTTTCGGTATGACTGGCTATTTCGTCAATGGTTGCGCCCATTTCTGTTGCAGCCGTCGCCACCATGTCGCTTTCGAGCTGCTGCTGATGCATGCCACGACTGGTTTCTGAGGTGGATTGCGCTAACTCGGCGGTGGCGGTATCAAGCATCTCCAGCGCTTGGTTGACACTTTTCACCAAATTTTGGAAGTCATTGAGCATGTCATTAAAGTCCACGGCCAGTTGCGACATCTCATCTTGGCCATCGACATGCACTCGCTGCCTGAAATCGTTGTCACGGCGAATCAAACCAATAGTTTGGCACATCCGTTGGATGGGTTCGATAATGCTACGGCTGGTCAGTGTTAACAACATCATCACCAGACAAACCACCACGGCGAATAAGCCAATGGCAATCCACTGAGCTCGTGCCTGTGCAGCAACGACCTCACCATCGGTGTCTTTTGCCATGCTGGCCAGACTAGATTCCGTGGCGTGGATGGCTTTTCGCATGTCCCCAATCACCCCTTGATCTTGTTTCAAACCAATGGTTTGGCGGCCCTTCACTAATTGCCGAAAGGCCTCTGCGTAATCTGTCGCTGCCTGTTGAAACTCCGCCGAGACCGCAGCATCTGCTAATAAGGTTTGAAAATTGCTAAATTCTTTGCCGAAACTATCCAGATATTTTAAATCGGCGCGCAACATAAAGTCTTTTTCAGTACGGCGTAGCTGCAGCAGACTGACCATCAGTTTGTCGTTTTGAATGGTTTTAAATTGATTTTCCAGGCTATGCGCTGCCTTTCGCAAAGCTCCATACAAGCCCGATTGCGGGTCCAACCCCACCTGCTCTGAGGTACTGACCAACAGACTGAATTGCTGCTGATACTGCTCGGTTTGTTGTTGAAACGAGGCTAAAGGCTTGATATCTAGACCATGCTCTTGCAAATCGGTCTGCATGACCTTGGCTTGTTGCGTAAGACTCTGGAACGTCTTATTAAATTTATCGAGGTAACTTTTATCTTGCCGCATGATGAAGTCTTTTTCATGCTTGCGAAGTTCTAACACACTTGCTTTGAGTTCATTGACCTCAAGTCGCAATAATGCCAGATTGGATAACTGGCTGTTTTGAAAAATTAATAACGCCAACATCACTAACATCGCGATCCCAACGACTGCGCCATTGAGCAATAACCGCTGCTTGATGGGGTAACTTCTCAACATAACTCTGTGCCTCCTATGCAACCCAACACCAAGCATAGGAGAGAGAAAATAGGAACGATTGTTTTTTTATCGCATTTTTTTACACGTTAAAGCATGGTGGCCGCTAACATTACCGCACTAGAGCCCAAGAAGGCTCCTGCCAGAATATCGCAAGGATAATGCACACCTAACATCACCCGCGACGCCCCCACCGCCATGGCCCATGGCAAGGCCCCCCCCCCGAGCCACGGATTGAAATGCCATAACGACACTGCAAACACAAAGGCCCCTGCAGTATGACCCGATGGCAAACTGAAACGATCAGATGGTTTTATGTAACTTTGCACGCGTGGCGCAAATAATTCCGCAGGCCGTTGCCGACGAATGCTGTTCTTCAGCAGCAAATAACTCGGCAACTCAATTAGATAGGCGTACATCCACAAAGATAAAAGCGCTTGAAACGACTCGGCATCGTAGGCATAGAGCAACAAGGCAATGGCGGCATACGTCGGGCCATCGGCCGATTTGGAGACCCAATAACTGCGTTTTGCCATCACGGGGGTGGCAAAGCGTTGAAACAGATAGCAAAACAGGTGTTGGTCGAGCATTTGTAAACGTTGAAACGTCAGCATAATCACCTCCAGCACAGTAGCGTCAGTCTGCTGGAGGCGCATGACAATCTGATGACGATTAAAAACTGGGTGGGTTTTGCAACAAGGCTAACGCCTGGGGCTCTGGCACAGGTTTAGAAATCAAATAGCCTTGCACGGCATCACAGGCTAAATGTCGCAACAGTTGCAGCTGGTTGGCGTCTTCAACCCCTTCCGCCAAGATCCGTTTCCCAAGGCCGTGGGCCAAGGTGATCATGGTTTTGACGATCATCATGTCGGAATCGCTTCCCGCCATATCGATGATAAAACTTCTGTCGATTTTAATTTTATCGATGGGCATCTTGCGCAAATATCCCAGCGACGAATAGCCAGTACCAAAGTCGTCAATCGAGACTCGAATACCCATCTGCTGCAATTCAGTCACAAAGTTACGGCCTTGTTCCATGTCGCCCATCGCGGTATTTTCGGTTATTTCTAACTCCAGCATGGTGGGCGGAACGTCATAGGTTTGCAGTAACTGCTGGATCCGCTGCTTCAACCCATCTTGTTCAAAATGGATCGGGGTCATATTGACCGCCAGTGACAACCGCAAGCCTTGTTTTTTCCAGCGTCCCAGCGTTTCAACCGCCACTTCCAATAACATCAGGTCCAAAGCTTTCATCAAGCCAAGCTGTTCCATGTGCGGTAAGAAAGCGCCTGGCATCAGCAACCCTTTGCTTGGATGCTGCCAGCGCACGAGTGCCTCAAAACCATCGATGCGCTGTTCGCGAATATTCCATTGCGGTTGAAAAAACAACACAAACTCACGTTGCTGCATGGCCTGCTGCAATTCTTGCTCGAGCTGTAACATGCGGGCGGATTCGTCTTCCATGCCTGGGTGATACAAAAACCAGCGTTGTTGCATACGCTTGGCATGGTGAAAGGCGATATTGGCTTTTTGTAACAACGACTCCGCGGATTCTGCATGTGCAGGATAACGAGCCACCCCAAGGGTTGCGGTTAACTTTAACGGCCCGGTGTCAAAACTAAATTGTTTTTCAACGAGTTGTTCAATGTGCTGCAGACAAATCTGCCGTTGCTTTTCACTACTGACATCATCCAGCAATAAGGCAAAAATATCGCCTCCAGTACGACCAAGTAGCCTTGGTTTTAGGATGCTGGTTTCCAGCCGACGCGATACTTCGCGCAAAATGCGATCGCCTTGCTTGAGACCGACGGTTTCATTGATGGTTTTAAAACGATCCAAGCCCAACATCACCACCATGAAGGTGCCTGAATCTCGTTGCAGTAACTGATGGCTTTCTTGCAAGAAAGCGTCGCGGTTTAAGGCTCCCGTGAGGTGATCATGGGTGTCTAGATAGTGAGTTTTCGCTGTCAGCGCTTGGTTCGCGATCCGCTCATCTTCTTGCAACCAGACCAATAAACCAATCCCAAGCAACATCATAAAGAGCACTTCGAAGTGCTTGGCAACCATGGTGATCCGTGCATACAACTGCGAATCACCAAACCAGCTGACAAACAGAGCCATCAGCATCAGCTGCCCGCCCCAACACATCACACTGATAGCGACCAAGCGGGTAATAAACAGCCGACGTGGCAAGGCATAGAGCCACACTCCTGACACAAACAATGCCGCTCCAATAAACAGCAAGCGTAAGTTGATTTGCAGCGCTGACTTCCAGACACTCGGCGCTGGATCGCTGGCAAATAACGCCACAGACCCCAACGCCAACACCGTGACCAGCCCTAGCAATTGGTTGACCAACCGACTACTGAGGCGCTCGCCAAGCACCGCTTCCCGCACACCGACCAACATAAAAATGGCAAAACTGTAGCTGCACAAAATAAAGCTAAACTCCACCAGCGGGCGAGCGATTGAGTCATCCGGTAGGTAAGTTCCCATATTGGCGTTGACGGTCACCAGCACTAAATAGGCGGCATAGGTCATAAAGGCCAATGACCAAGACTTCAGGTAATGCCGAGCATAGACGCGATAAAAATGCCAAAGGATCATGGCAAGCGATAACGCCAGGCCGGCTTGAACCAGATACAAGCTAAGGCGACTGAGAAACAGTTCAGTATTCAAACGCTGTTCCTAGAGAAGAATCATCTTATTGAAAGTAACACAGCGATGGATGCTTGGCGATACCAGCGCCACAAAAGCGACACTGTGCTTGAGCTTGGGTGGGTTAGGTTTATACTGTGCTTGCGATCAATGACTTATCTGTGGAGCTGGCGATGGAATACAACACTTCTGAATTGTGCGATTTATACGCAGACATGGTCGACGTGGTCGAACCTATCTTTGCAAACTATGGCGGCCGTCGTTCCTTTGGCGGCATGATCCACACTGTCAAATGCTTTGAAGACAATGGTCTGGTTCGTCAAATGTTATCGGAGCCTGGACAAGGCAAAATTCTGTTGATTGATGGCGGTGGATCCAGTCGACGCGCACTGATTGATGCAGAGCTTGCGGCATTAGCCATGGAAAACGGCTGGGAAGGCATTGTCTGCTACGGCAGCGTGCGTGATGTGGATACCTTGGAAGATTTTGATATCGGCATCCAAGCGGTCAACGCCATCCCGGTGCGCGCCGATGATCAAGGCTTTGGCGAAGCCGATGTACCCGTGAATTTCGCCGGTGTTACCTTCCTGCCTGAAGATCACCTGTATGCCGACAGCACCGGTATTATTTTATCTGCGGAGCCGCTAGACCTTGAATAATGTGTTTGAACTGCTGCAAGCAGCCGATTTGGTTGCATTGCAGCAACGCCGGGATGGCGAAACTCGACTGGGCGAATCGCTGCAGTTTCTAAACCCTTTATTACCACTGCAAGATGCTCTGCAAGCGGCTGTTGCCGCAGGCGCTCGTTATGCGCTGATTGGTATTCCGGAAGATCTAGGTCCACGGGCGAATTTCGGCAACGGTGGCGCCGAGTTGGGCTTTCAAGCGTTTTTAAGCCGATTTATCAATTTACAGCACAATGAAACGATAAAACCGCAGCAGTTTGTGCTGATCGGCCAAGTCCCTTGTCAGGATTTGATGCTGCAGGGACGTGAGCTGCAAAGCAACAACCCTGATCAGCTAGAACAGTTACGCCAGCTTTGCAGCCAGCTCGATCACCGAGTGTTACAGGCTGTGACGCCGGTGTTCACGGCCGGCTTAATCCCCATCGTGATCGGCGGCGGCCATAACAATGCCTTGCCTCTGCTGCAAGCGCTCGCCACCACCTCTGGCTCGGCCGTCGATGCCATCAATTTGGACCCACATTGTGATTTTCGACTGTTAGAAGGCCGACATAGTGGCAACGGCTTTAGCTATGCGCATCGTGCCGGTTGGCTGCGTCGCTATTTTGTCGTGGGGTTGCATGAGCAAAAGAACTCGCAAACAGCGCTGACTCAAATGCGCCAAGCCGGTGTTGGCTTTTGCAGTTATCAGCAAATTTATCAACGTCGCGACCTTAGTTTGGCGCAGGCGATTGATCGCGCCCTAGCGTTTGTTGACTCGCCCCCTTCTGTGCCACTTGGCATTGAACTTGATACCGATGCCATCAGCAATATGCCGGTCAGTGCGATGACCAATACCGGTGTATCCGTCAGTGATGCGGAGTATTACGTCTATCGCTTAGCCAAGCAGCCGCAGGTGCGGTATTTGCACTTGGCCGAAGCGGCTCCAGCCATGCATCCTCAAGGGGTGAAGGCCGGTCTGAGTGAAGCTGGCCAAGTGCTATCAGCACTGGTGCTGGCCTTTGTTGCCGCCCATTCACAGTAACGACGTCGCTAGAAATAGGACCGCAGCCCCTACGCGTCAGCGTGGGTGCTGCGGTGATGCTGATACTGCGCCAACCATGGCGCGAAGCCGCTCAAAGCAAATGGCCGGCTGTACAGGTAGCCTTGGCCACGTAAACAGCCCATGCGCGCCAATTTGTCGGCAGCTGCCTGCTCTTCAATCCCTTCCGCGACCACTTGCCATTGCATATTCTTCGCCATATCAATAATGGCACCTGTGACCGCCGCTTGTGCATCTGAGCGGTGCACATCGCTGACAAATTGACAATCGACTTTGACTTGCTGAATAGGCATTTCTCGCAGCATGCCCAGCGAGGTATAACCGGTACCAAAATCGTCCAAAGCTAAGCACACGCCCATGTCAGCTAAACGAGTCAGCAAGGCTAAGGCGCGTTCAGGCTCTTGCAGCAAGGCATCTTCCCGGAACTCCAGCACTACGTGTGTGGCGTGCAACTGACGGTCATGTAATTCGTGTTGCAGAAACTCAACCAGCTCCTGATGCAATAAATCTTTACTGGCGATATTAACGGCGATTTTCAGCTTTGGATAAAGCGGCGTCAGCTGCTGCAGCGCATCTAACGCCTGCGTTAAGATCCAACAGGTCAATGGATATAGGATGCCCAATTGTTCGGCAATTGGGATAAATTGTTTGGGCATTAACAAGCCTTGTGTCGGATGCTGCCAGCGCACCAGCACCTCACCGGCCACAACCTCGCCCGTTTGCAGGTCGATTTGCGGTTGCACATCCAATTGCAATTGCTGCTGCGCTAATGCGTGCTGTAATTGCGCCATCATCGCCAAACGTTGCTGGTTAAACTGCGTTAATTCAGGGGTATAGACAAAGGTATCTAAGGTTAAGCCGTCGGTTTCGTGCCAACGTTGTTGATGCAGCGCCATCCGTGCTTGTTGCACCAACTGCCCAATGTCACTGCTATGCGCGGGACACAATGCAATCCCGGCATCGAGTTGATAATCGATGACTCCACCATGCAACATCAGCGGCTCCGGCACATCACGCAGCACCTGTTGGGCAATCGACTGTGCCAGATGCTGTTGGCCTGTCACATCGACAAACAGCGCAAATTCAACGCCGCCGATGTGACACAACCGTGTCGGCTGTGGCTGTGATTCAAGAACTCGCACCGCGGGGTAAGACGCCAGTTGTTGGTTCAGGCGAAAGGCAATCTGGGTTAATACTAAATTGGCGTGTTGATAGCCCAACACGCGATTGACCTGTTCAAAATGGCGCACTTGCAACACGATTAACGCCCCCGACACGATGCGAGCTATGTCCGGTTGCACTTGGTTGTGCAATAAGCGCAAATTGGGCAAGCCCGTGAGCTCATCGTGTGTCCAAGCATGTGGCATCGGCTGGCGCTTTAGTTTTTGCAAGGCCCGACGTGTACTGGACAGCTGCCAACGTAAATAGCCAATTGACAGCAACGCCACGCCAAGCACACTGAGGACCAGCCACATGGCCGGGGTTGAAAATTGCGCGAGGCTTTCCGTCATCGACGCCGATTGCTTGGCATGTACCGACCATGCACTACAAAGCATCACCCCAGGGACGACCCCTGGTACCATCCTTTTGCACAAAGACATCCCGCAACCTCCAGGTTTGTCATGTCAACGACTGGCCCACACCACTGCAACCTAGGTCGGGCGTATCGCCTGTGATTTTCCAGCAATCACCAGCTCACGTAAGGTTGAGACCCCCAATTGGTAACAAAGTTCCGCCGGGCGTGGGATCTGGTATACGCCAAAATCGGCGCGCGTGCCAACAGCGAGCACACCACGATCTTGATATCCCAACGCTTTGGCAGCATGCGCGGTCACGCCATACAGTGCTTCTTCTGGGGTTAACTTAAAGAGCGTACACGCCATATTGAGCATCAATGGCAGCTGACACAACGGTGAGGTACCTGGGTTTAAATCCGTGGAGATCGCCATCGGCACCTGATAGTGGCGCAACAGTTCAATGGGCGGTAATTTCGTTTCACGCAAAAAATAAAATGCCCCAGGCAACAACACTGCGACCGTGCCGGCCTTAGCCATCGCTTGCACATCAGCCTCGGTTAAAAACTCAATATGATCGGCTGATAACCCCGCAAACTCAGCGACCAAGCTGGCACCGCCTAAACTCGACAATTGTTCGGCATGGGCTTTAACCGGTAAACCCAACTGCCGTGCTTTTTCAAACAAGCGGCGACTTTGCGCTACCGAAAATCCGATGCCTTCACAAAAGACATCCACGGCATCGACAAGCCCCTCAGCGTGGAGCTGTGGCAGCATGGTGTCGACGACTAAGTCGATGTAACCATCGCTGTCTGAACTGTATTCCACAGGTAAGGCATGCGCACCTAAGAAGGTGGTCGATACCGAGATCGGATGATGCTCGCCAAGCAACCGCGCGACTTGCAGCATTTTCCGTTCTGTCGCCACATCTAAGCCATAACCAGATTTGATTTCAACCGTAGTTACCCCTTGCGCCAATAGCGCATTCAGGCGGTTTTTACCCAGCACAAACAACTCTTCCAACGAGGCGGCTCGTGTGGCTGCCACGGTGGACTTAATGCCGCCACCAGCCGCCGCAATCTGTTGGTAGGTGGCGCCATTGAGTCGCATTTCAAATTCATTCGAGCGGCTACCGGCATAAACTAAGTGGGTATGACAATCAATCAGGCCAGGTAAAATCCAAGCGCCCTGACCATCCACCACAGGGGTCGCCAACGCATCAAACGCCGGAAGTTCCGCCCGCGGGCCACAATAGGCAATAATGCCGTCTTTGATGGCCAAGGCGGCGTTTTCAATAGCCCCGTAGGGTGCATTCACCCGCGAATCCATCGTGGCAAGGTGAACGTTGTAATAGACGACATCAAAATCCGACATATCAATACCTGCAGTCATAGGTGGGCTTAGCAACAGCCTGCACTCATCAGCGGTGTACAGTCTTAAGCTTGTGCACGCGTGTGGCGGTCTGTGGCAGTTTTACAAATTTTACTGCATTACCTTGTCTATACAACTCGAATTCGTTATTTTTCGAAGAGCCCCCAGCCGATAGCTCAACGAGGTCCTGATATGCAACGAAGCAATGACAGTGGCACCCCGAAATTTATTGCCATCAAAGACTATATTCTGAGCCAAATCGAAACTGGTAATTGGCCTGAGCACAGCCGTGTGCCGTCAGAAAATGAATTATCCGAGCAATTTGTAGTCAGTCGGATGACGGCGCGGCGAGCACTGCAAGAACTTACCGAGCAAGGGGTGTTGTACCGAACGCAAGGGGTTGGCAGCTTTGTGGCGTCGGCGAAATCGCAGTCTGCGTTATTAGAGATCCGCAATATTGCCGATGATATCCAAGCTCGCGGCCATTTCCACAGCGCTCGATTGGTGCAACTGACCAGCTTGCCCTGCCCAACCGTGGTGGCGACTGCCTTGGGGCTATTGCGCAATGAACCGGTTTTTTTTAGTTTGATTGTGCATTATGACAATCAAACGCCCCTGCAGTTGGAAGCCCGTTACGTTAATCCACACCGCGTCCCGCATTACCTCGAACAAGACTTCCAACAGCAAACCCCGCATGAGTACTTAAGCTTGGTCGCGCCACTGACCGAAGCCGACCACCTTGTCGAGGCTGTGCTAGCCGATGAATTTACCTGCAAGCATTTGATGATTGGCCCGCATGAACCTTGCTTACGTTTAACTCGCCGCACCTTTAGTCGCGATGGTGCCGTCAGCTTTGCCTACCTGACCTCCGCCGGCAGCCGCTATCGACTTGGCGGTCATCTGAATTTGGGTGGCTTGCGCTAGCAAGCCTGCCCTAGGTATTGGGCAGGAGGAGACCGATCTGCCTTGCCTTCGCGAATTATCATGGATGGCGTTGTATAGCACGAGATCCAGCTTAAAAACGTCAACGTAACAAGAGCAATGGTGTGATGCTGCAGCGCTTTTACATGCGCAAAACCTTATTTACTGGCTAGACCAGATATAAATTCTCTGTTAATTTCAACCGCTTCTTTGACGCCCAAAGAACTTCGTCAATACTAAAAACACACCAATGACGAAGACAAAAGAGACAACAGGATTAGATATGAAATTAACCGTTGCCCACAAAGTCATTTTTGGCTTTGGGTTTATGACACTGTTGCTGCTGTTTGCAAGCTTATCTGCGTTGCGAAGCTTCAGTACCATCTCCGATGCTTCCGAAGTCGTAGAACAAATTGCAGTTCCAGCGCAACAACAAAGTAACAATGCCCAAATTCAATTGCTCAAGCTCGCCAAGCTGTCCGCACTTGGATTTACTGCGGAATCTCCTCAAGCGATTAGCCAATACCAGCAAGAATTTAATGCCACTGAGCAGCAATACCATGATCAAATCAGCAAACTGGTGACCTTGGTCAAAGACGATGCAGCCCTGAATAAACCACTGACGGACGCAACCACCCAATACGATACTTATGTCTCGTCGGTGCAAGCCATGTTTAAAAGCAAAATGGCCGCCATACAAAGTGCGGATGCAACAGCGGCGGAACTCAAAACACTGGTGCAGTTAATTGATGACGCCGGGGCAACCTTGGTTGAAATTTCCTTTCTGGAAAATCCAGCCAAAAAAGCCACGCTGGAATTAATTGGTGGTGCCGCAGCCCGGGTTGATGGCCAAATGCTGTCTTTGATGCAAACCGTCAAAGAAACGGCAGGTTATACCGACTTAGCAAAACTGGCTGACAGCCAACAGAATATCGAATTCGCCTTAAGTGATATGCAAGGCAACCTAGACTACATCGCCAAGCTGGTTGGTGAAGTGGGCGCCGAAGAAAGTTGGCAAATGTTTTTAGAACAGATGCAAGCGGTCAAGGACCGTGTCGCGACACCTCAAAACCTGGTGGTGTTAAAAACCCAACAATTGACGGCGTTGCAACAAGCGCGCGAGCAGCTACAAACGTCTGAAACAGCAGTCACCCAAGCGGTGAGCGCACTGGATTTAGTGCTCAAGGCCGCAGACCATCAATTCAACGAACTCTCCAGCGAAGTATCCTCGTCCTTATCCTTTGGTAAGGTTCGAACCTTGATCATCATGGTGGTGTTGGTAGGCCTCGCGGCAGCTACCGCTTGGTATACCATCAATGAAATGCTACGGCCATTGGGCAGTATCAACAAAGTGTTGTCGGAAGTTGCAAATGGTGACTTAACCCGTCGGTTGAAGATTGTGCAGCAAGATGAATTTGGTGCGTTATCACAACGCGTCAATCAACTGATCGACTCGCTGAGTC
>JACCDZ011452792.1_pt1 | contig 40727 bp, 57 predicted proteins | sample 7449551 | NCBI WGS metagenome assembly JACCDZ01 (sample SAMN15323452, study PRJNA562643) | freshwater metagenome | isolation source: river surface water | place: USA:Blue River Watershed | collected 2017-08-18
ACATCAAGCCAGACATCACATCGACCGGCTTGCTGTGCTGGGTACTCTGGCTCCCCGACCTGGACTCGAACCAGGGACCTGCGGATTAACAGTCCGTCGCTCTACCGACTGAGCTATCAGGGAACATTCAAACTTGTTACTGCTGACATCAAGCCCGACATCACATCAACCGGCTTGCTGCACTGGGTATTGGTGGCTCCCCGTTCCGGTCTTACTACGAACCGTTGAGCTTAATTTTGCCTTGCCGCAGCGCTTTGTGCGTCGTGCTGCGTAAGAGGCGCGAATATTATAGTCACTTCGCTTTTCCGTCAACACCCGGCACTATTTTCCCCCCCTGATTTCGCTATGCCGCCTGCGCTGTAATGGCAGCATGGCCACGAAACGCGACCTTTCTTCCCCGCTTGATTCTGTCACCTTCCGCTGCAACCCCTGCCGTCATACTTTTGATGCCGAGCCGGATGTCGTGGAGGACGATCCGTCGGCTGAGCACCACCCTTACCGCTATATCGCCGCCTGCCCTTATTGCGGCCAACCTTCCGGACAGGCGCCATATCACAAGGGACTGCTGAAGGCCTGGGCGAATGCCACCGGCCCGAAAACCGCCGAGGGTAAGGCCGCCACGGCCCGCAATCTGGATGGCCACCCGACGCCGGAAGAAGCCAAGCGAACCCGCTTCAACGCCATGAAGCACGGCATGAACGCGGAGACGGCTCAGTATTTCCCGGCCAAGCCAGACGGCTACCCGGCTTGTGCCAGCTGCGATGTGGACCGCGACTACTGCCGCAGCCAGCCGGCCTGCGTCAGGCAGACGCAGCTATTCATGGTCACGCATGCGGCTTTCGAGCAGAAGAACCCCAAGCACCTGATGCCAATCATGGCCAGCATGCAGGCCAGTATCGTGGCGATCATCCAGCAGATCCTGCAGACCATCATTGCCGATGGCGTGAAGCTGGAGACACCGGCGTGGGCGATTTCCCGCGAGGGTGACGTGGTACTGGGCGAGTATCGGGATCTGGCAACCGGTGACCTGCACCGCATCATGGAAGTGAAGGCGCACCCGCTGCTTAAGCCACTGCAAGAGTTCCTGAGCCGGAACAACCTCAGCCTGGCAGATATGGGCATGACACCGCGCGTGATCGAGCAGGAGGAGCAGAAGCTGGGCCGTCTGCAGCCAGGCGACGGCCCACCAACGCTGTCGCTTGAGGATTACGCCGCCAAACAGGCCGAATCCATGGCGGCGCTACGCGTGCTGGCCGAGCGCGCCAATGCCCGCAAACAGGAAGACCCGGTGCTGGTGGAGTACCGGCAGCAGAACGGTAGCAGCCAGTGAGCGGCGACCGCACCAGCGCCGCCCAGCGCATCAAGATCCAGCACCGCGCCGAAGAGGAAATCATGCGGTATGCGCGGCCGGATCCGGCGACCGGCATCAAACCGCACGCGCTGTGGGCAAAGCACGTCCACAACGTCGACCTGGACGCGATGCAGGTGCTGAAGATGCTGGAGATGGACACCAACCCCAACACGGTGGATTTCAGCTGCCGGCGGACGGGCAAAACGGCGGTGAAGGAGATGTACGCGCTGGAGTTTCTGGCCACGACAGCGTTCCAAGAAGAAGGCATCGTGGCGCCGCGGCTGCAGCAGAGCCAGACCAACATCACCTATCACCTGGACGCCATCCGCCGCAGCGATATCCTGAGCGGCTACATCGCCTACAAGTCAGGCCGGCGCCAGATCGCCGACCTGAAATACCAGTTTCACAACGGCAGCAAGGCCAGCTGCTACGGGATCATGTCGCAGATCGACGGTGACGGCATTTCATTCGCCTCGCTGGAGGAGACCGACGATATGCCGGCAGACCGCCTGTTTTCCCGGTTCCTGCCCATGCTGGGCTCCGCCCGGCGCCTGGGTGTTGATCAGGGCGTGAGCTTCAAGCCGCAGATCCGCATCACCGGCGTGCACAAGGGCGCCGACGTGCTGAGCCACCTGATCGAAACCGGCGGCTATCACATCCTGCCGCCGGTGGACGTGTACTTGGGCATCGCGCTGGGCATCCTGAACGAGGCGTTCGTGCTGGAAATGCAAAGCCAGCTGCCGGAAGCCGAGTACATCCGCCAGTTCCTGTGCATCAACGCCGCCGCGCAGAACTGGATCTGGGAAAAGTACATCCGCCGCGCCATGGCGGTGGGGCTGCAGGCCGGGCTGGAAGTGGCAGGCCCGCTGCCCGGGGCGCGCTACCGAAAACGCGGCCTGCTGTCGTTCGGCTATGACCACTCCGGCCACGGTGAGAGCGCGCATGCATCCTGTTCCGCGCTGGTGGTGACCGAGCAGGTCGGCAACTTCGTGACCTTCCCCTTCGTGAAGACGTGGCCGGCCGGTACCGACGATGCAGTGGTCGAGCGCGACCTGCTGGGGCTGTGGGAGTACTTCCGCCCGGACTACGCCATGGGCGACGCCTACGGGCTGGGCATGCTCACCAGCCTGAACGACAAGCTGTTTGCCCAAGGGCTGACCGAGATCGACCGGCGCAGCATCGGCGATGGCCAGTCTGTGGCCAGCACCTGGCAGCACTGGGCATTCGCGCCGATCCGCTTCGAGGGCATGACCAAGCACAGCATGGCCAGCGCCCTGCGCGCGGCCTTTCACAACGGCCAGGCGGCCATCCCCTATGTCGATGACGGCACCGACGCCCTCAAGGCCAAGAACTCCGCGAACACCAACTGGGGACCGTCCGCACTGAACCAGGTGCAGGCCGATGCCAGCGACTGGGGCAAGTTCATCCGCCAACTGGGCAACCTGAAGGCCAAGCCGGTGCAGGGCTCCAGCTACAACAGCTACAAGATGGCCAACCCGAAAATCGGGGATGACCTGTTTGATGCGGCCTGCGCCGGCGTGTGGGCGCTGCTGACCCGCGGCGTGGCCAGCTATGTGCCGCCAGTGATCGCCACCCGGCAGGTCACCACCGAACAACTACTGGGGATGCGCTGATGAGCTACGCAACACAAAAACCGGAGCGGATGCCGCCCCGCCCCATCCTGCCCGCCGCCCTGCCGCTGTCTCCTGCCGGCCGGGCGCGAGCGGCCCACATGCGCGACAAGTGGCGTGCCGCGTTCGGCGATGACCAGTTCATCCGCGACCTGGTCGACGCCGGCCTGATTCATGGCTGGCGAGATGTGTTGACTGTTACCACTACCGAGGATCCCGACCATGGGCATGATTGATTCCCTGCTGGGCCGCTTCGGCTATCAGCGCCAAACCGTCGCCAGCCAGGCCGGCGCCACCGACAAGACCCTGCCCGGCGAAACCGCCAGCAATACCACCGGCACCAGCGAGGCCGGTCGGCGCGGCACGCCGGAAAGCCAGGTAAAGACCATCTACCGGCAGCTGACGGTGGACTATGAGCTGCGCGCCATCATCAACGATATCCGGATGATGGATAAGCAGGACGGCCGGGTGAAGCGGATCCACAACCGCATTGCACGGGATGTGACTCGGGGCGGCATCGTGATGCTGAACGCTACCCCGGGTAGCCAGCTGCAGGCGCAGTGGGCGGCCTATGTCCGCCGGCTGGATCTGAACAACCCGCAGAAGCTCAAGTCTGACGCCCGCGGCCTGCTGATGGAAGGCAACCTGCCGATCCAGTGGGTGCTGGACGATGCGGCCAACGTTGTCGCCGCCGTGCGCATGCCCACCGAAACCATCCGCCCCAACGTGGCGCTGAACGGGCGCTTTATCGACCCGCGGCTGGCCTACACGCAGATGGACCTGCAGGGCGGTACCGAGCTGGCCAGCTTCCCGCTGTGGCAGCTCACCATGACGCGGCTGGATCCGGACAACCACGACGACATGGCCGCCATGGGGCGCCCGTTTCTGGACGCCAGCCGCGAGATCTGGCGCAAGCTGCGCATGACGGATACCGATCTGGTGGTGCGCCGGCGCCACCGCGCCCCGCTGCGCCTGTCGCATGTACTGGAAGGCGCCAACGACATCGAGCTGCAGGCCTACCAGGACAGGGTTGAAGCCAACAAAGACCTGATCACCACCGACTTCTACCTGAACAAAAAGGGCAGCGTCACCGCGGTGCAGGGCGACGCCACGCTGGGCGACATCGGCGACGTGACCTACCTGCTGGATTCCTTCTTCGCTGGCACGCCACTGCCCAAGGGCATGATGGGCTACACCGACGGCATGGCGCGCGACATCCTGGAAGACCTGAAGCGGGACTACTTCGACGAGGTCGACCAGCTGCAGGACATGCTGGCGCTGGTCTATGAGTTCGGTTTCCGCCTGCAGCTGCTGCTGCGCGGCATCAACCCCGACGCCGAGGCCTTCAGCATCACCTTTGCCGAGCGCCGCACCGAGACCCTGAGCCAGACCACCGATCGCGCGCTGAAGCTGAAAGCACTGGGCCTGCCACCGTCCATGGTGTGGGAGGAACTCGGCTACAACGCCGCCGCGGTGGAGGCCCGCCGCCAGAGCGATGCCAAGCACTACGACCCCTACCCCGAACCCAACGCGCCGCCGGCGGTGAAGGTCACCCCGGGCAACGGCCGCAAGGGCGACAGCGCGACGGACATTGGCCATGCCCACTAACGCGGAGCGCGCCGCCAAGATCCGCGAGGCCACGCTACAGGCAGTGCGGGAGCGCAACCAGCTGGGCGATGAAGCCATCAGCCAGCTGGTGACCATCTACGATGACGCCGGCGAGGCGATCGCCCAGCAGATCGAGCAGCTGAGCGGCGGCAGTGACAACCTGCTGTCGCTGGATACGCTGCAGCAGGTGCTGAGCGAGATCCGCGCGCAGATGGCCGAGCTGGAGAAACAGCGCGACGGCCTGCTGTACCGCAAGATCGGCGAGGCCGCAGTGTTGGGCGCCAAGCCTTTCGCCGGCGAGCTGCCGCCTTCGCAGCTGTTTGCCATCAACCATCAGGCGGTGTCGTTCGTGCGCGCGCTGGTGGCGGCCGATGGCCTGCAGCTGTCAGACCGGCTGTGGCGCCTGAACCGCCACGCCACCGAGACGCTGGCCGACCACATCCAGTTCGCGGTGATAAACGGCGAGAGTGCCCATCAGGCCATGCTGCGCACCATGGGCAGCGGCAAGGGCGTGCCGCACGACGTGGCCATGGCCTACAACGGCGCCAAGGCAGGCACACTGTCGCGCAAGGTGCGCAGCCTGCTGACCGGCGAGGCCGACCCGGTGAACGGCAAGGGCGTGGTGTACCAGGCGGAGCGGGTATTCCGCACCGAGATCAACCGTGCCCACGGCGAAGCCTACATGGCCAGCGCGTTCCAGACTGAGGGCGTGGCCGGCGTGCGCTTCATGCTGTCGGTGAACCACCGCGTGCGCGACGTGTGCGACACCCACGCCACCGCGGACAAGTACGGGCTGGGCCCGGGGGTGTACCCCAGCCGCGCCGCCTGCCCGTGGCCGGCGCACCCGAACACGCTGAGCTATGTGGAAGTTGTGTTTGATTGGGATGTGGGCTGACCGCCAACTTGTTTGCCCGCGACTTCGCTTTTCGTACAAAATGACAGCCGAGAATTTAACCGGAGTCATCATGAAAAGACGCCTTTTGCTTTGCCTGACCCTGTTGGGTTTTGCATTGCCGGCGAGCAGCGTGCTTGCTTCTGTGGCTACTGACTTGGAAGCGAGCCTGATGGCAGGAGATGTCGCCACAGCCAAGAGTCAACTGACCGACATTCGGAAAAACAGGTCGCTTGATACCGACAGAACCGTTGGCTACATGCTGCTGATGGAAGCCTTTGATGCCATAGAACAGTTTCAGGCCACCACCGCGAAGTTTGCCGAAGACAAACAGGAAAGCCGCTTTTCAGAGGTAGAGCGCGCCTTCAGCTTGGTCGCCAAGGCGGCTAGCCCTGTCGCTCGCTACCGGCTGCAGGCGTCAAAGCCGCTGGTTGATGCCTACAACGAGAAAATCCAGACTGCCAACACGATGTATGAGGCGCTGCGCGAGGAGAATCGGACTCTGGTGCAGCAGCGGCGCGAGCTGGCCCAAGCTGAAGAAAAACGAAAGCAGGAAGAGCAACAAGCGCGGTGGGAAAAAGAAGAGCAAGAGCGCCAGCTTGCCATTCAGAAGCAAAACGAGGAGTACCAGCGAGAACTGGCACGGGAAGGTCGGCAACAAGTAGCGGCACAAAAGCAGCGCCGGGTGCAGCAGGCTAAGGTAGTGGCAGAGCAAAAGACACTACAGCAAGTTTGCGGTAATGACTACAAAGCCTTGCGCATCGGCCTACCCCTGTTCCGCGCCAATCAGTGCTATGGCAAGTTTGTGCTGCGCGGCCAGATCAACCGGGCCGATGGCGTGATTTCCACCTATGTGCATGGCGGCACCTACGCCAATGTGATGAACGGGTTGATCGTGTCGTGGGGTAAATGATGACGGAAACGACCGTCAAGGCGGGCCCGATGAAGGTTGGCGACTACCAGATATCCATAGCGTTTCGTCGAGAGATACAGGGTAAGAGGCACAAGTTCATTTCCCTCGCGGCCATTGCCGAGTTCATGGGCGATGGCTGGAGTACCGATCGGCTGGAAACAGGTCTGGTGCATGAGCCTTGGCTGATTGAAGACTTCGGCAGCCACGACGCAGACGGCACGCTTGGTTTGATGCCGCTGGGCATTGCCCTGCTGGTGATGGCGGACGGCTCCGCAACATCGGCTGAAAAGGCTCTGGCGTCTGACCTGGCTCTGACCTATCTGGGTCTGAGGGAAAAGGCCATCCGGGACTTCAACCGACTCGGCAACCCGGACCTCCGCTAGCCGACTTCGCTTTTCCGCTTGACATGGCCCGCTTCGGCGGGCTATTTTGCAGACTCCTAAAAGTTACAAGCAGCATCCGCCCTGTTTTGGCGGTATTATTTCGCCCTCATCCGGCCGACGTGCATCCGCACGCTTGCCGACTCAAGGGGGGTGTCGGGTATCCGCAAGGACCCGGACGTTGCTTGTAGCACGTTAGGAGCGCCCCCACCCCGCTTGCGGTGGACTTCCTAAAAGTTACAAGGAGGCCATCATGGCTGCTCACAACCCTACTGGAACGTCCGTTCTGGTGTTCCAAGATACCGAATTCGATGTCACCGACCTTCGCGGCCAACCTTGGCTAAGGGGGTTGCAAGTTGCAACGGCCCTTGGCTACAAAAACGCTGCCCAAGACATCAAAAATCTCTACTCCCGCAACGAAGATGAATTCGACGACAGCATGACGCAGATCGTCGAGCTGCCCACTGCCGGCGGTATCCAGCCAGTGCGCATCTTCTCGCCGCGCGGCTGCTATCTGCTGGGCATGTTTGCCCGCACCGACAAGGCCCGCGAGTTCCGCCGCTGGGTGCTGGACGTGCTGGAAGGTCATGCCGCACCAAAGGTCGGTGCCACCATGTCGCACAGCCAGTTCATGACGGCGCTAAAGTACCGCCGCACGCTGCTGCGCGATCTGGCCACCAGCAGCGAGCGCGGTACCGCCATCGAGCTGTATTCCGACCTGGTGCAGCTGTCGCGTATGCTGGGCAAGGGCGTGAGCGCGCTGGAAGTCGTCGCGCCGGCCTTGAAACAGCTGCCGCTGGAGGGCTGATCATGATCCGCACCCTCTTCTCTGTGCTGCTGGCCGAGCTGCTGCGGCCAACCTTTCGCACCCTTGCCGTCTTTCCTGTCGAATCCGAAGCCATGCGCTATGCGCGTGAGAAACTGGCCGAGGGCAATCCGCGTCTGACCGTGTGCCATGAACACGATGGCTGGGCGGTGCGCCTGATCGGGGGTGATGTATGAGCGCCGATCCGGTAGTGCTAGTGGACTGGAAGCGTGAGACGTTCGTCGAGAACTGCTCACTTCCCGTCCCCGTCGGCCTGATCAAGGATGTTGCCCTGGCCATCATGCACGTTGGCCGCAAACTGCAAGACCGTGCCGAGCTTGTCATATCCGGTGAGCGGCAACTCTCCGCGATGGCGGTGATCGAGGAGGACATCCAGTCTGCCGAGCAGCTGCAGGCGGCCCTGCAGTTGCTGCAAATAACGGTGACCATGAAAGGGGCGAACGATGAAACGGCTTAGCTACCATCACCGCCGGCGCCGGCGCTTTCATCGCCTACCGTTTGTCCCCGGCGGAGGTCGCGGGGTGTGGGGCTTGCCTCAGGGCGGCGGCTACCATGGCGGCTATATCACTGGCGAAGCAATGGCGGTGGCCCTGCTGAAGTATCTGCGCGAGGAGCCGGAGGATGGCGCGGCCTGCTGCCTGGCGTGGATAGCTACCGATATGGCGGCAGGACGGCCAGCGCAGCAGGATGCCACACGGGAAAGCTACGATGGCCAGACCGCCGGCTTCTGGCACCAACTGGGGCGCTTTCTGGTGAGTGCGGCGCAGGAATGTGGCGCCAGTCTGGACGCGGTCAGCGAACAGATGATTCTGGCGCGCGCCAATGCCGGCCTGGCCGGCAAGTTACCCACTGTTTCTGTGGATAAATCTGCTGCCTGATCACGGTATCGCCAGCCCCAAAGCGCCGCGCACTGCGGCGCTTATTTTTTGCACTCCCTTCATGCACCTACCATTTCCCCCCCTGATTTGACTGCCTCGCCCCCCGTAATCTGCCAGTGCTGGGAAACCAGCCCGGCGGCGTCCTCCCGCTGCCGGTTTACTGACTCCCTGGCAGATGGGCATGCACAGACCGCACAGACCACCCCGACACTTTCGCCTTTCCGAGCACGATCAGCCGGTGATCCGGCTGCTATCCGGCACGGCTGCGCTGCCGTCTGACGGCAAAGCCACCAGCTGGGTCACCTTGACCCGCACCGGCTCTTTCACCGACCCGCGTTACGGCCGCTTCGAAATTACCCGCGACATGCTGCTGAGCATGGTGCGCAACTTCGATGCCGGCACCGTGGGCACCGACATTTTCCTGGACGTGAATCACCAGCCCGGCGATGGCGCCGCGGCCAAGATTCTGCGCCTGTCGGTAGAGGGCGAGCGCCTGCGCGCGCTGGTGGAATGGACGCCGTTCGGGCGCGAGGCAGTGAAAACCCGCGGCTTTACCTACCTTTCTGCCGAATTCTCCGAGAACTACCAGGACAACGAGCAGGGCCGTTTGCACGGCCCTGTTCTGCTGGGTGCTGGCCTCACCGTGCGTCCGGTGATCAAGCGCCTGGACCCCGTCACGCTGTCGTGCGACTCCGGCGCGGACTCCCCTGTGTTGATCCATCCCGAACTTGCGAAAACCCTACTTGCAGAGGCCGAAGCCACCATGAACAAACTCCTGAAAGCGCTGCTGGACCGCCTGGCAGCCAAGCAACTGTCCCAAACCGTGATCGACACGGTGAAAACCCTGGGCGAACAGACCCTGCCGCTGGCTGCTGATGAAGCAGGCCAGCAGCAGATCATCGGCCAGCTGGAAACCCACGCTGTCACCCTGTCCGAGGCCATGGCCAGCGCCGCCGCCGGCGCCGCGCCGACCATCCAGCTGTCGATGACCGCTGCCGGTAATGTGGATGTGGCCGCCGAGGTGACCCGCATCCTCGCCGAGCAGGCCAGCACCGCCCGCCAGCTGGCCGAGACTACCGACAGCCGCCGCAAGCTGCTGTCCGACACCATCGCCGCCGCGGCCGGCCTGGATGACGCCCTGAAAAAAGAGCTGTCCGAGTCTGCGGCCAACCTTGTGAACGGCAGCTGGAGCGAAGACCAGGTGCGCGCGCTGGCGCAAAACCAGATCGATGCCGGCAACCGCGTGATCGCCGCCCGCACCCTTTCGCACCTGGGCTATCAGCCGGCCGGCTCGCCGCATGTGGTTGTGGTCAATGAAGGCGTCAAGCAGTTGTCCGAGCTGTACCGCGACATGCTGGGCCGCACCAGCATGGCCGGCCAGCTGCATCTGGACGCCAAGGCGCCGCAACACCCGTTCGTGGCCAAGGTACTGTCCGAATTCGACCGCCTGCATGCGCACCAGCTGGATAACGAACGCAAGATCCTGCTGGCCCAGGGCGCCACCGATATGGGCAGCACCTCGCTGCCGGTCGGCTTCCAGCGCGAAGTGATCCGCGAGGCGCTGTCTGATCTGAACGTGCTGGCGCTGGTGCAGCGGCTCGATGACTTCTCCGCCAAGGCGACGACCCATATCCCATATGAGCTGCGCGATGTTAGCCAGGTGATGAACGATGGTGTGACCTACGAAGGCCGGCCGATTGCCTATGCCGGTGTGACCCAGGCGATGGACATCGCCTACATCACCCCGATGAAGCTGGCGCTGTCGGTCACCAACGAGGTGGTGCACTTCACCCGCGGCAGCGGTCTGAACTGGGATGCGATGGCGCGCAACATCGAGAGCAACGCCCGCATTCTGCGCGAGCTGGTGCACCGCCGTATCTGCAACGAGCTGCAGCGTGCGGCCGACAGCTATCTGGCGGTTCCCGTAGTGGCAGAGTCGTTCACCGGCCAGCTGAACGGCGCCAAGCACACCATCAAGACCGCCACCTTCCCGGTGGTGCGCCCGTTCCAGCCGCGCGATATGGCGGGCAATGCGGTCGGCTTGGCGGAAAACACCGTCAGCGTGACGCTGAACAGCACCGTGATCGGCGCCTTTGACGGCAGCGGCGAGCAAGCCGCCGGCACCTATTACCGCTGGCTGTCGTTCAACCTGGGCTTGCTGCAGTTCGTGAACCAGGCGGGCGTGCCGGTGACCCCGGCCAATACCGGTACCAACACCATCAGCTATTCGCGCGCGACCAACATCGTGCTGTTCGACATGGACCCGGCCGGCGGCGCGACGCAGGAGGAGCACCTGAACGGCCTGCTGCAGAAGGTGGGCAGCCGCAAGGCAATGATGAGCAGCCAGCGTTACGTGCGCCCGGACTTCCTGCTGATGTCCGAAACGCTGAACGACACGCTGACCAACGCCGAGCAGTTCATCACCAACCGCAAGCGCGATGGCACCGATACCACAGCCCAGGGCGATCTGGAATCCATCAAGGGCTTGCCGAGCTACGGCACCAACGCACCAGGCATCGACCTGGGCGACGAACGCATCCTGATGGGCCAGCGCAATGTGGCGGCTTACACCATCGCCAAGCCGTTCGTGACCGGCGAGCCGGTCGAGGTGCTGGTCGACGGCCGCCCGATCGGCAAAAAGACGGCCTACGGCGAGGAGTACAACGCCATCACCGTGCCAGCGCCGGTGCGCAACCGCTTCACCAGCGTGATCGCCTATAGCGCCACCGCCCGCGCCGCCATCTAACCCCTGTTGCCCCGGCTGCAGGCCGGCCGGGGCGGAGCTGCCACCATGAAAAACCGTGTTGCCTATACCAACCCGCACAAGCACCCCGAGTACATCGGCGGGGTGATGATCCCCGCTGGCGAGACCCGCGAGATCGACGCCACCCATCACCCGGACTACCGCCCGCCGGAGTCCGGTACCGCAGAGGCTCCGCAGCACATCGTCGACGTGCTGCTGGCCGGCGAAGCGGCCAACCTGCTGGCCCACATCCCGGCACTGGGTGCCGAGGATCTGCAGCTGCTGTCCGATCGCGAGCAGGAAGGCGCCCGCCGCAAGGACGTGCTGTCCGCCATCGCGGTGCAGCTGCTGACGCTGGCCAGCGAGCAGCAGGACGAACAGAGGGATGACGAGCAGACCGGCGCCGGCGAGAGCCAGCCAGGCACGACCGACCCTGCCGTGGCGGCGGCCGGCGGCGAGAGCACGCCCGCCGCGGCCGGCACCGATAACAAGGCAGCCACCACCAAGCGCGGCCAGAAAGCGGCAGGCCAGTAATGCACACCCGCCCGGCGATCACCGACACCCTGAAGGCCTCGCTGCTGGACTCTGCAGAGCAGTTCAAGCCAGACGACCTGCAGCGGCACGTCAACGTGGCGTTTGCCGAGCTGTGCCGGTTCTCGCCGCGCGTGGTGTTTGCCGAACTGGAGCTAGCGCCTGGCCAAGGGCAGTACCCCTGCCCGGCCGCGTTGTCCGGCGTGCTGTCCCATAACTGGGGGCGTGACGCCAAGGCCAGCCGGCGGCCGTGGGATGACGGCTGGCCAGGCGAGCTGCCGGTGATGCAGGTCGGCTTTGATGGCGACGGCGCGCGGGTGCTGCAACTGCGGCCAACCCCGAGCAGCCGCCAGATCGGCCTGCTGGGCAGCCGCATGCCGTACCGCTACAGCAGCCGCCACATCCTGACCGACAGCGCCAGCAGCCTGAGCGACGAAGACGCCCAACTGCTGATCCTGCGCGCTCAGGCCGAGGCGATGCGCGAGCTGGCCATGCACCACGCCAGCAAACCGTTCCAGCTGCGCGACGGCATCAGCTCCACACCACGCAACGGCATGCCGGGCTACCTGTACAGCGTGCTGATGGATGAATTCAACCAGCGGGTGAAAGCATGATCCGCGGCGCCCACGTCAACGACGAGCTGGTACTGAAAGCCTTCGAGCGGGCGCCGGCCGCCATGGCCCGCGTGATGGAACGCACCGTTGGCCAGGCTGGCCAGTTCCTCGCCCGCGAGGTGAAACGCGAGCTGCGCAACAACGGCAGCATGGGTTTTTCCACGCTGATGAACAGCATCCGGCCGGAGCGCCCGTTCCCTCTGGCGCGGGACGTGAAAGCCGGCGTGAAGTACGCCCGCCATGTGGAAGAAGGCACCAAGCCCGGCTATCGCGGCATGCCGCCGCGCCGGCCGCTGGCGGAGTGGCTGCGCATCAAGCACGGGCTGACCGAGCATGAAGCCAACCGCCGCGCCTACGGGCTGGCCAGATTCATCCAGGCCCACGGCACCAAGCCGGCGCCGTTCTTCGCCCCTGCCTTTGACAAGAACCAATCCCGACTGCTGGCCCTGCTGCGCGCCGGCGCCGCCGAAGGCGTGCGCGCCACGCTGGGCGTGCGCGGCCACTACGCGCTGACCGGCAGTACCTACGGAGCAATCTGACATGCCACGAATCATCACCAACATCGTTATTCACTGCGCCGGCTCGCCGAACGGCCGCGCCGACACCATCGCCGATCTGGATGCTGGTCACCGCATCCGGGACTTTCACCGCTCCCCGGCGGCCATCACTCGCTACCGCTCCGTGCTGGGCCACGCCCTGCCCAGCATCGGCTACCACTGGGTGATCGAAACCGGTGGCCAGGTGCGCCCCGGCCGCCATCCGGAGGAGATGGGCGCCCACGTCGCCGGCAGCAACGCCAAGTCGCTGGGCATCTGCCTGATCGGCCTCGACGCTTTCACGCTGGAACAGTGGGCCGGCCTGCGCACGCTGGTGAACAGCCTGCGCCAGCAGCACCCGAACGCCCGTATTCAGGGCCACCGCGATTTCAGCCCGGACAAAAACGGTGACGGCATCATCGACCGCCGCGACTGGCTGAAGATTTGTCCGGGCTTTGACGTGAAAGCCTGGCTGGCCGGCGGCATGAAACCGCTTGCCGGCCACCTGCATCCGACCCCCTCCCCCAAAACCTGAAAGGAATGAACATGAGCGCATTACTCGCCAGCCTGCTGGCCAATGCAGATGTGGTGCTGGATGTCGGCACCAAGGTGGTGGCGGTTGCCTCTGCCGTGTCGGTGGTGGTGCCGAACAAACGGGTATCCGGTGCGCTGGGCATCGCCCGCACCGTACTGGACTGGGCGGCGCTGAACGTCGGCTTTGCCAAGAACCGCAGCCAGAACCACAAGGACTGACCATGAGTGAGCTGACCAGCCGCTGGCAGTTTGAAAAGCGGATCAACCTGGGCGACGTGTTTTCCACGCTGGCGCTGGTCGGCACGCTCGCGCTGTTCATGTTCAACCTGGACAAGCGCGTGAGCATCGTCGAGGAAAAGCAGGCGCAGCAAACCAGCATCGACACCGCCCAGAACGAGCGCATGCGCGAGATGAACAGCGAGGTGAAAGGTGAGCTGAAGGACATCAGCGCCAAGCTGGACAAGCTGGTGGACCGCCAGCTGGACGGGCGGCCATGAGCGACCCGATCAGCCGCGCCCTGGTGGCGCTGGAAGCCAGCCTGATTGCAGCAATGCCGACCTGCATTGTCAGCACCGACTTTGTCGACTTCACCCAGCGCCGCGCCGCCGAGCTGCAGCGCGGTGTGATCACCCTGCTGCACGTCGGCGGCGACCGCTCCAGCGAGTGGGAAACCATGCTGACGCTGAAGCTGGTGGCACAAGTGACCGTGCCGGAGCGCATTTCCAGCCAGCGCGCGCTGCGCGACGCCGAGCTGGCGCTACTGCAGGGGCTGCATGCCTGGATCAACAACCCCGGCGCTGCTGCCCCCAGCCTGCAGACCACCGGCTACAAGACCAGCGGACAGATGGAGTTTCCGAACGGCTGGGTGTCGATCGACCTCACCGCCGGCCCGCTGGATCTGGCCGATGGTGACGACGCCGAAATCTACCCACCGGGGATGCAGCCCGGCAACCTCGACCGTGTGTGGATGGGCTTCGACATCGCGCCGCACCAGGACCAAGCCGTGCACCAACAATGGCTGGCCGAGAACTACATCACGCCGCCAGACCTATCAACCACCGTGGAGCTACCCCATGCAAACAGTCCGGATTAAACCCGCCGATGGCCTGCTGGTGCGACTGGAAGACGGCAGCGGCTATCTGGCTGCCGATGGCCAGACCGTCCCGCTGACCGGCTACTGGCACCGCCGCATTGCCGATGGCGACGTTGAAGAGCTGCCGGCAGAAGACGCCGGCGCCGACGTTGCCACCACCGATGAACCAGCCGTGACTGCCGCCTCCGGCGGCAGCCGCAAACGCGCAGGAGCGTAACCCATGCCTGATTCCATTACGCTGGGCATCCCGCTGGGCATTCGCACCGGTGGCGTGTTTATCGAGATCGACCACACCCGGGCGCTGAACGGCCTGCCGGTGATGGAACGCAAGCTGCTGATGATCGGCCAGCGGCTGCCGGCCGGCAGCGTTGCGGCCAACGTTCCCGTTCGCGTACTCAACGCCGGCCAGGGTGCAGGCTACTTTGGCCAGGGCAGCATGCTGCACAACATGGCGCGCGCCATGGATGCGGTGAAGACCCGCTATGGCCTGATCGATGTCTACGCCATCGCGCTGGATGACCTGCCGGCCGGTGTACAGGCCAGCGGCACCATCACCCTGACCGGTACCGTAACGCAGGCCGGCACGCTGACAGCGTGGATTGGCGGCGAACGGGTGCGAGCTGCCGCCTCGCTGGGCGACACCGCGACGGCGCTGGCCACCAAGCTGGGCGCTGCCATCAACGCCAACGCGGATCTGCCCTTCACCGCGACGGTCGCCGCTGGCGTGATCACCGTGAAGTGCCGCCACAAGGGTGAGATCGGCAACGCTGCCGAGCTAGCCACCACCTATTACGACGAAGACACGTTGCCGGCCGGCATCACCGCCGTATGCGTCAACCTTGCCGGTGGCAGCGGCAACCCGGATGTCGGCACCGCGCTGGCGGCCATGGGCGAGGACTGGTTCTACAGCATCGTCAGCCCGTACACCGATGCGGCCAACCTTGCCGCCACCGAGGCCAGCATGGACGGCCGCTGGGGCGGCATGGACATGCGCACCGGCCATGTGTTCAACGCCATGAGCGGCACCCATGCCGCGCTGACGACCTTCGGCACCGCCCGCAACAGCGCGCACATCAGCACCTGGGGGCTGAAAGGTGCCCCGACCTGGGCACCGGTGATGGCTGCGGCATTCGCCGGCGTCTGCGAATTCAACGGGGCCATCGACCCGGCGCTGCCGCTGCGCAGCCTGGAAGTGCCGGGCGTACTGGCGCCACGCTTCAAGGACCGCTTTACCCGCAACGAGCGCGAGCTGCTGCTGCGCGACGGCATCAGCTCCACCATCGTGGACAGTGGCGGCAAGGTGATCCTGGAGCGGGTGATCACCAACTACCAGAAAAACCCGATGGGCATTGACGATGAAAGCCTGTTGCGGCTGGAAACCAAGTGGACCGTGGACTACTGGCGCTACGCCTGCCGCGTGCGCATCGCGCTGCGCTTCCCACGCCACAAGCTGGCCGACGACGGCACCCGGATCCCGCCTGGCGCCAAGGTGGTCACCCCGAGCCTGATCCGGGCCGAGCTGATCGGGCTGGCGCGGGAGCTGGAGGGCATCATCGTGGAAGACGTGGACGGCTTTAAGCGCGACCTGCTGGTGGGCCGCAGTGAAACCGATGTTGACCGTGTCAACTCGGTGATGCCGCCGAACCTGATCAACCAGTTCGTCACCTTTGCTGCCGCTGTGCAGTACCGACTGTAAGGAAACACACCATGGCAACAATCACAGGGCTGGTCACTATCAAGCTCAACGGCGCCACACTGCGCTCCAAGCCCGGCGCCTCGCTCAAGGTCGGCGGCCCGATCAAGAAGGCAGAGACAGATTCGAACGGCTTTGCCGGCCACAGCGTGGACGAGATCAAGCCGGGCGAAATCAAGTGCACGCTGCTGCATACCGGCGACACCGATGTGGTGACGCTGCAGCAGATCAGCGACGCCACCGTGGTATTTGAAACCGACAGCGGCCAGACCTACCTGGTGCGCCAGGCCGGTACCGAGGGCGAGGTGGAGATGAAGGGCAAGGAAGTCGACATCACCTTTACCGGGGCGCCGGCTGAGCTGGTTTGATCAGCCCGCATCAAGTGAAGCCCGCCATAAGGCGGGTTTTTTTGTTCCCTAACCTTGTAAAGCGTATCCAAAAGGATACAATTCAGGGCATGAACAACACCTTTCTGACCACAGGCGAATTCGATGCTTGGCTGGCTGGCCTGCGCGACCCTATCGCCAAGGCACGGATTGCCATCCGTATCCGCTCTGCCGAGGCCGGAAACTTCGGTGACTGTGAGCCGGTCGGTGATGGCATTTCCGAGATGCGTATCCATGTCGGCGCCGGCTACCGTGTGTATTACACCCGTCGGGGCAGCGTGATTTACCTACTGCTGTGCGGTGGCGACAAAGCCAGCCAGAAGCGTGACATCCTGCATGCAAAGGCACTACTCAAGACCTTGCCGGAGGGCTAAGCCATGACCACACTGAAACCATTTGATGCTGCCAACTATCTGGATAGCGACGAAGTGATTGCCGAATATATCAATGCGGCACTAGATGACGACAATCCCGATGTGCTGCTACAGGCCGTACGCGATGTCGCACGGGCACGCGGCATGGCCCAGCTGGCACGTGATGCTGGCATGGGGAGAGAAAGCCTGTACAAAGCGCTGACCCCGGGTGCAAAACCGCGTTACGACACAGTATTGAAGCTGCTGCGCGCGCTGGGTATCAACCTGCATGCCACTCCGATAGCAACCCACCACTAACTTGTCAGCATAGCGCCACAGCTAGCCCCGCAATCATGCGGGGCTTTTTACTTCCATTTCCCCCCCTGATTTCACGCCCTACCCCCACCCACAATGCCAGCATCCCGAACCCATAACCGGAGCTGGCCATGTCTACCAAAACGATCACCCTCAAAAAAGGCATCACCTTTCAAGGCGGCGCACTGCTGCAGGTCGAACTACGTGCGCCAAGCCTTGGCGACATGATGGATGCAGAAGCAGACGCAACGATTACCAACCCGGTGAGTTACCGCACCGCGCTGCTGGCGCGCGTCATCGAGCGTGCCGATGACTTCACTGGCCCCTTCACGATGAAGATGCTGCGCAGCATTTCCCCTACCGATTACAACCTGCTGGCGAATGCACTGGGGGAGTTTGACGCAGAGGGGGAAGACGAACAGGGCAACGCCAGCGCCTCCTAGATGCCGTGCTGCTACTGGCGATCAAAACAGGTTGGTCACCAGACGTAATACGGGCGTTGCCCCCTGCTGAGTTTGATCACTACCTATCCCGCCTGACTGCCGAAAAAGACGATGAGTAACGCTCTTGACTTGTATGTGCGCCTTGCTGTCGACAATGCCCGCCTCAACGCGGGCTTTGGCGCTGCCGCCCGAAAAACAAGAGATTTTGTTGACCAGCTAAAAAGCAACCTCAGTCAGGCGAAAGATGCATTTGGGTCGCTGCACGGCCAACTGGCAACACTGGGTGTGGGATTGAGCATGGCAGTCGTTCTGCAGGAAACATCGCAGCTCGACAAAAGCATGAAACTGCTGAAGAACACCACCGGTGCGACCAATTCGGAACTGGCTGGAATGCGCAAGGAAATGTACGCCAACCAGCAGGCAACGGGAGTACTGGTTGATGAACAGAAACGTGCCGCCGATGCGCTGGCGGCTGGCGGCATGTCGATAGACAGAATCCGCGCAACGCTGACCCCCATGTCGGAAGTGATGGCGGTGGCCAAGACGGATGCAGATCAGCTCGCCAAGGCGCTGAGCGTGACAGGAACACACTTCGGGTTTGACCTCACCAACGCCAAAGTGGTGACGAGCGTACTAGACAAAATGTACCAGGCAGGCAATGCCGGGTTTGCCGAGCTGGAAAACCTACCAGACATCTTTGCCCGCGTCGGCACCAATGCCAAGGCAGCCAACCTTTCCTTCGAGGAAACACTGGCGACCATCGAAACCCTCTCCAAGTTCGAAGCTCAGCCAGAGCGCTTGGGCACACTGGTAGACAGCACGCTACGGGTATTCACCAACGCTAAGTACATGAAGGATGCCAGCAAGGCTACCGGTGTGCGGTTTTTCGACAGCAAGGGTATGCGCCGCAATGCGCTGGATGTACTGGATGACATCGAGGCCCGTTTCCGGAAACTGCAAACCGATGCGCAGCGTTCCCAATTTGTCTCCAAGGCCTTTGGCCAGTCCGACCAAACCACCGTAACGGGGCTGGTGAACCTGCTGAAGAGTGGCTCGCTACAGGAATTGCGCCGCATTCTGGGTAGCATCAACAATGCCTCGGGGGCCGTCAAACGCGATCTTGAGGACTCGCTAAAAAACTCTGTGGATGCGGCCAGCCGGCTGAAAGGAGCACTGAAAGAGGCTGCGGACGGGTTCACCAAGCCAATCCGAGACACCTTTACCAACGTTGTTGGCTTCGTCATGGATGACCAGGAAAAAGGCGGGTTGGGATTAACCAGTCAGGAAATGGTCATTGGAGGGACAACCATTGCCGGGTTGATGGCGGCACTCCCTATCGCGCGCATTTTGGCTGGAGGCAAGGCGGGCAGTGCCGTTGGCGGTGCTGCCAGCAGCATTGCCGGTTTCGGCGCCAATCTGGCAGTGGGCAAGGTGCTGCAAGATACGGCGGGGGTTGCATCGGTTTTCGTGGTCAACATGCCAAGTGGCGGCATGGGCGGTAGCGCAGGGGGACTGCCAGGCGGCGCCGTCGAGACTGCCACCGCCGCACAAGGGGGTCTGAGTCTGGCAACCATCACCAGCATTGTCGCTGCGACAGCTCCACTTGCTGTTATGTATGCCGCAACAGAAATGGCTGGGGACACATCGAAAGACAACGAGCGCGCAGCGGCTTTCAAAGAGAACTCCGACGGTCTGGCTTCATTCCTGAAGTGGTTTGGTTTCGACAAGGAAGGTGACATCGAGGCGCAACGCCGCAAGAACCGCGAAGAACTTGGCGGAGAAACGGTAACGACCGCGCTCATCAACCAAGTAAAGCAGACTGAGATCAAGGGCCAGATCGCGGTACAGGTCACCGCCGCCCCGGGCGTGCAGGCCACCGTCACCAGCACCCCGGGCAACCGGAACACCGCGCTGCCCGTCGGCAAAACCATGGCGGGGGTGGGCTGATGGCTGCATTGCGCACGGCATCGTTCAAGGGGGTGACCTTCAGCATCGAGGAGACCGACGGCGAGGTTGGCCGCCGCACAGTGCTGAATGAATTCCCGTATCGCGACATCCCCGACGGCGAGGACATGGGCCGTGCGGCGCGGACGTTCAACATCACCGCACTGTTCGTCGGCGAGAACGCCCCGGAGGCGGCGCAACGGCTGATTGAGGTGCTGGAGGAGTCCGGCCGCGGCACGCTGGTTCACCCCTGGCACGGCACGCACCTGGTGCAGCAATCCGGCAAGGCGCGGATCCGCTGGCCACGCTTCGTCGGCGGCCGCATCAGCATCCAGCTGGCACTGGTAGAGGCCGGCGACGCCAACGACGCCGTGCGCACCGACATCGATGCGCAGCTGGCCAGCGCCTGCGATGAGGCTCAGGCTGCGGCCGATGCCGTGCTGGAGACGGATTTTCTGGGCGAAATCGAGGGCTGGCTGGATCAGGCCATTGCCACGGTAGACGCCGCCTGTGCCGCCGTGGAGTCGTTCCTGGAGCCGATCGCCCGCGCCGAGGCGCAGCTGGACCGGCTGATCAATCGCGTCGACCACATCATCACCGCGCCGCTGCAGGTGGCGAAAAGGTTGGCCGTACGCATCAGCAATGTGGTCGGCAAACTGTCGAACCCGTTTTCCGGGCTGTCCGCCTGGAAAAAGCTGATGCGTGGTCAAAACCCGTGGGCGCTGCCCAGTGCCGGCAGCACCCGTTATCCGGCATGGGTGAGTGCCATCGCCAGCAGCACGGTATCCAGCAGCGCCACCGGCCGCGCGTTGCCGGCAATGCCGAACAGCCTGGCGCACTGGGTGCGCCGCACGCTGGTGATCGAGGCGGTGCGCACGCTACCGACGGCGACCTTCCAGACCAAGGCCGACGTGATCGCTGCCCGGGCAGTGGTGCTGACCGCACTGCAGACCGAGCTGTATGCCGCGCCGGATGCGCTGTTCCCTGCCCTGCAGGCGCTGCGGCGCGCGGCGGCCGACAGCATCGCCGACCGGCTGCCGGCGGCGGCCGACGTGGCCACCATCGACAGCCAGGCGACGCTGCCGGCGCTGGTGCTGGCCTACCGCGTCAACGGCAACATCGATGCCGCCGACGATCTGGTGGCGCGCAATGGCGTGCACCACCCGGGCTTTGTGCCGGCCGGTAGCGTGGAGGTGCTGCGCAATGGCTGATGTGTGCGAGCTACGTGTGGGCGGCCAGATTTACGGCGGCTGGAAGGACATCCGGATCCAGCGCGGACTGGAACAGGTGTCCGGCCAGTTCACGCTGGCGCTGTCAGAGCGCTGGGACGACCAGGCCACGCCGCGGCCGGTGCGCTGCGGCCAGGCTGCGGTCGTCACCATCGGCAAACAGCCGGTTGTCACCGGCTGGATAGACCGCAGCACCCCCAGCTATGACGCTACCCAGCACAGCCTGAGCGTGTCCGGCCGCGACAAGACCGGTGACCTGATCGACTGCAGCGCCATCCACAAGTCTGGCCAGTGGAAAGGCGTCAGCCTGAAGCGCATCGCCAGCGACCTGCTGGCGCCGTTCGGCATCGATGTCGTCGTCGGTAGCCATGCCGAGCGGGCGGCCACGGCTGCCCTGCCCTCGTTCAAGCTGGACGAGGGCGAAAGCGTGTTCGATTGCCTGGAGCGGGCGGCGCGTCTGGCCGGCGTGATGCTGTGGACCGACGGCCGCGGCCGGCTGTGGATCGACCTGCCGGGCAAGACCATGGCGCACACCGCGCTGGTGGAGGGCAAAAACATCCTGCGTTTTGACGGTGACCAGAGCTGGGCGGAGCGCTTCAGCCAGATCACGGTGAAAGGCCAGGCGCGGGGCCAGCACAACACCAAGGGCACCGCCGTCGACAGCGTGGTGACCCGCTACCGGCCGCTGATCGTGCTGGCCGAGGATGCCACCCCCGGTGTCACCGCCCAGCAGCGCGCGACGTGGGAGGCGACGGTGCGCGCCGGCCGCGCCAACCGCGCCACGGTGCGGGTAGCCGGCTGGCATCAGGACAACGACGCGCTGTGGGTGCCCGGCCTGCGCGTGTCGGTGTACAGCCCGACCGTGCGGCTGGACGGTGAGATGCTGATCGTGTCCTGCAGCTACATCAAAAACGACCGCGAAGGCACGGTGTGCGATCTGGAAATTGCCGACCCGCGCGCGTATGACCGCCTGACCGGTATCCGCACCGCCGCACTGAAGGCGCCGCGGCGTGGCAAAGGCGGCCTGTCCCGCAACCAGGACAAACCCGAGCAGCCCGAAGACTGGAGCACGCAATGAACGCGATGGCCCGGCTGCGACTGATGGTGGCGCGCGGCGTGGTGAACCTGATCAACGACGCTGGCGGCCTGCAGCTGCTGCAAGTGGAGGCGCTGGCGGATGAGCCGCTGGACGGCGTGGAGCGGGTGCAGAACTTTGGCCAGACCAGCCACCCGCCGCGCGGATCCGTGCCGGTACTGGTGGCCGTCGCTGGCAGCCGCGACCACATGGTGGCCGTCGCCGTCGACAACGAGGATCACCGCCCCAAGGGGCTGCAGGAAGGCGAAAGCGCCATGTACAACGCCCACGGCGTGCTGTTCCTGTTCGACAAGGACGGCAACGCCAGGCTGAGCTGCAAGAACCTCATCATCGACGCCAGCGAGGGCATCCAGGCCAACACGCCGCTGGCCAACTTCAGCCAGGCGCTGACCGTAAACGGCCTGTTCAGCTACAAGGCGGGCATGTCCGGCGCCGGCGGCGGCGAGCTGACCGGCAACTTCACCCATACCGGCGGCAGCTTCAGCAGCAACGGCATCACCTTCCACACCCACACGCACGGCAACGTGCAGCCCGGCAGCGGCAGTTCCGGAGGCCCACAATGACCACCCGAAAAATCCTCATCGACCTGACCGAACCGCTGCCGCTGGCGCTGCTGGCGGACCCCGTCGACGGCGCCATCGTCCTGAGCCTGTTTTGCGACGCCCGCGACGACGCGGCCAACCCCACCGACCCGCGCGGCTGGTGGGGCGATGCATTGAGCGATGGCGACCGCTGGGGCGGCCGGCTGTGGACGCTGGCACGGCGCGCCAAGCACACCACCGAGACGCTGCGCCAGGCGGAAGACCTTGCCCGCGAGGCGCTGCGCTGGCTGCTGGACGACAACGAGGCCAACACGCTGAGCGTGAGCGCCAGCGCGGCCGCGAATGAAACCCTGCTGTTGGCCATCGCCATTGATGGCCAGCGCATTGATCTGGAGATCCGCCAATGAGCCTGACCCGGCAATCCCTGCCCGAGCTGAGCCGCAGCGCCGAAGCCGAGCTGCCGCTGGCCGGCGCCGACGACACCCTGCGCCGCAACCTGTACACCCCGCTGGCGCGGGCGGTGGCTGGCGCCGTGCACGGGCTGTACGGCCATCAGGATGACATCGCGCGGCAGCTGTTCCCCGAGACCTGCGACGAAGACACGCTGCTGACCATCCACGCCCCGCTCTGGCTGCCAAACGACGGCCGCAAGGAAGCCAGCCCGGCCACCGGCAGCATCGTGCTGACTGGTACCGCCGGCGCGGCGCTGGACAACGGCGAGACCCTGACCAGGACAGATGGCGTGCTGTATGCGCTGCTGGCCGGCGGCGTGATCGATGGCGCTGGCCAGCTGCTGGCCAACGTGGTGTGCCTAACCCCCGGACAGAACGGCAACACCGAGCCGGGAGGCAAGCTGCGCCTGGTAAACACGGTGCCGGGCGTCAACGGCGAGGCGATCGTGCAGGCGCCGGGGCTGTCAGGTGGCGCCGACATCGAGGACATCGAGGAAGTGCGCGCCCGGGTGGTGGATGTCCGCCGCAATGGCGCCCAGGTTGGCCGCGCCAGCGACTGGGAGCTGTGGGCGCGCGAAGTTGCCGGCGTCACCCGTGCCTGGGCAGCGCCCCGGCTGATGGGCCCGGGCAGCATGACGGTTTACTTCATGCGCGACAAAGACGTCGCCCCCTACCCTGATGCCAACGAACAAGCCACGGTGCTGGCGCATCTGGAGACCACCGGCACGCCCTGGGGCGAACTTTTCGCGGTGGCGCCGAGCCGCAAAGCCATCGACTTCAGTATCCAGCTGGTGCCGGACACCGCTGGCAACCGCACGGCGGTGATCAATGCGCTGACCGCAGTCTTCAGCAAGGAAGCCAGCCCGGTAGCCCGCGACCAAGCCGGCCGCACAGCCCTGCCGGTGGCCGGCGTCACCATCCCGCGCAGCCACCTGACCGAGGCCGTTAGCGGCGCCGCCGGCGAGTACGACCACACGCTGAGCTTGCCGGCAGGCGACATCGTGTGTGCGATCGGCGAGCTGGCCGAGCTGGGGAACGTGACATGGCTCTGAGTGCCGAGCACTACGCCCGCCAGCTGGCGGCCCTGCTGCCGCCCGGCATCGCTTTTGAAAGCGAGCCCGGCAGCGACATGGCCGAGCTGCTGCAACGGGTCGGCGGCTATCTGGCAGCCGCGGATAGCCGCGCCAACCAGCTTCGGGACGAGGCCAACCCCTACCGCACCCTGGCGCTACTGCCCGAGTGGGAGGCTTCGCTCGGGCTGCCGGACAGCTGCAGCGTCGGCGCACCCACGCTGGCCGAGCGCCGCGCCGCCATCATCGCTCGCCTCACCGATGCCGGCGGCGCCCGCATCCCGCGTTTTGTGCAGATCGCCAAGGCGATGGGGTACCCGGATGCCACCACGCGCCGCTTTGCGGCACACACCTGCGAGCTGAGTTGTGAGGCGCCAATCTACAGCGAGGACTGGCGATTTGCCTGGCAGCTGGCTGTGCCGCAGCAGGTGCGAGTGATCGATAGCACCTGCGAATCCGGCGTGGAGGATCCACTGCGAGTCTGGGGTAGTACCGAGCTGGAGTGCATCATCACGCGGGAATGCCCGCAACCCTCCACCGTTTTAATCAGCTACGGAGCATCGTAAACATGCAACGAGTAGGAAGTAACCGTAACCCGGCGGTCGACAAGTTCGGCGCCGGCAAGAATGGTTTCACTGCGGGCGACCCGCAAACAGGGGTACAGGCAACCACTCCCGGTGCCGAATTGTTTGACGCCCTGCAAGAAGAGATCGCCCGCACCATCGAAGGCGCTGGCATCGCGCTGGACCCGACCAAGTATGACCAGCTGCTGACCGCCATTAAGCTGCTGACGCGGCAGGACCCGGCGACCTACGCAGCGGCGACGGGCACGGCCAATGCCATCACGGTTGACTACGCGCCGGCCATCAGTGAGCTGGTCGACAGCATGGGGGTGCTGCGCTTCGCGGCGGTACACAACAACACCGGCGCGGTGACATTCAGCCCCAACGAGCTGCCGGCCAAACCGGTACTCGGGCTGGCGGCGCTACCGCTGCAGGGCGGTGAGATTGTCGCCGGCGGCCGCTGCCTGGTGATGTACAGCCAGGCGCTCGATGCATGGCTGTTGCTGGCGTCGACCGGCGGCGCGCTGCAGGTTGCAGACGCGACGGCGTCCCATCACGCGATCACATTTGGCCAGCTGCAGGCGATGTCGCTGTTTCCTGCCGGCCTCCCGCTCGACTGGCCAGGCATCACCCCGCCACTGTGGGCGGTGGTGCGAGATGGTTCGGCGTTGTCGCGTGCGACCTATGCGGCACTATTTGCCGCGCTGTGTCCGCAGCGAAGCGGCACGCTGACCAGTGGCGCCGGCACCGTCACCGGCCTGCCTACCACATTGGACATGTGGGTGGGCATGCCGGTCGAGGGTGTTGGTGTGCCGGCCGGCACTACCGTCGCGAGCATCACCAGCGCCAGCGCCATCACGCTGTCGGCCAACGCTACGACCAGCGGCGTGCAATCGTTGCGACTGTTCCCGTTCGGCTACGGCAACGGCGGAGGCAATGCAACGTTCGGTGTGCAAGATGACCGAGGCCTTTATTACAAGGCGTATGACTCCGGTCGTGGCTACGAGAAGTCGACGCTGACGGCCAACACCACCAGCGCCAGCAACGTGCTGACCGGCATCGCCAGCACGCGCGGGCTGCATGTCGGCATGCCAGTCAGCGGTGCCGGCATCCCGGCCAGCACTACCATCAGCGAGATTGTGAGCGCGGTTAGTGTGAAGCTGTCGGCCAACGCCACAGCCACCGGCTCGGCCGTCGCGCTGACGGTGACGGGGCGGCAGGTTGGTGCGGAAGGCGTTGATGAGGTGAAGTCGCACATCCACCGTGCCCCGATGTCTGGGAGCAGCTACAGCGCCGGAGCTTACTTTGCCGAATCGGCATCGCAGACTAATCCCACTGGCAACGCGACTCACGCCACGGGTGGTCCGGAAAACAACGTCAAACGCCGCATCTATCTGCCGATCATCACACTGGGAGCCTGAGCATGAGCCTGATCTACAACTACCACCCGGAAACAGGTGAATGCCTCGGCCAAGCTGCGGCCAACGTTTCGCCGCGCGAGCCGGACGTGCTGCTGGTGCCGGCATTTGCCGCGCCGTTGGCGCCGCCCGTGGTGGGCGATCGCCAGTGCGCCTGCTATCTGGATGCAGCAGGGCAGGTGCCGGCCGACTATCAGGATGGGGCCTGGCGGGTCGTGACGGACTGGCGCGGTGTGCCGCTGTGGTCGACAGCCAGCGGCGACGAGGTTGCCATCACGCAGCCAAAAATCCTGCCGGCAGACATCGATGCCACCGCTGTGCCTCGGCCGAGTGCGGCTCACGTTTGGCGGGATGGCGAGTGGGCGCTAGATGTCGGGCTGCAGCTCCAGCGGCTGGCTGAGCTGGCGGCGCGCCAGTTGGCCGCGGTCAATGCGGGTGCGGCGCAGGCGCTGGCACAGTTATCGGCAGCCTACCCGGACGGCGAGGTGCAGAGCTGGGCGCAGCAAACGCGCGAGGCGGAAGCGCTGGCCGCAGATCCGCAAGCGCCGGCGCCGCTGCTGACGGCCATCGCCACTGCGCGTGGTCTGAGCGTGGCCGAGCTGGCCAGCCGCGTGCTGGCCAAGGTGCAGGCCTATGCGATGGCCAGCGGCGCCGTCATCGGCCAGCGCCAAGCGCTGGAGGATGCCATCAACGCGGTGGATCTGGCCGCGCAGGATGCAGCGGAACAGCTGGCTGCCATCCAGTGGCCGGCAGGTAGTTAGCCATGAGCAAGACATGGCGTTACCGGCTTGACCGGGCGTTCCGCCACGGCTCCCCTCACCTGCTGGGCGTGGACTATCGCAACGAGTGGGTCGACATTCGGCACGGCGCGATCATGATCCACCGCGGCTATGCCTGGGACGGCTGCAGCCCAGCGGTCCGGCTGCCGGGCGGGATCTGGCTGGGCACGCCGGACGGGCCGCTGATGGCCGACGGCCGGCCACAGACGTTCTACGCCTCGCTGGTGCACGACGCACTGTGCCAGTGGGCGGAGGAAATACCGATCCGGCAGGCGGCAACGCTGGGGGTGTTTGAGGAGCTGCTGCAGGAGGCCGGTTTCCCGGGCTGGCGGATCTGGCTTTACGTGCAAGCGGTGAAACGGTTCGGGCCGCAGGTGTTTGGCGGCGATCTGCAAATGGCAGGGGTCGCCGCCGAAAAATAGTGATTTCCGCGTGATTTCCGAGAACACGCCCCATCCTCCGGCTGGGAAAATGAGGGTTCCTCAACCCCGATAGCTACAAAAATGACGACCATCCTGCTGGCTTTCATCGCATTGCTGTTCTGCAAGTTGCAAGATCCCGAAGCTGCAGCGGGCATCGCAATCAGTGCCCTGCTGACCTCACCGCTGCTGTGCTACCTGTAATAAAAAACCCCGCCTTTACAGGCGGGGTTCTTGTTATGCGACTTCGCTTTTCAGCAGTCTGAAGCCGGCTTCATTTCGTACCAACCCAGTCCCTCACGAACGCCAGCAGCACCTTGCGTTTGCTCTTCGGCAGCTCGCCAAACAACGTCAATAACTCTTGCGCATCCTCATCCAGCGCAGGTTTCGGCTCGGAAACACGAAAAGCCACCGGCGTATATTCGAGCCCTTCCATGGGCCCGTTGCCGGTGGCTAACCACTCAAAATTGACTTGAAGCACTCGCGCGATCGTGGACAGATTGTCGGTGCTCGGGTCGGTTTTGCAGACCTCCCACGCACTGACGCTGGACTGTTTGATACCTACCTCATCCGCCAGCCACTTCTGTGTTTTTCCCCGAAATTGGCGTGCCTCTTTTATGCGGGCGCCTATCACCTTTCGCAGTTTATAGATGTTGGCTGTATTCAAAAAACGTTTATCAACTGTTGACATCAATACAGTCTATATCTATATTCGCATCTGTCATCACATAGGAACACGTCATGACCCCCATGAAAAAAGCCAGGAAGGCCGCAGGCCTGACGCAGGAACAGCTGGCCCGCCAGCTTGGCTGCACCCAGGCCCACGTTTCCGATGTGGAACGTGGCACGGCGGTGGCCTCCCCGAGGCTGGCAGAAGCCATCGCCAAGGTGCTGAAGATCCCCGAGGAACAGATCCTCTACCCGGAACGATTCAGCAACGGCAACGAGTAAGTGCCGCACCCGATGGCGAGTCGGGCACGGCACAGGTGCGATACAACAGTGTGGCCACTGCAGTATCCGCACCGTCACCAGTCAATGAAAGACTAAAAAGACGGAGCTTTTCACATGACCCCTTCACATGATGTGTACGAAGAACTGCGCACCCATGCCCGGGACTTCGGAGTGGAGAAACTGGCAGCGCTGATGGGGCTTTCCATTGGCACGCTGTACAACAAGCTGAACCTGAGCGACGCCACTTCGAACCACAAAATCACCCTGGCTGACTACATCCAGATCATCACCTTTACCCAGCAGCCCAGCCCGCACTACGCACTGTCCACCATGCTGGGCGGCGTGTTCCACCTGCTGCCGAACATGCGCGATCAGAGTGACGAGGCGCTGCTGGACATCGTCAACCGCGTCCACATCGAGGGCGGTGACGTGCATCGCGAACTTGCCTCCGCCCTTGCTACACCAGGGATCAACGTCACACAGGCACAACGCATCCGCACGGAGTCCCGGCAGTGGATTGCCGCGATTCTGGAACTGGAAGCGCGTGTGCAGGGGATGGTGAGCGATGGCCCTTCTCAATAAGCCGATCCCGCCGTTTCTGGCGCGGCACGGCATCAAATCGATCAGCGACAACTTGCAGGATGGCGACGAAGTAACCGGCGGAGCCCGGGAGCTGGTGCGGCTGTTCGGCAAGGAATTCATGGCGGAGTGGAACGCCCAGCAGGCTGCGGCCCGCGCGGCGGTCACGATGCCACCGGCAGACGCCGGGCTGTAAGCCCGTGCCGGCAACGGCCGGCGCGATTTCAACCGGTTTTATGGTGGGAGGACATCATGGAACGCTATTTGACCCCGACTGAGTTGCACCAGCTGCTTGAAGCAGCACGCCGCGTCAACGACCCGCTGGCGCAGCGCGACTACCACATCATGGCCACGCTGGCGCTGTCCGGCATGCGCATCGGCGAGTTTTCGCAGGTGACGCTGGGCGACGTTTGGCAGGCGCTGAAGACCAGCTATCTGTTTATCCCCCGCGAACACCGCAAGGGCGGCAAGCGCGATCACAAGGTTTTCGTGACCGATGCCCTGCGCCGGCACCTGTTTGCACTGGCCAGCACCAACGGCAACCCCGATACCACGTCCCCGCTGGTCCCCGGCCGCTTTGGCGGGCCGATGACGGCACGCAGTTACCAGCAGCGCATCAGCTACTGGGCGTCCTACGCCGGCCTGCCGCTGAACGTGACCCCGCACTGGTTCCGCCACACCCGCGCCATGAACATCATGCGCAACAGCGAGGCGCAAGACCCCCGCGGCGTGGCCATGGCCGCGCTTGGCCATGCCGACATCCGCAGCACCGGCGTCTACACCGGCCCAGCCCGTGAAGACGTGGAGCAGGCACTGAAGACGGTGGATGCCACCAAGGGGCAGCGCATCACGATCGCGCAGCTGCGCAAGAGCTTTGAACGGAGGGCTGGGTGATGAAGTGCAACTGCATCAGTGATCTGAATAAAAAGATGGCCGAGCACTACCGCGAAAAATTGGGTGTGGCGGTCGACGTGGAATGCCAAAACACAGCCTTCATTCTGGTGGAAAACGGGATGGAAACCCGCCTGACAACCGGCTTCAAATTGACAGCACAGGCCAAGGGATTTGTGAAAGGCAAGGTTATTCCGGTTACCGGCAACTACTGCCCATTCTGCGGCGTGGCTGTGGTCAACATCCCCGCTAAACCTGCCACGGAGGCCGCGTAATGGGTGCCACCTACGTTCACACCGCCTACCCGCGGCCAACCACCGACAAGCGCCCGCTGGCCGTGCTGGCGCGCGAGATCCGCGAGGAAGAGGCAGCACTGAAAAAGGCCGCAGCCCAGCGCGCCGTCAACACCCGCCGCCGCATCGAACAACTGCAACTGGAACGCGCCGCCCGCCTGTAAAGGTTGGCCGCAAGGAGATCACCATGCTGAGCAAATTGAATCATCGTCAGAGGATGTGGCTGGTTGGCGCCACACAAGAGCAGCGCAAAGCTTTCATCGCCAAGGGGCCGGCCGAGGTCGCCGAAATGCACAACTTCGCCACCGGCAAGGATTACTTCATCGCCGGGCTGCGTGGCCTGATGTTCGACCAGCGCCAGTTCGACAGCTACGACGCGGCGTTCAAGCACGCCGAGATCGAGCTGGCCCACCTGCAGGCCGACCACACGCTGCTGGTGCTGGACGAGGTAGCGCGGGGCATCGACGGCCGCAACGCCACCATCAACGACCAGCTGGAACAGGCGACGGTGATGGCCAAGCAGATCCTGCACCTCGGGGCGATGGTCACCGATACCGACACCGTGCCGGATGCGGTGGAAGAGTTCATTGACGATCTGGATAGCCACCTGGCAGCCGATCTGGCCGAGGACATGCCCTGGCTGGCCACGCTGCTGGAACAGGAAACGAACACCGAAGAGGACGAGCAGGACAGCCCGCGCAGCCAGGGTGAGCAAATCGAATTCTTCAACGAACTGGTCTACCGCCATGCCTGCTACGGCTTCCTGGTGCAGTACGGCACGCCAGTATTCACCCCGCACCGCGACAGCGGCGGCGAATGGAACGGCGGTTCGTTCAGCTGGAGCCGCTACGCCACGCAGTGGTTCTACGGAGAGACGCTGGAGGAGACCGTAGGCAAGGCGCTGCGCTGGGCCGAGGCCTGCCGCGCTGCCGAGATCGCCAAGGCCGAGGCCAAGGAAGCCGAAACGGAGGTGGCAGCATGATCGCCCCGACCGTCTACCCCAAGAAGCTGCAGCAGCTGGTGCAGCAGGAAGTGATCGAGGGCACCGAGGCGACGCCATGGGAAAGCCACATCGCCTGCATTGGTGAATGGAAGGACGCGGACGGCATGCCGGTGCAGCTGCAGCTGTGCATCCAGAAGGACGAAGCGGAGTTCATGGAGGCACCTCTGCCCCAGCACAGCGTGTTCTGCCCGGAACAGGCCCCCGAGGACTACATGCGGCAGGTACAGAACCACCACCAGAGAATGGCCCAACTGGAGGCAGATGGCGTACCCGCCCTGCAGCGCCTGCTGAAGGTCGCCCACGGTGACACCGGGCAGTGCCTCACCATCGCCAAGTTCTTGCTTGGCCTCTACAACGCCCGGCGCTTTCCCTTCCCACTGGTGGATCTCCGCTGCCTCGATGACGAACTGTTCGAGGACTGCATGACGGTGCTGCGCATGGACGCCCGTGCCTCGCAGCGGGAGGTGCACTGCTACGTCGAAAACGGTGGCCAGACCTGGGAGAAGTTGGCCGAAGACTGGCACGTACGAGACCACACCAAGGCCTACAAGCCATGAGCAGGCATCTGCGCCAGCGCATCGAAACCGACGCCGGTACCGAAGTGCAGTGCGCCAAGTGCCTGGAGTTCTGGCCAGCGGATCCGGAGTTCTACTACTTCAACAAGGGCAAGCCGCACTCCTGGTGCAAGGCCTGCTACCTAAGCGACCCGAAGCAAATCGCCAAAAGACAACGCGCGCAGGCCGGACAGAACGCCCGGCGTGCCGCCAAACGAAAGGAAACACCATGTCATTCAAGCTGAAACCCATCAACGCCCGTGAACTGCGCATCCGCATGGATTTGAATCAGTCGGATTTCTGGAGCCGCATCTATGTGACCCAGTCCGGCGGCAGCCGCTACGAGAGCGGCCGCAACATGCCGAAGTGCACTCGCATGATGGTGTACCTGGTGCACGAGCTGGGCATCGACGTGGAGAAGATCAACGCCGGCAACGCCCCGCTGATCCGCGCCCTGCTGTCCGGTGAACTGGACCAGGACAAGCTGCAGGAATCCGCGCAGCAGGCGCGGGAGCTGATGAGCAAGGTGCAGGCACTGGGCGACAACGCCGACGCGCTGAGCGCCCATGCGCTGGCACTGGCCGGCAAGGTGGGCAACGAGACCAGCGGTGCCAGCCTGCAATGAACGATGGCCTGTACACCGGCTATGCGGATCACCACATCACGCCGCGCCAGCAGCCGCTGGCCGGCTGGTGCGGGGTGATGCTGCGGCCAACCTTGGAATGCCGCTGCCCGGATTGCGGCAGCAGCCTGATCGATGTGCCGGCGTCCAACTATCCGGACGACGGCGTGGAAAGTGACGGGGGTGAAGCGTGAGCGAATACAAGTGTGAGACGTGCGGCAAGTACAAGACGCCGGACAACAGCGGGTTGAAGGTGGGCGACGAAGTCGGCTTCATTACCAACCGAAGCGCCGGCCGCACCATCCGCGTGAGCGCCAAGGAAGGCCAGATCACGGCCGTCGCCGGCGATGCACTGACCATCCATGTAAAGCGCGGCGGTGACTATGTGCGCCAGCGCCACCAGGTGACGCAGAAAGGCGCCCCGACCGTGCTGACGCTGATGCTGTTTGGTGAGTGCAAGTGCAGCCTGGTTGGGAGTGCTGCATGACCACCGCCCTGATTCAGACCGTGTCCGGCCGCTATGTGGACGTGCTGCGCCCTCGGCCGGAGGACATCGAGCTGACCGACATCGCCCACCACCTGTCGCAGCTGTGCCGCTTTGGCGGCGCCTGCCGGCGCTTTTACAGCGTGGCCGAGCATTCGGTACGGGTGGCCGACATCTTGCCGCCGGCGCTGCGCCTGGCCGGCCTGCTGCATGACGCCAGCGAGGCGTATGTGGCGGATCTGGTGAGCCCGCTGAAGCGGGCGCTGCCAAGCTACCAGTATGTCGAGGAGCTGGTGCACGCCGCGGTGCGGGAGCGTTTTGGCCTGGTGCTGAGCGTGGAAGAAAAGCAGGCGATTACCCGGGCCGACATTGTGCTGCTGGCGACGGAGCGGCGCGACCTGATGCCGCAGGACAAGACGGAATGGCCGCTACTGGCAGGGGTGGCGCCCCTGCCGGAGCGGATCAGCCCGATGACGCCGGAGGCGGCCAGGGCCGGGTTTCTGGCCGCGTTTGACAACTATGCCCAGCTGGATCTGCTGGGCGCGTAAGGGGACAGGGTGTGGCAACCATGACAATCGTGATGAAGGCGTTACTACCGTTTTCGGCCAGCCGTCGGGTGTTCCGCGCGTATGGCCACATTGTGGCAGCGGAGTGCGGCCTGGTGGCGATGGCGCCGCTGACGGCGATTGATGGCCCGCTGCAAGGACTGGTGGATGGTTGCCCGGTGAGCTGGGACGAGGCCTGCGCGGTGATAGCGGCACGGCCGGCAGCTGTGGTGACACTGGATAGCCCGGATTTTGGCAGCACCGTGGCGCGGCTGGGCGCGCTGGCGCCGGATGGCTGGCAGATGGCCACGTTGCCGGAGCTGCGCAGCGTGGTGTTCTGCCACCCGTGCGGCGTGCGGGTGGCGATGACGGCGGATCTGGCGTTTAAGGGGGTGCGGCATGTCTGATCTGGCTACCCGTATTGTCGACGCGCTGCAGGATGCCACGTTGTCGGCAAACCGTCTGCAGCAACTGCTGCGCTGCCCTCGCCTGCTGCTGGACGACGCCCTGGATGGCCTGCTGGAAACCGGGCTGCTGCAGGTGACGGCCGGCGACGGCGGCGATGCCCTGTATACCGCTTGCGGCCAACCTTTGCCGCCGGCGGCCCTGCCTGAAGTCATGTTCCCCCGCTTTATCCTGCAATAACGAGCCGACGATGAAAAACGACAACAACGCTGCGGCGATGGCGGAATGGTTTACCCGCCTGAAAAACGAGATTGACCTGGAAGACCTGGCCAACCGGCTGGGCATGAAACAGCTGGGCAGCAAGGGCAACTGGTTTTCCCCTGCCCGCAAGGAAAAACAGCCCAGCCTGAGCATTTACGTGGGCCACAAAACCCATGGCACCGGCTGGAAGGACCACACCAGTGGTGACGGCGGCAGCACGATTGACCTGGTAATCTATGCCGGCCAGGCCAACGACGCGATGGATGCGGCCAACCTTTTGGCGGACTGGTACGGCATCACCCGCCCGAGCCGTGAACGGAGCGCGGTACCGGAACGCAAGAGCACCGAAGAATATATCGCCGAGCGCTGCCTGCAGGATCCGGAGCCGGCGGTGGCCTACCTGACCGGCCGCGGCATTGCCGAATCGGTGGTGCGCGAGGCGATCCGCCGCAAGGCGGTGGGCTGGAACACCTGGTCGTCGACCAAGGTGCCGGAGGGCGAACCGGGGCACGGTGGCCCCGGGGTGGCGTTCATCGTGCGCGGCATGGCCGGCGGCAAGGTGGTGGCGGTGGATCTGCGCTATGCCGATGCATCGCTGAATGGCGGCGTGAAGACGCAGTGCCAGGGCGAGAAGGCCGGCTATTTCTGGACATCGGACATGGCGCGCCTGAAGCGCGCGCACACGGTGTATGTGGTGGAAAGCCCGATCAATGCGCTGTCGATCGAGACGGCGCTGCTGGACAACAAGAATGTGGCGGTGGTGGCCATCCGCGGTGTGGCCAACACCGACCTGGACTGGAGCTGGGCGCGCGGCAAGAAGGTGCTGATTGCGCTAGACCACACCGACAAGCTGAACGAGCAAACCGGCAAGCGCGCCGGCATGGTGGCAGCGTGGGCGGTACTGGATGCGATGACGGCGCAGGACATCGGTGCGCGCATGGTGGACATGCTGGACTGGGAGGAAGGCGAGGATATCAACGACGTGCTGGCCAACCACGGCGCGGAGGAGCTGCGAATCCGGCTGAAGAAGATCGACCAGTGGCTGATTGCGGGCCAGTGCGCCGGCAACGCCGACCAGCGTCACCAGCAGGAAGGCCGCCGCCGCATCTGGCTGCAGGGGCACGATCTGGCGGTGTACTGGCGCTATCGGGTGCTGGACGACTTCACGCTGTATGTCGACGAATTCAAGGTGCAGAAGGACGACAACGACAAGGAGGTTGGCCGCAGCGAGGAGTTCGGCGATCTGTGCAGCTTCCGCGTGGCCAGCCTGTCACGGCTGCGCATCCAGAGCCACCTGTCCACCATCAACGGCACACCGGACAACCAGCCGGAGACGGTGTTCGGCATCAGCTGCCAGCTGGCGCGCAATGGCCCGGTGCTGCAGCGCGAGGTGATCACCGGCGACAAGCTGTACAACCTGGAGTGGTGGAAGGCGAAGTTCGGCCACATCTGGAACCCGGCCAAGTTCGCGCGGATGGTGAACATCCTGGAGCGGTCGGCGGATCTGGCGGCGCGCGAGGTGGTGAACTTTGTCGGGCTGGCGTGGCGCAATACCGGCCTGTCGGCGCTGGAGGGCAATGACTGTTTTTTCGTGGAGCCGCAAAAGCAGTGCCTGTACTACAACATGAACTTTCCGCGCGGCAGCCAGCAGGATGCGCGCCGGGTGATTCTGGCCTATCAGGAGACGTTCAAGGAGAACGCCGCGGCGATGTGCCTGGTGTGGCTGCTGGGTGCACATCTGAAGACGGTGCTGGGCTTCTTCCCGCACTTCCAGATGCAGGCGGAGAAAGGGTCGGGCAAGTCGAAGCTGCTGGAGAGCCTGCAGGCGACGGTGGCGTTTCAGGTGTTGTCCGGCCAGATGCTGAAGACCGATCACCGCCGCCGGGCGTCGGTGTCTTACACCTCGCACCCTGTCGGCTGGGATGAGTTTTCGAAGCTGCCGAAGTCGATCCTGTCGGACATCGATGGCCTGCTGCAGTCCACCTACCGTTTCGAGTTCACCCGCGTGGGTGCCAGCCTGACACCGTACCTGATGTGCGCGCCGGTGCTGCTGGCCGGCGAAGAGGTGGACGCGGAGAGCCTGCAATCGAAGCTGTGCCGCTGCAGCCTGTCGGTGGCTAAACAAGGTGCCGTGATACCGCATGAGCTGCCGCAGTTCCCGGTGTGGGAGTGGCTGCAGTTCCTGGCCAGCATCGATCCCGCGCGGATCCGCGATTTGCACCGTAGCTATGTGGCTTTCTGCAAGAAGCACGGCCGCGCCGCCGAGGGCGACGCAACGGCCACCCGGATGATGGAGAACTACGCCGGGATCATGTCGGCCTGGAGCCTGCTGTGCGAGTTCGCCGGCATCGATGTGAAACAGGGCGACTTTATCCGCGACATGGTCACGGAGATGAACGCGCACATTGCCGACACCGACGGCGCCCGCCTGCCGTGGGTGTGGATCGTGGAGATCCTGCTGTCCGAGATCGCGGCACAGCGCTACGAGCACCCGTTCTGCTGGGACGATCATGTGGTGGATGGCGTGGAACATGAGTGCCTGTTCGTGCTGCCGTCGCATGTGATGGATCACCTGTCCACTGCCCCCCATCTACGCGCCAAGTTCGATGCGCTGCCGATCAAGACGGCGCGGATCTTCAAGCGCCAGCTGCTGGCCAGCGGCGTGGTGGTGGATGACGACTGCGAAAAGAGCATCCGCCGCGGCCGACAGGGCCACATGGTGGCCATCAGCGTGGCCAAGCTGACCGAGCTGGGGCTGCATGCGTCACCGGTGATCGATCGGGCCTGATTTGGCCCTGCCACCTTCTAACGACTTCGCTTTTCTGAGGATTTGCCATGTTTGAACTATCCGCCGCCAATGCCTTTTTGGCATTCGAGAAGTTGACGCCAGCCGAACGGCTGGACTACCTGAAAGACCAACCGATCACAACTGAAAACCAGGCTTTTATGGATGGCAGCAAGCGCGTTGGCGACCCGGCTGCAGTGGTAGTGAAGTATCGCGCCATGATCCGCGGCGTGCGCCTGGGCGGCTGGCATGACTCCCCGGCCGCCGCCATTGCCGCCGGCCGCGAGTTTGTCGAGGAGTTCGACGGCGAGCTGTGAGATCGAGGAGCTGGGCCAGCCCGCGCCGAAGGTGGCGCGGTTTTTTTGGGCCTGCTGCCGGTTTTGCCATTGGGTAGCGCAGTGCCGGAAAAAACCTGTGGATTTGGCTGTGTTTTTGCCTTGTTTTTCTTTTATATCAACAACTTATCATCCACGGTTTGGTAAAATACTCCACGGTTTGGTGCTGCTTTTCCACGGCTTTGCCGGTTTTCTCCACTTGCCGTTTTTTGGCCGCGCCGCCCTTCTCTTTCTCTTTTTCTTTTAAAAACAAGAAGAAAGAGAAAGAAAGCGGAGAAAAAAGGAAGGGAGGGATTCCACAGGTTTGGTGTGCTGCCTATTTTTTAAGCCACAGGTTTAAAAGGGGTTCCACAGGTTTCCGTGGGGATTTTGTTTCGCCAATCCATTGATTTAATTGGTGTTTGCTGGAAAATTCCGGCATTCCACAAGTTTGGGGTGTTTTTCTGCTAGTACCCCCTGAGAGTGCACATGAACCGACTGTTTGAAGACTTCCTGCTGTTCAAAGCTGATAACGATGGCGTCGCCGATCGGACGGTGCGGGCATACCGCGATTGCCTGGTGCGGTTTGAGGCGTGGCTGGGGGAGCGCGACCCGCTGCAGGTGCGCGGTGATGACCTGATCGTGTTCTGCGGCCCGTACCTGCACAAAGGGCTGGCGCTGTCGCCGGTGAGCCGCACGCCCTACGTGGCCGCGGTGCGGGAGTTCTACCGCTGGGCCAGCACGGTGCGCGGGTTGATGACCGCGAACCCGGCCGATGCGGTGGGCTACCCGCGCAAGGGGCGGAAGCTGCCCCGGGTGCTGTCCCTGGACAATGCCGAGCGTCTGATGTGGGCGCCGAACTTTGACACTTTCGATGGGGTGCGCGATGCGGCGATGCTGTCGCTGCTGATCGGCTGCGGCCTGCGGGTGGCCGGCCTGGTACGGCTGAACGAAGAACACATCATGACCCAGGTGGTCGACGGCGAGCCGCGCCTGGCGTTGCGGCCAACGGAGAAAGGCGCAAAGGAGCGGCTGGTGCCAGTGCCGCGCGAGGCGGATCTGCTGCTGCGCGTGTACCTGGAACACCCGGCACTGGCCGAGATCGTGCGCGATACCGACGACGGGGACCGCGTGCTGTTCGTGACGATGCGCAATCGCCGCGTGCCGGCTCACCTGTACTACGGCGAGGCCCGGCGCTTTTCCACGCGCGGGGTGCTGGGGATGATCCAGCGCCACGGCAAGGCGGCAGGGATCCCATCCGACCAGCTGCATCCGCATGCGCTGCGCCACCTGTTCGGCACCGAGCTGGCCGAGGAGGACGTGGATCTGCTGGAGCGCCAGAAGCTGATGGGCCACGAGGACCCCAAGTCCACGGCGATCTACACGCACCTGGCCATGCGCAAGCTGACCCGTTCTGTCGACAAGGGGAACCCGTTGGGCAAGGTCAGCACGCCGGTCACTCAGCTGCTGGAACAACTGGGGAGCAGAGCCAAGCGCGGTCGTTGATCTCCCCTGATTCTTACAAGCCATAGTGACTGTATCTGGCTGCAGGGAAGACACGCCGTGGGGCGAGGGTTACAGGGGATCTGCAAAGTGCCCTTCAGAACGGGCTAACTCTCAAACTCTGCCGACTTCGCTTTATGCACTAATGCGAAGTCAGACAACGACAACACAAGGGTTTCACGATGACCACCGATCACGAAAAGCGAAGTCGCAGCGAGGAAATCGCACGGGGTGCCTCTGCCACTCCTGGCGCCCCCGTAGGGGTGGGGGGTCGGCAAGGCGATCTGCCCCCCTCCGCCAGGGGGGGTGGGTACCTGAAAAACTGCACTGCTTTTGAACCTCGCCTTGGGGTTTCAAAAAAAATCGCGCGCGACCCGCGGCTGGATGAGCTGCAGGCGCTCGGACTCCATCCAACCTGGCAGAAAGTCGCCGCCGAAATCGGCATGGATGCCTTCCTCGCTATGTGGCGGCTGGTCGACCAGGAACAGCAATGGCATCACCCGAAAGGCACGCTGGAGATCCCGCTGCGGCGCTACGCCAGCTACCTGCGGTACCAGCGCAACCTGTTCATCCGGGCACTGTCCGGCACCGGTCTCCATGAGCGCCAGATCCACTACCGATTACTCACCGCCTATGGTGAAAAACTGGACCCAACTCACATTAAACGCATCGCGAAAAGCACATAGAATATCAAGATGAAAACGGCCATTATTTACGCCCGCGTCAGCACCAGCCGTCAGGCCGATGAAGGCATTTCCATTGAAAGCCAGATCGAGCAGGCTGAGAAAAAGGCGGCGGAGCTGGGCGTCACCGTTTTGCGGGTCTTCCGGGATGACGGCATTTCGGGAAGGACATCGAACCGCCCTGCTTTTCAAAGCGCAATCACCTTTTGCGCCGCCTACGATGTCGACTATTTCCTGTGCTGGAATACCAGTAGGTTTGCCCGGAACAAGATCGATGCGGCCAGCCACAAGAAGCTGCTGGAGTCCGGCGGAACGAAAGTGATTTACGTCTCGGTCAACATCGACAGCGAGACGGATGAAGGCTGGTTCAGCGAGTCCATTTTTGAAATCATGGACGAGCACTACAGCCGCCAAGTGTCACGCGACACCCGCCGCAGCATGCTAAAGAACGCCCGGGACGGGTACTGGAATGGCGGGCACGTCCCTTTTGGCTATGAGGTGGTGCCGGACGGCAAGCGCCGGCGCCTTCAGATAGTGGAACACGAAGCGGTGATTGTCCTGGAGATGTTCACCCGGTACTTGGCTGGGGAAGGCTGCAAGATCATCGCCATGGGGTTGAACGAGCGTGGCATCACCTACCGAGGCAAGGCCTGGAGCAAAAACCAGATCAACTCCATGCTGAAGAACCCCGTTTATGCCGGATTTGTCGTGTTCAATCGCCAGGACACGCACAAGCGGGACAAACCAGAGAGTGAATGGATCATGACAAAATCACATGAACCCATCGTCAGCGAAGAGGACTCCGCACGGGTCCGCGAGCTATTCCGCTACCGATCACCGGATGGTGATGGCGGCAGCCCGCACAGCCAGTTTGTGTTCACCGGCATTCTTCGTTGTGGCGAGTGTGGCGCCGCGATGCAAACCGAAACGGCAACTGGCCGGGCCAAGCTCTACCACTACTACAACTGCAGCCGGGCCCAGAAAGGTGCCGGCTGCCGCAATCGCAGAATCAGCGCGGCGGAATTTGACGGCTGGATGGTCGACAACGTTCTGGAAAAGGTGCTGACCCCTGCCCGGATGCGCGAGGTCATGAAAGAAATCAACGAGCTGACCAGTAGCTGGCAAGACGAGCACCTCCGCCGGCGCGAAGCGGTGCTGCGCGAGATCAAGGAAGTGAACAAGCGGCGGAACAACCTGTATGGGATTCTGGAGCTGCACGGCAAGGACGCTCCGAACCTGGGCGACCTGACTGTACGGATCCGGGAGCTGAATGCACAGCAGAAAAAGCTGGAGGATGATCTGGCACGGATTGATGATGAAACTGCGCCAGCAATCAAGGTCACCGACGAAGAGGTCAACGTGGCAACGGCAACAATGGCCCGGATCGTCAGGAATACGAGCCAGCCGGCCAAACTGCGTGCACTGATGGGAACGTTCATCGAGCGGATCATGCTGAATAGCGAAGATGTCGCTATGGGATACAGGCCAGAACGGATCGTCAGAAACGAAAAACGCCGCGAACCAGTGGTTCACAGCGCAGATTCTTGGCTCCCCGACCTGGACTCGAACCAGGGACCTGCGGATTAACAGTCCGTCGCTCTACCGACTGAGCTATCAGGGAA
>JACCDZ010985039.1_pt1 | contig 40722 bp, 38 predicted proteins | sample 7449551 | NCBI WGS metagenome assembly JACCDZ01 (sample SAMN15323452, study PRJNA562643) | freshwater metagenome | isolation source: river surface water | place: USA:Blue River Watershed | collected 2017-08-18
CTTTGCGCCGCAGTGGCGCTCAGTCCTTGAGCCATCATGTCAGCGGTGAACTCTTGATCCCGAAACACCGTGAGGCCTTCTTTAAGGCTCAGCTCGAACCAGTCGCGGCAAGTGACGCGATTGCCGGTCCAGTTGTGGAAATACTCGTGGCCAATCACGGCTTCGATGGCTTGATAGTTCGAGTCAGTTGCGGTGTTGGGGTCTGCGAGAACATAGGCCGCATTAAAAATGTTCAGGCCTTTATTTTCCATCGCGCCCATATTGAAATCCCGCGCGGCCACAATCATGAACCGATCAAGGTCGAGCTCAAGGCCGAAACGCTGCTCGTCCCAACGCAATGAGCGCTCGAGAGACTCCATCGCCCATTGCGTTTGATGTTCGGAACCCGGGTCGCTGTAGACCTGCAATAAAACTTTGCGACCACTCGCAGTCATGGTCTGATGCTCTCTGCAACCGAATTCTCCAGCGACCAAGGCAAATAAATAACTTGGTTTTGCAAATGGGTCGTGCCATTGCACCTCATGACGCTGATCGTCAAGATCCTTTTTGAGAACCAGGTTGCCATTGGAGAGCAATAGGGGATATTGCTTGCGATCAGCGCGAAGCGTAACGTGATAAACGGACATCACATCGGGTCGGTCGGCAAACCAGGTAATTTTCCTGAAGCCCTGCGCTTCGCATTGCGTGAAAAGACTCTTGCCAGAAACATACAGCCCTGAGAGGCTCGTATTTTTTGCGGGCTGACATGTGCTGACAATGATGATTTCTGCGTGGTCAGGTACGTCCAGAATCTTGAGAGTATTAGGTGTTAGCGTGTATCTTTCGGCACCAATAAGATCACCGTTGATATGAATCGAAATCAGTGCGAGATCTTCACCGTCGAGCTCGAGATCACTGACGCGGGGAAGATCCATCCGTCGCTGGACAATCATTTGAGCGCGCACCCAAGTTAGGTCTGCCTCGAGCTCGAATTCCAGCTGAACGGTTGGGATACGAAAAGCGAAAGGGCGATAGTCTTCGCGTCGAATGGTTGTGCCGGTCTCTGTACGCATGCTGTTATCCAATAAGAATCTTTAGCATTGTATGAGCGCAGCCCTGAAAACGAATAAATCTCTCCTATGCAACCTTGATTTTGTCCTATCATTGGGGCTTGTTTGATTCACGATATGTCAAAGCTATGAATGCAAAACTTGATGTTCGACCACTTTCTGGTTCTGTTGGTGCTGAAATACATGGCATTGATCTGAAAGGCAATCTTAGTGATAGTCAAATCGCCCAGATTCGCGAAGTCTGGCTGAAATATGGCGTGATTTTCTTTCGCAATCAGCCGCTTGACTGTGAGACTTTCCAAAACTTTGCAATGCGTTTTGGTGAAGTAGTGGAATACCCCTTTGTGAAAGGGTTACCTGATTTTCCCCTGATCATTCCTGTTTTGAAATTGCCCCATGAAAAGCATAATTTCGGTGGGGTATGGCATACGGACACCACGTATTTGAAAGAACCGCCCATGGCGACGATGCTGATTGCCCGTGAAATCCCGCCCTACGGTGGGGACACTCTTTTTTCAAGCAACTATGCTGCCTTTGAGTCTCTTTCGCCAGCTTTGCAAGAGACACTGACGGGTATGTACGCTGTGAACTCTTCTGCCAAGGCCGCTGTCACCAAGACCCGAGAAGATCGGCTGGCTGATTCTGCAAAGGCCTCCGAGAGAGAGGAGCTGAGTGCTGAACATCCAGTTGTCCGTATTCATCCCGAGACGGGTCGACGGGCTCTTTATATCAATCCCGGTCATACAACGCGTTTTGTGGGTTGGACCGAGGAAGAAAGCGAACCCTTGTTGAAGTATTTGTTCGCCCATCAGGTCAGGCCTGAGTTCACCTGCCGGTTTGCCTGGCAGGTCGGATCAATTGCGTTGTGGGATAACCGCTGTGTTTTGCATAATCCAATTAATGATTACCATGGTCACAAGCGTTTGTTACATCGTATTACCCTGAAAGGTGATAAACCGAAATAATTGTTCAATATCAATTGAATAAAATAAATCGTCTTTCTGGCATATATAAATATTCGGGTGAATAATAATGAAAATTAATTTAAAGAAAATCTTGGTAGCTGCGTTTAGCGTAGTGACGGTTTCTTTTTCGCTGAGCGCTTTTGCTCAAATCCCAGCTGAATTAACAGGCAAATCAATCAAAATTATCGTACCGCAGGCGGCGGGTGGTGCCTCTGATGCGATCGCACGTTTAATGGCTTCCGAGCTGAGCCAGCGCTGGAACACCACGATCGTCGTGGAAAATCGTCCGGGCGCTGGAGGGAATATCGGTAGCGAAGCAGTGGCTAAATCTCCAGGTGACGGGACAACATGGCTCATGAGTTATTCCGGTACTCATGCGATTAACCCTTCGCTTTACAAGAAAATGTCTTTTGACATGGCCAAAGACTTGGTGCCAATCGCATCGCTCGCAACGTTACCGTTTGTATTGGTCGTCAACCCGTCTTTGCCAGTTAAAAATATTGCCGAATATGTCGCTTATGCCAAGGCTAATCCTGGCAAAATCAATATCGCTTCTTCTGGAAATGGCTCGGTCAACCACTTGCTGAATGAAATGTTAGGTTTGGCTGCTGACATCAAGACTACCCATGTCCCTTATAAAGGCGTGGCACCTGCATTAACTGATGTGATGGGTGGCCAGGTACAGGGTGTTTATGCCAGCGCCCCTTCTGTGATGGGTCAAATCAAGAGCGGTGCGGTACGTCCTCTGGCTGCTTCGGCCTCGCGGCGCTCGGAAGCCTTGCCAGAAGTGCCAACTTTCGGTGAAGCTGGCTATCCCGCCTTAGCGCTGGACTCCTGGTTTGCTTTATTTGTTTCTAGCTCCACACCCATGCCTCTTCGTCAGCAGATTCACGCCGAGATTAATAAGGTGTTGGCAGATCCCAAGGTTGTCGAGCAGTTAAGAGCGAGAGGAGCGTCTACACTCATTACGACTTTGCCTGAGTTTCAAAAGGTCATTGATAATGATTTAGAGCAGTGGGGCAAAGCAGTGCGTGCTTCAGGCGCTACCATTGACTAAATTTTAAAATGATATTTTAAATAAAAGGCCGAGTGATCTCGGCCTTTTATTTGTTGCTATTAATTGAAAATAATCATATCAAGAATTGCTGACGTGTTTGACCATTTTTTTCGGCTTCTATGATCCAAAGGGGAGCTTTGCCCCGGCCAGTCCATGTCGCGGATGTCACTGGATGACGATATTTAGGGGCGACAGGTTTTTTGGTTACGGATACTTTAGCTGACTTTTCAACGCTGATTTTGCGAATTTTTGAGCCGGTTTTCCCGTAAGCTGCAGCGATTTCATCCGGAGTGATTCCGTATTCTTTCATTGAACGCAAAATGCCAGAAATGACGGGTTTGCGCTGCTTGCTTTGCAAAAGTTGAGCCTGTTTATTCAGGCGTTCGATTTCTTTCTGAATTTTTGCTTGCTGGCTTGCGTAGTTTTGACGAGACATATCCCTGCCTTTATTTGAAGTAAAAATTTAAAGCAAAATTTATAGCATTTTCAATACGTTTTAACTTTACTAAATCGTATTGATTCTGTACATATTAATCTCGATATTAATTATGACTATTTCTACTATTCCTGATCGTTACCACGATTATTAATACGACTAGATCAACGAAAATTTTGACTGAAAAATTATAAATTAAAATTTTTATTCAAATCTGCTGGATCTTCAATCATATTAAATGATATTTAATAATCATATTTAACTTTACAGCTTGATATCATTAAGAATAATTAAATATAAAAATGGAAATTAATATGAATATATCTGCGCAATCCGCAACTCTGCCGCTGACCTGCTTGGCCGCACCGCTCAAAGTCGCTGGGATTCAGATGGTTTCGGCCGCATCGGTTGCACAAAACCTTAAAACTGCTTCCATTTTGATCGAACGTGCGGCAAGCCAAGGTGCGCGTCTTGTTGTTTTGCCGGAATATTTCTGCTTAATGGGACGACTTGAAACGGATAAATTATCAGTGGCGGAAACTGAAGGCACTGGACCAATTCAAGATTTTTTATCAGAGGCGGCTATTCGACATCACATTTATTTGTCTGCCGGCAGTATTCCGCTGATCTCTCCCGATCAAGGCCGCGTATTTAATACTCAACTTGTGTATACGCCAAATGGGGAACAAATTGCCCGTTACGACAAAATACATTTATTTAATTTTGCCCGGGGTAATGAGAGTTACGATGAATCGCGCGCAATTTTGGCGGGACAAAAAATTGTCCGTTTAGAAACACCCGAAATCACTTTAGGATTATCGATCTGTTATGACCTGAGATTTCCTGAGTTATATCGGGCGATGGGTCAGGTTGACTTGATTTTGGTGCCCTCGGCCTTCACCTATACGACAGGGCAGGCACATTGGGAGATCTTGCTGCGCGCCAGAGCGATCGAGAACCAGTGCTATGTTTTGGCTCCGGCTCAGGGCGGCCATCATGAAAATGGCCGTCGGACTTGGGGGCATTCGATGTTGATTGACCCCTGGGGGGATATCCTGGAGGTATTACCCGAGCATGAGGGGATCGTAAGCGGTACCATAGAGCCTGGTCGTTTACAGGAAGTTCGGCAATCCCTGCCTGCACTTTCACACCGAAAAATTTTTGCTGATAAATGAAACTGATTGATCCTGCTATTTCATCATTGTCCACAGCCAAGAGTCTGCTGCTGGATCCTTGGGGCTTGGACGAAACCGACCTGAATCGGGCGCTCGGTGAGATTTTTACGCACAAGGTCGATTATGCCGACCTGTATTTTCAATATACCCGTAGCGAGGGCTGGAGTCTCGAAGAAGGAATCGTCAAGACGGGCAGTTTTTCGATTTCTCAGGGTGTAGGTGTGCGGGCGGTGGCGGGTGAAAAAACGGCTTTTGCCTATTCCGACACGTTGTCTGCGGACGCTTTGCTTTCTTCTGCGCATGCTGTTCGCAGCATCGCTCGTCAAGGTGCCGGCAAATCACGCGTTCAGGGCACAAAATCCGAACGCAATTTGAGCCTTTACCTGCCAGTTGATCCGCTTTCAACAATGACTGCGCCTGAAAAAGTGGGCCTGCTGGAGCGAGTCGAAAAAATGGCGCGAGCCAAGGACACGCATGTCAAGCAAGTGATGGCGAGCCTCGGGATGGAATACGACGTGGTGATGATCGCGGGGAGCGACGGTAGATTGACGGCTGATGTTCGTCCCTTGGTGCGCTTGTCTTTGTCGGTTGTAGTCGAACGCAACGGTCGCAGGGAAACAGGTCATTCGGGTGGTGGTGGTCGATCCGGACTGGAGTATTTTTCCGACGAAACACTCAGGCACTATGTTGATCTCGCTGTGCATGAGGCGATGGTCAACCTTGACGCGCGTCCTGCACCCGCCGGAGAGATGACGGTAGTCCTTGCCGCGGGCTGGCCCGGCATCTTGTTGCATGAAGCGGTCGGGCATGGACTCGAAGGTGACTTTAACCGCAAAGGTTCAAGCGTGTTTTCAGGTAAGGTTGGTCAGCGAGTCGCCTCTAAAGGCGTCACTGTTGTGGACGATGGGACGATTGAAGGGCGCCGTGGTTCTTTGAACGTGGACGACGAGGGCAATCCCACACAACGCAATGTGCTGATTGAGGACGGGATTTTGAAGGGGTACATGCAAGATACGCTCAATGCCCGCCTCATGAAGACCGCCATCACTGGGAACGGACGTCGTGAGTCTTTTGCTCATTTGCCCATGCCTCGCATGACCAACACGTTCATGTTGTCGGGTACCGAAGAGCCGGAGGAAATGATTTCGTCCGTAAAAAAAGGTATTTATGCCGCGAACTTTGGCGGCGGCCAGGTTGACATCACGAGCGGGAAATTTGTGTTCTCCGCCTCCGAGGCCTACATGATTGAGAACGGCCGCATCACATACCCAATCAAGGGCGCGACCTTGATTGGCAGTGGTCCAGAGGCCATGAACCGTGTCAGTATGATTGGGAACAATATGAAGCTCGACAGCGGTGTTGGCACTTGCGGTAAAGAAGGGCAAAGCGTTCCTGTCGGAGTGGGTATGCCCACGATCAAGATGGAAGGCTTGACTGTGGGCGGTACGGCCTGACGCCGGACTGCATTGTTGCTTCGATCAAATTTTTAATTTCAAAAGCTATCTGTTTCAGGAGTGAGTTGTGCCACATAATACCGATGACCTGCGTATCCGTGAGATCAAAGAGCTCGCGCCACCTTCGCATGCGATGAGTGAGAATCCCTGCACGCCCGAGGTTTCATCGCTGGTGTTTGAAACCCGTCAGGCTATTCATCGTATTCTGCACGGCATGGATGACCGTTTGGTCGTGGTCATCGGGCCTTGCTCGATTCACGATACCAAGGCTGCGCTGGAGTACGCAAAAAGACTGAAGGCCGAGCGCGACAGATTCAGTGGCGAGCTTGAGATCGTGATGCGCGTTTATTTTGAAAAGCCACGTACGACTGTTGGCTGGAAAGGCTTGATCAACGATCCCGAGCTCGACGGAAGTTTCAATATCAATAAAGGGTTGCGCACTGCGCGCAGTCTGTTGCTTGAAATCAATGCCATGGGCTTGCCCGCGGGATGTGAGTTTCTGGACATGATTACGCCCCAATACATCGCCGATCTGGTGTCCTGGGGCGCGATTGGCGCACGCACGACTGAGAGCCAAGTGCATCGTGAGCTTGCTTCAGGCCTGTCTTGTCCGGTTGGATTTAAAAATGGAACCGATGGTAATGTCCGCATTGCTGTGGATGCCATGAAAGCGGCTTCCCAGCCTCATCACTTTCTGTCTGTGACCAAGGCGGGGCATTCCGCGATCGTTTCTACTCTGGGTAACGAGGATTGCCATGTGATCCTCCGTGGCGGAAAGGCTCCGAATTATGATGCGGCAAGTGTGCAGGCGGCTTGCGAGGAAATGGCAAAGGCTGGTCTGGCGCAACGTGTCATGATTGATGCTAGCCACGCCAACAGTAATAAAAAGCCTGAGAATCAACCCGCTGTGTGTGCCGATGTTGGCGCGCAGATCGCTCAGGGCGAGACAAGAATCATGGGATTGATGATCGAAAGTCATCTGGTGGCGGGTCGTCAGGACCTGATCGCCGGTCAGCCGCTTGTGTATGGACAGAGTGTGACGGATGGATGCATCGATTGGGATAGTTCTGCCCAGGTTCTCGTGGCATTGGCTGAGTCCGTTAAGCAGCGCCGTCGCACCTTGTTAAAAAACGAGCAATGAAATGAACGCCCCGCACGAAAGTCAAAACCTGCGTTGCCCGATTCCGGATGAAATGATTGCTGACTTGCAAGCAAAGTTTGGCGATCGGTTTTCACGGTCAAATGCCGTACGGGATCATCACGGCAAGGATGAGTCGCCTTTTCCTTCCATGTTGCCCGATGGTGTGGTGTTTGCCGAGTCAACAGACGAAGTGGTCGCAGTGGTCAAGCTTTGCGATAAGCATGGGGTTCCGCTTATTCCTTACGGCTCAGGTTCCTCGCTAGAAGGCCACATTTTGGCAGTTCAAGGCGGCATCAGTCTGGATTTAACCAGAATGAACAAGATTGTCGCTTTGCATGCCGAAGATCAGACTGTCACCGTTCAAGCTGGGTTGACGCGTAAGCAGCTCAACGAGCAGATCCGTGACACGGGTTTATTTTTTCCGATCGACCCGGGTGCGGACGCCTCCTTAGGCGGAATGTCCGCGACACGCGCATCGGGTACCAATGCCGTACGCTATGGCACGATGCGTGAAAATGTTGTTTCTTTGACCGTCGTGACGGCGCAAGGTAAGGTGATTCGGACCTCGCGCCGTGCTAGAAAATCTTCGGCTGGCTACGACTTGACCCGGCTTTTTGTCGGCAGTGAAGGTACCCTTGGTGTTATTACTGAGGTGACCGTCAAGCTTTATCCTCAGCCTGAGGCAGTGAGTGCCGCGGTTTGCAACTTTCCAAGCGTCCATGACGCGGTTGAGTGTGTCATTCAAACAATTCAGCTTGGCGTGCCAGTCGCGAGAGTTGAGTTGATGAATGCTGAAGCGGTGCGCGCGTCTAACGCCTACAGCAAACTCACGTTACGTGAAACTCCTCTGCTGCTGTTTGAGTTCCATGGGAGCGAAGCGAGCGTGAAGGAGCAGGCGCAAACAGTTCAGGATATTGCCAAGGATTGCGGCGGAATGGATTTTGAATGGGCAGAACGTCCCGAGGACCGCAATCGCTTGTGGACTGCGCGACATAATGCCTATTTTGCCGGTTTGCAGCTTCGTCCTGGTTGCAAAGCCAGCACCACAGATGTTTGCGTGCCCATTTCCCGTCTAGCCGAGTGTATTGATGCTGCGACTGAGGCATTATCCAAAGTGAGTTTTCCCAGCACGATCGTCGGTCATGTAGGTGATGGAAACTTCCACGTCTTGATGCTGCTTGATCCTGACAGTGAGGCGGAATGGGCGGAGTCCGAGCGCCTGAATTATCAACTCGTCATGCAAGCGATTCAGGCCGATGGGACCTGTACTGGAGAGCATGGAATCGGTTTGCATAAAAAGCAATTCATGGTGCATGAGCATGGAGAGGATGCCCTCGATCTGATGCGGTCACTCAAGCTGGCATTCGACCCCAATAATATCCTTAACCCGGGAAAGGTTTTAGATCCCCGAATGTAAGGCATACCTCGGGTAAGTCCTGTCCTGCGTAAACTTGCCTTCCAAGGTATTGTTGTGTTCTATGAATGCCATCATTGATACAGGCTTGTCCCCCTTGATTGTGCCGCCCAAAGAAGAGGTGGTCCTGGCACTGCGGGCGGCAGTTCCACCGCACTGTGTGCTCAGTCGCGAGGAGGACACTCGACCGTACGAGTGCGACGGATTGTCGTTATATCGGTCGTTGCCGATGGCCGTGGTCCTTCCCGAGACAGAGGCGCAGGTCCAAAATATTCTTAAGGTCTGTAAACGTCTGAACGTTCCAGTCGTGGCCCGCGGTGCGGGTACGGGCTTGTCGGGTGGTGCGATGCCGCATGCTCAAGGCGTTTTACTCGGACTGGCCAAGTTCAATCAAATCAAGCAGATTGATCCGGTAGCCGCGATCGCTGTTGTTCAGCCTGGTGTTCGGAATTTGGCGGTTTCCGAAGCGGCTGCACCATTCGGTTTGTATTACGCGCCGGATCCATCCAGTCAGATTGCCTGCACAATTGGCGGGAATGTGGCTGAGAATTCGGGAGGTGTGCATTGCCTCAAATATGGTCTGACCATTCATAACGTTCTCAAAGTTCGAATGGTGACGATGGAAGGCGATGTCGTCGAGTTAGGCTCTCTGGCGCCCGACAGTCCGGGCCCGGATTTGCTGTCCGTGTTTGTTGGATCGGAAGGCATGCTAGGGGTGGTCACCGAGGTCACCTTGCGACTGACACCCAAGCCAGCCTTGGCCAGTGTCATCATGGCGAGTTTCGATGACGTGGAAAAGGCGAGTGACGCGGTTGGCAAAATTATCGGTGCCGGAATTATTCCTGCCGGACTTGAGATGATGGACAAGCAGGCTACCCAGATGGTGGAGCCGTTTGTCAAAGCTGGTTATGACATGGATGCCGAGGCCATTTTGTTGTGCGAGTCCGATGGCACAACTGAAGAAGTGGCTGAAGAACTTCAGCGGATGGAACAAGTTTTCCAGCGCGCCGGTGCAACACGGCTACAGGTTTCGACAAGTGAAGCCGAAAGGCTGCGTTTCTGGGCGGGTCGCAAGAACGCTTTTCCAGCAGCCGGTCGTGTTTCTCCCGATTATTACTGCATGGATGGCACAATCCCACGGCGACGTCTGGGAGATGTGCTTAAAGCGATTCAGGGTATGGAAACGCAGTTTGGCTTGCGTTGCGCCAACGTTTTTCACGCTGGAGATGGGAATCTCCACCCCTTGATTCTATTCAATTCAAATATCGAAGATGAAGTGCGGCGCGCGGAGGATTTTGGTGCAGCGATTCTCGAGCTATGCGTCGAGGTGGGAGGGACCATCACGGGCGAGCACGGTGTGGGAATGGAAAAGATCAATCAGATGTGCGTGCAATTCAGTCGGGACGAACTGGATATTTTCATGGCGGTCAAACGTGCTTTCGATCCCGCCTGTTTACTCAATCCAGAAAAAGTGATCCCGACGCTGGCTCGCTGTGCTGAATACGGCAAGATGCATGTGCACGGTGGAGCGATCCCTTTTCCTGAGTTGCCGAGATTCTGAGCTATGACGAACTATGAAATCTCTCAGCTGATTGAACAGGTGTTGTCTGCACGTGCCAGTTTTAAACCTATTTTGATCCGTGGTGGTGGCACCAAATCCTTTTATGGCAATCCTTTTGACCGTGCGGGCGAGGCACCTGTCACTCTCGACATGCGAAGCGTTCGCGGGATCGTGAACTACCAACCCTCTGAATTGGTGATCACCGCTTTGGCAGGTACTCCTTTGCAGGAAATTGTCGAAACGCTGGATGCTTCAGGACAGATGCTGGCTTTTGAGCCTCCTGCTTTCGGGCCTCAAGCGACGGTAGGAGGATGTATTTCTGCTGGTCTGGCGGGTCCCGGGCGCTACAGCGCAGGACCTGTGAAGGATTATGTACTTGGCGCCCATTTGCTGGACGCGCAAGGGCGTATTCTAAAGTTCGGTGGCGAGGTCATGAAAAATGTGGCCGGCTACGACGTTTCACGTTTACTGACAGGTGCTCTTGGGATGTTTGGTGCCCTGACTCAGGTCTCCATCAAAGTCGCCCCAAAACCATTCGAGGTATGTACGCTGGAATGGGATATGGATGAATCAACGGCGCTGGCGAAATGTTTGAGCTGGCGCGCGCAGCCTTTGCCAATCTCCGCAACCTCTTGGGAGTCAATTGGCGGAGCAGGGCGTTTGCGCGTGCGTTTGGCGGGAGCGGCTGCCGCACTCTCATCTGCCAGGCAATTGCTCGGCGGCGAAGTGATGGATGCCGATGTTGCAATCGAGTATTGGGCAGCGTTGCGTGAGCAGACATTGGATTTTTTCGCCACGCCAGTGCTTTGGCGTGTCGCGTGTGCGCCGGGTACACCGGCACTCAATGCGGGGCCGACCTTGATCGAGTGGGGGGGCGGACAACGCTGGATCGCAGCCGATACCGACCCTCAGTTGATTCGAAGCTTGGCTGAGCGGTCAGGCGGCCATGCAACATTATTTAGACAGCCTGAGGCAAAAAACTTGCCGCCAGAAGGTGTTTTTCATCCATTGAGTCAAGGTGTCGCAACCATCGTGCGACGACTCAAACAGGAATTCGATCCGAAGTCAGTTTTCAATCCAGGTCGTTTGATCACAGGTCTATAACGAGACAAACATGCAGACCAATTTGGCGCAGTGGGCACGTGACTCCAAGCTCGGACAAGAAGCTGACGATATTTTGCGTCGTTGCGTGCATTGTGGCTTTTGCACAGCGACATGCCCAACCTATCAAGTGCTGGGCGACGAATTGGATAGCCCACGGGGACGTATTTACCTGATCAAAGAGGTTCTAGAGGGCAAGGAGCCCACTCAGGCTACGCAACAGCATCTGGATCGTTGTCTGACATGCCGTAACTGTGAAACGACCTGTCCATCGGGTGTTGAATACGGTCATCTCGTCGATATTGGTCGACAGATCGTTGAAGAAAAAGTGAAGCGTCCGCTGGGTCAGCGCGTTCAACGCGCATTATTGCGCGAGGGGCTGACATCGCGTTTATTTGCGCCAGCTTATAAATTGGGTCAGTCAATTCGTGAGTGGCTACCCGAAACACTGCAACGCAAAGTCATCGAGCCTAGGCCGGTGGGCACTCTTCCAGTGACTTCAGGTTTGGCCCGCCAGGTGCTCTTGCTCTCTGGTTGCGTTCAGCCGACCATGATGCCGTCTATTGATGCTGCGACGATTCGAGTACTCAGCCGTCTGGGTATTGGAACGCAAGTCGTCGCTGGGGCGGGGTGCTGTGGTGCGCTGAGTTTTCACCTCGATGATCAAGAGCGTGCGCGTGCCCAGATGCGCCAGAACATAGACGCATGGCTTCCCCACGTCGAGTCTGGCAAGATCGATGCAATCGTCATGAACGCTTCTGGATGTGGCGCGATGGTGGTGGAGTACGCACACCATTTGAGAGATGATCCCGTTTATTTACCTAAAGCTGAAAAAATTGTGTCTTTTGTGCGGGATATCGCACAGGTTGTCAGTCCACACGCAGAGACACTCGCCAAACATATCGATCTCTCAAAACTGCCCAAGAGACCTGTTTTCCACCCGCCATGCACTTTGCAGCACTGGCAAGGTTTGCGTCCGGCTAGCGAGCAGTTGTTGACTGCGCTTGGGCTTTCATTGCAGCCCTTTACCGAAAGTCACCTGTGTTGTGGTTCCGCAGGAGCTTACTCGGTTTTGCAACCCGAGATTTCCACAGCTTTGCGTGACCGAAAACTGGGGCAGCTCAATGCAGCCAAGCCCGATGTGATGCTGTCTTCCAATATCGGCTGTATTGGTCATCTGCAAAGCGGTACAGATACTCCTGTCCGTCATTGGATCGAAGTGGTCGATACCGCTTTGAAATGATTAAGAGTGATCGACAGCTTTGACTAAGTCCTCAATGACTTTTTTGGCATCTCCAAAGACCATCATCGTTTTGTCCATGTAAAAAAGCTCGTTATCCAGGCCGGCGTAACCTGAAGCCATGGAGCGTTTGTTCACGATGATTGTTTTAGCTTTATAGGCCTCAAGAATAGGCATGCCAGCGATGGGTGACTTGGGGTCTGTTTTCGCAGCGGGGTTCACGACGTCATTGGCGCCTAACACGAGTACGACGTCCGTTTGCGCAAACTCGCTGTTGATGTCTTCCATTTCAAACACTTGATCGTAGGGGACCTCGGCCTCTGCGAGCAGCACGTTCATGTGGCCTGGCATGCGTCCGGCGACCGGATGAATCGCATACTTCACCGTGACACCGCGATCGGTGAGCTTTTCGGCCAACTCTTTAAGGGCATGCTGGGCTCGTGCGACAGCCAAGCCATAACCAGGCACGATGGTGACCGTTTCTGCGTTGGTCAGCAAGAACGCCACATCATCCGGGCTGCCTGAGCGAACCGTTCGCTGAACACCCGCACCGGGGGTGGATCCGGTATCGGTCGCACCACCAAAACCACCCAAAATCACGTTAAAGAAAGACCGGTTCATGGCCTTGCACATGATGTAGGAGAGAATCGCGCCCGAAGAGCCGACCAAAGAGCCTGCGATGATCAGCATCGGATTGTTGAGCGAAAACCCGATGCCCGCCGCCGCCCAGCCTGAGTAGCTGTTGAGCATCGATACGACTACCGGCATGTCGGCACCGCCAATCGGGATAATGATGAGCACGCCTAAAACAAAGGCGATGATCGTCATGATCACAAAGGGAGTCCAGTCCTGAGTCAGCATGAACCAAATGCCGCAACTAAGCATCGCGAGTGCCAATGCCAAGTTCACCATGTGCTGACCAGAAAAAACGACCGGAGCGCCTTGAAATAGACGGAATTTGTATTTGCCTGAGAGTTTGCCGAAGGCAATCACAGATCCAGAAAAGGTGATAGCACCTACAAAAGTACCAATAAACAACTCGAGACGATTGCCAAGGGGAATGGGATCGCCTTTGGCTGCGACGATACTAAAGGCGTGCGGCTCGGCAACAATGGCAACGGCGATCGCGACTGCGGCCAGACCAATCATGCTGTGCATGAAGGCGACGAGCTCCGGCATTTTTGTCATTTCAACGCGTTTGGCCATGACAGTGCCGATCGAGCCTCCAATCAGCAGTCCTAACAGAACCCACGCTAAACCAGTGCCCGCTTGAGCTTCGGGCGCGAGGCTGACGATGAGTGCAGCTGTGGTCAATACAGCAATGACCATACCTGCCATTCCAAAGGCATTGCCTAATCGCGAGGTTGTGGGGTGAGATAAGCCTTTGAGCGCTTGAATGAAACAAACCGAAGCGATCAGGTAGAAAAGGGTGACAACGTTAATGGAAATCATGCGCGACTCCCGTTATCAGTGGACTTTTCTTTTGGGGTTTGATCTTTTGGTGACTTCTTTTTAAACATTTCCAGCATGCGTCGTGTGACCAGGAAGCCACCAAAGACGTTGACTGCGGCGAGCGCAACAGCAAAAACGCCCATGCCGCGCGCGAGTCCACCCTCGGTGAGTGCGGCGGCTAACATCGCACCGACGATAACAATCGCTGAAATAGCATTCGTGACCGCCATTAACGGGGTATGCAAAGCAGGGGTGACATTCCAGACTACGTGATAGCCGACATAGATAGCCAGCACAAAAATGATGAGATTCACCAGGGTAGGGCTAATGGCTTCCATTATTTCTTCCTTAAGTTTTTGCCGCCTTCACAGACCAGGCAAGCTGAAACGATATCGTCATCACGCGCAATGGCCAGATTGGCGTCTTTGTCTATGATGAGTTTGAGGAAGTCCAGTACGTTGCGGGCATACAGCGCAGAGGCATCCGTAGCGAGCATGCCGGGGAGGTTAGTCAAACCTACCAGCGCGACGCCATTTTCATAGACCACTAGACCTTTTTGAGAAAGAGGACAGTTACCGCCACGTTCAACAGCAAGATCGACAATGACCGATCCCGGCTTCATCGCCCGAACTGTTTCGGCAGAAATCAGTATGGGTGCAGGGCGACCGGGAATGAGCGCGGTTGAAATGACAATATCCGCCTGTTTGCAGCGCTCTGAGACCAAGGCCGCCTGCCGTTCCATCCAGCTTGCTGGCATCGGTCTCGCATAGCCACCAACGCCTTTGGCAATCTCGCGTTCCTCGTCAGTTTCGAAAGGAACATCGATGAATTTTGCACCGAGCGATTCGACTTGCTCCTTGGCTGCCGGACGCACATCTGAGGCTTCTACGACAGCCCCCAGACGTTTTGCCGTCGCGATCGCCTGCAAGCCCGCAACGCCAGTCCCCAGGATGACCACGCGAGCTGCTTTGATCGTGCCAGCCGCTGTCATCATCATGGGAAACATCCGGCCGTAGTAGTGCGCGCCTAACAGAACGGCCTTGTAACCTGCCAGATTGGCCTGAGAGGATAAGACGTCCAGACTCTGGGCACGCGTGGTGCGTGGGGCTGCCTCGAGCGCGAAGGCTGTGACACCGGCTTGCGCCATTGCGTCCAGCCCCGCTTCGTCGAATGGATCAAGCATCCCGACTAAAGTGCTTCCTGGGGCGATATTTAAGAGTTCGGTGGCGCTGGGCGCACGTACTTTGAGGATCAATGCTGCGGCGAACGCTTGCTGTGCCTCAACGATTTTGGCTCCGGCTTGCTCATAGGCCTGGTCAGAGAAATGAGCAGCCAAACCGGCACTTTGTTCGACCAAGACCTCGTGCCCGGCAGCAACGTATTTTTTAACCGTTTCCGGTGTCGCTGCCACACGTGTTTCGTTTTCGCGAGTCTCGCGCGGGATTCCGATGCGCATCGAGCTCTCCATCTGTTGGGTTGTGAATCGTTAGGTTATACACCACGCACTGGGGTTCGCGCCCGTGGTTTACTTCATTTTGAGGCGATATTGCCGGTGGGTGTCTGGGTGATGGGCCGGGAGCGACTACAATTTGGACATCATGGAAACAGCAAAAAAACGTGTAGTGGTAGGCATGTCTGGTGGCGTGGACTCGTCGGTGACTGCGTGGCTGCTTAAACAGCAGGGCTACGAGGTGGTCGGCTTGTTCATGAAAAACTGGGAAGATGATGATGATTCGGAGTTTTGTTCGTCCCGGCAAGACTGGCTGGATGCCGCAAGCGTTGCGGATGTCGTGGGCGTGGATATCGAGGCTGTCAATTTTGCTGCCGAATACAAAGATCGCGTATTCGCCGATTTTCTGAGGGAGTATTCAGCGGGCCGCACGCCCAATCCCGATGTGCTGTGTAATGCGGAAATCAAATTCAAAGCTTTTTTGGATCATGCGATGACGTTGGGAGCTGACCATATCGCGACTGGCCATTACGCGCGCGTTCGCCAAGTCGGGCCTGCATTCGAGCTCCTGAAAGCGGTTGATCACACTAAAGATCAGAGCTATTTTTTGCATCGACTGAACCAGTCGCAACTCTCGCGCACGTTGTTTCCTCTAGGCGAGATCACCAAGCACGAAGTGCGTCGTATCGCTCTCGAACTTGGATTACCCAATGCGACCAAAAAAGACTCAACGGGTATATGTTTTATTGGTGAACGCCCCTTCAGGGAGTTTCTCAACCGTTATTTACCCACTCAACCCGGACCGATTTTGACACAATCGGGCAAACAGGTCGGTGTGCATCACGGCCTTTCGTTCTATACGTTAGGACAGAGAAAAGGCTTGGGAATCGGTGGTGTGAAAGGGCATCAACATTCAGATGGCACAGGGCCCGTCTGGTATGTCGCGCGTAAAGATATGGCTCGAAACTCGCTTTATGTTGTCGAGGGTCATGACCACCCTTGGTTATTGGCACACGGGCTCGATGCGGATCAAGCAAGTTGGGTGAGTGGTCATGCACCGGCCGTTGGATCTTATGCCGCTAAAACGCGTTACCGCCAGAGCGATGCACCTTGCGTATTAAACGAAGGTAAAAGTCCTGAAGGGTTTAGCTTGAAGTTTGATCAACCTCAATGGGCCGTCACGCCCGGACAGTCCGCCGTCTTGTATGACGGGGATATTTGTTTGGGTGGCGGGATTATTGCTTAGGGGGTTCGGTGTCGATAAAACTTTGACGCTGACTCAGCTTGGTGAATAAACGCGCCAGATTCGGTGATTCGGCACGCCAATCGATGTGCGGAAATCTAAAATCCAGATAACCCAGAACACAGCCGACTGCGACATCTGCCAGGCTAAAGTTCACGCCCATACAGAAACTCTTAGTGCCAAGATCTTCTTCCATCGCTTTGATGGCTGCGTGGATTTTGCCATACTGGCGATCAATCCATTCCTGGCTCTGCTGCGCCGCCGGACGTTGCAGTTCTTTGACGATCGTGATGGCGGCATCGAGTGTACCGTCTGCGAGAGCTTCCCAGCATTTCGCTGCCGCGCGATCACGACCTGTTTTAGGGATCAGCTGGCTGACAGGGGATAGGGTATCCACATACTCTGCGATGACGCGAGAATCAAACAACCTATTGTCATCCTCGGTAATGAGGCACGGAACCTTACCCAAGGGGTTGAATTCCTGCATCACGGTGTCTGGCGCCCAGACATTCTCGATTTGCATCTGGTAATCGAGCTTTTTCTCAGCCATCACGATGCGCACTTTGCGGACATATGGGCTAGTGAGTGAGGCGATGAGTTTCATATATTTTTGAGTGACAACGATGCTTAAATTATATTAGTTTTGCTAATCAAATTTTTGCAAAAGAAAAGGCATACCCTAAAAGGCGTATGTTTTTTTACACGACCATACCTTACCCCGAGATGCTACTTTAAGGGAGTTATTGCCTCGTAAACGGGGGTGATAAACTGAATCCAATCCATTTTGTCGTTTTTTTGTCAGCTTTCTCACCTATGCAAACAAATCCTGCTTTGACTGTTTTAAACGCCGTATCCCCCCTGGACGGCCGATATGCTTCACGTTGTGATGCGCTCAGACCGTTGCTCTCCGAGGCGGGATTCATGGCGCACAGGGTTGAAGTAGAAATTGCCTGGTTGATCGGGCTTTCGAAGGCTGGTTTGCCTGAGTTACCTCCTTTTTCAGCCGAAGCGACAAAGGTCTTGCGTGGTCTAGTCAGTCACTTTTCCGAGGCGGATGCCGACCGGATCAAGCAAATTGAACGCACGACCAATCATGACGTTAAAGCGGTGGAGTATTGGCTTAAGGAAAAGGTTGCGGGTATCCCGGAGCTTGAAAAAGCGGGAGAGTTTATCCATTTTGCCTGTACCTCCGAGGATATTAACAACACATCACATGCCTTGATGTTGGGTCGAGCGCGCGAGCAGGTTGTTGTTCCTCAGTTGCAAAAGGTGTTGGCCTCGCTTCAGCAAATGGCTCACTCCCAGGCTGGGCAGCCGATGCTGGCACGTACACATGGTCAGCCCGCAACACCGACTACGCTTGGTAAAGAGTTTGCGAACGTCGCCGCACGCTTGCGCGATGCGATTGCACATATCCAAGCCGTTGTGCCCTTGGCTAAGATGAATGGCGCGACAGGTAATTACAACGCACACTTGTCGGCATACCCAGAGTTGGATTGGCCAGCATTTAGTGCGTCTGTGCTCAAAGAACTTGGTCTGAAGCAAAATCCCCACACCATCCAGATCGAGCCCCACGACTGGATGGCTGGTTTGTTTGATGCGATTGCACGCGCCAATACTATTTTGATCGATTTAAATCGCGACATCTGGGGCTACATCGCTCTTGGTTATTTTAAACAGCGCCTGAAAGACGGTGAAGTGGGTTCTTCGACCATGCCGCACAAGGTCAACCCGATTGATTTTGAAAACGCGGAAGGCAATCTTGGATTAGCCAACGCTGTGTTGCGTCATCTTTCTGAAAAACTTCCTATTTCTCGATGGCAGCGTGATTTAACTGATTCGACAGTGCTGCGCAATCTTGGCGTAGCGCTCGGTTACTGTCTGGTGGCCTACGATGCGTGCTTGCGTGGTTTAGGCAAGCTGGAGGTCAATGCCGCCGCGATCGACGCAGATATCGATGATTGTTGGGAAGTACTCGCCGAGCCCATCCAGACCGTCATGCGCAGGTATGGACTACCTCAGCCTTATGAGCAACTCAAGGCGTTAACGCGAGGCAAGGGTATTACCGAGCAAGCGTTACGCGAGTTCATCAGCGGTTTGAATCTGCCAGCGGATGTCCGCTCACGCATGCTGGCGATGACACCTCGCAGTTACATTGGTTTGGCTCAAAGTCTTGCAAAAACTGCCTAGTTATCTCACCATTCTTTTAAAACGAGTTCGTATAAATGAATCTGAACAAACTGTCGGTATTGTTGGTGTCTGGCGCGCTGTTGTCCCCTTTATGGGTGTCTACGGCAAGTGCTCAGTTTGCAAAACCCGAGGATGCGATTAAATATCGCCAGTCAGCCTTTGTCGTGCTGGCCTCTCAATTTGGACGCATGCAACCCACAGTCAAAGGACAAGTTCCTTACGATGCAGCGGCAATTAAGGCGAACGTTGCTTTGGTTCAGACACTGTCGACCCTGCCTTGGGGAGCGTTTGGCGCGGGCACTGAGGGTAAGAGTTCAGCCAAGCCAGAGGTTTGGTCTGACGCAGCTGGATTCAAAGCTGCGCAGACCAAATTCGAATCAGCGATTGTCAAGCTTTCCGCAGCTGCCGATTCGGGCGATCTTGACAAGCTACGTGCAGCATTTGGCGATGTTGGCGCCAGCTGTAAAGCGTGTCACGACTCTTATCGCATCAAGAAATAAAAGGTAAGACGGCTGCCAGATATTCTGCAGGAATTTCTGGTGGCGCAATGTGTGCGCTTTTGACTTTCACCATGCGCGCGTCTTTGATGTGATCCACCAGAGCTTGCCCTCGTGCTTCTGGTGTTGACAAATCGGACTCGCCAACGACCACGAGTGTGGGGACTTGAATCCGTGCAAGGCGTGGGTAGAGATCCATATCGCGGATCGCGCCACAGCAGGCGGCATAGCCTGCAGGTGCTTGAGACAGGGCGATATTTCGGATACGCTTGAGACGGATGTTGTTTTGTAGAACAAACTCAGGCGTGAAAAATCGTCCAATGACGCCATCAATAATTGCTGACATACCACCCGTTTTGAGAGCTGCAATACGCTGATCCCAAATTCCAGGGTCAACCTCTGCCGCAGTATGACTGAGCACGAGTTTTTTGAGTCCCGTAGGCTTACGTGCCGCAAGCTCCATCCCGATCATCCCGCCCAGAGAAATCCCCCAGTAGTGATAATGGGTCAATCGAGCCGCGGCAATGACCGCTTGTGCGTCGTCTGCCAGCTGATCAATTGAGTAAGGACCAGGGGGGGCATCAGAACCGCCATGTCCACGCGTGTCAAAACGCACAACATAGAAATGACGCATGAGAGACTCTAGCATCGGGTCCCATAGCGTGATGTCCGTCCCAAGCGAGTTGCCTAGAAGCAATCCTGGTAATTGAGTGTCGCCGTCGCCGCGCCAATAGATCCTGCAATCACCGTTGTTAAGAATCGGCATTTTTTGTTCCCCAGATCATTTTTATATTTACTGACCCGGTATTATTCCCTAAAAGTAGACGACTGAGTATCAAGGCATCAGCTAAAACTTGCCGGTGCGTTCACTGCAAGCTTGTAAAGCCACCAGCCCAGCCCGGTCAGCAGGACTGATAAAACGAGTGCACCCGCCCGAACTCGCCAGTCGTCCCGTGCATTCTGGGCATCAGGAGGTAAGGTGTGTTTAGGAATGTCGCCCGTCAACATTGGTTTAACATGGGACTCGCCTTTGAAGCTGTAGAACGCTATCGCTAACAGATGCAGGAGAATCAGCGCATATAGTAAATATTCATTCAACAGATGCAAGCGTGTGAACAAGGCGACAGTGTCGTTGCTGACGAACTGTACGAGGGGGCCTTGTGTCAGCACATCATCATTTGTGAATAGACCGGAAAAACTTTGAAATAAGAACAAGATCAACATGGCGATCACTGACCAGGCGCCAAGAGGATTATGTCCGGCATGCCGAGACTTGTTTTTTTGACGCAGGTAAGAGATGGTTTGAGCGGGGGAAGTCATGAACTGGGCAAAACGGGCATAGCGAGGCCCAATGAGTCCCCATATCAGACGGAAAAGGAGAAGCACAAAACTCGCAATGCCAAATCTGACATGCCACTCCATCCAGGCACCCCCTAAATTGATCGTCAGGAGGGCGCCGCAGATGCTGAACGCGAATAACCAGTGAAATAGCCTGGTGGGCAAATCCCAAATACGTGTTTGTGGTACGGAGTGATGAGGGCTGTTTAAACGATGAGCGGTCATGCTTGTAAAGCTGAAGTTATTCTTTAAACAATTTATCACTCTTTTAACAAAAGACTGTGTAATAGACCACTCGGCATGGGCTAGCTTTATTTCAATCATAGTTTGTCCAATCATTTATGCGGGCAGGTATCAAATGAAAATTCTCACTTGGAATGTCCAATGGTTTAAAGGACTCGATGGCGTCGTGGATATTGAGCGTGTTTTGAAAAAGGCGCGTGAAATGGGTGATTTTGATGTTCTGTGCATGCAGGAGGTCAGCGTGAACTACAAAACACTGACCGGTCAAACACCTGCGGATCAAGTCGAGCATGTGCGTGTGTTGATGCCTGGTTTCGAGGTGGTCTTTGGTGCGGCAATCGATGAGCTCTCGCCCTGTGGAACTGATCGCCAACAATTTGGCAATTTGATCGTCTCTCGGCTTCCTATTCGTCTGATTGAAAAAATCCTGTTGCCAGATCCCGTACCCGGGAGCGGCATAAATACCCCTAGCATGCGCCGTGTTTGCGTTGTATGCACTGTGCAGGCCTCTTGGGGCCCTGTACGCGTCATGACCTCTCATCTCGAGTATTACAACGCAACAGCACGTTTGGCTCAGGTTTCAGCGCTGCGCGATATTCACCTGCAGGCTTGTTCTTTAGCGGCTTTTCCACCGAAATCGATCGATGGTGGTCCCTACCAGCTTAAACCGCATACGATGGATGCAGTGCTATGCGGAGATTTCAATTTTGAGGTGCAAAGCATCGAGCATGCCCGAATGACTCAGCCCGGGGATTCTGGCGCATTGTTTAATGCGTGGGACATTCTGAAGCCTGGCCATCCATATCCCGCGACATTCCGTATTTTTGATCGTACTTATGGTCCTGAGCCCGTGGGTTGTGATTTCTTTTTTGTCAGTCCTTCAATTTCCTCACGTGTGAAAGGATTATCGGTCGATCAGTTGACGCAGGTTTCTGATCATCAACCGGTCATGCTGGTGCTGAATGATTGAGTCAGGCGATTTATATGTGCAAGCGCGCACTAGACTGGCGTTTGGGCGTCATACCGGTGCTGAGTTCGATCGATTGTTCATGCGCCGCACAGTATTGGTGCCTAATCGAGCATTTTTTATCCTCTCATCACAGTTTCTAGCTATGTGGATGTGTTCATAGCGTCTGGCACGCATTTTGCTTGAGTACCTGTACCGCGTTTCTATACAGGGGTACTCAAGATGTCGATTTTCTCCAATCCATTTGATTCGAAGCTTCGTTTGCGTTGCTCTTGTGGGCAACATGCCACGGCGGCTGAGCATGAGGCCAGCCAGTCCTCATTGAGTGAAGTGAGTGATCGATCAACAGAGGCACTTGGCTCGCGCGTCGTTGAGCAAGCTGTCATGCGTGCTGTGTTCCCTCAAGACGAGATGCGTAGAAAATTTTTACAGGCAGTCGGTGCGCCGACTGCCTTGGCCGCGATTTCATCTATTTTCCCAATGGCATTTGCCAAAGAAGCCTTTGCGCAAGGTGGAAAATTAGAAAAGACGAATTTAAAAGTCGGTTTTATCCCAATCACATGCGCAACGCCCATCATCATGGCCGATCCCATGGGTTTTTATAAAAAACAGGGCCTCAATGTCGAGATCATCAAAACGGCGGGGTGGGCTGTTGTGCGTGATAAATCACTGAATAAAGAGTATGACGCGGCACACATGCTTTCCCCCATGCCACTGGCGATCTCAATGGGAGCAGGGGCGGCACCGACCCCCTACACCGTACCGGCCATTGAAAATATCAACGGTCAGGCGATTACGCTTGCCGTCAAACACAAGAATAAGCGGAATCCAAAGGACTGGAAAGGTTTTAAGTTTGCGGTGCCTTTTGATTACTCGATGCATAACTACTTGTTACGGTATTACCTTGCGGAAAACGGCATCGATCCTGATCGGGATGTGCAGATCCGTGTCGTTCCACCTCCGGAAATGGTGGCGAACTTGCGCGCTGACAATATCGACGGGTTTTTAGCACCTGATCCAGTCAACCAGCGTGCGGTATTCGATGGTGTGGGCTTTATTCATATCCTGTCAAAAGAGCTGTGGGATGGACATCCCTGTTGTGCGTTTGCGGCAAGCAAGGAGTTTATGTCCGCCAACCCCAATACTTACGGTGCGTTGCTACGGGCCATTGTCGAAGCAACAGCCTATGCACAAAAAGCTGAAAACAGAAAGGAGATTGCTGCTGCGATCCACACGCCTAACTATTTGAATCAGCCGCTGACGGTTGTCGAACAAGTCTTGACAGGGACTTATGCTGATGGATTGGGTAATGTGAAAAAGGTCCCTGACCGTATTGGTTTCGATCCCATGCCCTGGGAGTCTTTTGCCATCTGGATCATGACGCAGATGCAACGATGGGGACAGGTAAAAGGCGATGTTGATTATCAAAAAATTGCCCAAGACGTTTTTTTAGCGACCGATGCGCGTCGTGCGATGGAGCAGGCTGGCTTGGTGGCAGCTGCTCCAGGTAGCAAGAAAATTGTTGTCATGGGTAAGGTATTTGACTCGAACAAACCTCGCGAGTATCTCGACAGCTTTGCGATCAAGAGGGCTTGAAGATGATGGTTCACGAGCGCACAAGAGCGTTGATCTTGTCACTTTTGGTGTTGGCGATTTTTCTCATGTTTTGGCAAATCGCCACAATGCCTACGCAAGGCACTCAGGTTGTGGATGAGGAGTATGCCAAGCTTGTGGGAGCGGCCGCTGCGACAGGACAGAAGTCAACATTTCCAGGCCCGATGGATGTGGGGATCAAGCTGGTTGAACATTTGTCTGATCCTTTTTACGACAGGGGCGCCAATGACAAAGGGATTGGTATCCAGCTTGCATGGTCTGTGTCGCGTGTCGCACTGGGTTTCGGTCTTGCGGCGCTTGTCGCGATTCCACTTGGATTTTTGATCGGAATGTCACGATTGTTTTTTCAGGCACTGGATCCATTCATTCAAGTTCTTAAACCCATCTCCCCACTTGCCTGGATGCCTCTGGCCTTGTTTACGTTAAAGGATTCCAACGTTTCGGCGGTCTTCGTGATCTTCATCTGTTCAATTTGGCCGATGTTGATTAACACCGCTTTTGGCGTAGCGTCCGTCAGAAAGGAATGGATTGATGTTTCACGCACGCTTGAAGTGAATCCTCTTCGTAAAGCTTTTTTTGTGATTCTTCCCGCGGCGGCACCAACGATCATGACAGGCATGAGGATATCAATCGGTATCGCTTGGCTGGTGATTGTGGCTGCCGAAATGCTGGTAGGTGGAACAGGGATTGGCTATTTCGTCTGGAATGAATGGAATAACTTATCGATCTCAAATATTTTGGTAGCCGTGCTCATGATCGGACTGATCGGAATGCTTCTCGATTTGTGCTTTGCCCGTCTTCAACGGGCCGTGACATACAAAGATTAGGTTTGAAAAGGTGAGCGCTATGCAAAATTTTTTACAAGTGCAAGGACTGCGCAAAGCATTCCCGGGTACGGGTGGTGGGGCTGAGCTGGTGGTCTTCGATGATGTCAATTTCACCATTGATCGGGGTGAGTTTGTTTGTATTATCGGACACTCGGGTTGCGGCAAGACAACTATTTTGAATGTGCTCGCAGGGCTTGAGGCCCCCACGGATGGCCACTCCTTTATTGATGGTCGTGAAATCAGCGGTCCGAGTCTAGATCGTGGTGTTGTCTTCCAGTCTCATGCATTGATGCCTTGGATGACGGTGCGCGGCAATATCGCATTTGCGGTGCGTTCTAAATGGCCGGATTGGTCAAGAAGCAAAGTCGACAGCCATGTTCAGCAATTCATCGATATGGTTCATCTGACAGGGTCCGAAGATAAAAAGCCTTCTCAACTGTCAGGCGGTATGAAGCAAAGAGTCGGTATTGCGCGCGCATTCGCCATTCAACCCAAGATGCTATTACTTGACGAGCCATTTGGCGCGTTGGATGCGTTGACGCGTGGAAACATTCAGGACGAACTTGTCACGATCGTTCGTGGCACCCAACAAACAGTTTTCATGATCACGCACGATGTCGACGAAGCGATTTTGCTGTCAGACAAGATTTTCTTGATGAGTAACGGTCCTCGCGCAGTTTTGGCTGAAATCGTGACAAATCCTTTGCCTAAGGATCGAACGCGCGCGACGATGCACCACGACCCCAAGTTCTACGAATTACGAAATCACTTGATCGATTTCCTTGTGCACCGTTCCAAGTCTTATGCGAATACATCTTCAGTTCAATAATTTTTATTTCAATATCCCGATTCTTTTACCAGGAGAAAAATATGGCTTCCAAAGCAATCGCTAAACCAATGACTCGCGAAGATGTCACTGATCTGATTTATTCGGCCAAAGTGCAGAAAGGGCTGAAGTGGGCGGACGTTGCCAAGAAACTCAAGCTATCCAAAGAGTGGACAACGGCCGCATGCATGGGGCAAATGACTTTAACCAAAGCCCAGGCGCTCGTCATTGGCAAAACCTTCGATCTGCCAGCGGAAGCGGTTGCTTTGCTACAGGTCGTGCCCTACAAAGGTTCTCTGCGTAGTTCAGTGCCTACTGACCCGCTGATCTACCGCTGGTACGAAATCGTCAGTGTCTACGGCACGACGATCAAGGAATTGATCCATGAGGAGTTTGGCGACGGGATTATGAGTGCCATTGACTTTTCAATGGATATTAAACGTGAACCCGATCCCAAAGGCGATCGGGTCAATGTGGTGTTGTCCGGTAAATTTTTACCTTACAAGTCCTATTAAGGTGTCAAAAAACGGTCTAGTCCAGATTAAACTGTAGGCCTTGCTTGTTTAGACAAGCGAAGCGTTTCTTACAGGAACTGGACATGGCGGTTTTACAAGAAGTCGGTCAAGAAATCATGCAATGGTCAGAGCGTCTGGCCCTGCATAGCGAACCAGGCTGGGCTGAAAAAGGCCAGCTCACAGTGACATATCTGACGCCTGCGCATCTGGCGGTTGCCGATGAGCTCAAAGCCTTGATGGGCGAGGCTGGTTTTGACGAGATTTCAATCGATGCAGTGGGTAATGTTGTGGGCATTTACTTTGGCGAGGACCGTGCCTCCCCAATGCTGCTGACAGGTTCTCATTACGACACCGTGCGAAACGGTGGCAAGTATGATGGCCGACTAGGTATTTTGGTCCCAATCGCAGTTGTAAAGTCTCTTTCGAGTCAAAAGCGACGCTTGCCTTATGGTATTGAGGTGGTTGGCTTTTCCGAGGAAGAAGGGCAACGATTTCGTGCGACTTTCTTGGCCGCTGGCGCCCTGACAGGGAGTTTTGATCCAGCGTGGCTGAGTCAGCTCGATGCTGATGGTGTTTCGATGGCAGAGGCGATGCAGGCGGCAGGTTTGCCCGGAACACTCTCAGCGATACAAAACATTCAACGCGATCCTAAAAAGTATCTTGGATTTGTTGAGGTGCATATCGAGCAAGGGCCTGTGTTGTGCGAAAAAGGACTTCCCCTGGGTGTGGTGACCTCGATCAATGCCGGTGTGCGTGCGACTTGTAAAACAATTGGTCTTGCGGGACATGCTGGAACTACACCGATGTCGATGCGTCAGGATGCGATGCTGGCCGCTGCAGAAATCAGTCTGATGGCAGAGCAACGCGCGCGCGCCGACGAGGGCTCGGTTGCGACGGTTGGACAGATTCAAGTGCCGGGTGGCTCCATCAATGTGATCCCCGGAGAGTGTGTTTTCACCCTTGATATGCGTGCGCCAACGGATCCGCAGCGTGATGCCCTGGTCACGGATATCGTCAAGGAGGCCGAGGTCATCTGCGCGCGTAGACAAGTTCAGTTTGAATACACCGAAGTCATGCGCGCGAGCGCTGCACCCTCGAATCCTGCGTGGCAGTCTCGTTGGGAAAGGGCCGTCGCTAAAATAGGTCAGCCGATTTTCAAGCTCAATAGCGGAGCAGGGCACGATGCCATGAAAATGCATACGATCATGCCGCAAGCAATGTTGTTTGTCAGAGGGGGAAATCGTGGGATCAGCCATAACCCACTTGAAATCATCACTGCAGAGGATGCAACGCTTGCCGCGAAAGCGTTTGAAGCTTTGTTAGAAGAAATTAACTAAATACTATCCAAAGACTATGAAGAATAATCACCACGCAGAACTTTATAACAAGCTTGATCAATGGATCGATGCGCACTTTGATGAACAAGTGAAATTTTTGCAATCTGTTATTCAGGTTCCGACCGACACCCCCCCCGGTAACAATACGCCGCATGCCCTTCATGTCGCCAAACTGATCGAACCCTTTGGCATGAAGGCTGAACAGCACACTGTTCCTGAATCAGTGGTGCGCGAGGCGGGGTTGGAGTCGATTACGAACTTGATCGTTAAAAGGCAATACGCTGAGGGCGGCAAAGTGCTGGCGCTCAATGCGCACGGCGATGTAGTGCCACCTGGTGAAGGTTGGACATATCCGCCTTATGCTGGCGAGATTCATGAGGGCCGGATTTATGGGCGGGCCGCTGCTGTCAGCAAATGTGACTTTTCGACTTATATTTTCGCAGTGCGTGCTCTGGAATCACTTGGTGCGCCTCTCAAGGGGCGGATTGAGCTGCAGTTTACCTACGATGAAGAGTTTGGCGGTGAATTAGGCCCCGGCTGGTTACTTAAAAATAAACTGACCAAACCTGATTTGGCCATTGCAGCTGGTTTTAGTTATCAAATCATCACTGCTCACAATGGCTGTTTGCAGTTTGAGGTGACGGTCAACGGCAAGATGGGGCATGCGGCAGTTCCCACATCGGGCGTGGATGCCTTGCAAGCTGCTGTCAAAATAATGAATGCTCTGTACGGGTTGAACGAAACGTATCAGTCTGTCAAAAGCAAAGTTCCGGGTATTAATCATCCGTATCTCAATATCGGTCTGATTGAAGGTGGAACCAATACGAATGTGATTCCAGGCAAGGTCATTCTCAAAATTGATCGCAGAATGATTCCCGAGGAAGATCCTGCGACGGTAGAGCAAAGTATCCGTGACACGATTGATGCAGTCTGGAAGGTTATTCCCGGCATTACGGTTGAAACTAAACGCATCTTGCTGGCACGAGCGCTCAAACCGTTGCCTGGTAGCACTGAGTTAGTCGAGGCCCTGCAAACACACGCTCACACGCAGTTTGGTGAAAAAGTTCCTGCATGTGGCACACCACTCTACGCGGATGCGCGCCTGTACTGTGAGGCCGGAATTCCTGTCGTCTTATATGGCGCGGGTCCTCGAACGGTAGAGGAAAGTCGTGCCAAACAACCCGATGAACGCCTCGAGCTTGAAGATTTGCGTCGGGCAACAAAAGTGATCGCCCGAACTTGCCTCGATATGATGAGTTCAATCACGCCGTAAAACGATAAAGTCGCTGCGGGTTATCAACCATCAGTTGCTGGAGTATCGCTGGCTCAGGTGCGATCTGAGCCAGTGCGTTAACCAGGACCCCATCATCAGGAATGTGTGTGTGATTGGGGTGAGGCCAGTCGGAACCCCACACGCAACGGTCTGGATAGGTTCTGACCAAGTGACGCGCAAAAGGTATACCTTGCTTATAAGGTGGTTGTGAGTCAATTCGGTCGATTCCGCTCACCTTCACCATAAATCCAGGCATTTCCAGAAGCCTGCAAAAAGCCTGAAAGTGCTCGTGTGCCAGTCCGAGAGTTGCATCGACTCTGCCCATGTGATCCATCACGACGGGTACGGCCGACTGTTTGAGTAAAGGCGTGAGTTCCTTTGCATGCATGGCATGCATTTGCAATTGCAGATGCATCCCAAGAGGCTCGAGTCTTCGGGTCAGCGCGATGACTTGTTCCGGTGTGTAATCGATTTTGTAGCCAGGCATAAAGTGAAATCTCAGTCCGCGAAAACCGACCGCGGCTAGTCGTTTCAGCTCTGCGTCACTGAGATCTACGGGTGTGAGGGCCACACCTAAATACCGGCCCTCTGCTGCTCGCATGGCGTCCTCTACAACGCTGTTGTCAAAGCCATGGAGCAGGGTGTTGACGATCACGCAGCGATCAATTCCAAGCTTTTTATGCAAAGCAAATAAAGCTTCCTTCGGGGCGTCAGCGGGGGTAAAGCCACGGTTTTCTGCATAAGGGAACTTGTCGCTTGGGCCAAAGACGTGCACATGCGAGTCCGTGGACCCGGGTGGAAGCTTTAAGGTTGCGGGGCTGGGATGGTCCAAATATGTTTTGATGATTTCAGTCATCTTCTCGTCTCAATGTTGTTTTTCAGAGTTGGTTGATGTTTGAGTACTATTTTGACATGATCGACTGCGAGGTTTTCTGGGTTATTAAGGAATGCAGAGTCTTAAAAAAAATGCTAGACTTTCGCCTCTCAGTTAAAAGTCACTACGATTTTGATTGTTAAAGGCGCATTAGCTCAGCCGGTTAGAGCGACGGAATCATAATCCGCAGGTCCCCTGTTCGAATCAGGGATGCGCCACCAGATTTTTAAAGGCCTCAAAGCGTAATTGCTCTGAGGCCTTTTTATTGTTCAGGGCGAGGCTTCAATAAATCGATTTTTTGCATTTATTTGTGATTGTAGGGGCCCTCATGAGTGATAAAGCCAATCTTTCCTAATCCTGACTGATGTATTCCTGCTAAAAGTTTGGCTAGATCTTCATAGCGTGAATTTTTATCGGCAAATATCAAAACAACAGGTTTGGGATCCCGTCGAGCTTCAAGTCCCAATTTCAAGTATAGATTCTGAGGTTCGATGATGTCTTGTTCCCAAAAATAGTGTCCATTTGCATTCAAAGAGATTCGGATAGGATCAGTATGATCAGTTAATTTTTGACTCTTGATCGTGGGTAGTTCAATCCCGATATTATGTTGAACGAGCGGTAGTGTGACTAAGAAAATGATCAGCAGCACCAGAATGACGTCGACAAAGGGTGTCATGTTGATTTCACTCATCACTGCCTCAGTGGAATGATCTGTTTGCATGCTTAACGCTCGACTGGGTATGAATGTTTGGTATCAACTCTGGCACCAGTCACTAGATAGGCATGTAAATCGTAGCTGAAACGATTGAGTGCACTGGCGATTTTCTTGTTTGTTCTTACCAATGCGTTGTAGGCCAATACCGCAGGAATTGCCACAGCAAGTCCAAATGCTGTCATGACTAGAGCCTCGCCAATCGGTCCTGCGACTTGATCTAAGGAGGTGTGTCCCGTGACTCCAATACGGGCCAGTGCATGGTAAATCCCCCATACAGTCCCCAAGAGACCTACAAAAGGCGCTGTTGAGCCGATTGATGCTAAAAAAGTGAGTCCAGACTGCAGCTGAGTCAGACTGCCTTCTGCTGAGTTGGCTAATGCACGTGTCACCCAGTCACTCAAATCCAGTTGATCATGGAGTTGCTTTGAAATTTTGTGAGGATCTAACAATCCTTCTTCCTGCTCCTTCGAACGCTTGAGGTGATGAACGGCCTCGAGGCCATCTTGGGCAAGTTTATAAAAAACACTGTCAGAGGGTCGTCCAAGCGCCTCCAATCCTGACGAAAAAGAAGAGGAATGCCAGAAAAGTTCAACATGTTTGCTCATGGATTTTTGTCGTGTATGAGCAATCACTTTGATCAATATGATTGTCCATGTGAGTACAGACATTGTGATCAGTATGAGCGCCACAAAATTTCCGAAGAAGTCGCCTTGTGACCATAACTCAGCCAAAGAAAATGTTGAATGCATGATTTACTCGAGTACAAAGTTTATAGGAATGTTGACCCACATTTTTTGAGAAACTGTTGTCTGATTCCCCGGGCTGAAGCGCCATTTGAGGACTGTTTCCAGTGCGGCTTGATCAAGACGGGGGTATCCGCTTGATGTATGGATTTTTGATTGTGTAGGTATGCCATGTGCATTGATTTCGACCAACACGATCACTTTTCCTTGTTCTCCCCGTCGTCGACTTTGTCTTGGATACTCGGGGGGAGGCTGATGGATGATGCCAGCACGGGTGCTAGGTAAATCATTCGTCTGAGCGCCTGGATTCAAAGTGTGACCGCTTTTTGATGTGATTGCCTTTCGGTGAGCGTGAGTGGAAGGTTTGTTTTGTGTGGATATCGGTGTGGCGTGTTTTGTTGGGGCACGTTCTGACGTAATGACGTCTTCTGAAGCGGTTTTTTGTTCGTCGCTGTTTGGATGGAATTCGAATGATTCCAGATATTTGATTTGTGTCGGCGAAATGTTTGTTTTGATATTTTTTGAACTCATCTGGTGAATGGCCATTAGATGAGCCACCAGCACCGCGAAAACAATCATGGTTTGGTGCGAGCAAATAGAACTTGATCTTGCATTCGATAGAAGCATGGAAAGCGGTGTTCAATAAAACAACGCAATCTATCACGAATGAGAATCATTTTTATTTAAATTGAGCCTTCATGTGTGTTTTATTAACGATTTGTTACACACGTAAATTTGGCAGTCCAAATGCTCCCATTCTTTCAAGCTTAGAAAACTCTGATTCAATCAACTGTTCGACAATGTTGAAATCTGCGGCCTTATCGCGATCACGTCTTTGTGCAAGCACTAAAGTTCTGCTCAGTTGAATGCCGGATATTTGCGTAATTTGAATGCTGCCGCTATTTAAATCATCTTTGAAGACAGAAACAGGCATGATCGTGGAGTGTCCAAACTTGATAACCAGTTCTCGAATTGCATCCACTGAATCAATGATGCCTTCTATTTTCAGACTCAGATTGAGGGTGCGTAATTGTTGGTCAACAATTCCATGGTGCAAGCTAGTCATCAATACCGGTAGTTCGGCAAGTTGTTCAATGCTGAGGGATTGGGGACGCCCTTTTTTGTAAGTGGAGATCAGGGCGAACGGTTCGTTGATCATGGGTCTGAGCGAAAACTTTCGTCCCGGAGGAGGGTTTGTGACGATGGCCATGTCCACAATTCCTCTTTCAAGCCAATCGAGTAAAGCAGGTGTAAAAGCCTCGCGCGCACGCATGGGCAGTGCCCCAGGGAGCTGCAAGCAGCTTTCAAACAGGCCAGGGAGCAGGACGCGTCCGAGAGTGGGGGGGACACCGAGACTGACACTTGCTGCGCCTGCAAGACCATTTCTCAGATTTTGACTGAGACGATCGGCCTCACTCAAAATACGTTGCGAAGCTTCGTATAACGTCACGCCAGCCGCCGTCATGCGTACACCTCTTGGTAAGCGGTGCAGCAACTGGGTACCAAAGCTTTCTTCCAGTTCTTTGATTTGGCGGGTGAGGGCAGGCTGAGCAATCGCGATTGCCGCGGCTGCAGCGGTAAAGCTGCCAGCATCCACCACCGCCACAAAATATCTCAGTGCTTTTAAATTATTCATGGACTAAATATATCAAAATGATATGGGAAAGAGGATATTTGATATTGGACTCTGTACGGTCATATTAATAAAATCCAAATTAAATATGATGTTTTTTGATATAAATTGAAATTCAAGTCAAAAATTTAGCTCAACAAAAATGACAATACATAACAATTCAGCATCAGTTTCTTTTGAGGCACTCACTGCATTTATTGCGCGTGCATTCGTTTCTGTCGGCATTCCGGCAGACGATTCTCAAAAGATCGCGCGCTTGATGGCATGTGCAGACCTTCAGGGGTCGGATGGTCATGGCGTGATCCGCCTGCCTCAGTATGTCAAACGAATTTTGGCTGGTGGTATCAACAAACATCCAAATATCCAGGCTCATTCCACGGCGTCGGCTGTCGCAGTCGTGGACGGAGACAATGGGATGGGTCACCTTGTGGTTTCGCAAGCAGTCGAACTGGCGATCGAAAAAGCACGCACTCAAGGGGTTGCCTGGGTCGGAACCCGGCGAAGCAATCATGCCGGTCCTGCATCTTTGTATGCCACGATGCCAGTCCAGCACGACATGATCGGTCTTTACTTCGCCGTGGGAAATGCCAATCATCTCCCTCCATGGGGTGGTATGGATATGCTTTTATCCACGAATCCGATTGCAGCAGGCATTCCTGCTGGTCAGGAAAATCCAATCGTTCTCGACATGGCCACTACGGTCGCGGCCTATGGAAAGGTCAAGGCCAAGGCTAAAGCAGGACAGATGATGCCTGAGGGCTGGATGATTGATCGACAGGGTAAACCTTTGCTGGATCCTAAGCGTTCCGAGGAGGGTTTTCTTCTTCCTATCGGCGGTTACAAAGGCTATGGATTAGCATTGATTGTCGGTATCTTGGCTGGCACCTTGCAAGGTGCAGCAATGGGTAAGGATGTCATAGACTTCAATAAAGACCATGTCACACCCACCAATACCGGACAGGCGATCCTGGTATTGAATCTTGCAGCCTTTGGAGGCGTTAACGTATTCAAAAATGCGATTGATACATTGATTAGTGATATCAAGGGTTCTCAGCGTTTACCGAACGTTGAACGGATTTGGCTACCAGGCGAGCAGAGCCATGCGAGGCGTTTGGACTATGCCAAGCACGGGATTCCGATCGCCGCAGGTGTTTTAAATGAGCTCGCAACCTTGTCGCATGAATTGGGTATTCCTGCTTTGATTGATTGAGATGAATGAACTGGAGAAGACAATGAATATATTTAAAAAAGTGGCCTTCTGGATTCAAGCGATATCCCTCGCGATGGCATCCTGGAGTGTGATGGCTCAGGGTAATTATCCAGACAAACCGATTCGAATGATTATTCCTCTCGCATCGGGCAGCGCCGTTGACAATGCTTTGCGTCTAGTCGCGCAGAACATGGCAACAAGTATGGGACAGCCGATTGTGATTGAAAACGTGCCTGGTTCCTCAGGATTAATCGGAGCCGATCGCCTGTTGAAAATGCCCGCAGATGGATATGCAATCGGTGGCGTCAATGATAGCGTGTTGACAATGGTTCCCCATATCAACCCTAACACCACCTACAACACGCTCAAGGACTTTGCGCCAATATCCTTGATCGGTACGATCGAGTGGGGGGTTGTCGTGAAAACAGACTCTCCATTTAAAACCATAGAGGATTTAATCAAGTTTGCCAAAGCCAATCCAGACAAATTGACCTTCGGTTCCGGCGGAGTGGGCAGCCCTCAGCACATCGCGATGGCGTTGCTCATGCAACGTGCTGGAATCAAACTTGTGCATGTTCCTTACAAAGGTGCGACACAGGCTGCAGTAGGAGCGGCTGCCGGTGAGGTTGATGTTTCTTTTCAAGGGTTAGGCACCGCTGCCTCTTTGATCAATGGCGGCAAGCTTCGCTTGCTTGCACTCTCCACACCTAAACCATTGCCTCAGTTTGCGGGTGTTCCAACGATTGATCAATCTGCATTACCAGGCTTTTTCTTCAATTCCTGGGCTGCGATGGTCGCTCCGGCCAAGACGCCCAAGGCGATTGTGGAAAAACTCTCCGCTGAGGCGAAAAAAGCCATGGATAACGATGATATTCGTGATCGCTTTAACAAACTTGGAATCACGATTCGTGGCACAACACCCGCTGAATTTGAAGCTGCTTTAAAGACCCAGTACGAGTTGTATGGAAAAGTCATCAAAGAAAACGACATCAAGGCGAACTAATATGAATGAAAATCTGAAACACGCTGTTTTACGTCCCGATCAAATCAAGAGTCATGACCGCGGGGGTGGTGCAAGAACGATTCCTCTCGTGACCGCCGCCACGGGCGCCAAAGCTTTCATCAACGGTATCACCGAGTTCGGCCCCGGGGCTGAGATTCCATTTCACAGTCATAACTGCGAAGAAAGCGTGATTCTGTTGGAGGGTGAGGCTTACTTGGACATCGCTGGCGAGGTTCACGAGGTCAAAGCACATGATACGACTTGGATTCCACCGAATGTCTCACACCGGTTCCGCAACAAGTCCAGCACCCAAGGAATGAAAATTCTATGGACGTATGCCTCTCCGATGGCGACGCGAACGCTGACTGAAAGTGGCGAAACCCGATATATCGCTGCCGAGCACAATAAGTGATTAGCCTGTTAAGGCGCACGTCTCGTGACGTGGCGCCTTGCCATTCTTTAAGCCCACTCGGTGTTTAGATCAAACGGATATACGGGCCGCTTGAGTTTTGTATATGGAAAGCGTGTGTGATCAGCCCCGGTTACACCACCTCCGTCACACTCCACGAGTGCTTTGGAGATTGGCACAAAGACCGGTCTGCAATACATCCGCGACTTCAGCAAGATAAACCGATGTTTAGGTGCATCGATCCCGATATGTGAAAAAATCCCCAGATCCCAGTGTTCCTGGGGAGTTTCGGTGATCATGACTTTAGCTTGTGGAAGTTGTAGGCATACGGTTCGTCCCATATGTATGCGCTGACCTGTATAGGTTGGACCCGATACGATGTATTGCCCATCCGAAATTCCTGACACAATGCCCGTAAGAGGTCGGGGCGGATTTGTCACACCCAACTGAGTTAACGGTACTTTGTCACCCAGGGCAAGTGTGACCTTCGCGTTGAGTCCTGCTTTGATGAGTTGATCAACGGCCTGGGGATCGCAAATCGGTCCAACGACGATATCCTCAAGTCCTTGTTTGAGCGCTTCGTGTAGAACATTCATGTCATCACACGTTCCGCCTGACATGCAATTGTCACCATGATCAAGCAACAGGACAGGTCCTTCACCTGGTTGCGCAGCGAGTTCTTTTGCGTGTGCAATCGAGACTTCCAGTGGTTCACTTTTATAAATGAAGTCTTTGCGTTTCGACCAAATGAACTCTGCAATACGCTGAACAACCTCTTCAGCTGCTTGGGGATCATTGTCACTGACTCCTACGACGCTGATACAAGGCGCTTCGATATCAGCAAGGGAGAATCCTGCGAGTACCGAGACCCCAAGCATGCCTTGTGCCTCAGCAGCGCGTGCAAGTTCGACGGCCTCATGCATCGGACCGATATCTGTCCGGCTACACAGCGTGTTGAGTATCAAGGGCAAGCGACGCCAGGCAAGTTTGGGCTTGATTCGACCACTGATCATGTCGACTAATAGTCGTCCAGCATGTGCACCTGTTTCGTACATATCTACGTGAGGGTATGTTTTAAAACTGATAACGATGTCGCTATTTTTGATGAGTTTTTCAGTGATCTTGCCATGCAAGTCGAGTGCGACTGCGATGGGAGCATGGGGGAGGGCCGCTCGAACGCGCTCGAGCAGATCGCCTTCTCCGTCTGGAGAGTTTTCTGCGACCATCGCTCCATGCAAATCCAAGGCGACGGCATCGCAACCTTTTGCAGCTGCTACGATCGTATCGCAAAGGTGCGTGTACGCTTTTGCACAGACCGTTCCACTTGGGTTGGCGGTTGCAGTACACGCGACGACCACCTCATGCCCTGCTTGTTCCAGCACGTCAATGAATGCTGCAATTCCTGTGCGGGTATTTTTAGACGCCTGGTAGGCGTCTATGCCGTATAGGGGTCCATCATCACCGAAAGATTTCAGTGGCGTCGCAATCGGTGAGAATGTGTTGGTTTCGTGATTCAGCCTGGCAACAAGGATTTTCATATTAGCCCAAGATGTTTTTGAGTGATGAGTAAATGAGTCCAAGTCCGGTTGCGAGCAGTAATGCTGTCACGAGCAATTGTGCAACTCTTCGACTCAAGTTGATTGGATGTTTAAGTTGTGTGATGGTGGCAATCGTAATGGCTGGAAATGCGATCGCTGAAAGAATGATTGCATTCATTGTCAGCTCGCCAGTAAAGAGTGCGATCACCAGTCTGGCGGCAGAGGTGAGGCCAAAAATAATGAATAGATAATGCCGGACAAGATCTTTGTCGAGTGGCTGACTGTACAGGTGGTAGACCAGAGGCGGGCCTGGCGTCGCAAACATTCCACCCAGAACACCTGTCAAGAATCCCGCAGTCAGGGTGGACGTTTTGCCAGATGTCTTGCGCGTGTTCGTATTAATCATGAACAGAGCGATTGCCGAGGCAAAAATACAGACACCCAAAATCAGTCTCAAGGTATTAATGCCATTATCGCTAAACCAGGACAAAGAGATAAAACCGATCACCAGACCAATCATGCTTGTAATGAGCATTGGCTTTAAAAGGGGACCGGTTGTAATGCGTGGTGATTTACTGAGATAAACCAAGTTATTCGCGATGGAAAGAATGCATGCAATATTGGCCGCATCCGCAATCGATATGATTTGTAAAGCACCCGTCAAGCCGACCAGGATCAATCCAAAGGCAAAGCCTGTTAAGTTCTGGCAAAAAGCCGCTAAAAGGGCAATCGAAATAAAAGAGACATACTGCAAGACGGACATTTTCTTGAAATTCCTGATGGCTTGATCAAAATGATCAAGTTCAAATATGGAGGTGCAATAAGGACTTTAAACGATTCTTCGAGCATTTCTCGCTGGATTGACATAATCTCAGGCGAAAAAAATTGTTAGATCGGTGAAATCAGACTTAATTTGGTGATATTTTTAAAAATTGGAAATCACAGGTGAGCTGCTATGAATACTTATAATCACTTCATCAACGGTCAATATGTGGAACCTGTTGGGAAAAAATGGATCGACAGTATTGATCCATACCTGGGGAAGCCCTGGGCCCGCATTCCCCAAGGTTGTAAAAAGGACGTGGATTTAGCGGTGGCCGCAGCGTCTCGCGCCATGCGTGAAGGCCCCTGGGCGTCCATGAATGCGACACAACGTGGCAAGCTGATGCTTCGCTTAGCGGATCTAGTGACACAACATGCCGAACGACTGGCAGAGTTGGAGGTGCGTGACAACGGTAAGCTGATCGCTGAAATGCGTGGTCAGCTTAACTACCATCCAGAGTGGTGGCGATACTACGGAGGATTGGCTGACAAGATCGAAGGCGCAGTGATGCCGATCGACAAGCCTGACACCTTTGCTTTTACGCGTTCAGAACCGATTGGAGTGGTCGGCGCATTGACTGCGTGGAATTCACCATTATTGTTTATTGCCTGGAAATGTGCGGCTGCGATTGCCGCAGGCTGCTCTGTTGTGGTCAAACCATCTGAGTACGCCTCGGTTTCCACACTGGCTTTTGCTGAATTGACTAAAGAGGCTGGATTTCCAGATGGCGTGTTTAACGTTGTGACAGGCTATGGTGCAGAGGCGGGTTCTGCTCTGGTTGATCATCCCGATGTTGCCAAAATTACTTTCACTGGCTCTGATGCGACAGGTGCGATGATTTACGCTCAGGCAGCCAAAAGCATGAAACGTGTTGCCCTTGAGTTGGGTGGAAAGTCCCCTAACATTGTTTTCGCGGATTGCGATATCGATAAGGCTGCAGCAGGCGTGATTTCCGGAATTTTTGCGGCTACAGGGCAAACTTGTATTGCCGGTTCAAGATTGTTGGTTCAAAACTCGATCAAAGAAGAGTTCACCAAACGTGTTGCTGAGTTAGGCGCTTCTGCAAGAAAGGGTAATCCGATGTCACCCGATACGAATATCGGCCCTGTGACGACGCCCGTTCAGTACAAAAAAATTCTGGACTACATGGAAATCGCCAAAGCTGAGGGTGCGCGCTGCATCTTGGGCGGAGGACCCGCGAATTCCCCGGACTTACCAGGCGGTCAATTTGTGGAGCCCACGATTTTCACCGATGTGACTGCCGATATGCGTATCGCACGCGAAGAGGTCTTTGGTCCCGTTCTGTCGATTATCGGCTTTGAAGACGAAGCGCAGGCGATTCAATTAGCGAACGATACTATTTACGGCCTAGCAGCTGGAGTATGGACCGAGAATATCGGCCGTGCACTCAGAATGTCCGCCGCTTTGAAAGCAGGGACAGTTTGGGTCAACACCTATCGGGCTATTAGTTACATGATGCCCTTTGGTGGAATGAAGCATTCAGGCATTGGTCGGGAAAGTGGTATCGAATCCATCAAGGGATTTCTGGAAACCAAGAGCACGTGGATTTCTTATGCACAGGGTGCGCCAGCTAATCCATTCATCATGCGATGAGAAATCACGACTGAGTTAACATCCGCGCCCGGTTGTGGGCTTGACACTCAGGAATGGGCGGCTACCAAGTCGCCCATTTTTTAATTTGTGCCTGAGCGTAGGGAGTCATGACATTTTTCAAAAGTTTCCAGTCGATGGTGACGCCATCAAAAGCACGTACAACGTGGGGAAGAAACCCGGATAGTTCAACACCATTTTGACTTAAACAAAATCTAAAAGGAGAAGAAGGCTCAAGCGCGCTTGGCCGAAAGTCATGAACCATCGTGATATCAAATTCTTTTTCTCTTTTTGCAAGTTCAGTAAAGTGTTTTTTTGTGGACGATTCAAAAATATTTTGCCAGGCATGGCCTTGAAAAACATCGGAAATTTTTAAAGGCCTTTCTTTTGAAATTGAATATAGTCCGCATTCCGTGTCGCTGGTAGGATATGCACCAGTGAAAATCTCGCTCTCGATTTGTTTATAAAGCCAGTCGGGTGTGACATGCGTTAATTTAATATCGTAATTTTCAGTCCCGCGGTCATCGGGTAGATCGGCTTTATCCTTAAAGCTGAGATAAGTATTTAAACGATGACCCAAAGGGGTCTCATCATCAACTTGGATAAATTTTCGTTCGATGACGTAAACAGTTTGTTTAGCTTTTGAACTTCGTAGATGATGATCGATTACTGTGTATGTCTTAAAACCGCCGATCAGATGACCAGTTTTTTTAAGATCTTCGATTCGATCCTTGTAAGCGCTTGCAAGGCAACGTATTGCCTCTGCTTGCGTCACAGATGAGGCATTTACATCGATAAAACAATATGTTGAATGGAAACGTAGCCATGAACGTTGACTTGCCACAAATGCTTTATCGGCGGGTGGGGAGAGTTTTAAACGCGCAGTTTTATATTCTGATCCAAGTTTTTCATCTAACTCGGAAAGCGATGAATCATTGCATATGGCTTTTTCCATATTGGTTTTCGCTTGAGTGCAGTCAAAACTTGCAGCAATTGCATTAGATGAGACTAAGCATAAAAAAAATATAAATGATAGTAAGTCAGTGATAGAAGTGGACTTTGACATCACATAAAACTGATCGATACAAGATAAAAAATTCCCGCGGCCATCAATGCAGAGGCCGGGACAGTAATGATCCAGGCAGCAAAAATTTTATAAACTGCTGATCGCTTCACCAACTCCTCTCGATACACGCGCTTCATTTTCTTGCGCTCTTTCTTTGACAGTAAAACCTCGGCTTCATTGACTTTAAGCTGTCTGAGCATGTTTTTCTTCGTTGCCATGTCAGCTTGTGTAAATTTTACTAAGTACTGCTCAACCATTTCTTTATCTTCACCTAAGTGATGAAGTCTGATGTGTTCAATCATTCGGGAATATTGTTTTTTCAAGCGCTCTCGTAAAAATCCCACACCGAAAATTCCACCGATCGCAATGTGTGTCGAACTGACTGGCAGACCCAGCTGAGAGGCGACTATGACGGTGAGCGAGGCGGACATGGCAATACAAAATGCACGCATTTGATCGAGTTCGGTGATTTCTCCGCCAACCGTACGAATAAGTTTCGGTCCGTAAAGCGTCAGTCCAAGAGAGATACCCAGAGCCCCAACAATCATGACCCAGGTGGGTATTTCAGCTTTAGTTGAAACGCTTCCATGAACGACCGTATCAACAATTGCAGCGAGTGGTCCAACCGCATTGGCCACATCATTTGTTCCATGCGCAAAGCTGAGCAACGCGGCTGAAAAAATGAGTGGCACTGTAAAAAGAGAATTGATACCGCCTTTATTAGGCTCGATC
>JACCDZ010254322.1_pt1 | contig 40707 bp, 35 predicted proteins | sample 7449551 | NCBI WGS metagenome assembly JACCDZ01 (sample SAMN15323452, study PRJNA562643) | freshwater metagenome | isolation source: river surface water | place: USA:Blue River Watershed | collected 2017-08-18
GCACCTCGGCGCCACGCGCTTTCATGAGTTCGATCACGGCTTTGGCTTCGCCCACCAAATCGTGCTCGGCCAAGCTCTTGCCGATGTTCAAACCTGCCGCCAGCATGAAGGTGTTGGCAATGCCGCCACCGACGATGAGCTGGTCCACGTTGTTGGCCAAGCTCTTGAGGATGGTGAGCTTGGTCGACACCTTGCTGCCCGCCACGATGGCGGCCAAGGGACGCTTGGGGTTGGCCAAGGCTTGGGTGATGGCGTCGATCTCCGCTGCCAACAGCGGGCCGGCACAGGCCACAGGTGCGTATTGCGCAATGCCGTAGGTGGTGCCTTCGGCGCGGTGCGAGGTTCCAAATGCATCGTGCACAAAGATGTCGCACAGGGCGCCGAGCTTGCGCGCCAATTCGTCGTTGTTCTTTTTCTCGCCTTTGTTGACGCGGCAGTTCTCCAGCAGCACCACCTGGCCCGGCGCGACCTGCACGCCGTCGACCCAGTTGGCCACCAGCGGCACCTCGCGACCCAACAACTCGCTCAAGCGTTGGGCTACAGGGGCCAATGAGTCTTCGGGTTTGAACTCGCCTTCGGTGGGGCGTCCCAAATGGCTGGTCACCATCACGGCGGCACCGGCCTTCAAGGCCATCTCGATGGCGGGTACCGAGGCGCGCACGCGCGTGTCTTCGGTGATGTGGCCGGCGTCGTCTTGCGGCACGTTCAGGTCAGCGCGGATGAACACACGTTTGCCTTTGTCCGAGCCGTTGGCGCACAAATCGGAGAAGCGGATGACATTCATGGGAAGAACCAAGAAAAGTTAAAACTGTGTCGATTTTAAAAGTCCAAGCTTGCACGACCTTGTCATGCCTCAAGCGGCGTCCGCGCGCTCAACCGCGACCCACAAACGGCATCTTGGTGGCCATCACGGTCATGAACAACACATTGGCCGTCAAGGGCAAGCGCACCATGGCCATGAAGGTGTCGACCACGCCCTGCATGTCCATGCGGGCCTCGGCACGCACACTGCCATCGGCTTGCAACACGCCCGAAGCAAACTTCTCGGTCATGTCGCTGGCCACGTTGCCAATGTCGATCTGCCCAACAGCAATGTCAAACGCGCGCCCATCGAGCGAAGCCGCTTTGGTCATGCCGGTGATGGCGTGCTTGGTCGCGGTGTAGGCGATCGAACCCGGACGGGGTGCATGCGCCGAGATCGACCCGTTGTTGATGATGCGGCCACCTTGCGGGCTTTGCGTTTGCATCAGCTTGAACGCATGCGACAAACAATAAAAGGCACCATTGAAATTGACATCGACCGAGCGACGCCAATCCGCGCCCGACAGATCACCGGGTGTGCTGGCGGGCAAAAAGATACCGGCGTTGTTGAACAGCAAATCCACTCGGCCATATTTGGTACGCACGCCGTCAAACAGTTGCGCCACCGCATCTTCTTGGCTCACATCGCACGGCACCACCCATGCGTTGCCCGCATGGTCGTCTGCTGCTTGGACGGTGGCTTGCAGAGCATCCGCGCGGCGCCCTACTAGCACCACCTGCCAGCCCTCGGCCAACAGCGCCAAGGCACATGCCTTGCCAATGCCCGAACTCGCGCCTGTGACGACTGCAACTTTGCTCATGGGTTTGCTCCTGTGTGTAAAGCTGTAATTGTGAACAAACGCGTGGCGCGATTGGCGTCGCATTGTCTCGTGGGCGCAAGTAACGCAACTCACGCTAAAGTACCCCCATGAGCACATTCAACAAAGTCATCCTCTTCACCGACACCGACGGTTTTGCGCGCTTCCGCGAGGAAACTGTGGCGCTCACAGAAGGCAAACCGCAAGCGCGTTTGTCACCTCTGATGCCCAGTGGTGGCATGCAGCTGCGTCGCAGCCCGTTGGGGTTTCGCAGCGATTTTCATTGCACCGACAACCCGCAGTGGTTGTTCGTTTTAGAAGGTCAGATGGAAATCTTTTTGCAAGACGGCACGTCGCGCATTTTTGGTCCGGGCGAGCACTTCTACTCGGCTGACGTGTTGCCAGCAGGTGCCACGTTTGACCCTAAGGTGCACGGCCACTGGAGCCGCCAGGTGGGCCCCGATGAGCTGGTAACTTTGTTTGTCCGCGCTTGAATCTTGCCGCAGCTCACCAACCCAAGTTCAGGTGCAGCGGCAAGTAGACCGCCATGCCCAACACGATGGTGAGCAACACATCACGCTTGACAAAATAAACCACCAAACCAACGGCAGCCGCATACAGACGCGCGTCTTGCCAAGTGGTGATCAGTGCACCTTCCGACATCACAATTTCTGGTACCACCACGGCTGAGAGCGCAGCGATCGGCGCGTATTGCAAACCGCGCTGAGCCCAATGCGGCAGATGCCACTCGCTGTTGCTGAAAAAGAAAAAGCTGCGCGACACCACGGTCACCATCGCCAAGCCCACGATGACGCACAACGTCCAGCCGTTGATGTCCATCATGCGCGGTCTCCTGAAAGCACGGGGGGTTTGACCTGCTCCACCAACATGCTCACCAGCACTGCCATTGCAATGGCGGTCACGATGTTGAGCTTCAACGGAAAGGCGTAAGCCCACACGGCCGTCGCTCCGGCCACCACGGCAGCCAACACCCGCAAGCGCGAACTGGCCAACGAACATTGAATCCCCAACAAACACAGAATGCCAGCAAAGCCCAAGCCCCACGCGGGCGGAATGATGTTGGTCAAGGCCACGCCCACCAAACTGGACACCATCCACACCGCCCAATTCAAAAAGCTCGCGCCGGCCATGTAGGCTTCTTGCGACGTCTGTTCATCGGCGTTTTGGGCAACCGCATGAAAACGTTTGGTGAACAACACATACGTGATGTCGGTCGTGAAGTAGCCCACGGCCAGACGCACGCTGCGTGGCAAATGCATCACATACGGACGCAGGTGCAGACTGAACACCACGAAGCGCAAGTTGACACAAAAGCCGGTGGCCAAAATCACCCATGCGGGGGCCGCGGCGGCAATCAGGGGGATGGCCGCGAGCTGCGAGCTGCCCGCATAGACCAGCAGCGTCATCGCCACTGACTCGAACACCCCCATGCCCGACTTGACCATGGCCACGCCCGTCATCAAGCCCCACGCCACTTGGCCCAATGCTTGTTGGGCGTAGTGGTGCATGCCCAGTTTGAACTCGGGATGCGCATGCAGTCGTGATTGCCAAAACATCAGGTGGGCTGTCCTGTACTGGCTACCACAGGTGACGCAAAACACTGACCCGGCGTCAACGCAAAGCCGCGCAAAAAGTCAGCCGCATTCAAGCGTTTGCCGCCGGCGCGTTGCAGCTCGGTCACGCACAACACCCCTTCGCCACAGGCAATGCGCACACCGCTGGCATCGGCGCCGAGCAGGGTGCCAGGCACCGCAGCTTGCGTGGCAGACTCCACCACCGCACGCCACAGCTTGATGGTGTCGTCGCCGAGTTGCGCCGACGCAGCAGGGAAGGGATTGAACGCCCGCACGCGTCGACCAATCACTTCGGCGGATTGGTGCCAATCCACAGCAGCTTCTGATTTTTCAATCTTGTGTGCGTAGGTGATACCGGCTTGCGGTTGCTTCACCGGCTTCAAGGCGCCTGCTTGTGCGTCGGCCAACGCGCGTACCACCAGGGCGCCACCCATGTCGGCCAATCGGTCGTGCAAGGTGGCCGTGGTGTCGTCGGGCGCGATGGCAAGCACGTCGGTCAACAGCATGTCGCCGGTGTCGAGACCTGCGTCCATTTGCATGATGACCACACCGGTTTGCGCATCGCCCGCTTCAATGGCGCGGTGGATCGGCGCAGCGCCGCGCCAGCGGGGGAGCAGCGATGCGTGAATGTTCAAACAGCCCAAACGGGGCGCATCGAGCGTCCACTGCGGCAGGATCAGGCCATAGGCCGCCACCACCATCACATCGGCTTGGGCTTCGGCAATGGCTGCTTGTGCGGCCGCGGCGTCCTCTGGGTACTTGCCATCCAAACGCAAACTCAAAGGCTGCGCGACAGGAATGTTGTGCTGCAACGCCAGTTGCTTCACCGCGGAAGCTTGCAGCTTCATGCCGCGACCGGCAGGGCGGTCGGGTTGGGTCAGCACCAAGGGCACGGTGTGGCCGGCGGCCAGAATTTGCGCCAACGCAGCGGCCGCGAATTCGGGCGTGCCCGCAAAAATAACGCGCAAAGAATCACTCATCAACGTGGGCCCACTCAGTCGCCGTCGCGCTGGGCTTTGAGCAGTTTGGTTTTGATGCGGTTGCGCTTCAAGGGCGAGAGGTATTCCACAAACACCTTGCCCATCAAGTGGTCTAGCTCGTGCTGAATGCACACCGCCAACAGGCCGTCGGCTTCGATGGTGCGTTCTTTGCCGTGTTCGTCGAGGGCTTTGACCTTGACCTGCGTGGCACGTTCGACGCCGTCGTAAATACCGGGCACCGACAAACACCCTTCGTCACCTTTGACGCGCTCATCGCCCATCCAAGTGATTTCGGGGTTGATCAACACCATGGGCTCGTTGCGCTCTTCGGAGGTGTCGATCACCACCAAGCGCTCGTGCACATCCACTTGCGTGGCAGCCAGGCCAATGCCATTGGCGTCGTACATGGTTTCGAGCATGTCGGCGATCAAGGTTTGAATGCGCGCGTCAATCGCTTGGACAGGCTTTGCCACGGTGTGGAGTTTGGGGTCAGGAAAGCGGAGGATGTCTAACTTGGGCATGCCAATATTGTCTCCGCTTCTGCGGCGCCATTCACCCGCCCGAGCCAATGTCCCCGAGGTCGCCTTGGGTCAATGAATCAAGGGGTCAACACCAGCTCGTGCACCCATGCATCCGGCCTTGCCCGCAAGGGACGGTATTGGCCGGAGGCCCAGGCCTGCTTCATGTCGCGGTAGTTGTCCGCCCAGACCAAGCCACTTTGGCCGGTTTGGTAGATGAACTGCGATTGCTCCAAATCCGACAAGTCGTACACCACACGCAACGAGGCCGCATGCCGGTTGGCAAAGGGCAGGTATTTTTCACCCGCCCAATACTGCCCCACGTTGACGGTGAACATGTCGCCATCCGACGGCACCATGACGTTGAACAGCTCTCGCAACACCGGCACTTGCCCCAGGGGGCGGTGCAGGCTAAGTGCCACGTGTTCATCGCCCCACCGCCAATCGGCAGGGGTTTGCCCATGCTGGGCCGCCATGCGGTCGAGCGCGCGATCCAACGCGGCCGTGGATTGCTCTGCGCAAGTTTTTGGCGCGCACCACACACTGTCGCGTTGCTGCATGACCTGTTCCAACAACATGCGGAAATGGCGTTTGCCATACTGGGCCTTGAACACATCGACGCCCAGCTTGGGCTCGACCAAGCCACGCGTCAACTCATCGGCCCACACTGCAAAAATCAACGGTGCAGGGCGGTTGGCTTGCATGCGACCATCAAACCCTTCCAAGGTTTGAAGCGCCTTGGCCGCGAGTGGATGTTGAGACGTTGTGGCTTTTAAGACGGGAAGCAGGGTCAAGGTCGACAGCGAGAGCGTGTCGTTTTGCAAAGCCTGCATGTCTTTGAACTCGTGCTGAGGCTTGCTTTGTAAAACTTGCTCAATGCGTTCAAAGCGTTGCGGCGTGTGCCAGTCTTGGCCCAAGTAATACGGGTAATTTGGCGGCGTGATGCGTTGGTTGGCCGTGGCCACCCAACCTTTTTTGGCCTCATCCAACGGCATGTCGGCATACGTCACCCAGCCGCTCCAGTCGTAGCGCGCATCCCATCCGGGCGCGGGTGCCACACCACGGATGTCGTTGTCAGCACGTCGCACGGGCACGCGCCCTGCCGCTTTGTAAGCGACGTGGCCTTGGGTATCGGCCATCACAATGTTTTGTGTCGGGGAGTGGTTGTCAGCATAGGCCTGCACGAGTTCAGCCACGCTCCGGGCTTTCTGTGCCTTCACTCCCGCCACCAGGGTGCGGTTGTCGGCATCCAAAGCCGTCCAGCGCAAGGCCAACACGAAGCGCGACAGATCCAACACCTCAGCATGCGCGGCTTGGGCATCGCTGATCACAGGGCCATGGCGGGTGCTGCGCACCACGTGCGTCACATCGGGCTGGCCTTTCACCGCAATGGTTTCGGAGCGTGTGTCAAAGGTTTGCCAGCCGGTGGGCGTTTTGTAGCGTGTGGGGTTCGCGGCATCGATTTGCTCTAGATACAAGTCTTGCACATCGGGACCGGTGTTGGTGAAACCCCAAGCCACCTGTGCGTTGTGACCCAACACCACGAAGGGCAGGCCCGGCAAACTGGCACCGATCACATCGGTGTTCGGCGTTTTCAAATGTGCGTAATACCAAATCGCTGGCGCACTGAGTGCCAAATGCGGATCGTTGGCCAATAGCGGTTTGCCCGACGTGGTGTGCGACCCGGCCAGCACCCAGTTGTTGCTGCCGCGGCCTTCGCTGAACCCGGGCTCGCCAATGATGGGCAGCGAAAACGAAGTCTTGATGTCAGCCTTGGTTTTGTACACCCCGAGCTCACGGTAAAGCTTGGCCAGGTCGACACCCGAAGCGGGCTTCTCGCCGGGATAAGGCGGGTACAGGTCCCAGAGTTGTGCCGTGCTCAGCGTGCGCGCAGCAACCAAGCGCGCAAACTCATTGCCCCAGTTACCCCCCAAATCAAGCGCCATCACCAATGACCACGCCACACTGTCCACCGGTGCCCAAGCCACGCCTTTTTTGCCGCCCGGTGAGGTGCGCATCAACGCAAATTCCGGTGGCAAACCTTGCGGCCGGTTTGCATGGAAGGCTTGGATGCCTGCGCTGTAGGCCGTCAACTGCTCACGGACATCGGCGGGCAACGACGCCAGTTGCTGTTCTGCGGCCTGCATCAACCCCAAGGTGCGCATGAGCTTGTCGGTGGGCAAGGTCACCTCGCCCAAAATTTCGGATAACTCGCCGTGCATCAAGCGACGGTTGAATTCGAGCTGCCAACTGCGGTCTTGCGCATGTGCAAACCCTAGGGCAAAGGCCGCATCTCGGTCTGACTGCGCAAAGATGTGCACCACATCCGCATCGTCCCGCTTGATCTGCACAGGCTGTGACAGCCCCTCACTTCTCAAGCTGCCGTCATACAGGGGCTGTGTGTGAAACACCCACACGCCTAGCGCGAGGGCAAGAGCCAACAAACCCAGCATCAGGATTTTGAAAATGCGATGGAACCAGCGTGTCATAAATGCTTTCTCGCGTGGGGCGTGCGTGTCCACTGAAACCGCCTGTGCACACTTTATCCAAAAAACACTTGGGAAGTTTTCGATCGATGGTCGCGCATCATCGTGACGTCCATTCAGACAATGTTTTTCTTCGCTCACACAAGGAATCCCATGGACAAAGACGAACTGCGCGCTTGGCTGCGCTTGAGCCTGAGCGAAGGGGTTGGCAACGATGCCGCGCGTCGCTTGTTGGCTTGCTTTGGCAGTCCGCAAGCAGTGTTCGAACAAAGCGAAGCTGCCTTGCGCCAGGTGGTCACAGCGGCGCAAACGCAGGCCTTACTCGGCGTGCCCAACGAGCTGGCGGTGCAATGTGTGCGGACTCAACATTGGTTGCAACGCGCCCCCGACAGCCACCACCATGCCATTTGGACCTTGGGTGACCCGCACTATCCCGCGCCCTTGTTGCAGCTCTCCGACCCACCTTTGATGGTGTATGCGAAGGGGCAAACCCATGGCCATTTGGACAACGCCATCGCCGTCGTAGGAAGCCGCAACCCGACCCCGCAAGGCACGCAAAGCGCGATGCAATTTGGCGAGTCTTTGGCGAATGTCGGCCTGTGCGTGGTGTCCGGCATGGCTTTGGGTGTGGACGGTGCCGCACACACAGGCGCCTTGCGCGCCGCACCCAACCCATCACAACCTGCGCAATGGCGCACCGTCGCGGTGGTCGGCACCGGCTTGGACCGTGTGTACCCACGACACCACCAAAGCCTGGCGCAAGACATTGCCTTGCGTGGCGTGCTCCTCAGCGAATACCACTTGGGGACGCCGCCGCTGGCGCAAAACTTTCCCAAACGCAACCGGATCATTGCCGCCTTGGGTTTGGGCACCTTGGTGGTGGAGGCGGCACTGAAATCGGGATCGCTGATCACCGCCAAGATGGCGCTGGATTTAGGACGCGAGGTGTTGGCGATTCCTGGCTCGATTCACGCCACCCAATCGCACGGCTGTCATGCGCTGATACGTCAAGGCGCCAAGTTGGTCGAGTCTGTGCAAGATGTGCTGGAAGAGTTGCAACTGGCTCCCCTGCAACAAAGCGATTTGTTCACCGACGCGCTGTCGCTTGAACCGACAGACCCCTCAGATGCATCGTCTGACACTGAACATCCGCTGCTCACGCACATGGGCTTTGCACCGGTCAGCTTGGATGCCTTGCAGGCCCGCAGCGGCTTAGACACAGCGCACCTTCAGGCGCAGCTGCTCACCCTCGAGTTGGACGGCCATGTCGGTCGCCTTGCCGGTGGGTTGTTCCAACGCTTGGCCGCCGTTTAGGGGACAACACTGATTTTTTTCGGCAAGTTGTTCACAAAAAACATGTATATTGAAACCATGTTTGAAGTGCTCGTATTCGTCTATGAAAACTATTGGCGAGGCGATGCGTGTCCAGAGCTCGAGCAGCTCGGTCGCAAACTCAGCGCCGCTGGTTTTGAAGTAGATGACATCCAACAAGCTCTGTCGTGGCTCGACGGGCTGAACTTGGCGTCGCACAACACCGAGCTGATCGACATCAGCCAATCCGCCCGCACCCACCACACCGAATCTGCCCAAAGCTTGCGCGTGTACTCGGTGGCCGAGCAAGACCATCTGGGTGCCGAGTGCTTGGGCTTCATCAATTTCCTCGAGTCGGCCGATGTACTGTCGCCGCACATGCGCGAAATCGTGCTCGACCGCGCCATGGCCATCCCCGGTCATCCCATGCACTTGGATGACCTGAAGATCATCGTGCTGATGGTGTACTGGAGCATTGGCCTCGAACCCGACGCGCTGGTGCTGGACGAGTTGTGTGACGACGCGGATCGCGTGGCGCACTGAAACCTACAACTCACTGACCCACACCCAGACACAAAAAAGCCGGTTCGCAAACCGGCTTTTCTTAAGAATCACAGGGCTTAGACCACAGCGCCAGAGTTCTCGTCGTCTGGGTCACCCGCAGCTTTGTTGGTCTGCGGTTTGATCAAGTCCTCACGACGGATGCCCAGCCACATGGCAATGGCCGCAGCCACGAACACCGACGAATAAATGCCAAAGCAAATGCCGATGGTCAGCGCCAAGGCAAAGTAATGCAGCGTCGCGCCTCCGAACAACAACATCGACAACACCATCAGCTGCGTACAGCCGTGGGTGATGATGGTGCGACTGATGGTGGAGGTGATCGCGTTGTCGATGATCTCGACCGTGCTCATCTTGCGAAATCGACGGAAGTTCTCGCGAATCCGGTCAAAGATCACCACCGATTCGTTCACGGAATAGCCCAACACCGCAAGCACCGCGGCCAACACGGGCAACGAGAACTCCCATTGGAAGAACGCAAAGAAGCCCAAGATGATGACCACGTCATGCAAGTTCGCAATGATGGCAGCCACCGCAAACTTCCACTCAAAGCGCATGGCCAAATAAATCATGATGCCCACCACCACAAAGGCCAAGGCCTTCAAGCCATCGGCGGCCAACTCGTCGCCCACTTGCGGGCCGACGAATTCGGTGCGACGCAATTGCGCAGTGGCATCGGCCGCTTTCAAGGCGGTCAACACTTGTTCACTTTGCTGCGCGGAGCTTTGCCCTTTGACCGCAGGCATGCGGATCATCACGTCGCGCGCGGTGCCAAAGTTTTGCACTTGCACATCCGTGAAGCCGAGCTTGGCAATTTGGTCACGCACGGCGTTGAGGTCGGCGGGCTGGCTGTAGCTGACCTCCATCAGCGTGCCGCCAGTGAACTCGACCGACAGGTGCAACCCACGGCTGAACAAAAAGAACACCGCCGCCAAGAACGTGATGAACGAAACGGCGTTGAACGCAATCGCGTTCCTCATGAACGGGATGTCTTTGCGGATCTTAAAAAATTCCATGACTCAAATCTCTTTCTGGCAGCGTGCTGCTTAAGGACGCCACACGGTGCCAATCGACACGCCTTGTAATTTCTTTTGACGGCCATACCAAAGGTTGACCAAGCCGCGCGAGAAGAACACCGCGGAGAACATGCTGGTCAAAATACCCAAGCAATGCACCACAGCAAAGCCACGCACCGGGCCCGAGCCAAAAGCCAACAAAGCCAAGCCCGCGATCAAGGTGGTCACGTTGGAGTCCAAGATGGTGGCCCATGCGCGGTCGTAACCGGCATGGATGGCGGCTTGTGGTGAGGCGCCATTGCGCAACTCTTCGCGCACGCGCTCGTTGATCAGCACGTTGGCGTCGATCGCCATGCCCAGCACCAAGGCCATCGCAGCCATGCCGGGTAAGGTGAGAGTGGCTTGCAACATCGACAGCACGGCCACCAAGAGCAACAAGTTCACAGCCAAGGCCACGCTAGAGAACACACCAAACAACATGTAATACACGCACATGAAGCCGGCGACGGCGACAAAGCCCCAAGTGACCGAGTCAAAACCTTTGGCAATGTTTTCCGCACCGAGGCTCGGACCAATGGTGCGCTCTTCAATGATTTCCATCGGTGCCGCCAGCGAGCCCGCTCGCAACAGCAAGGCGGTGTCGTTGGCCTCCACGGTGGTCATGCGACCGGAAATCTGCACACGACCGCCGCCAATTTCGCTGCGAATCACAGGCGCCGTCACGACCTCGCCCTTGCCTTTTTCAAACAACAAGATGGCCATGCGTTTGCCCACGCTCTCGCGTGTGACGTCTTTGAAAATGCGCGCACCTTTGGCATCGAGCGTGAGGTGCACGGCCGCTTCTTGGTTTTGAGTGTCAAAACCGGGTTGCGCATCGGTCAGATTCTCGCCCGTCAAGATGACTTGTTTTTTAACGATCACCGCTTGACCATTGCGGTCCATAAATCGCTCGGTGCCAAACGGCACGGGGCCGTTGCCAAACTCTGCGGAGCGGGCTTCGGCACTGTCGTCGACCATGCGGATTTCCAACGTGGCGGTACGACCCAAAATGTCTTTGGCCTTGGCGGTGTCTTGCACGCCGGGCAGTTGCACCACGATGCGGTCGGTGCCTTGCTGCTGGATCACCGGCTCCGCCACGCCGAGTTCGTTGATGCGGTTGTGCAGCGTGGTGATGTTTTGTTTGATGGCTTGCTCTTGCACGCGCTTGGCGGCCACCGGGTTGATCACCGCGGAAAGCTTGAAGTCCGAGCCATCGGGCGCGCTGGTGGTTTGCAAGTCCAAGAACTGGTCTTGAATCACACGTTGTGCAGCGTCGAGTGTGTCTGAGTCGCGGAAACGAATCTCAATGGTTTGACCGTTGCGGCTGATGCCGCTGTGACGCACATTCTTTTCACGCAGACCCGTGCGAATGTCACCGGCCAAGGATTCGGCTTTTTTGGTCAAGGCCGCAGGCATGTCCACTTGCAGCATGAAGTGCACGCCGCCCCGCAAGTCCAAACCCAAGTACATGGGCGCTGCGTTGAGCGAGGTCAGCCAGGCGGGTGAGCGGGCCAACAAATTCAAAGCCACGACATACGAGGCATCGTTGGCATCAGGCACCAAGGCTTGTTGAATTGCGTCCTTGGCTTTGATCTGGCTGTCGGTGTCGTCAAAGCGCACTTTGAGCGATGCACCTTCCAACGTCAGCACGTCCGGCTTGAGGTTGGCAGCCGCCAAGGCGGCTTGCACGCGTTCTTGCACGGCAAGGTCAACCTTGACCGACGACTTGGCCGCTGAGACCTGCACCGCAGGGGCTTCACCAAAAAAATTGGGCAGCGTGTAGAGCCCGCCAATCAACAAAGCGATCACGATGATCGCGTACTTCCAAAGAGGGTAACGGTTCATGATCGCTTCGTCGTCAGTGAATCACAGGGCGGATTACAGGGTGCCTTTGGGCAGCACTTGCACCACGGCTTGGCGCTGCATTTGCACTTCGACGCCAGGGGCGATTTCAACCCCAATGTTGTGGTCGCCAATCTTGGAGACCTTGCCCAACAAGCCACCGGCGGTCGCCACTTCATCACCTTTGGCGAGTGCGTCGATCATGGCTTTGTGTTCTTTTTGACGCTTCATTTGTGGACGAATCATCACGAAGTACAAAACCACAAACATCAACACCAAGGGCAGCATGCCTTGCAAAGAAGACATCACATCACCACCTGCGGCAGCGGCAGGTGCGGTTTGGGCAAAAGCAGAAGAAATCAACACGGTCAAACTCCAAAATAAGAGACGGCTACCGGGGTGCAAAACGCCCCAGCAGACCAACCGCGCATTGTATGCGTGCGGGCTCTCCCTTCTAGTTGAGGGCCGACCACTGGGCTTTCAAAGCCGTCCATTTCTCGCGGGCTGCCGCGAGATGGCGCTCTTTGACGTGACCAAATCCCTTGATTTGTACAGGAATACGCGCAATCTCGACGGCCAACGCATGGTTGGCCGGCGTGAGCTGCGCGATCAACACCTCGACGCTGGCGCGGTATTGCGCAATCAACGCGCGCTCGGTGCGACGCTCTTGGGTGTAGCCGAACACATCCAATGCCGAGCCGCGCAAGCCTTTGAAGTGCTTGAGCAAACGGAAGCCGGTCAGCATGAGCGGCCCGAACTTTTGCTTTTGCAACTGGCCTTTGTCGTTGGTCTTGGCGATCAGCGGCGGGGCCAAGTGGTAGTGCAGGCGGTAGTCGCCTTCAAACATGTCCCCGATCTTTTGCAGAAACGCGGCATCGGTGTGCAGGCGCGCCACTTCGTACTCGTCCTTGTAGGCCATGAGCTTGAAGAGGTTGCGTGCCACGGCTTCGGTCAAGGTGGTTTTGTTCAGCGCGGCTTCTGCGTCGCGCACGCGTTGCACCATGGCGCGGTAGCCGTTGGCATAGGCGGCGTTTTGGTAGGCCGTTAAAAATGCCACGCGTTTGTCCACCAACGCATCGACGCCTTCTGGCTTGTGGAACTGCACCACTTGCGCCGGCGCCAAGCGTGCCAACACCGAGGGCAAGTCGTGGGCGCAATGACGGCCCCAAGTGAAAGCGGCTTTGTTTTTGTCGACCGCCACCTCGTTGAGTTCTATCGCGCGCATCAACGCGTCGAGTCCCAGTGGCAACCATCCCTTTTGCCAGGCATAGCCCAGGATAAGTGGGTTGATGAACAAGCTGTCACCCAACACCTGCAGCGCGACGCGGTTGGCATCGAAGGCACTGACGCCCTCGGCGCCCACCGCTTGCACGATGTCAGCAACACAGGCATCGCCAGGGTTCTGCCAATTTGCATTGCGCACAAAGGCCGCCGTGGGCGCACTGTGCGCATTCAAGGCCACATGCGTGCGACCGGCCCGCATGCGCTGCAGGGTTTCTTTGCCCGCCACCACGATGGGGTCGCAGCCCAACACCAAATCAGCCGAGGCCAAGCTGATGCGGGTGGTACGGATGTCGTCTTGCGTGTTGGCAATCAACACATGGCTCCAAGTGGCACCGCCTTTTTGCGCCAAGCCTGCAGCGTCTTGCGTGACGATGCCTTTGCCTTCGATGTGCGCGGCCATGCCCAACAGCTGACCGATGGTGATCACCCCCGTGCCACCCACGCCCGCGACCACGACACCCCAGGCTTGCGCGATGTCGGGCAAAGTGGGTTCGGGCAACGCCGTGTCTGGCAGAGCAATGCGTGACACGCCTTGGCGCGGCTTCTTCAGCGAGCCGCCTTCGACCGTCACAAAGCTTGGGCAAAACCCTTTCAAGCAGCTGGTGTCTTTGTTGCAGGTGCTTTGGTTGATGGTGCGCTTGCGACCGAACTCGGTCTCCAGCGGCTCCACGCTCATGCAGTTGCTTTGCACGCCGCAATCGCCGCAGCCTTCACAGACCAAGTCGTTGATCAACACACGCACCGCTGGATCGACCATGGTGCCGCGCTTGCGACGACGGCGTTTTTCGGTGGCGCAGGTTTGGTCGTAGATGATGACCGTGCAGCCTTTGATCTCGCGCATCTCACGTTGAATGCGATCGAGCTCATCGCGGTGAAACACCGCCACACCGCTGACCAAATCCGCACCCTCGTACTTCTCGGGTTCGTCCGTCACCACGCAGATGCGTTGCGCGCCCTCGGCCTTCATGCTCTGCGCGATTTGCAACACGCTGTGGCCTTCAGGACGCTCACCCACACGCTGGCCGCCCGTCATGGCCACCGCATCGTTGTACAAAATTTTGTAGGTGATGTTGACGCCCGCCGCCACGCTTTGGCGCACCGCCAAGATGCCGCTGTGGAAGTAGGTGCCATCGCCCAAATTGGCGAACACGTGCGACTCGTTGACAAACGGTTGCTGGCCCACCCAAGGCACGCCTTCGCCGCCCATTTGTGTGAAGCCCAAGGTGCTGCGGTCCATCCACAACGTCATGAAATGGCACCCAATGCCTGCCATGGCACGCGAGCCTTCGGGCACCTGGGTGGACGTGTTGTGCGGGCACCCCGAGCAAAACCATGGCAAACGATCGGCTTGTGCCGTAACCGCTTTCATCTGCGTTTCTTTGGCTTCGATGATGGCCAGCTGCGCGTGGATGCGCGCCGTGATGTCAGCATCCACGCCGAGCTTCAGCACGCGCTGCGCGATGGCTTTTGCGATGAGTGCAGGGTTCAAGTCGGCGTTGGCGCGCAACAAGGTGTTGGCGCTGGGGTTGGGCATGGACCACTCGCCGCCGCTGTGGTCGTCGCCAATCTCATTGAACTTGCCCAGCACATTCGGGCGCACATCGGCGCGCCAGTTGTAGAGCTCTTCTTTGAGTTGGTACTCGATGACCTGGCGTTTTTCTTCGATCACCAAAATCTCTTGCAGGCCGGTCGCGAACTCGCGTGTCAGCTGCGCGTCCAAGGGCCACACCACGGCCACTTTGTGCAAGCGGATGCCTAAGCGGCGGCAGGTGGCATCGTCCAGCCCCAAGTCCAGCAGGGCTTGGCGCGTGTCGTTGAAGGCCTTGCCACTGGCGATCAAACCCAAACGGTCATTCGGCCCTTCGATCACGTTGTGGTTCAAGCGGTTGGCGCGCACGTAGGCCAGCGCGGCGTACCACTTGAAGTCAAACAAGCGCGCTTCTTGTTCGAGCGCGGTGTCGGGCCAGCGGATGTGCAGACCGCCAGGTGGCATCTCAAACTCGGGGATGACGATGTTCACGCGTTCAGGGTCAATCACCGCCGTGGCGCTGGACTCGACAATTTCTTGAATGGTTTTCATGCCCGACCACACGCCACTGAAGCGGCTCATGGCGATGGCATGCAAGCCCAAATCTAAAATCTCTTGCACGCTGCTGGGGAAGAACACCGGCGTGCCACAGGCTTTGAAAATGTGGTCGCTCTGATGCACCGCGGTGGAGCTCTTGGCCACATGGTCGTCGCCGGCCACCGCCAGCACGCCACCCCACGGCGTAGTGCCCGCCATGTTGGCGTGCTTGAAGACATCCGAGCACCGGTCAACGCCCGGGCCTTTGCCGTACCAAATGCCAAACACGCCATCGAACTTGTTGCTGCCCGGTGGCGCAAAGCCGAGCTGTTGAGTGCCCCACAACGCGGTGGCCGCCAACTCTTCGTTGACGCCGGGTTGGAACACGATGTTTTGCGCTTGCAGATAGGGCTTGGCTTTCCACAACGATTGGTCGTACGTGCCCAAGGGGGAGCCCCGGTAACCACTGATGAAGCCCGCTGTGTTTTTGCCCTGCAAGGCATCGCGCTGTCGCTGCAACATGGGCAGCTTGACCAAGGCTTGCACGCCACTCATGAACGCACGCCCCACGTCGAGGCTGTATTTGTCATCCAAGGTGACGGTCTCGAGTGCGCGACGGATGTGCTCGGGCAAGGGGGCGTTCATCTCTGACTCCGTTCTGTGGCGTGCGTTGAACAAAGTGTAGAACGAGATTAATTTCCGTGCAGGGTCCGGTGACGCCTGCGAGTCAGCGCTGAGAGAGGACTCAGTGCATCAGCGTCGAAGGCGTGGAGGTCGCCACCGCGGGTGTCGCGTCATCCGAACCGACCAAGCCGACCTGCCACTGGGCCGTGGCTTGCAATTTGTCAAGCAAGGCCAGCATGACCTGCAAAACGGGCGGCGCCATTTTGACCGTCACCGACTGACCGGTGTCGACATCCAAGCGCAAGGACACCGAGTCGCCATCGTGGTTGAGGCGCACGCCCGTCACCAACAGCGGCGTAGCGCCCAGCGGTTGTTGTTTGGCCGGTTGAAACGTCTCGGCAAAGTTCAGCTGTTGCGTGACCGCCGCTTGTTGAAATGAATTGACCACCTGCGCCACGGGGGGCGCATGCTCGCGCTCTAAGGCCTTGACGGCGAGTTGTTGCGCGCCATGCACCAGGCCGCGCAACACAAAACGCGTCAGCCAGAAACTGAACTCCAGGTCATCGTTGGTGTTGAATCGAAACAGCACCCGATCTTCTTTGCACACCCACTCGCCATTGAATTGTTTGATGCTCATTGCTCTTACCTCGGCGACCGGGGCCACAAGACCCACAACCGCAAACCTTGTTTCATACGCCCCGCAAACTCACCGGCCTCCGGGCCGGTGCCCGCAAAATAATCGGCTCGCACCGCACCGACGATGGCGCTGCCCGTGTCCTGCGCAAACACCAAGCGCTGCAAGTTGGCGTTGGGCCCTGCGCTGACCAACCACACCGGTGTGCCATACGGAATTGAATCTTTGTCGACGGCAATGGATCGGCCCGCTGTCAACGGCACGCCTTGTGCCCCGCGTGGTCCCAAATCGGCATCGATCGCGGTGCGTACCTCTTCACGAAAGAACACATAGCGCGGATTGCTCCACAACATGTCTTGCACCAAACGAGGGTTGCTGGCTTGGGTGGCGTTGATCCAGGCTTTGATGCCGGGCCACGAGGCATCGCGAATCAAACCTCGGTCCAACAACCACCGCCCGACACTTTGGTAGGGCTGCTCGTTCGAACCCGCAAACGCCAAACGCACCACGCGTGGGTTGCCGTCGGGCTGGGTCATGCGCACTCGGCCTGAGCCTTGGATGTGCAGCACCAAGGCATCGATCGGGTCGGCCAACCAAGCCACTTCGCGACCACGCAAGGCCTCGCGAGCCTGCGGGGTGGTGTCGATCTCCTGGCGCGTGAACCAAGGCCGGCCCGCACGGCGCGCCTCTGCCAGACCGTCAGGCGGCGCATACAAGGGCACCTCAAAACCCGGGCGGTGCGTCGCCGACGCATCAAACAGCGGCTCGTAATAGCTGGTCAACAAGCCATCGCTGGTCCCTTCGATGGGCTCCACGCGATAGGGTTGCAAATGGCTCATCATCCACAGGCGACGGTCGTCGTCACTGGCCAGCATGAGTTGGCGCACGTCGCTGCAGAGCGGTGCAAACAAGGGGCCGGGACGCTCGCAGTTTTGCAACCAGGCATTCCAAGCGTCTTGAAGCTTGTCGCTTTGCCAACCCGGGATGTCGTTCCACGACGCGGCGACCCAACGGCTGCGGTAACTCTGCTGTGGGCTGGGTGTGCCAGGCATACCCGCCAGCGTGCCCGTGGCACGGGGTGCCTCGACCGCCGGGCGCACCGGGGCCGGGGCCGGGCGCCGAGCCGAGTCATCCACCGGCGCGCGATAGGCGGTGCCGCAGGCGACCAAGCTGGCCAGCAACACCCCTCCTGTGATGCGTTGAAACAGTCGGTACAGGCGCGTCATGGGCACAAAAATCATTCGCTGCGCAGCAGGTTAGCCAACTCAACCGCGGACTTGACATTCATCTTGTCAAACACGCGTGCGCGGTGGACCTCCACCGTGCGCACACTGATGTCGAGCTGGTCTGCGATCAATTTGTTGGGCAAGCCTTCAACCACCAGGTGCATCACGTCCCGCTCACGTTCGGTCAAATCGGCGAGGTTGTGCTGCAGGCTTTGCTTGGTTCGCAAGGTGGCTTGGGTTTGTGCAGAGCGCGCCAGCGCTTGCTCGACACGGTCGACCAAGGCGTTGTCAGAAAATGGTTTTTCGCAAAAGTCAAAAGCGCCACGCTTCACGGAATCCACAGCGGTGGGCACATCGGCATGGCCGGTCAAGAAGATAACCGGCAACACCTCCAGCAATTGCAACTCAATCAACTGCTCAAACAACGCCAAGCCGCTCATGCCGGGCATCCGCACATCCAGGAGCAAACACCCCGGCTGGTTGGGTTGCCACGGATGACTGCCGGCTTTCAAGAACGCCGCAAATGCATCGGCACTCTCAAACGACTGGCTAGGCAAACGCCGCGAGCGCAACAACCAAGCCAGCGCTTCGCGCACGCCAGCATCGTCGTCAACTATAAAAACCAGCGCGTCTTGTGTGGGTTGCATGAAAGGTACCTCGTGTCACGATTGTGGCAAGGTGAAGCTGAAGACGGTGCCGCGTGGTGAATTGGGGCGATGGCTTAGAAAGCCACCGTGTTGTTCTACCACGGTGCGGCACAAACTCAGCCCCAGGCCCATGCCCTCTTGCTTGGTGGTGAAAAAAGGCGTGAAGAGTTTGTCTGCCACGGGCTCAGCGATGCCATGACCCACATCGGCCACCGTGAACTCTAACCAACGGCTGGTCGCATTCGAGGCCGCATGACGCACCGCCAAGGTCAACACTTTGTCGGGTGTGTCTTCTGCCATCGCTTGCATAGCGTTGCGTGAAAGGTTGAGCAAGACCTGCTCGACCATGGTGCGGTCGCACAACACAGCTGGGAGATCGGTTGGGCAGTGCACCGCCACACGCACGCCGAGTTTGCGGGCCTGCAAGCTGACCAAGGGCATGACGTCATCCAGCAAGGCGCGCGGCGTGACCGCTTCGCGCGCTTGGTCGCGACGTCGTACAAAGTCGTGCACGCTCTTGATGACCTTGCCCGCACGTTCGGCTTGCTGGCCAATACGCTGGATCGCACTGCTCAAGCTTTCTGCCAATTGCGTGTCTTGCAAGGCCGCGTCCTGCAACAGGTTCATGCTGCCCGTGGCATAGCTGGAAATCGCCGCCAACGGTTGGTTGAGCTCATGACTGAGAAGGGATGCCATCTCACCCACCGTGGCCAATCGGGCGGTGGCTTGCAAACGCTCTTGACTGGCACGCGAGACCTCTTCCACGCGGCGCTGTTCACTCACGTCAAGCACGGCACCCATCCATCCCGCTTGTTCACCAACCGCATTGATGAGCGGCGCTTCAAAAATCAAGACCGCAAAGCGCTCGCCGTTTTTGCGCATGAACACCGACTCCACGCCTTCGCGTGGTGGGGCGTTACCCGCCAAGCGCAGCGCTTGGCGCTGGCCATACTCGTCCACCATCTCGGGCGGCCAGTAGGGGGCTGGAATGCTGCGGCCAATCAGCTCATGGGCTTCAAAGCCCACCATCTCGCAAAACGCGGGGTTGACGTAGGTGATGCGACCTTCTTTGTCGCGCGCACGCAAGCCCGTGACCAGGGAGTCTTCCATCGCTTTGCGAAAGGCCAAGGCTTCCGCCAAATCCAATTCCACTCTCTGCCGGCGGCGCATGTCGCGCGCCAGCATGATCAACACCGTGACCAGCGCCAAGGCCATGGCGGTCACCAACGCCGTCAAGACATTGGGGAACAAATCAGGGGCGCCGCGCCAGCTGTCAATACGCAACACCAAGGTGTGACCGGGTAAATCCAGCAGTTGCTTGGCCGTGAACACGCGCGAACCGCGACGCGCCGTCCCATGCATGGCCAAACGCGTACCGTCCGACTCCGTGAATGACACCTCTTGGCTGCGCGTGAGTTGTGGGCCCACCATGCTGGCCAAGATTTCGCCTAAAGAATAAGTCGCCACGGTGTAGCCCGTGAGTTGTCCATCGGTGATCACAGGCAGACACAAGTCCATGATCTCAAGACCCAACCCATCGGCCTGAGGGACATAGGTGCTGGCCCCATAACCAGGGCCACTTTGGCGACGTGCCACGCCACAGGCTTGCAACACTTCGGGCTGGTTCACCTCGCGGCCAAAACGATTGAACACCGGTGCACGAAACGGTGTGTCGATGCTCTTCACCACACGCAACTCGACATCGCGCAGCTCCAGCCTGAGCCACTCACGATGCTCGCGCAACAGCACCGACGCATCTTGTTGCCACGGCACAAGGGCGCGGTCGGCGTATTGCAGGGCTTGCAGGCTTTGCACATTGCGGGTGAGCGCGTTACGAATGTCACTGACCGCATCCGCCGCATCGCGCTCAATGCGGTTTTGAACTTGGCTGACTTCGTAACGCCCAGCCAACCACACCAAGGTGCTGAGCATGGCCACGACCAAGAGCACCAGCAACGCCCACAGCACTCGCCGACGCGAAGGGTGGCCAATGGGCAATGACATCACTCGACCTTTGTCACCCGTGGGTTGGCCCAGGTTCCATCCACGCGGAACTCGGTGGTACCGGCACGCACCAAGGGCTTGCTGAGCACCATCTGAGCCAAGTAACTGGTCAAGCCGATCAAGGGGTTGATGGTGGCCACGTAGAGCGAGGCGGTGCCAGCGTTGATCTCTGGGACCACCACCACTTTCAGGTCTTGGGTTTCATGCGCAATATCTGCACTGCCTTCAATCAAGGCCCCGGCCACCACGCCTTTCATTTGCAAGTTATTGGTGAAGGCCACGCCTTGCTCGATGCGAATGTCGCCACGGACAAAATCAAAGGCAAAACCTTCGCTGAAGATGTCGTTGAAATCCAAAGTCAGTCGACGCGGCAGAGCTTGCAAGTTCAACACGCCCAAGAGACGCGCTGCACCTGGTTCGGTTTTTAAGAACTGGCCTTTTTCAATGGCCATGTTCACCTTGCCCGACAGACTGGGGTAGTGCAACGTGATGGGCGATCCTTGCCAAGACACTTGCCCCTCCAACCGGCCTTCCCCTCCACGCACCGCATCGGGGGTGCCCAAGCGGTTGAGCAGGTCACCACTGTTGCGCACTGCCAGCACAAAACTCATTTGGGTGCGACGTTGCCGCGGGCCGTCGGCCAACCAGCTGCCGTTGGCGGTGAGCGTGGCTTCGGGCAAGGTGACGTTGAATTTATTCAGACGCCATTCACGCGTGGTGTTGGCACCCGCACGGTTGACCGCATCAATTTCCAAGCGGCCTAATTTTTTGCCACGCAAAGTCAGCTCTGACACCACAATGTCCAGGGTGGGAATGCTGCTGGGTTGTTCGCTCAGCAGTCGCTCCACATCGGGGACCAAGCTCGGTGGGATATTCAAATACGCCAAGCGCGCAAACAACTGAGCCGGTGTGTTGCCGGTCGCAGGCCGCACCTCAGCGGCACCGTTCAGTTCGTTGGCGCTGACATTCAAGCGCCACACGTCCTTTTGGCGCGAGCCCCCCACCACCACTTTATGGATCAGACGGTCAGAGACTTTGACTTGGTCGGCTTGCAGTGTGGCGAAACTGGGCAAATAGTCTTGGGCGGAGGCCGCCTCTGCTTCGGTGCCGATCACCGTCGTCTTCGTCGGCTTACGCTTGAGCAAGGTCGCGCCTGTCAACTCGGTCACCGCCACATTCCATGCGTCGATGTCAACCATGGGCAACTGCATGTAGACGCTGACGGCCCCCTCGCGCAAGGGCACGCTATCAAGGGCGGCGGCACCGACCACAATGCCCCCTTGCAACACGCGTGGCTGCGGTCCACTGAGGTCACGCACATAGGTCACAGACGCCACGCGCTCAAGCGTGACTTTGACTTGGTCTTGCAGCACCCGCGCTTTGGGTTGCAAGGATTCACGGGTGAGTTGCGTCTCGATGCGCAAGGGCAGCGCGGTGGTTGCCGGCTTGGTCAGCGGCGCAGGCAAGCTCAGGGCCATGCCTTTGAGGTTGCTGGTGATCAACAGCTCGGGCTCGCCGCGACGCAGTCCCACGGAGGCGCTGTATTCCGACTTGCCCTTGGCGCGCTGCGCAATTCGCGACACGAAGCCCAGCTCTTTTGCTTGCCGCAGTCCGTCGGCTGTGAGTTCACCCTTGATTTTGAGTTGCAACGGCGACTGGTCTTGGTTGGCCGCAAACGACAAGCCGCCCTCTAAATTCGCCTCGCCCCCCAACAACTGCGCTTGCAAGCCTTTGAGCTTGAAACCTGTTTCACTGAATTGCAAGGTGCCGCGCGCACGGTTCAACACCGGCGTGCCTGGGATGACTTGCAAGGCATTGTCGGCAAAGCCCACACTGCCTTGTACCGTTGTCTTGTTGAGCTGCGCGATGGGCAGCGTCAAAGCCAATTTGTACGTGGCGTCACCGGCTGCTTGGCTTTTGCTCAGCACCGTGCCGGTCAACTCGTTCAAGGCGGACTTGGCAATCACGTCCAACACTTGCTTCAAAGGGCCATGTGCCTCACCACTCACGCTGACCACCGCCTCCGCCAAGTTGGGCACGTGTGCCTCGACCTTCTGCCAAGTCACGTCGGGCGCCCCTGCAAGCTGCGTGCGTCCATGGAAGCGTAACGCGCTGCGCTCGAAGATAAGCTCTCCGTCCAATTCGGTTAACGCGGGCCATGCGGGCTCAGGCGCAATTTTGGGCTTTGCAGCAGGGGGAGGCACATAGGCGTATTTGCCATGCGCAATGTGTGTGGACACACGGAATTCGCCGAGCTTGGGGTTGTCAAACGGCATGTCCTTCAGGTGTCCGCGCAATCGCACCACACCTTGACTGCCAACGCCCGCCACCACGGCTTGACGCACATAAGCACGCACATCCTCGGGCAAGGTATTGGGCAAATAGCGGTGCACGTGCGCCACCTGCGCACGCGTGAATGAGGCCGTCAAATCCAACACGCCTGGCAAACGATCGGTGTGTTCCCCGGTCTTCCAATTGCCACTGAACTCGCCTGCCACATCGTCGTTTTGCACGCGGCCTTGGGTGAATTGGACCGCCACATCCTGCCCTTTGATTTGCCACGCCAGCTGCACGGAGGCATCGGTCAACGCAAGTCGCGGCTCATCCAATCCAGCCGGTAGCGTGAGGCTGCCTTCATGCACGCCAACGCGCGCCTTGCCACCGGTTTCGTTCACTTCAAATTCGACTTGGGCTCCTTGGATGCCTGGCACATGCGTCCACACGCTGTCGCTGTGGGGGTCGTGTTGAAGCGCCAGCTGCCGCACCTGTCCACGGGCCGAGTAGTGCAAGGGCGCGCCTGCTTTTTGCTCCCAACTGGCCTTGAGTTGGTTCACCTGGCCTTGGGGCTGTACACGCGCCAACAGCTTGCGCAGGGTCTCTGGCAAAGGCAGCCGTTGACTGACTTGGTTCAGGGCATCCAAATCCAAGCGGTCGGCACTGAGGGATCCTGAGTCAAAGGCATCGCCGCGCCAGCCCACACGCAGCACACCACCGGGCCACCGTTCGCCCTCTTGCGTGTCGAACACCAAATCTTGGCTGCTGATCTCAACCACCCCGTCCTGCCACTGGGCACCCAGACGACCATGGACATGGCGCAGGCTGAGCGGTTTCAAATCTGCACCCAATCGAACATTCACGGCATCCACTGCCACATCCGCCGTCACGGCCACGGGCTCGCCGTGTTGCACATCTGACCAGAAGCGAATAGCGCCACGCCCTTCTTGAAGCGACACGCCTTTGTCCATCACCACCCATTGGCGCATGCTGGCCAAATCCACATACGGCATGTCAGCAAACAGCTCGCCAGACCAATGCGCCACATCGCCTGACCGTTGCCATGGGGCTTGGTGAAATTTGCCGCGCACCGACATGCGCTGACCCAGTGCATCTGGCGGCGTGACCTCCACGCGCAAATCGTGGCTGAACCACTGGTTCTGCACCGACACCGCCACATCACGGAGGGTCAGCACCGGGGCGCTGGTTTGCGAAGCGCTGGCACGACTCTCGTCACGCCAATGCACCACGCCTTGACGCACGACAAATTGAGGTTGTGAGAAAAACCAATCCGCGCTGCGTCCATCGCCCTCAGCCGCGATGTCCAAGCCCGCCACCCACACATGACCTTGCGCATCACGACGAATTTCTAGCTCGGGTTGGTCCACCGTGAGTTGTTCCAAGTGCCCGCGCAGCAATGAGCGGGGAGACACGGCCGCCAGCACGCGGGGCAAGTGCAGGGCCTCGCGACCTTCACGGTCAAACAGGCGCACATCGGTGACTTCCAGCCAGGGCACCCACCACCCTCCATGGACCTGCAAGCTGCCAATTTCGAGGCGAACCCCCATCGCGCGTGAGGCCTGTTGCTGCACCACCTCACGGTAGTCGCCAATTCGCGGCACAATGAAAATATGCAGGGCGCTCCAAGCCAACACCACCACCACCCAAGCGAGCACGACCAGACCCAACAACCCATAGACCGCACGACGCCATACCGATTTGGAAACCAAATCTGCTTCAGCATCAACGGGTGGGGAATTTAACGAGTCAGACAAATGTTTCATGGCGCCAGCAACATGACCGGAATTATCCCCTCCTCGCTGCAAGATTTGAGTACTTATTCGCGCTTTGTGCAGCGCCTGCGTCGCCGCTACGCCAATGAGTTGCACCTGCTCCCACCGGGACCGCCGGTTCTAGCCACCCTGCACACCTGTTTTGATGCGTTGCGTCAAACCTACGCTTGCGGGGATGCCCTGCGCGTGCTGCGTCAATTGGTGATGGAGCGCTTGGTAGTCTTGGACTGCGACACGCGCGTGGACTTGAACGTGATCACCCGCGCCGTGACCGAATTGGGTGAGTTTGTGTTGGACGTGGCTTATCGTGAAGCGCAACAACAACTTGACGCCAGCTATGGCGTCCCCACAACCCCCCAAGGCACACGTGCCGTGTTGTGGATCATTGGCATGGGCAAATTCGGCGCCCGCGAGTTGAATGTCTCGAGCGACATTGATTTGATTTATGTGTACGACGAAGACGGCCACACCACCGGCTTGCCCGACGGACGTGGTCGCATCAGCAACCAAGACTACTTTGCCCGCGCGGTGAAATTGATCTACAGCTTGGTGGGCGACACCACTGAACACGGTTTTGTGTTTCGCATGGATTTGGCCTTGCGCCCCAACGGCAACTCGGGGCCCAGCGTGGTGTCACGCCAAGCCCTGGAGGAATACTTCTTGGTGCAAGGCCGCGAGTGGGAACGCTTTGCCTGGTTGAAGAGCCGCGTCGTGGCCCCCGCTTCCGCCAAAGCCCAAGCCAGCGACTTGCGCGACACCGTCTTGCCATTTGTGTTCCGCCGCTATTTGGACTACAGCGTGTTTGAGTCTCTACGTGGCTTGCACCAACAAATTCGCAACCATTCGGCGCGCCAAAGTGCAGGCCGCCCAGAGCGTGCTAACGATGTGAAGCTGTCGCGCGGAGGGATTCGTGAAATTGAATTCACTGTACAGCTGCTGCAAGTGGTGCGTGGTGGTCACTTTCCCGAACTGCGCACACGCCCCACGCTGCAGGCCCTGCAACGCTTGACTCAGGCCAACCTGATGCCCGCCACCACGTCCGATGCACTGGCCAAAGCGTATGTGTTTCTACGCCAAGTAGAGCACCGTATTCAATATTTGGACGACCAACAAACCCACGTCCTGCCGACGCAAGACGACGACTTGAATTGGCTCGCCTTGACGCTGGGTTTCGGCGATGCCTGCGATTTTTTAACCCAACTCGACACGCACCGCGAATTGGTAGCGCATGAGTTCGACCGACTGCTCGGTCTGGGCGACAAATCAGACACGACCGCAGGCACCTGCAAGGGATGTCCACCACCGGCCGCTTCGACCACCCATGTGGACTTGGCCTCGCTGCTGCCCACCTTGAACGAACGGCTGCGTGCACGTGTGGCGCATTGGCAAGAGCAGCCGCGTGTGCGTGCGCTGCGCGACGAAGGCATGCAACGCCTGCTGAAACTGCTGCAACGCACCAACGCGTGGGTGGAAGAGGGCCGCATCACCGAAGACGCCGCCACCCGCTGGAGCGATTGGATTGAGCCCTTGCTGCGCCGCGAAAGTTATTTGGCTTTGTTGGTCGAGCGTCCACGGGTGCACGAACAACTGATGCGCTTGCTGGGCATGGCGCGTTGGCCGGCGAAATATTTGTTGCAACACCCCGGCGTCATCGACGAGCTGGCAGGCGAAGCCTTGTTGGCCGAACGCTTTGTGCCCGAAGAATTTGAGCAAGAGTTGGCACGCCGCTTGGCTTCGTTGCAAACCACCGGCCAAGCCGATGAAGAAACCTTGCTCAACCTGCTGCGTCGCGCGCACCATGCCGAAGTGTTTCGCACGTTGGCGCGTGATGTGGAAGGGCGCATCACGGTCGAGCAAGTGGCAGATGACTTGAGTGCGTTGGCTGACTGCGTGCTCAAGGTCACCAGCCAATGGGTGTGGCAACACTTCAAACAACGCCACCGCGAGGAACCACAGTTTGCGATCTTGGCCTATGGCAAGCTCGGCGGCAAAGAGTTGGGCTACGGCAGCGACTTGGACATCGTGTTCGTGTACGAGGACTCCGATGAACGTGCAGGTGAAATTTATGCGGCCTATGTGCGCAAACTCATCAACTGGTTGACGGTGAAAACCGGCGAGGGCGATTTGTATGAGATCGACACCGCATTGCGCCCGAACGGCAACTCAGGTTTATTGGTTTCCACCTTCGAGGCTTACGCCGACTACCAATGTCAGCGGGGCGAAAACACCGCTTGGACATGGGAACACCAAGCCATGACGCGGGCCCGTTTTTGTTTGGGCGCTCCCGCGCTGAAGGAACGCTTCGACACCGTGCGCGCCGCCGTCATCAACGCGCGTCGCGACATCACCGCATTGCAGCAAGAGATCGTTGCCATGCGCGACAAGTTGCGTGCGGCCCACACCGTCAAGAGCGGCATGTTTGATGTGAAGCACAGCGCCGGCGGCATGGTGGACGTGGAGTTTGTGGTGCAGTATTTGGTGCTGGCGCATGCCGCGCAACACCCGACATTGCTGGCGAATGTGGGCAACATCGCGCTGCTACACAGCGCTGAGAAGGCGGGGTTGTTGCCCGCGGGTGTGGGCGATGCTGCCGGCAGTGCTTACCGTGCATTACGCCGAGTTCAGCACCGAGCCCGTTTGGACGAGCAACCCACACAGGTCCCGCCTGAAGAGCTAAAGACGGAATGCGCTGCAATTCAAGCGCTGTGGCACGCGGTCTTCAAAACCATTTGATACCAGACGGTGTGCCTTAGCCGCCTTGACGAATTTTTTTCACCAGTGCGGTGGTCGAGTAGCCGTCGACAAATGGAATCGCCTGGGCGCGACCACCATAGGCCAAAACAACTTGGGTCTCCGCCAACGTTTGCATGTCGTAGTCGCCGCCTTTGACCAACACATCAGGTCGCAGTTCGGTGATCAGCTCAAGAGGCGTGTCCTCGTCGAACCACGTCACCAAGCTGACCGACTCGAGCGCCGCCATCAAGGCCGCGCGGTCCAACTCGTTGTTGAGGGGGCGGTCAGGACCTTTGCCCAATCGACGGGCCGAGGCATCGCTGTTCAACGCCACCACCAAGCTCGCACCCAAACTGCGGGCCTGTGCCAAGTACGACGCATGACCGCGGTGCAGTACATCAAACACGCCATTGGTGAACACCACCGGCCCTTGTTCGCGTAAATCCACCACGCGTTGGACGGCGTCTTGGCGGGCGCAGAGTTTTGACAAAAAGGCAGGAGGCAACAAGGAGGATTCGCGCATGATGCGGTTCATTTTAGGCGGGGCAGGGTCACGCCCCCCGCCCACTGGACCCTCATCCTTGCATCAAGACCAATCGTGGTTCTTGGTTTGTGACGAAGGCTGACGCGCACGCCACTGTTGAACTGCATCGGTGAGCGCGGCCAAATCACCCATGACGCGCACGCGCTCAATCGTGCGGCGTCGCAAAGCAGATGCTCCGCCGCCGGCCCAGACCTCGACCGACGCGGGCAACAATAAATTCAGCTCATGCAAGCCATCCACCACATGGTTGGCATTCATGTTCACGCTGAAGCTCAACGCCACCACGTCTGCGCTGTGCGCGATGGCAGCTTGGGCAATTTCACGCAAAGGCGTTTGCGTGCCCAAGGACACACAGCGGCAGCCTTGCAAGGTCAACAAACTTTCGACCATCAACAGGCCCAAGCCATGTTCTTCTTGCGGGAAGGTGGTGAGAAGGACGCGCGGACCTTGTGCATCCGAGGGACGATTGATGGTCACGACGGCTTGACGCAACACGCGAGAGACGCATTCGGTGTACATGTGCTCTTCGTGCACCGCCAAATCACCTTGGGCCCATGCCTCGCCCACCCGCGCCGTCAAAGGCGCCACCAGATCCTGCACAAAGCGTTGCACGCCTTCTTGCATCAGATTTTTTTGTAATTCATTGCGCAGGCCTTCTTCGTCCTGCATTTGAATCATGGCAATCAGGGCCGCCAAGTCCTCGCGGCCTTGCCCTGCGTCCCCTTGCTGGCTTGCACGGATGCTGGCCTGGCCGCGACTCAAGTGCTGCAGAACTTCCATCGACTGGGCCACGATGCGGCCAGGACGATGGCCTTGATCCATCAAACGCTTGACGACGCGCAGCTTCTCGACCTGCGCCATCGGATAAATGCGCTCGCCATGAACATCACGCTCCGGTACTGGGAAGCCGTAGCGTCGCTCCCAGACACGCAAGGTGTCTTTGCCGATGCCGGTATCGCGCTCGACTGCGGCAATTGACAGCATCACTTGAGAATGTTCGTCACGTGAATTCATAAAGAGGAATCACCTGGGTGAAGAGAAGGTTAATATTGTCCTAGACAAAACGGCCATCGTACGCGATGATTGTGCACAAAGAAAGGGCTTTTTGCGATGTTTCGTATTGTTTTTTTAATTGTTGGGCTCTTGACACTGATGGCACCAGCCCACAGCGCCACTGAACTCACCTGCCCTCGCGTGCTGCAGCACAACATCTTGCGCTTGCAAGACGAAAAGCCACAGGCGCTGTGCCAATACGCCGGCCAGGTGGTGGTAGTGGTGAACACTGCCAGTTTTTGCGGCTTCACGTCGCAATACAAAGGTTTGGAAGCCTTGTATGCCAAATACAAAGACCGGGGCTTGGTGGTGCTGGGTTTCCCCAGCAACGACTTTTCGCAAGAGCCCGAGAGCAACGCCAAGATCGCCGACTTTTGCGAAAACACCTTTGGCGTGAAGTTCCCGATGTTTGTCAAAACCACCGTGCGTGGAAACGACGCCATCCCGTTGTTCAAACAACTGGCCGAACAAACCGGCACCACGCCGAAATGGAACTTTTACAAATACGTGATCAGCCGCGACGGCCAACAAATCAAGAGCTTCAGCAGCATGACCGGTCCTCAAGACAAAAGCTTTGTGCAAGAAATTGAAAAACAACTGGCCCTCAAGGGTGTGACACCATGAGCCGCCGCATCGCCATCGTCGGTTCAGGCATTTCAGGCCTGTCAGCCGCACACCATTTGCACGGCCATGCCGATCTCACCCTGTTTGAAGCGGGTGACTATTTCGGCGGCCACACCCACACGGTTGACGTCACCCTGCCCACCGCCCAAGGCCATCAAACCCATGGCGTGGATACCGGTTTCTTGGTTTACAACGAGCGCACCTACCCAGGTTTGATTGGCTTGTTTGAGGCGCTTCAGGTCAAGACCGTCAAATCCGACATGTCGTTTTCGGTGCAAGTGCCCCAGGGCCAAGGGCGCAACGCCTTGGAGTGGAATGGCGCGAACTTGAACACAGTGTTTGCGCAGCGCAGCAACCTGTTCAGGCCCAGCTTCTTGCGCATGCTGCGCGATGTGATTCGTTTCAACACCTTGGCCACCGCGCTGGCCGAGCGCAACCAAGACCATGAGTTGGCGCAGCCCCTGTCTGCCTTCCTGATGCAGCACAATTTCTGCCCCGCCTTCCGCGATTGGTATTTGCTGCCCATGCTGGGCTGCATTTGGAGTTGCCCCACGGATCAAATGTTGCAGTTCCCTGTGGCGACCATGATCCGCTTTTGTCACAACCACGGGCTGATTCAAGTCAACCACCGCCCCCAGTGGTACACCGTCGCCGGTGGGGCGCGCCACTATGTTGAAAAAATTGTGGCGCGGATTCCCGATGCACGCTTGAACACACCGGTGATGCGAATTGACCGTCACGCGGAGGGCGTCACGCTGCACACGCAGGCGGGACCTGAGCACTTTGACCACGTCATCTTGGCCACCCACGCCGACCAATCGCTGGCCATGCTCAGTGCGCCCACTGTCGAAGAGCACGCCACGCTCGGCGCCATTCGCTATCACCCGAACCGTGCCGTGTTGCACACCGACACCCGCGTGATGCCGAAAAAGAAATTGGCATGGGCGGCCTGGAACTACGAACGCGCGGCCAGTGACAGCACGGAATCCACACGCGTGTGTTTGCACTACTGGTTGAATCTGTTGCAACCGTTGCCGTTCAAGCAAGACGTGATCGTGTCGCTCAACCCCGTGAGCGAGATTGACCCGCGTCACATCTTGGGTGAATACGACTACGCGCACCCCGTGTTCGACTTGCCCGCCATTCAAGCGCAAGCGCGCATGCCACAGCTACAAGGGCAACAACGCACCTGGTTTGCCGGTGCCTGGATGGGTTACGGGTTTCACGAAGATGGCTTTAAAGCCGGTCGCGCTGCGGCGCAAGGTTTGTTGGCCGCCGCATGAGCCATACGACCCACACTCCGGCACAACCTTTGATCGGTTTTGGTCAAGTGCGTCACACGCGCTTGCGGCCCAAGCACCATGCGTTTGTGTACGGCACGTTTTTTTTGATGCTGCCCATGCGCGCGCTACAAACCTCAGGCCCAGCGGCATTACCGATCAACCGACGCGGCCTCATCAGCTTTCACGACGTCGACCATGGCGATGGGCGTCCCGCTGAGGCTGGCGGAAGTTTGGCATGGCTCGATGAATTGCTGCAACATGAAGGCATCAAGGACGCAACCGGCGAAGTCTGGTTGCATTGCTACCCACGCGTGTGGGGCTACACCTTCAAGCCCGTGAGTTTTTGGTATTGCCATGACGCTGACCAGCGTTTGCGCGCCATCGTGGTGGAAGTCAACAACACATTTGGCGAACGCCATTGCTACTTGCTCGATCGACCACGCTATGGCGTCGAACAAGAAGCCGACAAGGTGTTTCATGTCTCGCCGTTTTGCAAGGTGCAAGGGCACTACCGCTTTCGGTTCATGCGCACGGACACAGACACCGTGGCTCGCGTCGACCACGACGATGCCGAAGGCCCGCTGATTGAAACCAGCGTCAACGGCACGCTAGAGGCCGTCACCGCAGCCGCTCTGCGTCGTGCGCTGTGGGCCTACCCCTTGATGACCTTGATGGTGATGGCACGCATCCACTGGCAAGCGCTCAAGCTGTGGCTCAAGCGCGTGCCTTTCTTCACCAAACCCACCCCTCCCAGCCACTTTGTGACCCGCTAATTCAGAAAGGCCGCTCACCATGAACACCACTACTTTGACTCGCAGCACTCTGTCGCCGACGGAACGTGCCTCTATGCCTTCAGCTGCGCACCGCGTGGTGCACCTGCTGCAGCGCCTGCAACACGGCACCTTACACGTGCAATGGCCCGACGGCAGCACCGAGCAATTTGGCACTGCGGGCGACACGCACTTGAACGTGACGCTGCATCTTCACAACTGGGCGCCACTGACGCAAGCGCTTAAATCCGGGGACATTGGTTTTGCGGAGAGCTATATCGCCGGTGACTGGACCACCAGCAACTTGGCTGACCTGTTGCAACTGTTGATCGCCAACCGCCGTGACATGGAAGAGGTGATCTACGGCCATTGGCTGGGGCGCTTGTTTTACCGCTTGCGTCACCTGTTGCATCGCAACACCCGCAGCAACAGCAAAAAAAATATCCACGCCCATTACGACCTCGGCAACGCGTTTTACAAACTCTGGCTTGATCCGACCATGAACTACTCGTCCGCTTGGTTTGGCGACGATCGCAGCCAGCCCATGGCGGTGGCACAAACCGCCAAAGTGCGTCGCGCCTTGCAGATGGTGGAAGCGAAAGCGGGCGACCGCATCATGGAAATTGGTTGCGGCTGGGGCGCCTTGGCCGAGCTCGGTGGCAAAGAATTTGGGGCTCACATGAGTGGCGTGACCCTGAGCCACGAGCAGCTGAGTTATGCCAACCAACGCATGCAACAACAGGGACTGAGCGCCACCAGCAACCTGCGGCTGCAAGACTACCGAGACATCGACGACGGCCCCTACGACGCCATCTGTTCCATCGAGATGATCGAGGCAGTGGGCCAAGAATATTGGAGCACCTACTTTGATACCGTCTCGCGTTTGCTCAAACCGGGTGGCAAAGCCTGCATCCAAAGCATCGTCATTGATGACGCGTTGTTTGAGCGCTATGTCAAAAGCACCGACTTCATTCAGCAATACATCTTCCCCGGCGGCTGCTTGCCGTGCCCACGCGAGTTCCGCGCACAGGCAAATCGTGCCGGCCTGCAAGTGGTCGACGAAATGACGTTTGGCTTGGACTACGCCGAGACCTTGCGCCGTTGGCGGCACGAATTTTTGGCTGACAAAACGCAGGTGTTGCATCTCGGATTTGACGAGCGCTTTGTGCGCATTTGGGAGTTCTACCTGGCCTACTGCGAAGCCGCATTTGAGCAGCACAACATTGACGTGGTGCAGTACACCTTGGTCAAACCATGAGCACCCGCCGCGCATTACTCGCTTTTAGTTTAGGGGCCGTGCTGCTGACTGTGGGGTTGCCAAGCGCGCAGGGGCAAACTGCCTCAGCCAATGCTTCCGCGCGCCTGAACAACTGGCTGGCCAATCCCAAGTTGATGGGCCAACAGCGGTTCACCTATTGGGGCTTTGCCGTCTACGACGCCAGCCTATGGGCGAACGCACCATTTGCCCCTCTTGACTGGGCGCAACATGCGTTGGTGCTGGAGCTGCGTTACCTTCGAGACTTCAAAGGCGCAGACATTGCACAGCGGTCCATCGACGAAATGCAGGGGCAACGCGCACTCACCGCCGCACAACAACAGAGTTGGTCCAACCAACTGCGCCAGCTCATTCCCAATGTGCGTGAAGGCGAACGCCTGACCGGTGTCTACACGCCGAACAAAAGCCTGCAACTGTTTCACCAGGATCAGCTGGTCGGCGAGGTGCGGGACGGCGAGTTGGCGCAACGCTTCATGGGCATTTGGCTAGCACCCGAAACATCGCAACGCCAACTTCGTCAACAACTCTTGGCAGGCGCACAACCATGAAGCCGTTCACCCAATCAATGAACCCACCCATGTCAGACTGGCAAGGCCGCAGCGTGTGGCTGATTGGCGCATCCACCGGCATCGGGTTGGCCACGGCCAAAGCCCTGCATGCGCGCGGCGCGCGCGTGGTGGTGTCGGCTCGCAATGCCGAGTTGCTGCAACAGTTCGTCGACACACACCCCGGCGCGCAAGCCGTGGTGCTGGATGTCACCGACAGCACGGCCATCACCGCCGCCGCGCGCTATGTCAAAACGCAGCAAGGCCTCGATGTGGTGATGTACTGCGCGGGCTACTACCAGGCCATGCGTGCTGCAGAGTTTTCGTTGCCTGAGATGGTGCGCCACATGGACATCAACTACAGCGGTGCACTTCGCGTGATTGACGCGGTGTTGCCCGAGTTGCTGCCACAGCAACGCGGTCACCTCAGCTTCATTTCGAGCGTGGCAGGCTTTCGGGGTCTGCCCAAAAGCTTGGCCTATGGCCCCACCAAAGCAGCCCTCATCAACTTGGCAGAGGCGCTGTACTACGACGTCTCGCCCCATGGCATCGGCGTGAGCTTGATCAACCCTGGATTTGTGGAAACACCCCTGGTGGCCAACAACGACTTCCCCATGCCTGCACTTATTTCGCCCGAACAAGCCGCCACTGAGATTCTCAAAGGATGGCGCAAAGGTGAATTTCACATTCACTTCCCAAAGCGCTTCACCCGCGTGTTGCTGTTGTTGCGTCTGCTGCCCTACCGCTGGTACTTCGCCCTGGTTCGGCGCGGCACCGGCATGTGAGACTGAGCCATGTCACACACGCCAAGCCCTGCACGCACTGCTGAAGCCGCTTTGCACGCGGTGGTGGAATTTTTCGAGCATCTGCAACCCTCTGACCTGGCGCAATTGGATGCCATCTATACGGCGGATGCGCAATTCAAAGACCCGTTCAATGAGGTGCAAGGTGTGCCCGCCATTGCCCAGATCTTTGCGCACATGTTTGACAACTTAGACGCGCCCCGTTTCGTCATCACCCAACAGGTGCAACAGGGGGCGCAGTGTTTTGTGACTTGGGATTTCATCTTCAGTTTGCGCAGCGTCAATGCGGGGGTGCCACTGATCGTTCGGGGCGCCAGCCATTTGGTGTTGCGTGAAGAAGCCGGCGAATGGCGCGTGGCGGTGCATCGCGATTATTGGGATGCCGCGGAGGAGTTGTATGAAAAGCTGCCCGTGGTGGGCAGCTTGATGCGCTGGCTGAAGCGCCGCGTCAACCGCTAGCGCGACTCGTGCCACGAGCAGGCAGCAGGCACTTTAAGCGGGCGCTGTGTCTTTGAAGCTGGCGCGTTGCGCCAAGCGCTCATACAGCGCGCCTAGGTTGGGATGCGCGCCGCGCCAGTCGATGGTGGGGAAACGGAAATCCAAATAACCCAAGGCCGAACCCACGGCGATATCGGCCAAGCTGAGGTGAATGCCCACGCAATGGTTGCGCTCCGCCAAGGCGCGGTCCATTGCGCTCAGGCTGTCATGGATTTTTTTCATTTGACGATCAATCCACGCGGAGCTGCGCTCGCTGTCTTTGCGACCCGGCCAGGTCGCTTCTAAGCGCGCCAAGATGGCAGCGTCCAACAAGCCGTCGGCCAACGCCTCCCAGGTTTTCACTTCCGCGCGTTCGCGTCCGCTGCCGGGAATGAGCTTGCCCACGGGCGAGAGCGTGTCCAGGTATTCCACGATCACGCGCGAATCAAACAAGGCTTCGCCGCCTTCCATGATCAAACACGGCACTTTGCCCAAGGGGTTTGACGCCGCAATGGTGGTATCGGCGGCCCACACGTCTTCGGTCACAAACTGATAGTCCAGTTTCTTTTCGGCCATGACGATGCGCACTTTGCGCACGTAGGGGCTGGTGATGGCACCAATGAGTTTCATACGTTGTTCACAAATCAATCGGGCCTCTATCTTATCCAAGCTGCGTATACATGTGCCTAGACACGTGCACCTAAAATTGGGGGATGAGCACCCCCCACAGTACCCCCTCCAACGTTTCCCCCGTCACCGCCTTGTCCCCCCTCGACGGCCGCTATGCCAGCAAGGTTGCAGCTTTGCGACCCCTGATGAGCGAGCAAGGCTATATGCACCGCCGCGTGCAGGTGGAAATTGCGTGGTTCATCGCCTTGAGCGACGCCGGGTTTGCCGAGTTCAAACCCCTCAGTGCCCAGTCGCGCGAGTACCTCATCAGTTTGGTCGCCAACTTCAGCACCGACGACGCATTGGCCATCAAAGAAGAAGAGAAGGTCACCAACCACGACGTGAAGGCGGTGGAGTACTGGATCAAAAAGAAATTCAAAGGCCACGCCGAACTCGAAGCTGCCGCTGAGTTTGTGCACTTCGCCTGCACCAGCGAAGACATCAACAACACCAGCCACGCCTTGCAGCTGCAAGCTGGGCGTGATGAGGTGATCCTTCCGGGCTTGGATGGTTTGATCGCCAAACTGCGCGAGATGGCCCACGACTATGCCGACGTGCCCATGCTCAGTCGCACCCACGGCCAAACGGCCAGCCCCACCACGGTCGGCAAAGAAGTGGCCAACGTGGTGATGCGCTTGAAGCAGGTGCGCGAGCGCATAGCTAGCGTGCAGATCATGGCCAAAATGAATGGCGCCGTGGGCAACTACAACGCCCACCTCAGCGCCTGGCCTGACTTTGACTGGGAAGCCTTCAGCCGCAAAGTGGTCGAGACACCCGCGCCTTTGGGCCTGGGTCTGACCTTCCAGCCGTACAGCATTCAAATCGAACACCACGACTACATGGCTGAGTTGTTTGATGCCATCGCGCGTGCCAACACCATCCTGATCGACTGGTCGCGCGATGTGTGGGGTTATGTGTCTTTGGGTTACTTCAAGCAGCGTTTGAAAGCGGGCGAAATTGGCTCGTCCACCATGCCGCACAAAGTGAACCCGATTGACTTTGAAAACGCCGAAGGCAATTTGGGCTTGGCCAACGCCGTCTTGAAGCACCTGAGCGAAAAATTGCCGATCAGTCGTTGGCAACGTGATCTGACCGACTCCACCGTGTTGCGCAACATGGGCGTGGCACTGGGCTATGCCGCATTGGCCTACCAATCGCTCAGCGTCGGCTTGAACAAACTTGAACTCAACCGTGAAGCCCTCGACGCCGACCTCGACGCTGCATGGGAAGTGTTGGCAGAACCCATCCAAACGGTGATGCGCCGCTACGGTGTGCAAGGCGCGTACGAACAGTTAAAAGAAGTCACGCGCGGCAAGACTGTCACTGCAGAAGCGCTGCATGGGTTGATTGCCTCGTTGCAAATTCCGCAATCTGACAAAGACCGCTTGCTGGCCATGACGCCGGGCAGTTATGTGGGCAAAGCCGCCGAACTCGCGCGTCGCGTTTAACCGATGGCGATCAAATCCACCATCTTCAAAGCCAACGTTCAGATCGCGGACATTGACCACGGCTATTACGCCGACCACGCGCTGACCTTGGCGCGTCACCCCAGCGAAACCGACGAACGCATGATGGTGCGCTTGGTGGCGCTGTCGCTGCAAGCCCATCAGTTGCAAGACATGTGCGCAGGTGACGGCGTGTTGGCATTTGGCGCGGGCCTGTCGGACCCCGACGAGCCCGATGTGATGCTCACTGATTTCACCGGCCGCAAACGTCTGTGGATTGAGGTGGGACAGCCCGAAGAAAAGCCCTTGCTCAAGGCCTGCAGCAAGGCCGATCAAGTGGTGCTGTATGTGTTCTCAAGCTCAGGCGATGTCTGGTGGAAGAACATGCAAAACAAACTCATCAAGCCCACGTCGCTGCATATTTGGCGCATTCCCAGCAGCGCCTCGCAAGACTTGGCCAAGCTCGCCGAGCGCAGCATGCAGCTACAAGCCACGGTTCAAGAAGGTGTGGTGATGATGAGCAACGGCAACACCACCGTGGACATCGAGTGCGAACGCTGGAAGTAAGTGACCAGGTCCGACGAACCGAGCGCACTTAAGGTGCGCTTTTTTCTTGCCCTTCTCCCACATCCACGGCGGAAGACGCCAAGGCACGCTCCGCGTATTTGTTGAAGCGCCAAGAGGTGCCAATCATGGTGATGCGTCGCCATGTGCTGCGTTTCTCGCCGGGTGACATTTCAGGCCAGTACTGGACTTCTTCAAAGGTACGGCCACAGCCTTTGCATTCCTCATCCCCTTGACTAGTCGAACAAATGGCGATGCAGGGTGCGTCGGGCGTGGTGCGGTACCACGCCAACCATGCGTCATAGGCTTTGGGTGGGAACCCCTTTTCGGCTGCCTCATCATGGCGGTAGTAAATCATCAACGCATAGACCTCGGCCAACGCACGAATTTCGGGCGCCAGGGTGACGCCGTCGGGCGAGGGCTTTTGTTCGCGCCAATAGTTGATGGCCGCTTCAATGTCGGTGATGTGAATGCCAGCCATCGCGTTAGAGTTTGCTACCTAGAAAGCAGGGTGAAAGTCGGGGTGTGGATCATAGCGGGAATGCTATGCTGACCATGCAATGAAACTACTTTTGACTTGGGTACTCCACGCCACCGCCTTGATGGCGTTGGCCCATCTTTACAACGGCGTGGAAGTGACAGGCTTTGGGTCCGCCATGATGGCCGCCTTGGTCATTGGCATTTTCAACCTCATTGTCCGACCCGCCTTGGTGGTGTTAACTCTGCCGGTCACCCTCTTCACGCTCGGTTTGTTTATGTTTGTCATCAACGCCTTCATGTTCTGGGCCGCTGCGGGTCTGCTGGATGGATTTTGGGTTCGCGGCTTTGGCTCGGCCTTGCTGGGTTCGCTGATTTACTCGGCGTTTGGCGTGGTGATCGACTCAGCGCTCGAGCGCTTGTTCCCGCCGCAAATTCTCTAAAGTGCGCAGCCGTGCGTCGATGATCGACGCTTCCACATGGCCCGCTTGGTTCAGCTTGCCCTCTGCCGCCATTTGATGCGCCAGCAACTGAGCCGCCTTGAAACGGTCCACTGCCGCTGGGTAATCGAGCTCCACCGCGCGCGCCTCGGCTTGGGCGCGAATCGCACGCAAGGCATCGCCTTGCGCTTCGTAGGCGGACGCCAACAACAACCAAGCTGACGCATCGCGCGGATGCTGGTTCAGCCACAGCACCAATTCACTGGCAGCCGACTTGGCCTGCTCAGGCCTGTGCGTGGCGACACGACTTTGTCCGAGCAACATCCGACTGGCGCGGTCGAGATTGGCCTGTACTTTGGCCTTGGGCTCAAGCAGTGCGACCGCATAGGCAGGTTCACCCGCAGCCAAAGCCAGTTCCGCAGAGAGCAAACGAACCACGCGCACGGCAGCCACCTCCAGCCCACCTAAGGCTTGCAAGCGTTGCAGCTGTTGTCGTGCCGCCGAGAAATTGCGCAACTTCATCTCGGCCATGGCCGCGCCGTACAACACCCCCGCCTGGCGCGCTTTGGGAGCGGCAGAGAAGGTGGTGGCACTCGCCTGCTCCGCCAAGGCACGCAAGGCATCCACGCCTGGGTTGGTCAACACCAGGGCGCGTGCGGACATCATGGCATGCGTTGCACTGGTTGCTGGCGCCGCCTTGCTGGGCAAAAGTTGCTGACGTGCTTGGGCGTCGGCAATGCGCTCGGTCGTCATGGGATGGCTACGCAAATAGGGGAACGATCCGTTGTCATTCAGGCGCGCTGCTTGTTGCAGCTTTTCAAACATGGTGACAAAACCTTGCGCCTCAAAGCCCGCCTCGGTCATCACGCCATAGCCCACGCGGTCGGCCTCGCGTTCCATGTCGCGTGAAAAATTGAGTTGGCTTTGCATCGCCGCGGCTTGTCCGCCCACCATCACGGCGTTGGCAGCGCTGATACTGCTCGAATTCACCGAACGGCTGGCGGCCAACATGCCCAAAATCAGCGCCCCCATGACCATCGGTCCTTGGCGTCCTTGCTGGGCAATCATGCGCGCAATGTGGCGTTGGGTGACGTGGCTGAGTTCGTGGGCCAGCACCGAGGCCAATTCATCGGCGCTGCTGACTGCCGCGATCAGCCCCAAATGCACACCCAAGTAGCCGCCGGGCAAAGCAAACGCGTTGATGCTGCGATCGCGAATCAGCGCCACCTCCCATGCAAACTGCTGCTCCAACTCTGGCGTCAGCTCACCCCGTTGCCGCGCCGAAACCAACAAGGTTTGCCAGATGCTTTGCAGGTAGTCGCCCAAGACGGGGTCGTCCAAATAATCGGGATCGCGGTAGATTTCTCGGGCGATGCTTTCGCCCAAACGACGCTCAACACCCAGAGGAATATCAGCGCCATCGCCCAAATTAGGCAGGCGGGTGGGGCCGAAGTTTTGCGCGTACAGCGGCGCACTGGGGAACATCAATATCACGCACAACCCTACCGCGCCCACACGGTGGCGCCAGCGGGGAGACGTGCGTGAAAAAAACATAAGAACGACCCGTATGATGTAACTTTGATGTTAACCCGTTGCCCACGTCCACATGTCCACACTCACACACTTTGATGCCCAAGGCCAAGCCCACATGGTGGATGTAGCAGATAAGACGCACACCAAACGCATTGGCATCGCCACAGGCCGCATCACCATGTTGCCCAGTACCTTGGCGCTGATCCAAAACGGCACCGCCAAAAAAGGGGATGTGCTGGGGATTGCGCGCATCGCAGGCATTCAAGCCGCCAAAAAAACCAGCGACTTGATCCCTCTGTGTCACCCCTTGGCGTTGACCCGCGTGGCAGTGGAGTTTGCGATTGACGCGGACTCACACAGCGTGCATTGCACGGCCACCGTTGAAACGGTGGGCCAAACCGGCGTCGAGATGGAAGCGCTCACAGCGGTGCAAGTGGCATTACTCACCATCTATGACATGTGCAAAGCGGTAGACCGTGGCATGACGATGACCGATGTGCATTTGCTGGAAAAACACGGCGGGAAGTCGGGGAGCTACGTCGCCAGCTGATCAACTTTCATGTTGGCGCAGCATCTTCCGCCCGCTGCAATTGCCACAGTTTCAAGTATTTGTAATAGCTGGTTTCGGCGTTTGAAATCGACAGTGCCAAGCCATGGGCGCCATCTAAGAAGCCCGCGCGAATCACATAGGTTCTGAAAAAAGCCCAAGCGCCATGACCCAAGGCACCCGCCACAGAAGACCGCTTGCCGCGCGCATACGCTTGCTTGGCTGAGGCTGTTGAATACGCATCCACTTTGGACAGCACTTGTGAAAAGTTGCGGTAGCTGTAGTGCAGCAAATGGTTTTTCACAGTCACGACCGGTTGGTCTGTCACCACTCGCTCATGCACCAAATCATCTGAAAACCGCGCTGTGCCGCGTTGGAAGAGACGCAACACATGGTCAGGCTGCCA
>JACCDZ010073405.1_pt1 | contig 40688 bp, 32 predicted proteins | sample 7449551 | NCBI WGS metagenome assembly JACCDZ01 (sample SAMN15323452, study PRJNA562643) | freshwater metagenome | isolation source: river surface water | place: USA:Blue River Watershed | collected 2017-08-18
ATGAGCCAGGTGCCTTGCATAATCTGTTGGAGCCTTTTCATCGCCATAATATTGACCTCACTCGTGTAGAGACTCGTCCATCCCGCACTGGCGTTTGGACTTATGTTTTCTTTATTGATTTTGTTGGGCACGTAGATGATCCGCTGATTAGTGATGTGATGAAAGAAGTAGCATCGCGCTGTGCAGATTTGAAGCTGCTGGGCTCTTATCCTAAAGCGGTGTTGTAACTGTTATGACTTCGCCGTTAATTAATAAATTCGTTGTTGTCGGAATTGGTTTGATTGGTGGCAGTCTTGCAACCGGTTTGAAGCAGCGCGGTGGCTGTGCCGAAGTTATTGGTATCGCCCGGAAGGCAGAAACTTGTAAAGAAGCCGTAGATTTCGGGGTTGTTGATCGCGCCTACACATCTGTGCAGGAAATCGCTCATGAGCTAACGGCGGGCGATGTTATTTTTATTGCTGTTCCCACCCTTTCGGTAACCTCAGTTTTTGAAGAAATTAAACAGTGCGTTTCTAGCGAAGTGACAATTACTGATGGGGCGAGCGTCAAGGGCAGTGTTCGCGTTGCTGCTGAAGGCGTGTTCGGATCGGTTCCTCCGCAGCTGGTATTAGGGCATCCTATTGCAGGATCAGAGAAGAGTGGTGTCACTGCCGCAAACCCGAATTTGTACGAACGTCATCGCATAATTTTGACTCCATTAGAGACGACAAGTACCGCACATTTGGATCTTGTTAGCCGCATGTGGCAGGTGGTAGGTGCTGAAGTGTTGTCAATGTCGGTAGAGGAGCACGATGAAGTGCTCGGAGCTACGAGTCACTTGCCACATGTGATTGCTTATTCGCTTGTAGATACCTTGGCGCAAGATATTAATAACCCCAATATTTTTCGCTATGCCGCCGGTGGTTTCCGTGATTTTACCCGTATAGCATCTAGCGATCCCGTGATGTGGCACGACATTATGAAGGCCAACAAGTCTGCCATTTTGAAGTCTATGGACCTGTTTATTGATAATTTATCCCGGTTGCGCAAAGGAATTGAGCAGGGTGACAGCGATTATTTGTTGGATGTCTTTAGTCGTGCAAAGGAAGCTAGAGATGAGTTCACTCTGATGCTTGCTAAGCGCCAGGCCGTGCCCAAAGAGGATTAGCGTGGCGTTATGAAGGTGCCCAAACTTTCAGGAATAAACTTAGAAAGAATTAGTCATTAAACCTTGCGTTGTGGACCTATATAATCGCTGCTGATTTTTAAACACTTTTGTAAGTCCAACGCTGTTTTCATATTGGTATTTATTGAATGTCAAACTACAACTTGACTCACCTCAAGCAACTTGAAGCTGAAAGTATCCATATCATCCGTGAAGTTGCGGCTGAATTTGATAATCCGGTAATGCTTTATTCTATTGGTAAAGATTCTGCGGTGATGATGCACCTCACAATGAAAGCATTCTTTCCCGGTAAGCCGCCCTTTCCATTGATGCATGTGGATACCACATGGAAGTTTCGCGAAATGATTGAGTTTCGCGACCAACGTGTGAAAGATCTCGGCTGGGATTTGATTGTACATATCAATCAGGAAGGGGTTGACATGGGCGTTGGTCCGTTCACTCACGGAAGCGCCAAGCACACCGATATCATGAAGACGCAGTCGTTAAAACAGGCGCTTAACAAATACGGTTTTGATGCAGCTTTTGGTGGTGCTCGTCGCGATGAGGAAAAGTCGCGTGCAAAAGAGCGTGTCTATTCTTTCCGCGATAAAAACCATCGTTGGGATCCGAAAAACCAACGTCCAGAGCTGTGGAACATTTATAACGGCAAAGTGGACAAAGGTGAAAGCATTCGTGTATTCCCTCTGTCCAACTGGACTGAGCTGGATATATGGCAGTACATCCATTTGGAAAATATCCCCATTGTTCCTCTGTATTTTGCTGCCAAGCGCCCAGTAGTGGAGCGCGACGGTGTAATGATTATGGTTGATGATGATCGTATGCCGATTGCCCCGGATGAAAAAGTGGAAGAAAAAATGGTTCGTTTCCGTACCTTGGGTTGTTATCCGTTGACTGGTGCGGTGGAGTCAGAGGCAACTACGCTGCCTGAAATCATTCAGGAAATGCTACTGACCACTACATCAGAGCGTCAGGGCAGGGTTATCGATCACGACAGCTCTGGCTCCATGGAAAAGAAAAAGCAGGAAGGTTATTTCTGATTTTCTGTGTCCCTGTTTTTATACGCATTGCGAATGAATAGAGAATTTTATGAGTCATCAGTCAGAATTAATTGCGCAAGACATTAATGCTTATCTTGCGCAGCATGAGCAAAAAGAGCTGTTGCGTTTTTTAACCTGCGGTAGTGTAGATGATGGCAAGAGCACCCTGATAGGTCGCTTGTTGCACGATTCCAAAATGATTTACGAAGATCAGTTGGAAGCGATTAAATCCGATAGCGTGAAGCACGGCACTACCGGTGAAAAAATTGATTTGGCGTTGTTGGTGGATGGTTTGCAAGCGGAGCGCGAGCAGGGCATCACTATCGATGTTGCCTACAGATATTTCTCCACCTCCAAACGTAAATTTATTATTGCCGATACCCCAGGTCATGAGCAGTACACACGCAACATGGCAACAGGTGCATCTACTTGCGATCTTGCGATTATTTTGATTGATGCACGTTATGGTGTGGTTACTCAAACCCGTCGTCACAGTTACATCGCTTCACTGTTGGGCATTAAGCATATCGTTGTTGCTGTTAACAAAATGGATTTGCTCAACTTTGATGAGGCAGCCTTCGAAAAAATCAAATCAGACTATCAACTATTTTCCAGCAAGCTGGGTATGAAAGATGTTATTTTCGTGCCTATTTCAGCTTTGGACGGCGATAATGTGGTAAATCGCTCAGAGCGTGCGCCTTGGTATAAAGGACAAACGCTGATGGAAATTCTTGAAACTGCTCCAATCGCGGGCGATAAAAACTTTGCGGATTTCCGCTTTCCGGTTCAATACGTAAACCGCCCAAATCTCGATTTCCGTGGTTTTTGTGGCAATGTGGCTTCTGGTGTCGTAAAGGTCGGCGATCAGGTTCGCGTGTTGCCCTCAGGTAAAACCAGTCACGTTAAATCGATTGTAACCTTCGACGGAAATCTGGAGGAGGCGTTTGGTGGGCAGGCTGTTACGTTGACATTGACTGATGAAGTAGATGTTAGTCGCGGCGATATGCTGGTTTTGGCGAAGGACAATGTTCCTCAGTCAAACCACTTGCACGCGCATTTAGTATGGATGACTGAAAAAGCATTGACGCCCGGTGCTGAATATTGGTTCAAATTCGCCAGCAAAATGGTAACAGGTGAGGTTGAAGCGATTAGTTGCCGCATCGATGTAAATACGCAAGAGGAGACCAGTGTTAATCAACTGCAGTTGAATGATATTGCGATTGTGGATTTATTATTAACCCAGCCAGTTGTTGCGGATGCTTACAAACATAATCGTGCAACGGGTGCATTTATTGTCATTGATCGTTTAACCAACCTGACAGTTGGTGCGGGCATGGTTATTGATCAATTGGCTTCAAAATCTGTCGTGCAAACTAATTTCAGTGAGTTTGAATTAGAGTTGAATGCACTGATTCGCAAACATTTCCCGCATTGGGGTGCCACTGATTTAAAAAGCCTGTTGAAGTAATAATTTAATTACTTGCTGTGAAATAAAAAGGCCCTGGCTGAGAAGTCAGGGCCTTTTTATTTCACATTTTTTGGATAGGAAATGTAAGAGATTTCGTACAGCACAAATGGTTGATCTCTGCTGTTTGCAAATTTCTATTCTGCCTATCTTGTGCTGGTGCTTGACCCTAGTGGGTTTGCGCAAAAGTATCTCTTAAAACATTTCTGAACAAGGAGTTTAGCCATGAAGGCATTGTTGACTGTTGTTTCTTTGGTGGTGTTGATGTTGGGTGGTGTATCTACAGCGCTTGCAGTTGAGGGTGTGTCCGTTGCAAAACCGGCGAAAGCTGAAGTTGTTGTTCCCAAGAACGTTGTAAACATTAACACCGCTGATGCCCAGGAATTGACCAAGCTGAAAGGTGTTGGTGAAAAGAAAGCCGAGGCGATTATTGCCTGGCGCACTGAGAATGGCGGCTTCAAGACCGTAGATGATTTACTGGAGGTTAAAGGTATTGGTGAGGCGACACTAGAGGCAAATCGCGAAAACATCAGTATCTAAGTGGATTGTCCGTGTCGCACGGTGTTAGAGAATGAATTTTGCGGCAATATTTGCTTTAATAGTGGCCCGGATTTGATCCGGGCTTTTTTATTTTTGCGAGGTTAAAAAATGTCCTCTATGGGTCCTAGAATCGTTGTAGCTATGGATTTTGACAATGCAGATCAATGCTTGGCGATGGCAAAGCGGCTCTCCCCCTCTGATTGCCGGCTGAAGGTGGGCAAAGAGTTGTTTACCGCATGTGGCCCTAAAATTGTAGAGCAACTGATGTCGCTCGGTTTTTCTGTATTTCTCGATTTGAAGTTCCATGACATTCCAAATACTACAAGTAAAGCTGTAAAAGCTGCCGCAGATTTGGGCGTGTGGATGGTTAATGTGCACGCTTCTGGTGGTGAGCGTATGCTAAATGCTGCAAGAAACGCGTTGGAGCAAAGCGGAAAGTATAAACCTTTGTTGATTGCAGTAACGGTTTTGACCAGTATGGAGGCGGTTGATTTGCAAGGTGTAGGTATAGATCGCACACCTGAAGAGCAGGTAATGAGATTGGCACGATTAACGCATAACTGTGGGCTGGATGGAATTGTGTGTTCTGCTCAGGAGGCTCAAATGATGCGCAATCAGTTTGGTCGCGATTTCTGTCTGGTTACGCCCGGTATACGTCTTGAATCTTCTCCCGCGGATGATCAACGCCGCACGCTAACTCCCGCTGCGGCCATTGCTGCGGGTAGTAGCTATTTGGTTATCGGTCGCCCGATTACTCAGTCCCCAGATCCCATTTTAACTTGTAAAACGATTATTCAGTCGCTTGCATGATGAACACTTCTGAGGAGTGGAATATGACCAATCAGCGATTTCCTACCGTAATTACAATTGATGGGCCGAGTGGATCAGGCAAAGGAACTCTCAGTCAAATGTTAGCTCGCCAATTGGGTTATAACTTGCTTGATAGTGGCGCTTTATATCGGTTAGTAGCGCTAGCCAGCATGAAAAGGGGGGTCAATTTAGCCGACGAGCAACTGGTTGCACCGGTGGCTTTGGCTTTGAACGTTAAGTTTCTAGTTTCTGAGAATGCCACGAGCATCATTCTTGATGGTGAGGATGTAACTGATGCAATTCGTCAAGAAGTGGTTAGCATGGGTGCTTCTCAGATTGCTGCGCATCCCACGGTGCGTTCTGCGTTACTCGAACGCCAGCGTGTGTTCGCAACCACTCCAGGCTTAGTGGCAGACGGACGAGATATGGGAACTGAGGTTTTCCCTGATGCGTCTGTAAAAATCTTCTTGACTGCGAGTGCTGAGGCTCGCGCAGAGCGTCGCTTTAAGCAGTTGCAGCGCAAAGGCGAAGCTGTAGACAAAGCTAATTTGATTGCAGATATCCGTGAGCGCGATGAGCGTGATTCAAAACGTGCGGTATCGCCACTTAAACCTGCGGTAGACGCCACAATTATTGACAGCACGGATATGAGTATAGAGCAGGTTTTTGCTAGGATGCTGTCGCTAATCAAGCAAGCTGTTTGATGGGCGTAGATCTTGTCAACAAACAGTAAAACAACTTCTTTAGTTTGCACAAGGCTGGTTAGCCAGGGCTGGAATTTTTTGTAGATAGTGAATAACTAAATCACAACAGCGGGCTTGGATATAGTTATTTTTCAGATGGGATTCATATATGACCTTAACTTGTTTTAAAGCCTATGATATTCGTGGAAAGTTGGGTGAAGAACTCAACGAAGACATTGTGTACAGAATCGGTCGTGCATATGCCCAATACATTAAACCAAAAAATGTGGTTGTAGGGGGAGATGTTCGGCTTACCAGTAAAGCACTAAAAACCGCTTTAAGTAACGGTTTGCGCGATGAAGGTGTCGATGTAATTGATATTGGTATGGCAGGAACCGAAGAAATTTATTTCGCCACCAGTCATCTGAAAACTGATGGCGGTATTGAAATTACCGCCAGCCATAACCCGATCGATTACAACGGCATGAAGTTAGTAAGAGCCGGGTCAAAGCCGATTAGCGGAGATACCGGTTTAAACGATATAAAAAGGCTCGCTGAAGCCAATCAGTTTGCCGTTGCAGATTTTTCTGCTCGTGGTTCTCTCTCTGAAGTGAGCATCTTGGATGCTTATGTTCAGCATCTTTTGTCGTATGTTGATGTGTCTGCATTAAAACCTTTGCGACTTGTTGTAAATGCTGGCAATGGCGCTGCTGGACACGTCATCGATGCAATTGAAAAATATTTGCCTTTCACGTTTATCAAAATTAATCATGAGCCTGATGGCACATTTCCTAATGGGATCCCCAATCCTTTATTGTTTGAAAATCGTGCCTCTACATCAGAGGCAGTACTTGAGCATGCTGCTGATATGGGTATTGCGTGGGATGGAGATTTTGATCGCTGCTTTTTGTTCGATGAGACGGGGGAATTCACTGAAGGGTACTACATAGTAGGGTTATTGGCGGAGGCGTTTTTATTGAAAAACCCCGGCGCAAAAATTATTCATGATCCACGTTTAACCTGGAACACGCTCGATATTGCCACTGTAAATGGTGGGCAAGCTATTCAATCAAAAACAGGTCATGCGTTTATCAAGGAGCGTATGCGCGCGGAGGATGCTGTTTATGGTGGTGAAATGAGTGCGCACCATTACTTTCGCGATTTCTTCTATTGCGATAGCGGTATGATTCCCTGGTTGCTAGTGTGCGAACTCTTATCCCGCAAGCAGGAAACATTGTCTTCAATGCTAGCCGATCGGATTGCGAAGTTCCCTTCACCGGGTGAAATTAATAGTCATGTGGCAGATGCAAAATTGGCAATTGAAAAAGTGCTTGCTCATTATGAGTCCGATGCCCGGTTAATAGATAAAACTTATGGAATTAGCTTGGAGTTTGCTGAGTGGAGACTTAACCTAAGGATTTCTAATACCGAGCCAGTTTTGCGCCTGAATTTAGAGAGCAGGGGTGATAAAAAACTGGTAGAACAGAAAACAGCAGAAGTCCTTAATTTACTTAATAGCTAACAAACAAATACCCGAAGGGCGACAACTATGCAAGTTAAGAAAGCGGTGATTCCAGTAGCAGGTTTGGGAACTCGTATGCTTCCCGCAACCAAGGCTATTCCCAAAGAAATGCTTCCGGTGGTTGATAAACCATTAATTCAATATGTTATCGAGGAAGCGGCAGCAGCCGGTATTAAAGAGATTGTTTTGGTCACTCATGCGAGTAAGAATGCAATCGAAAACCACTTTGATACCAGCTTTGAATTAGAGGCTCAATTAGAAGCTCGCTTAAAACGTTCTTTACTTGCAGAAGTTCGTTCTATTACCCCACCTGGATTAACCGTAATTTCAGTGCGTCAGGCTGAGGCGAAGGGATTGGGGCATGCGATCTTGTGTGCGAAACCTGTAGTTGGAGATGAACCTTTTGCTGTGCTGTTGCCTGACGTACTGGTTGACAACGCGGAGTCTAATCTGAAGCAGGATAATCTAGCCGGCATGACTCGCCGATTTCAGGAGACGGGCAATAGTCAGATTCTTGTTGAGCAGGTCCCTAATGACCAAGTTGATAAGTATGGTGTTGTTGATTGTTCCGGTGTTGAAATTCCATCGGGAAAAACAGCTGCTATCAAGGCGATGGTCGAAAAGCCTCCTGTTGATGAAGCCCCTTCAAACATGGCAATTGTGGGGCGCTACGTTCTTTCCAAGACCGTATGGGATTTACTAGCAAAGACTCAGCCCGGTGCCGGTGGTGAGATTCAATTAACGGATGCTCTAGACGCTTTATTGGGATTGGAGACTGTTGAGGCTTACCAGTTGGTTGGTCGTAGCCACGATTGCGGCACTAAATTGGGCTATTTGATGGCTAATGTTATTTATGGTGAGCGGCATAGTGATGTTGGAAATAATTTCAAGTCATTTTTGCAGAAACGTTTTTCGAATTAATTCATTCCACTCAATATGGTTTGATGTAGCTATAGAATAAGGAGTGCTAAATGATTATTCCCGTCGTTCTTGCAGGTGGCTCTGGAACCCGTTTATGGCCGATGTCTCGCCAGCATTACCCCAAACAACTACTAAAATTGTTTGGTGATAAAACAATGCTCCAGCAGACTATCGCCCGGCTTGACGGTGTTCCTAATCTTGCTCCGCCAATTGTGGTGTGTAACGAGGAGCATAGATTTATGGTGGCGGAGCAACTGCACGAGATTGGCCAGCCAAAGGCCTCTATTATTCTAGAGCCGGTTGCGCGTAATACTGCGCCCGCGTTAGCGCTGGCTGCGCTTCATGCGCGCTCACTCGCAGACAACCCAATTTTATTGGTGTTGTCTGCCGATCATATGATTAAAGACGTTAGTGCTTTTCACTCTGCACTGAATGATGCAATCGTTGCTGCGTTAGCAGGGCATTTGGCAACTTTCGGCGTTAATCCAACCAGACCGGAAACTGGGTATGGATACATTAAAACCCATCACGATTCTAAGCAGGCAGACGCAACCTTTTACCCGGTGACTCGGTTTGTGGAAAAGCCCGACTTGCCCACGGCTGAGAGATATTTAGCTGAGGGTTGTTATTATTGGAATAGCGGGATGTTTGTTTTTCAGACTGAAGTTTTTTTAAAGGAGTTGCAGGAGCAAAGTGCTGAGGTAGTGATCGCTGCTGAGCAGGCCAAGGTGTGGTCAGTGCAAGATCTCGATTTTATTCGTGTTGATAAAGATTCATTTTCACAAGCACCCAACATTTCAATTGATTACGCGCTGATGGAGAAAAGCAGCAACGTAGTTTGTGTACCCTTTAGCGCAGGCTGGAGTGATGTTGGAGACTGGAAATCATTTTGGGATCTTTCTGATAAAGATTCTGCTGGGAATAGCATTATCGGAGATGGTATCGATATAGGGTCTTCAAACACATTGGTGTTTTCTCAAGATAAGTTAGTGGCAACTCTGGGAGTTAACAATTTAATGATTGTCAACACTCCGGATGCAGTGTTGGTGGCGGATCAGTCGCAAGCCCAGCAAGTAAAGGCAATCATTGCGCAGATTGAAAAACAAAAGCGCTCGGAGCACCTGCAGCATCGTGAAATATATCGCCCATGGGGTTGTTATGATGCGATTGACACGGGGGATCGCTATCAGGTCAATCGGATTAGAGTAAAGCCCGGGGGTAGCTTATCCTTGCAGGTTCATCACCATCGTGCAGAGCACTGGATTGTGGTAAAGGGAACAGCTCTGGTTCAAAAGGGCGATCAAAATATGCTGCTCTCTGAAAATGAATCCACATATATTCCTGTGGGCACAAAACACAGGCTGAGTAACCCGGGTAAAATACCCCTAGAGATAATTGAAGTGCAGTCTGGCCCTTACCTTAAAGAAGATGATGTTATCCGTTACGAAGATAGCTATGGGCGATCCTAAAAGGTTTTATTAATTTTGCTAGGGAGTAATTGATGAAAGTAACAGTATTTGGTACCGGATACGTTGGTCTGGTTACAGGCGCGTGTTTGGCTGATGTTGGTCACGAGGTTCTATGTGTTGATATCGATCAACGAAAAGTAGATAACCTTAAGCAAGGTATAATTCCGATTTACGAGCCCGGTCTTGAGCCTGTCGTCAAGCAGGCAGTACAAAATGGCTTGTTGAATTTTACAACCGACATGGATCAGGCGGTTAACCATGGTGAAATACAGTTTATTGCTGTGGGTACACCCTCCGGAGAGGATGGCTCTGCGGATTTACAATATGTTGTAGCAGTTGCCAAGACGATTGGAGAGCGAATTAATTCTTACAAAGTTGTTGTCAATAAGTCGACGGTGCCTGTGGGTACTGCAGACATCGTTGAGGTTACCCTTGCTGAGCAGCTGCAAAAACGTGGATCTCAAATTGATTTTGATGTTGTTTCTAATCCTGAATTTTTAAAGGAAGGGGCGGCAGTTAATGACTTTATGAAACCCGATCGCATTGTCGTGGGAAGTAAAAGTACGCGCGCGGAGACGCTGATGCGTGAACTTTATGCTCCATTCAACAGAAATCATGATCGAATGGTTTTCATGGATATTCGTTCGGCCGAGCTGACCAAATACGCGGCGAACGCCATGTTGGCAACCAAGATTAGTTTTATTAATGAAATGGCTAACTTGGCTGAGCGCCTTGGTGCAGATATTGAAAAAGTTCGCAATGGCATTGGTGCTGATCCTCGCATTGGTTATCACTTTATTTACCCAGGCTGTGGGTACGGTGGTTCCTGTTTTCCAAAGGATGTTAAAGCTCTTATTAATATTGCGAAGAGTGTCGGTTACACCGCTGGTCTTATGGAAGCTGTGGATGAAGTAAACGCAGCTCAAAAGGGTAAGTTATTCGAGTATGTAAGCGGCCATTTCGGTGGCGACCTGCGCGGTAAGGTTTTTGCGGTATGGGGCTTGTCATTCAAGCCAAATACTGACGATATGCGCGAGGCACCCAGTCGTAACCTGATGGAAGCACTTTGGGCGCAAGGGGCCAAGGTGCAAGCCTATGATCCGGTTGCAATGGATGAAACCCAACATATATATGGGTTACGTGATGACCTGAAGCTTGTCGGTACCAAAGAGGCGGCGCTTGAGCGCGCCGATGCTTTAATTATCTGTACTGAGTGGAAAAACTTCAGGGCACCTAACTTCGAGCTAGTCAAATCAGCGTTAAAAGAGCCGGTTGTGTTTGATGGTAGAAATCTCTATGAGCCAGAGCGAATGGCTGGGTTGGGAATTAAGTATTACGCTGTTGGGCGCGGTCTCAGTGTTGCAAAGCGCTAAATCTGCATCTAGGTGTCGGCCTTAAGGTCGGCACCTTTTCTTCTAAGCTGTTGAAAAATAACGATCCTTCTGCTAGCATCCTGCACCTGCTGATTTCTGCGCCCTTTCTGACTGATGTTGGTAAGCGTGATTATTGGCAGCGGTAAAAGCTGTTACCCCCAGTCTGAGGAAGCTTTTCCCTTCTTATTAATTGACCCGCTTGACAGACCATGCGGATAAAGTAGGCACCTTTGTGGTGAATCTACTTTTAATTTATAGGTAATACCATGAGTATGAACGAAAGTTTTGCTGAATTATTTGAAGAGAGCCTGAAAACCGTTGACATGGTTCCAGGTACTATTGTAACTGGCGTAGTTATCGATATCGATAAAGATTGGGTAACCGTTCACGCTGGTTTGAAATCTGAAGGTGTTATCCCCGCAGAACAATTCCGTAACGAACTGGGTGAGTTAAACCTCCAGATCGGTGACGAAGTTCAGGTGGCCTTGGAGAGCGTAGAAGATGGTTTCGGTGAAACCAAGCTGTCTCGTGAGAAAGCCAAGCGCGCTGAAGCCTGGAAAATCCTTGAAGCTGCTCATGTTGCTGAAGAAGTTATCAAAGGTGTTATTAATGGCAAGGTTAAAGGTGGTTTCACCGTTGACGTTGCTGGTATCCGTGCCTTCCTTCCTGGTTCTTTGGTTGATGTTCGCCCTGTTCGCGAAACTACCCACCTCGAAGGCAAAGAGCTGGAATTCAAAGTTATCAAGCTGGATCAAAAGCGTAACAACGTAGTTGTTTCTCGCCGTGCGGTGTTGGAACAAGCCAACTCTGTTGAGCGCGATGAGTTGTTGGCTACCCTGCAAGAAGGTCAAGCGGTTAAAGGTATTGTTAAGAACCTTACCGACTACGGTGCGTTTGTTGATCTGGGTGGTGTAGATGGTCTGTTGCACATTACCGATATGGCTTGGAAGCGTATCAAGCATCCAGGTGAAATCGTAAACGTTGGTGATGAAATCGACGTTAAAGTTCTGAAATTTGATCGTGAGCGTAACCGTGTATCTCTGGGTCTGAAGCAATTGGGTGAAGATCCATGGGTTGCTATCACCAAGCGCTACCCAGAGGGTGCTCGTGTTAAAGCCAAGGTAACCAACCTGACTGATTACGGTTGTTTCGCTGAGTTGGAAGAAGGTGTTGAAGGTCTGATCCACGTTTCTGAAATGGATTGGACCAACAAAAACATCCACCCTTCAAAAGTTGTTCAGTTGGGTGATGAAATTGAAGTTATGGTTCTGGATATTGATGAAGAGCGTCGTCGTATCTCCCTTGGCCTGAAACAATGCCAAGAGAACCCATGGGATGCGTTTGCTCGCACCTGTGCAAAAGGTGACATGATCAGCAGTAAAATCAAGTCTATTACTGACTTCGGTATCTTCATTGGCTTGGATGGTGGCATTGATGGTCTGGTTCATTTGTCAGACATCAGCTGGCATGAAGCAGGCGAAGAAGCTGTTCGCAAATACAAGAAAGGCGATGAGCTGGAAACTGTGGTATTGGCCATCGATCCAGAGCGTGAACGTATTTCTTTGGGTATCAAACAACTGGAAGCCGATCCATTCTCTGAATACGTTTCAGTAAATGACAAGGGTGCTGTTGTTAAGGGTATCGTGAAAGAAGTTGAAGCTAAAGCTGCTGTAATCACCTTGGCTGATGATGTTGAAGCTGTATTGAAAGCGTCAGAGCTGAGCCGTGAGAAGGTAGAAGATGCTCGCAACTTACTGAAAGTTGGCGACGAAGTTGAAGCTAAGATTATTGCTGTAGATCGCAAAAATCGTAGCATCAACCTGTCAGTGAAATCTAAAGATGTAGAAGATGAGAAGGCTGCGATGAAAGAGCTTTCCAGCAAGCAGTCAGACCAGGCTGCTCCTGCAACTTTGGGTGATCTGATCAAAGCACAGATGCAAAACAAAGAGTAATCTTTGATATGCTGCGGCTAGCAAGGCTAGCCGCAGCTATTTTTACTGGTTAATCTCTAGTTGGTTGGGCTATATTTGTTGTTCGTGGCTTGTATATTTCTGAAAAATTGTGTTGTTTAATCTTTATCATTGAATGAGCAGCGGGTTATGACCAAATCAGAATTAATTGAGTACATTACCGAAAAGCAAAATCAATTAACCATTAAAGACGTAGAGGTGTCAGTCAAACTGTTATTGGATTATATGTCTGATATTTTGGCGTCCGGAGAGCGTATAGAAATTCGCGGATTCGGCAGTTTTTCTCTTCATTATCGTGCTCCTCGCACAGGCCGGAACCCCAAAACAGGTGAGGCGGTTATTCTTGAGGGCAAGTATGTGCCTCACTTCAAGCCCGGAAAAGAAATGCGCGATCGGGTAAACGAGAGCATCAATAAGTAACAACTGCTTTATTTCCTTCTGCTTTAGTCGCCATCGGGATGATTGCGATTTGTTGTTTCGAGGCCCACCTATGTTGATTAAGTTGCTTGAGGCTTCGCGTGCAACTAAGCGGGTAATATCCCTTTGTTATGACTCCTTCGCAATAGTATTAGGCGTTTACTTTTCCAACTGTATTCGTTTTGGGACATTTGACCTGCTAATAACTAGTAAGGAGCTCACTGCGTTATTAATTACGTTGCTTACCACTTTGGTAATCTTTATAAAATCTGGAATGTATCGCGCCATTTTGCGATATATGACTCAGCCGGCAATAGTTACAATAATTATCTGTGTGCTTTTATCGGGTGTAACCCTTGCTGTTTCCGGCTTTCTTACTTACTCCAAAATTCCCCGTTCGGTTCCGTTTATATACATTGGTTTGATGTTGATATTAATCGGTGGGCCGAGACTCTTAGTTCGTCATGTGATTTTAAAAATGGGAGCTTTGCCTCCTGGTGATATGGTTCCCGTTATTATTTATGGGGCAGGGAGAACCGGCCACCAGTTAATGCTCGCACTTCGGGATACCGGTTACAGAGTAGTTGCATTTGTTGATGACAACTCATCGTTACACGGAACACTTCTCGCAAATATTAAAATCCATTCTCCTGCTGAATTGCCCAGGCTAATTGCGGCTACTTCCGCGGTTAAGGTCTTGCTTGCTCTTGGGCGGACGCCTCATAGTCTTCGGCTCGAAATTATTAAGCAGCTGGAGAAGCTTCATATCAATGTGCAAACTATTCCTGACATGGGCGATATTCTGTCTGGACGTGCACATATAGAAAATGTACGTGATGTTGATGTCGAGGATTTGCTCGGTCGTGACTCTGTTCAGCCTTTGTCGGATCTAATGGCTGAGTCAATCACAGATAAAGTGGTTATGGTTACCGGCGCTGGGGGATCGATAGGCAGTGAGCTTTGTCGGCAAATTATCGAATGCAAACCTAAGGCATTGATTCTCCTGGATCATAATGAATATAGTTTGTATGTCTTGGAGCAGGAGCTGGCTGCTCGCAATCTGCCGTTAGTGTCCATAGTTCCATTGGTAGGACCGGTTCACAATAGTGCATTTTTATAATCCGTTTTCAAGAATCATCGCGTCAATTCTATTTATCATGCTGCGGCCTACAAGCATGTTCCCTTGGTTGAATCAAATATTGTTGAAGGGATTAAAAACAATGTTATCGGAACTTTGTGTTGTGCTGAAGCTGCGGTTGCCGCTGGTGTTGGTTTGTTTGTGTTGATCTCCACAGATAAAGCTGTGCGTCCAACAAATATAATGGGTGCATCGAAACGTTTGGCGGAGCTTATTTTACAAAGCGTTGCTCAGCGTCAAGAGCTTACCCGGTTTGTGATGGTGCGTTTTGGCAACGTCCTAGGGTCTTCTGGATCAGTTGTACCTTTGTTTCGTAAGCAAATTAAAGATGGTGGGCCAGTTACTGTTACACACCCTGAAATAATTCGTTACTTTATGACAATTAAAGAAGCTTCCCAGCTTGTTATTCAGGCGGGAGCTATGGGCAAGGGGGGTGATGTTTTCGTATTGGATATGGGCGAGCCAGTAAAAATAGTTGATTTGGCTTTACGCATGATTCACCTTTCGGGGTTATCTGTTCGCGATGCTGCTAATCCTGAGGGTGATATTGAGATTCGCTACAGCGGATTGCGCCCCGGTGAAAAATTATACGAAGAGCTTTTGATTGGCGATAATGTTTTCGCAACGGATCACCCTCGCATTTTCAAGGCATTGGAGCGCTCAGTCTCCTGGGGGGAAATGGAGGTTTTTTTGAATAGATTAAACATTGCGTGTGAAATGGATGAGCCGAATAAAATTAAGCATATGCTGCGCGAAATGCCGCTTGAATACAATTGGGAGTTGACGAAGGAACAGGATCCCCCTCGAGTAGCACTAAGCCGCGTTAGTTAACTTGTTATCCCTGCTTTAAATTTCATAGAAACAATAATTAGTGGGCTGTAGGCAAGGATTAGTGCCAGCATTGGGTGGATAGCAGTTGAAACCGTTAAAAAAGCAATTGGGTAAAGCCATAGCATATTCATTGCTAATGCCGATAGTGAGGCTTTTCCGTGCGAGCCAAGTTGTACCGCGAGCTTTTGGTAACTGTGAGTGCGATGAGGTAGGTAGAATTTTTGACCGCTTATGAAGCGAATGAAGAGCGTATAACTTGCATCGCAAATAAAAAGTGCCATGACAATTAACCAGGCCACAGCAATTTTTAACGAATCAAAGCTGGTTTTTATTGCCAGTAAACCAAAGCAAAATCCTAAAAACAGGCTTCCTGTATCACCCATAAAGATTTTCGCTGTTGGAAAATTCCAATACAGAAATCCGACGCAAGAAAACCCAACGATTAACAATAAAGTAGCTGCTTCCGTATCTACGTTGCAGTAGAGAAGTATGCTTCCCATCGCAACGCAAGTGCTGATTGCTTGCAGTGCTGCTATTCCATTAATGCCATCCATAAAGTTGTATAGATTTGTGGACCAGACAAGTGCCAATATTAGCGGTACGCTAACCAAAGTAATATTAAGCAATGACCAGCTTGTTTCTAGCAGATAATATTGGATTCCTATTGTTGCAAAAACGAGCTGAACCATTAAGCGGAGTTGAATTTTTAGGTTAATAAAATCATCTATTAACCCTAAAATTGCCATTGCTATGGGGAGTGCAATAAGCAAAAAATCAGGAGCCTGCTCTGGTGCATAGATCCATAAAAAGGAATACGTAATTGCACAAGACATCGCTATAGCTAATCCTCCCCCGCGGGGCGTAGGTTTATTATGCGAGCTTCGATCGCTAGGCGTATCCACTAATCGATTTCCCAGCCAAATAATTACCATTTTTGTCAGAATAAATGAAAAAGCCGCTGTGAATGCGGCGAGTGTTGTCCATAGATTCATAGTGTATTGATGATGCCAAGCGCCGACGAAGAAGCCATTCTACGTTATATATTTAAACCCGTTGCTTTTATCTTGTGGTCACTAATGGTGCGCACTGGGTTGTTTGTGTTTGTGTGTGGTGCAAAATTCGCTAATTAGAAGAATTGGGGTTGGGCTATCTCATTGATATTTCGATGTTATTGTAATGTGGATTGAAAATTGCCTAGACCGGGTTCATTTTTATTCTAGGCCGTCCATTGCTATTTTTTCGCCCATAATTAGTGCGAATTTTTGTGATGATTAGGGTTTTTGCCCTGAATATAGTCCGCAATGTAAAGGAACTGTCTCAAAATGAAGCATTTATTCCTTGAATTGAAGTTTATGTAAACATAATAACCACTATGGGGTACTTATGAAGAAGAGAAGTTTTACTTATGCCACGGCTTGTGCCGCTATGGCACTTACGAGCCCGCAACTGTGGGCTCAAGAACCTGCGTTAAATGGTGCGAATACGGCGTGGATACTGACGTCTACTGCACTCGTTCTATTTATGACATTGCCCGGTTTGGCGCTGTTTTACGGCGGCCTGGTGCGTGTGAAAAATATATTATCGGTACTCATGCAATGTTTTGCGATCGCCTGCCTCGCATCGCTGCTTTGGTTGATTGCTGGGTATAGCCTGGCATTTGGTACCGGCAACTCCTGGATTGGTGATTTCAGTATGGTGTTTATGGCCAACATTACTGAAGATGCATTGGCCGGCGATATACCACTCAGCCTTCATGCTATGTACCAAATGACTTTTGCAATTATTACTCCTGCGTTAATTGTTGGCGCCTTCGCGGAGCGAATGAAATTTTCATCCATGTTGCTTTTCTCTGGTTTATGGTTGTTCGCAGTTTATATTCCGGTGTGTCATTGGGTATGGGCTGGATCTGGCTGGCTATTTGCCATGGGGTTGCTGGATTTTGCCGGTGGTACGGTTGTTCACATTACGGCGGGGGTTGCGGCTTTAGTCGCGGCAGTAGTTATTGGAAAGCGTAACGGTTTTCCTACCACCGCTATGCCCCCACATAATATGACGATGACTGTAACCGGTGCTGGTATGTTGTGGGTTGGCTGGTTTGGTTTCAACGCAGGTAGCGCGCTGGCTGCTAACGGCAATGCGGCGATGGCTATGTTAGTCACTCATATTTCAGCTGCAGCAGGTGCTTTGGCGTGGATGACGATCGAATGGGTACGTTTCCGTAAGCCGAGTGTATTGGGCATTGTGACCGGTATGGTTGCCGGCCTGGGTACTATTACGCCTGCTTCTGGTTATGTTGGTCCTGGCGGGGCGTTAATCATTGGTCTGGCGGCGGGTGTTGTTTGTTTTATTATGACGCACTTGGTGAAGCGAGTTTGGAAAATCGACGATTCCCTTGATGTGTTCCCTGTGCATGGTATTGGTGGGGTGCTGGGTACGATACTCGCTGGTATTTTTGCTTCGACAGAATTGGGTGCGTTCAGTGGACAAGGTTTTGCAGCTGGAATTAATTCAATGGGGCAGCAGTTGGGTGTGCAATTACTTGGTGTGGTAGTGACGTTCGTCTATACCGCCGTTGTTACCTATATATTGCTTAAGTTAACGGGCGTCTTGACTGCGGGGCTCCGTGTTAGCAAAGAAGAAGAAACAATTGGATTGGATTTGAGCTTGCACGAAGAGGATGGATACAAGCTCTAAGAAATAGGTGATATACCTGAGCAACAAGGGGCGCCATTGAGTGCCCCTTGTTTTTTATGCCTCTGCAACGAACACCGCACGTATTGGGGCGGGGTGACCTTCCGCAGTGAATGCAGAGTCATCGGGATGTAAGAATTCAGGCAGTGAATGAAAGCGCATCCATTCAGTTGCACGTTGTTCTTCGACGGTGGTAGCACATACATCGACGACGCGGGGATTGCTAAATCCCATTTTGCGTAACCAGGACAACATGGTTTCGCAGCTTGGTAAAAACCAGACATTGTTCATCATGCCGTAGCGACCTTCGGGCACCAATACTTCGCCTAGTTCGCCCTCAATTACCAGCGTTTCCAACACCAATTGTCCTCCGGGACGCAGTGCATTTTTTAATTCCAACAGATGATCCATGGGGGAGCGCCGATGATAAAAAACACCCATAGAAAAAACGGTATCGAATGCGAGTAACTTATCTGGCAGATCCTCTATGCCGAGCGGTAATACATCAATAGGATAATTTGCTCCAGCAAAATGTTTAATCATAAAAAATTGCACGATAAAACGGGGGGATGGATCTATTCCAATGACGCGTTGTGCGCCTGCACCCAGCATGCGCCAGCAGTGATAGCCATTGCCGCAGCCTACATCCAAAATCAAGCGGTCTTTCAACGGTGCCAGGTGTGGCAACACTCGATCCCATTTCCAGTCTGAGCGCCATTCGGTATCTATATGGATATCGTGAATAAAGTAGGGGCCCTTGCGCCAGGGAATTAATTCCTGCAGTACGGATTTAATATGTCCACGCTCTTCGTCAGTGCAATCCGCGGTCTGACCAATACGTACTTCGTGCTCTAATTCAATAAAGCTTTGTGTAACTTCAGGTAATTTTTCCAGGGACTGTATCCAGCCTGCTAAATCGCCGTAGCGTTTCTCACACAGGCCTTTCGCTATTTGCTCCGGGAGTTTTTCCGCCCATTCAGCTAGCGGTGTTTTCTTTAATGCGTTTAGGAGCAAGTCGTAGTTAATGCGATTCACAGAGTAAAAACCTTTAAAAAAACGGGTTATTTTATCGCAATCAGCGAAGCGAAATTAAAACATTGGAACCAGACATCGACACTGCTGAATCCCGCTGCACGTAAGCGCTGACGATGAGTGTCTAGTGTTTCGGGAATTAAGTAATCTTCAATCGCTGTGCGTTTTTGCGCAATTTCCAGATCACTGTAACCATTGGCTCGTTTGAAGTTGTGGTGGAGTTCAGTCATGAGCTGCTGGTGCGGATCATCGTCAAACACGACTTTTTCGGAAAGAATTAACACTCCGCCGGAGTTCAAGCCGGAGCAAATATTTTCTAAAACCTTAAGGCGCTCTTCAGTAGTGATAAATTGCAACGTAAAGTTAAGCACTACCATAGAGCCATTTTCGATGCTGATATTTTGAATTGGCGCCTCGAGAAGCTCGACGGGGATCTCGCCACTATCAGCCGCAATTACCTGTTGGCAGCGAGAAATCATCGCTGCGGAATTATCGACCCCGATAATCTTGCAATCAGCGGCCTGAATACGGTGCCGCATTGCCAGGGTCGCGGCACCGAGGGAGCAGCCGAGATCATAGCAATTACTGTTGGCTTGCACATAGCGCTCGGCCAGATTGCCAATCATATTAATGATGGTGGCATAACCCGGAACTGAGCGTTTGATCATATCCGGAAATACATCGACCACTCGTTCATCGAAGGCGAAGCGGCTGACTTCTGCCAGAGGATTGGCGTAGATGGTATCTGGTTGGTGTTTTTGCATGCTTTTGTCTGTTTTGTGACATAAATGAATAGGATATTAAGAGGTTTGCATTGTACCTCTCGCCGGCAATGACAACAAATTCCTGAATTCATAAAACTGTCATCTTTCCGCCGGATTATTCGCAGTTGTTCCGTTTATTAACAAGTTGTTGCCTTTATGTCTTTGCAGAGCACTGTGTTTACCCAAATCACGCTGCAAAAGGAATTACGTCGACTGATTGATTTCAAATTACTAAAGCCGGTATTCCAGCCCATTATGGCGTTGGAGAATCCGCGCATTATTGGTTACGAGGCATTGATCCGTGGACCGGATGATAGCTCGCTAGAGTTTCCGGATAAACTGTTTCAAGTCGCGCGCGAATCGCGCTTGTTAGCTAGTCTTGAGTTTGCGTGTCGTGAAGTGTCCTGCGAGCAATTTGCTGCGTTAAATTTGCCTGGCAAACTATTTCTCAATATGAGCCCCATTGCGTTTACCGATAGCCAATATCGCGATGGTGTGACGCGTGAAATTTTACAGAGGGTTGGTTTGAGTGCGGAGCGTGTGGTCTTTGAACTGACGGAAAGCCAACCGTTAGATGAGCTGGATCTACTGAGGGCCGCATCTGATCACTTTCAAAGGCAAGGCTTTGCTGTGGCCCTTGATGACCTGGGGGCAGGTTATGCGGGTTTACGGGTATGGAGTGAGCTGCGTCCTGACTATGTAAAAATAGATCGTCATTTTATTTCCGGTATAGATAAAGATCCGGTCAAGCGCGAATTCGTTCGTGCCATGCTTGATATTGCCCATCGTATTGGCCATAAGGCAATTGCTGAAGGCATTGAAACTGAAGCAGAATTTTCCACGCTGGTTGCCATGGGAGTTGAATATGCCCAAGGTTATTTTATCGCACGCCCGGCAGCGGTGCCCGCTGCAGAATTATCAGCACGGCTTATGTCACTATCCGTTTCATCGTTGCGTCGATATCAGGACAACTTTGTTCGGACAGCGGGTGAGATAGTTGTAGATTCCGTTCACGTATCTCCGCAATCTTCGGCAGAGAGCTTGGTCAAAATGTTTCGGGCCGATGTGCGCCTTAGCTGTGTTCCGGTGGTTGATGGAGATAAAGCGTTAGGCATGGTGAGTCGTGCGGAACTATTAAATATTTTTTCCCATAGATTTGCTCATGAGTTGCATGCCCAAAAAACAGTGAGGGAATTTATCAGCCCTCGCTCAATTATTGTTGATGTAAACACCGATTTAAAAGCGGTTGGCCAGCTCATCAGCGAAGATCCCCAGCAAAATCTCAGCGTGGATTTTGTTATTTGCAATCAGGGGCGTTATCTCGGCGTTGGTAAGGTTCGTAATTTATTGCGTTCTATTACGGAAGAAAAATTGCGCCTCGCGCGTCACAGTAACCCCTTAACTCAATTGCCTGGCAATGTGCCGCTGTACGAATGGGTAGATCATCTGTTGATACAGCAGCAAGAGTTTGTAGTGGCTTACTGTGATATTAATCACTTCAAGCCCTTTAATGACGCATTCGGTTACGGGGCAGGGGATGAAGCTATTTTGTTGCTGAGCCGCATTCTGTGCGATGCGATAGATGGAAAGGGCGATTTTATCGGACATGTTGGTGGCGATGATTTTATCGTCGTTTTTCGTAGCGAGGACTGGCGATTGCGCTGTGAAGCAATTTTGCGTGAATTTATCGCCGCCAGTGCTGATTTGCTTCCCGGCCAGCAGCTGGATTATTGGAGTCTGGACCGCCAAGGGCAGCGTCAGAAATTTGGCCCATTGACTTTGGCCATAGGTTGCGTCAGCCCCGATATTAGTGTCTGCAAAACCCATCATCAGGTATCGCAATTGCTGGCCGATGCAAAGCATAGCGCTAAGGTTCTGGGTGGTAACCAATTGTTTTATTCCCGCCGGAGAAAACCCTAGGGGTTAGGTATTAATACCCACCAAATTAGAGGGATTCTTATTTCTAAATAGCTAGCGACCCGCCAATACTGGGCTATTCTTAGTCTGATTTCCCCTAAGGAGGCGGACTAATGGCTGATCTCGGCTATTACAAAATGCACGCGCTCATTATTGATGATTTTGAGAATTTTCGCGGCACACTCTACAAAATGCTGATGGATTTGGGGGTCGGCAATGTTGACTCGGCAGCTTCCGGAGAAGAGGCTCTGCGTTTCTGCAAAGCTCGCGCGTATGATTTGATTTTATGCGACAACAATCTGGGTAAGGGCAAGAGTGGCCAGCAAGTACTGGAAGAATTGCGCACAACAGATAATCCCTGCTCGGATAGTTTGTTCATCCTCGTATCTGCCGAAAATAGCAAAAGTATCATTATGGCGGCTTATGATTACGAGCCGGATGCATATTTGGCGAAACCAATTACTCCAAAAGCACTGGATCAACGCTTGGGACGATTAATGGAGCAGCGCGTTGAGTTAAAAACTATTCAAACCGCACAGAAATCGGGAGATACTCAAGGGGCGATTGCTGCCTGTAAAGACCGTATCGCAGCCGGCAGCCGCTACACTAATGCCTGTCAAAAAATTCTTGCCCAGTTGTACCTCGACAATCAAAATGTTAGTGCCGCAGAAGAAATTTATCGCAATGTGTTGGAAGCCCGAGAGTTGGAGTGGGCCCAAATTGGTATGGTGAAAACCAAGCTTGCCCAGAATGATTTGTTAGGGGCGCAGCAGTGGGTGGAAAATTTATTGCAATCAAATCCCTTGTGCATGAAAGCCTATGATTTGCAGGCAGAAGTGTACAAGCTTCAGAATGATTTTGATGGGTTGCAAAATATTTTACAAAAGGCAACTGAGCTCTCCCCTCTATCCATCGTTCGTCAGCAGAGCTTGGGAAACATTGCGCAACAAAACAATGATCTGGTTACCGCGACGAATGCCTTGAGGCGCGCTGTTAAATTGGGTGAGCATTCCTGTTTTGACAGGGCGAGTGTTCATTCGCTATTCGCGCAATCAACCATAGACTTATATTCAATTGATAAAGAATTGGCTAAGCCGCTTGTCCGTGAAGCCATTTCTTGCGTTATTAATTTGGAGGATAACTTTGGCAAGTCCAATTTGCGCAAAGTCGAGTCATTATTGCTGGAAAGCCAGTTACAGGTATGTAATGGAGATCAACGTCGTGCACAAGAGGCACTGAGCTCAGCGCAATCAGCTTTGGGAAACACCAAAGATGACTCCGCCTTGGATGTGCAAATCGAGATGGTTAGGGCGTTACGCATGCTTGGAAAAACAGAAGAAGCGCAACAACAGTTAGGTGATTTATTGCACCGCTATGCGGGAAGTGAAGATAAATTGCAGAAACTCGACGTGTTACTGGATGAGCCTCGCAGTGAGAAAAATAAATTAATGGTTGCCGAAATTAATAAGAAAGGCATTTCCCTGTACAACGCCAAAGATTTTACCGCTGCGGCTGATGCGTTTAAAACCGCGCTGCAAAAGTTGCCAAATCACATAGGTCTTCGTTTGAACTATGTACAAGCTATGATCGATAAACTTAAAGGCAACTTCAATAGTGCAATCAGCGAAAAAATTCAACAAACCTTCACCAAAACGACGAGTATTATTTCCCAATCACATCCCCAGTATCAGCGCTATAAGCAATTGAATGATGTTTATAACGGATTGGTTCGCGCCAATGAGAAAAAATAGCGAGGTTTACAGTGGACTCAAGTTCTGAGAACAAAACGCCTTCACCTGATCATGATCAGATGCCCATCGATTTTTCTTTTGTGTTGGCGTCCAGTGTGCACGACATGAAAAACTCCTTGGGGATGTTGCTCAATACAGTAGCTGCGATGGTGGAAAGCTCACCCCCGAAAGATGAGGAACAGGCTAAATTTTTCTCCACGTTGGAATATGAGGCAGCGCGTATCAATGGCGAGTTGGTTCAATTGCTGTCGCTCTATCGAATGGATGAAAGAACCCTGGTGGTGGTCATTGATGAGCATCATGTAGTCGATATTATTGAAGAACAAATTGCACGTAATGATACGCTGCTTCGTTCACGTAATATTCAAATTCAAATCGAGTGCGACCCGGATCTTAGTTGGTATTTTGATAATGAATTAATAGGCGGCGTGTTAAATAATCTTCTTGTAAATTGCGCCCGCTACTGTCGTAGCAGATTATTGGTTAGTGCAGCAGAGGACAATGGTTTTTTATGTATTGCTGTAGCGGATGATGGTCAGGGGTACCCAGAAGCTATGTTGCTCGGGCCACTCCCACAAACCGCAGTATCCTTTAGTTCCGGCAATACCCGTCTTGGTTTGTTGTTTGCGCGCAAAGTTCTGGAGTTACATAAATCACGAAAAGGGCAGGGTTATATGACCATTGCCAACAATGGTCCATTAGGGGGCGGCGTTTTAAAGCTTTATTTGCCCTAGTGCAAGCGGGTAATCATTTATTTTGCCAGCGAAGTGGAAGAGTTGAAATCGCTGCATAGCTATTGCATTATTCAAACCCGTTTTTGAATTGGCGCCAAGGTTAAAGTTTATGCTTAAAATCCGCTTTAAAGATAATAAATACAACGCGGTATGGTTGGTTGAGCCAAAGATTACCATTGGTCGGTCAGCGACCAACGCGCTGGTTATTGATGATCCCTTAGCGAGCGATATCCATCTCGAGGTGTTGGTTGATAATGAGCATCTCACCCTGCGGAATTTAGTGCCTACCCAACCCGTTTCGGTTAACGGCCAGCCGGTGAACGGTGCGTGCGAGCTAAAACCGGATGATCAAATCACTCTAGGTAGCGTTGAGTTAATTGTTATAGATCCCAAAAAAGAAGCCCGGGCGATTGCTGAAGAATCAGGCAATGTTACTCAACTGCGAGCGCCCAAAGCGACAGGTTGGTCGCTAAAAGCTAACCATGCCGCCTTGGCTAACCGTGTTTTTCCGTTAAAAGAAATCAATGTGATTGGGCGCGCGAGTGAGTGCGACATCAGTCTTTCAGCAGCGCATCTTTCTCGCCGCCATGCGCAATTGCAAATCATCGATGGTATGTTGTTTGTTAAGGATCTGGATTCGGCCAATGGCACTTATCTGAATGGCAAACGAGTCGCTGAAGCCCGGGTAAAACGCGGTGATGAGCTTCGTTTTGATGCGTTGAGTTTCGGGGTGATGGGGCCATCAGACGATTTAGCTAAAACGGCAGTTCGCAAAGCGACACCGGCGAAGCCGGAATCGTTAGAGGCGAAGCGTCCTAGCCCGACTCCAGCTAAAAGCCCTACAGCGACTCGCGCATCTTCTATTAGCCGCTCGCCATCAAATGCGACCCCTCAACCCGGTACCGAAGCGGGTGGAAAAGGCAAGTTTGGGCTAATCTTCATCGGTGTATTGGCTGTTGTAGTTATAACGGCTTTGGTCTTAACACGAAAATAAGTCTTTAAGCTTTACGGGAATCAGCCGATAGCCTGTGAGCCACAGACTCGTGTTGCTCACAGGTGACTTTATGAATATCTCTTCTCTTAACAACCCCGCCAATTCATCTATCAATAATTTGTTGAATCAACCTGGTAGTACTCACAGCTCTGGCCAGGGTAAGAGTTCACCGATGGTGGACCCGGTGGGAGAAGTGGCTTCTATTCAAGACAAACGCCAGGCGGCATTACAGCTTGTGAATAAAACACTTACGGCAGCCTACGAAAAAATCAGTTCCCGCGGGCAGGTTGCCAAGGCCGAATATGAAACTTTTGAGCCGTTAACGGCAGAAAAGGTGGCAGGTAATATCCTCGGTTTTATCGAGCGTCGCTTGCAGATGGATGTAGCTGATGGCGCTAGCCAAGAAGAATTGCAGGCGCGTTTGGAGGCGGGGCTTTCCGGGTTCAAAAAAGGTTTTGCTGAAGCGAGTGAAAAACTGGAAGCGCTAAGCCTTCTCTCTCCCGAGATAAAAGCCGACATCGGTAAAACCTACGATTTGGTGTTGGAAGGCGTAGATGAATTACGCAAAAAATTCATTGAATCTGCAGATTCCGCCAAAACAGATACCGCAAAAGCACCCAGTGAATCTGCTTCTCTTGATCAATTAAAATCTGGAGCAAAAGCCAAACCGGCAACTGCGTTGGATGTGCCCGACTTTTTACCCGCGGCGAAATCCAGTTACGTGGGGTACGGGGCGTATGAATACGGTCGGGCGCGCGAATTCAGTTTCGAGTTAACCACAAAAGACGGCGACAAAGTAACTATTAAAGCCAGTTCCAGTGAAGGCTTGGCGGTTGAAGCAGGACGAAGTGAGCGAGGCACTAAATCTGTGAGTGCTCTTAATGCCAGCTACAGCTCAAGCGAATCATTTTCGTTAAGCGTTGAGGGTGATTTGAGTGAGGAGGAGCTGGGGGCAATTAATGATTTACTGGGCCGTGTTAGTGATTTGGCGGGGCAATTTTTTGATGGAAACCTTGATACTGCGTTTGAGCAGGCGATGAACTTGGGTTATGACCAAGACCAAATCGGCAGTTTCGCATTGAATCTGGCGCAAGCGGAAATCCAACAAGTTACCCAAGCCTACCAACGTGTTGGTCCCGCCGCTACTGGTGACGATAGTAAGTCCAACTTATTGACTGATCGTTTATTGCCGCTGGGTAATTTTATTAGAGACTTGCTGGATAGTTTGGACCGCGCGTCTATTTTCGATGAGCCCAAATTACTCGTCGGTGAAATTGCAGAAAATGTCACCGGCGAAGGAGAAGTGGAAGAACAGCAGGGCAAACGTTTCCGCGATTTTATGGATCAGTTGCTCGCACTTGATTTGAAGTAAGCGGACTTGCAATGAACTTGGTACACTGGCCTCATTCCATTGAGCTGCGGTTATTGACATCAAGTTTTTATGAAAACAGTTTACCTTTACTCAACCCCGGGCTGTCACCTTTGTGATCTGGCCTGGGATATTCTTGCTCCTTTGGTGAGTCATTTGCCTTTGTGTATGGAAGAGGTGGACATTGCCGAATCCGATGAATTAATTGAACAATATGGAGTCAGGATTCCAGTCCTAAAATTTGCTAACGAAGAAGCGGAGCTAGGATGGCCATTTGATGCGGTGCAGGCCTCATCTTTTTTGCAAAAATACACGGGGGCTAATTAGCGTTTATACCTAAGGTATTCATTGTTTCTGCTACCCAACGCAACGACTCAATGTAGATTTCTGCCAGTCGTTCAGAAGTCAACCCGAGTTTTCCCAAAGAGTCCCAATCAATTTTTTCCCACTCTCCTTGCTCATGAGATTGTACCAATTGCAGTACCATACCTTCCGGCCCGGAATGATCGAGCATTGCCTTGTTAATTGCATCACTGAGTGAAAGGCTGGACAGAAGCTCTTCCAAGGGAGTATCTAAAAAGGCATCCAATGTAGATAGCAAGCCAACCGTAAAAAACGAATCCGGACGGCTGTGACGATTAATTTCCGTAGCAATTAATTCACACATGCGCGCACGTGTTAATGCTGCGATACTAAGTTCATGGGGCTTTCCACTAAGATTTGACAGCGCCAGCAAATTCACCCAGTTTCGGAGCTTGTTTAAACCCAGCAGCATGATTGCTTGGCGTAAGGAATCCACCGAGCGTGACAGCCCAAAGGCGGCGGAATTGACCAAACGCAACAATTTGAAACTTAATAACGTGTCCCTGGCAATCATGCGTTCAATTTTTTCAATTGGAACATTAGGGTCATGGAGAGCGGACAAGAGTTGTAATACTGATTGTTTGTTTTCTGAAACCTTTTTGCCAGTAATTACCTTGGGCTTAGCCAGAAAATATCCTTGAAATAAATCAAAGCCCAGCGCTTTACAGTGCTCAAACATTTCATAGGTTTCTACCTTTTCCGCAATCAATGTAATTCCAAACGGTTTTAGGTAGGTGATGTGCTGCTTGAGCTTTTCAGGCGGCAAATGGAGCACGTCCAATTTAATAATATCGGCGTATGCGACCAGGCTTTCGGTTTCTTTGGTAAGTTCGAAGTCGTCCAGCGCAATGGTATACCCCTGATCACGCAATTGCATAAGTGAATGCAGCATAGCGGCGTCCACTTTTTGCCCTTCAAGTACCTCGATCACCAGCTTCTGTCGATTGAAGGGTGGGGGAGTGTCAATCAGCGTGCGAGTAAAGTTAACAAAGGCTTTGTGCTTGCCGACCACTTGTTCAATTGATAATTCGGTAAATGCATTGAGCAGGACCTGAGAGCTGGCAGCGTCACCGTCACGTGAACCAATTTGAGTCAGCTCGCTATTGCGGCATAACAACTCATAGGCAACCACCTGCATGTTGCCGTTAAAAATGGGCTGGCGTGCCAATAAAGGTATAGCGTCGGTCATAAGGCAAAGTCAGTTTTTAGTTGTAGTTACAGCGGAGCAGCAGCACCATTAAAATCTAACTATTGGTGTTGGCTGATCAATGATTGAAAGTGTAGCCCCTAACGCTGGCCTTACCACTTTTAATCGCAGTCTTACCGACGTGAGTGGTTACTGCTCGTTGGTTCGATTTGGTCTCTATTTATTGGGCCTCTCATATTAGACAGTTCCCGGACTAGCAGTTCCTCCGGGCCGGCGGAGGCCCGTAAAAATTGCTGCGCCAATTGCGCAGTCGCCGGGGTACAGCGATTATTCAAGCACCAAAATGCAAGGAGCGGCAGGCCCATCATTAATGAAGGTAATATAATCAATAAAGAAAAGATCAGACTGCCCGATTCGAGAAACGAGTTTATTCCCCGATTTATTAGATAACAGCAAATAAGTATGACTGGCACGACAGGCTCCTTAGCAATTAACGTTAAGGGCCGTGCAGCAAAAAATGGGTACCAATAAAACGAAAAGGCCGCAGTTTTTGCTGCGGCCCTGAATGTAAAAATAAATAAATTCTTTTTACCTACTTGTCCGCCAAAGCAATACAAATCGCGCAGCCAATGCTGGTCGCCATGCGTGATGTTTGCGTGCGAAACAAAAAGTCATCATAAAAAGTAAACAAGTTGGATAAAAATGGAGCTCGACTCTAATCTAAATCCCGGTACCTCACAAGAGTTTTTTTACGTCCAGCGCTGAATATTCCTATCAGAAAAATACCTTGTGCATCCTCGATACTGAGCGAGAATGACTTAAATTCAGCAGGGTTGATACTTATTGCCTATACTTTTTCTTGTCTATTCAATGTCTTGGCTAAAGGGCCTGCAATAGTGGTGTAACTATGTCCAAGTTGCTGGATTCTATTGATCAACGTACCCGCCTGGTGGGGGAAAATCGCCTTGAGCTGCTTATGTTCCGTTTGGGAGGACGGCAGTTATTTGCGATTAATGTGTTTAAAGTGCAAGAAGTGGTAAAGATGCCCAAATTGCGCCACGTTCCTCATAGCCACCCTCATATTTGTGGAGTTGCTCACCTTCGAAACCAGGCTGTGCCCGTGATCGACTTGCGCGCGGCTATCGGAATGAGCCCACTAAAAGAAACTGAAAATGCAAATTTAATTGTGGCCGAATATAACCGTTCGGTGCAGGCATTTTTAATCGGCTCGGTAGATCGAATTGTGAATTTGAATTGGGAGCTAATCTTGCCCCCCCCTAAGGGTACGGGGCGTAGCCATTTTTTAACCGCAATCACCCGCATTGATGATCAGCTGGTAGAAATTCTCGACGTAGAACGTGTATTGGCCGACATAATCCCATACAACACGCAGGTATCTGACGAGGTGTTGGATTCAGATTTGGTCGCGGAAGCGCGGCGGCGCAAATTAAAAGTATTGTTGGCTGAGGATTCGCCAACCGCGGTCAAGCAGGTTAGAGAAACGCTTGGGAATCTCGGAATCGATGTTTTGTCTACCCAGGACGGATTACAAGCGTTAACCCATTTGCGGCAGTGGGTTGCCGCCGGGCGCAAGGTAACCGATGAAATCCTGATGCTAATTACGGATGCGGAAATGCCGGAAATGGATGGCTATCGCCTGACAGCAGAAGTACGCAAAGACCCGGATTTGCGTGATTTGTACGTGGTACTACACACTTCGCTGAGCGGTAGTTTTAATAAGGCGATGGTGGAGAAAGTAGGGTGTAATGACTTCCTTTCCAAGTTTCAACCGGATGAACTGGCTGCCGTCGTTCAAAAGCGATTACGTCAGTTTCTAACCGGTAGCCAAAAAACCTTATAAAAATGCCGGCGAGCGCCGGCATTTTTGTGTCCATAAGTTATAGGGCACTATAACTGCCTATTGGCTTCCGCCGGCGTAACAAAATTGGTTTCTTGTCCAAGCCGGTAAGCGTAGATCACCGAAAAAGACAGCACATTTTGCACGTAACCGCGCGTTTCCTTGTAAGGAATCGTCTCAATCCAAACATCGTAAGGCAACTGGGAGTTCTTTTCTTTGTTTAACCATTTTTTCACGCGCGAAGGGCCGGCATTGTAGGCTGCAGCAGCCAGGATACGGTTACCATCGAAAACATCGAGCAAGTGATTTAGATAACGGCTACCCAAGGCAATATTTTTTTCCGGGGTAATTAAATCATTTGGTGAAAAACTCAAGCCGCTCTTCTGCGCGGTATGTTTTGCTGTTGTGGGGAGTAACTGCATTAAACCCACGGCCCCTGCTGGTGATTTTGCGTCGTGCATGAACGCACTTTCCTGGCGTGTCACTGCAAAAATAAACAGTGGGTTTACCGATGTTTGTTTGGCTGCTTTATTCACATGATCTTTGTAGACAATAGGGAAGCGGACTTGAAGCTCATCCCAGGATTGGGCCTCTGCCATTAATTGAATACCATGGCGATACCAACCCCATTTTTCTGCCAGACGACCCGCAATAATCATCTGCTCCATGGGCATTCGACGCGCACTGTGAAAATACTCTCGGCTAGCTGCAGCCAGTTCGCCACGCATAAAAAACTCTCGCGCACGCAGCATACCTTGGGAGTTTTCCACTGCACGGAATTGTTCTTCGGTAACCGTTAATGGTCGATCCAGTAGGTGATAGGTAGCGCCCGTCTTATCGGCCGCAAGAAAACCGTAGAAACTGCGTGCCGGTGCGACGCTTTGATAAATGGCCATAGGTGTTTCGCCATTCATTTCCTTAATATCCAACTGCTCCATGGTTCTGGCTTGCCAATAGCGCCAGCGCTCGGATTTACGTGCATCTTCAGGCAGACGCGCAAGCCATTCGTTAATACGCTCCCAATCTTGCTTGCGTAATGATTCGCGCAGTAACCACTCAAGTAAATCAGCTCTCGTGAGGTTTGGGGTAGATGCAACTAATTTTTCAGCGTCGACTTCGTGGTCTTGATAAAGCAAACGCAACGCAATGTGGTACTTGATATTAACTCTGTCCTCATCACTAAACAGCTGTTGAGCGTCGTATTGATGCCAAAGCGTCAGCGCTTCTTTCGCATTGGTGAGCGCCAGCTTTTCCAAGCCATGCAGGATGACGGATTTCATCTCTACTGATTGCTTGGAAAATTTACCAGTTTGCTTCAGCAATCTAGGGTTGGCGTCGACTTGTTGCATCAACAATGCAGTCGGGCGACTGTTTGCGGGGAGTAAATTGCTCAAATAACTTGTCATGCTTTTGTTGCCAGCTTTCAACGCTTTTTGATGGCGCTCCCAAATTAACTCGGACGTCATAAGCCCGGCCTTCTTCCAGGCCGAGAAAAGCGGGTCGCAAGCTTTTGATTGGGTCTTATCAATGTTCCAGAGTGGCGCAACTTCATTCAGAGCAGTTTTATCACCTGTTTCATAACGCGCACGAACCTGCAAACAGGCTAACTCAGGGTCTGTCAGGCGCTTGTCGTAAAACTTTAGATAATCATTCCAACGCTCACGCTGCGCCAGGGTGCGTAACCAACGATGGGTGAGTCGCTCAGAAAGAAACGAGTCTGGGTACCGCGTAAAAAAACTTTCCACATCGTTTTGAGGTAATGTAATCAGTCGATTACTTAATTCCTGATATTCCAAATACGGCAACAGTGGGTAATTCTGTAATTGTTTCACCAGCTGCTTATATTCACCCATGTTTTTTGCGTTTAGCGCCTTTTGGGCTTGGGCATATTTTTGCCTTTCCAATTGACGTTGGTCGACCTTGGCAGGTGCTGCTTTGGCGGTAGCCTTTGGAGGAGGGTTGGTTGCTGCTTCGGCGATCAGGGTCATACTGCCGACGAATACGCTGGCGCTGATTGTGACGGGCCAAAGTATTTTCGAAAACCTCATGGGAACCTCAAATTATTATAAAACCCGGCGGGTTGGTTATGCCTGGCTGGTGGGATATGATGCGGCACTTTTTTGCGCCCTGTGATTAACTGAGAATACCAGTCAAGTTGGGCTTCTGCCAGTATCATTTTCGTTGTAAAACTACCTGAATTATTCTTTCTATGTCTTTGATTAAAATTGAAAAAGCTTACCTTGGCTACGGGTTGCAAATCCTGTTGGACGAGGTCGACCTGAGTATCGAAAAAGGTCAGCGTGTATGTTTGATTGGGCGCAACGGCGCGGGTAAATCCAGCTTATTAAAAGTGATTGCGGGTGACGTCGATCTGGACAAGGGCGAGGTCATACGCCAAAACGGGATTCGCATCGCACGTTTGGAGCAGGATTTACCGGAAGCGGATGATCGGCTGGTGTTTGATGCCGTGGCGGCCGGAAGCGATGGGGTTGGGCAGTTGCTGGCCGAGTATCGCCAGCTATCCCACAGTGCCGATATTTCAGATCAACAATTAGCACGCATGAGTCAGCTACAGCAGCAGATTGAGGCGCGCGATGGCTGGGCGTTACAACAAAAAGTAGAGTCAATTATTTCGCGTCTTGAATTACCCGCCGAGCGCTATATGCGTGAACTTTCTGGCGGCTGGCGCCGACGCGTTGCGTTAGCACGCGCGCTGGTACTTGAGCCGGACGTGCTCTTGCTAGATGAACCTACTAACCACCTGGATATTGCTGCGATTGAATGGCTGGAGAAACAGCTTCTCATCTTCAATGGCGCGCTCATTTTTATCACTCACGACCGTTCTTTACTCCAAGCATTGGCAACGCATATCGTCGAGCTTGACCGCGGCCATATTCGCTATTGGCAGGGCGATTATGCGAGTTTCCTGGTTTATCGTGAGCAGGCGCTTGCGGATGAAGCGCGTCACAACGAGTTGTTCGATAAAAAACTCGCGCAGGAAGAAGTTTGGATTCGTCAAGGGATTAAGGCGCGTCGTACCCGCAACGAAGGACGTGTACGAGCGCTGAAAGCGCTGCGAGAGGAGCGTTCCCAGCGGCGGGAGGTAATGGGTAAAGCAAACTTCACTCTGGCAAGTAGCGGAGATTCCGGTAAGTTAGTGGCGGAATTAACGGATGTCGTTTTTGCATGGGGTGAAAAGCAAATCATCAAACAATTTTCTGCGCGCATTATGCGTGGTGATCGTATTGGTTTGGTGGGTGCAAACGGGGCTGGAAAAAGCACCTTACTGAAATTAATTCTGGGGGAGTTGGAGCCACAGTCCGGTAAGGTAAAACTCGGTACCAATCTGCAAGTAGCCTACTTTGACCAACTTCGCGATCAACTCGATTTGGATAAAAATGCGGTTGATAACATCGCGGAAGGGCGCGAATTTATCGATATCGACGGAAAATCCAAGCATATATTTTCCTACCTGAGTGACTTTCTCTTTAGTGGTGAGCGTGCACGTACACCACTGCGCGCGTTGTCCGGCGGTGAGCGGAATCGGGTTTTGCTTGCAAAATTGTTTAGCAAGGCGGCAAACCTATTGGTGTTAGATGAACCGACCAATGATCTGGACGTGGAAACCCTGGAATTACTGGAAGAGATTTTGACTGATTATCCCGGTACAATTTTGTTAGTGAGCCATGATCGCGCCTTCTTAAATAATATTGTCTCCAGTGTAATCGCCTTTGAGGGGCGCGGTAATGTGATCGAATATGTCGGTGGTTACGACGACTGGCTTCGCCAAGGGGGCAAGTGGACTCAGGCCGATGAACTTCCTGTTGTTGCAGAGCCTGTGCAAGTACAACAGGTTGCTACAGCACCTGCTAAATCACCCGTAAAATCCAAGAAGCTCAGTTACAAATTTCAGAAAGAGTTTGATGAGTTGCCACAAAAAATCGAAGCCTTGGAGCAACAGCTTGAATCATTACAGGTGGAGGCAAATGCAGGAGATTTCTACTCGCAGTCTGCCGCTGTTGTAGAGAAAAAACTGCAGGATCTGGCCCGCGTGCAACAGCAACTCGATGATTGCTTCGAGCGCTGGGCCGAATTGGAGGATATGCAGCAAGAATAAATCATGGCCGTAAGATTATTCAGGGAGGTCGGTTTGCTTTTTGACGAGAACGGCCAAGACGTCACAAGTAGCGCCATGCAAAACGCTATTTGGCGTTGAGCCAAGTAAAAGCGCAAACCCTTTACGTCCATGACTGCCAACCACAATCAAATCTGCCTCCTCCTGCTCGGCGAGATAGTGAAGTTCCGCTGCTGGCTGCCCAACCAAAACATGCTGTTGCTGAATTGGGTAGTCAGCGGATTTTGCAAGTTGGGTCAATTCCGCGCTGGCTTTTTGAACTTGCTGTTCCTGCACACCGCTAAGGTCTACCGGCATATCTCCGCCATAGGCAAAAGCAATGGGTTCAAGGACATGGGCAAGAGTCAATTTGGCGTTGCAGACACTGGCAATTCCTGCCGCGCGCGCAATCACTTTCGGGCAATCCTCGGATAAATCGACACCGACAATAATGTGGCGATAACTGATGGCCTCATTCATGATTTTCACCTCGCTGTGAATCCGTGTTGAGAACGAAGATAAATTTATTAATACGACAAGCTGTGAACAAAATAATCCTTAATCAAAAGGTAGCTCAATTCGGGATTAATCCAAATTTGTTTAAGCATTAATGATTTTTTTGGGGCTTTTTTATGAGTGTTTGGCTTGTTGTTTTTATATTGTTGGCCGTGGGGATGATTATGGGGCCCATCTCCATGCTCAGGCCAAAACCAGGTCAACGACGTAAAGAAAATTTACGGGTCCAAGCGGCACAACAAGGTGTGCGTTTTGGGCTGCGCAAAGCCCCAAAGCAAAAGACAGATATGGAGGATCCAGAACCCACCCCGGCATATTACCTTGCCCCCACAACAAAGATGCAAGCCATGTCGACCTGGACACTAATGCGCACGGGATATGAGCATGAAGGAAACTTTTATCGCGATTGGGATTGGCACGGGGAATATCGCCCAAGCGCGGAAGCCAGTCATCTATTACGCGAATATTTAGCTAACTTGCCTGAATCGGTAACCTTGATAAGTCAGGGGGAGGCGGGAACCTGCCTGCTTTGGAATGAAAAAGAAGATGCAGAATTACTCAATGTACTGATTAAGTTGTTAAAAGAGTTGCAGGCTAGTGTAGTTTAAGCGCCGCAGATGCAGGTGTCTGTAGTTCGCGGCTCAAGCTAACCCGGTCACCGTCTACCATCTCGCTCAATTCTTTGATCATTTTCAATCGGCGTGGATCCTGATGCATCGACTCCATTAGCAACTGCTGAGCCTTACGATAAAACGCCTGAGCGGAAAATCGATCGCTAATTGCCATGGATTTATCTCCCTGGCCGATATAGGACATTACCGACACCATCAAATATGCCCAGCGCAATTCTGCTAAATACGTTTCGAGTTCTATTTCATTAATTACACCTCGTGCGGCCAGCTGGGTAATCAAATGCATAGCCTCATTCAAATGCAGCTGAGTTTTAGCGATTTGCGCGTCGCTATCGCGCTGGTAACTTATTGGTTGGCGCGTTTGCGGGTTTAGCATTTCTTCGGAGTGGAGCTCGGTCTTGCGAATTGCCGCCTCGAGGTGTTCCCGGTTTTTGTCTTCCAGTGCCAGCATGTGCTGTTGCAGCTCAACAATCATGTCATTTATGTGTTTGGTGATTACCCGATTGGGAATTGTCTGCTCAAGGCAGGTCACAACCTCGCCGAGCTCATCAGCCTGTACACGTAATCGACGTTGCTGCAGGCGTCTTTCTCGCTGCCGCGCCTGCATACGGTTAATTACACTTACGGCAATAAGTGTTATCAACATCAAAAAAACGAGAATAACAATCAGGGTCATGCGTGGCTTTTCTGGTTGGTGGATAGCGATAGAGGTTAACGCTTTTGTTAAAAACTCATGATTTCATTAAAGTTATTTAAAATCAGTGTATTACATACATAAGTTAACGTTGATTCAAGTCCTGTTTTGCGATCAATTTTGCATGACTTGTGTTGCTAGACTATAAGTCTTGGAGGAAATTATCGCTTGACCCCTCGAGGATCAGGTCTTATATATGCGCACCTTTGAATGCTAGTTTATCTTTTTTTGAACGCTCTGCAGTATTAGTTTGGCATATTTTTCATCATTGCACAGCCTTCCTTTATCTCGAGATATTTTTGACCATCATGGGTAAATCCTTAGTTATCGTTGAGTCGCCTGCCAAGGCAAAAACCATTAACAAATACCTGGGTAACGACTTTGTCGTTAAGTCCAGTATTGGTCATATCCGCGATCTACCCACCAGTGGCGGAGCAAAACCTGTTGATGCAAAAGAGCGCGCTAAACAAGCGGCGGCAACCAGGAAGATGTCAGCTGAAGATAAAGCGCTTTATCAAGCGCAAAAAAGCAAAAGCCAGCTTATTAATCGTATGGGGATTGACCCGGAAAATAATTGGGAAGCCCAGTATGAGATTTTGCCCGGTAAGGAAAAAGTAGTAGAAGAGTTGCGCAAGCTCGCAGAAAAGGCTGACACAGTCTATCTCGCAACCGACTTGGACAGAGAGGGGGAGGCTATCGCTTGGCACTTACGCGAGGCCATTGGTGGGGATGAGTCCCGCTATCGTCGTGTGGTATTTAATGAAATTACTAAATCGGCCATTCAAAATGCGTTCAAAACGCCTGGCCCGATTGACCAAAATCGCGTAGATGCGCAACAAGCCCGCCGGTTTTTGGATCGCGTCGTAGGCTATATGGTTTCGCCTTTGCTTTGGGAGAAAGTCGCTCGCGGATTATCTGCCGGGCGCGTGCAGTCAGTTGCCGTGCGCTTGGTGGTGGAACGGGAGCGAGAAATCCGTGCTTTTATACCTGAAGAGTACTGGACATTGTTTGCGGATTTAAAAGCGGATAAGGATCCGGTTGCATTTGAGGTTAAAAAGAAGGGTGACGAAGCCTTTAAACCCATCAATGAAGCACAAACCATGACTGCTGTCGCTGCACTGAAGGGCGCTAGTTACAAGGTTGCCAGTCGGGAAGATAAGCCGACCCAATCGAAACCTTCCGCACCGTTTATAACCTCGACCCTTCAGCAAGCTGCGAGTACGCGACTTGGTTTTGGCGTCAAAAAAACCATGATGATGGCTCAGCGTCTGTATGAAGCTGGCTACATCACCTATATGCGTACTGACTCCACGAACCTCAGTAAAGAGGCGGTCGAGAGTTGTCGTGAATATATTCTTACTCATTACGGCAAATCTTACCTGCCAGAGTCACCGGTTGCCTATTCCAGTAAGGAGGGAGCGCAAGAGGCTCACGAAGCGATTCGACCATCCAATGTTGATGTATTACCTAATCAACTAAGTGGTATGGAGCGTGATGCGGAGCGTCTTTACGGTCTCATCTGGCAACAGTTTGTCGCTTGTCAAATGACGCCAGCGGAGTACACGAGCACGAGCGTAGTAGTGCATGCAGGTGAATATGAGTTGCGCACTCGCGGTCGAGTAATTCGCTTTGATGGTTTCACCAAGGTGTTACCGCAGGTCGCAAAAAAAGATGAAGATGTTGTTTTGCCTGAGATGAAAGTGGGGCAAGTATTACCCTTGATTAAATTGAATCCGCAGCAGCATTTTACCAAGCCTGCTGCGCGCTACACTGAGGCCAGCTTGGTAAAAGAGCTGGAGAAACGTGCAATAGGTCGTCCGTCTACATATGCAGCGATTATTTCTACAATTCAGGAGCGCGGATATGTCCGCCAAGATAATCGTCGCTTCTATGCCGAAAAGATGGGCGATATTGTTACCGAGCGTTTGGTCGAAAGTTTTGATGATTTAATGGATTACAGTTTCACCGCAACTATGGAAGAGGCGTTGGACACGGTTGCGCAAGGCGGAAAAAACTGGCGCGATCTGCTCGACGAATTTTACGCTGGATTTAGTAAAAAGTTGGAGTCCGCTTCTAGTGCATCCAAGGGGATGCGCGCGAACGATCCAACTGATACAGACATCTCCTGCAATCTGTGTGGTCGCCATATGCAGATTAGAACCGGTAGCACGGGTGTGTTTTTGGGTTGCTCCGGTTATGCGCTGCCGCCCAAAGAACGCTGCAAAAATACAATGAATCTTGTTTCTGGTGATGAGGTCATTGACGCTGAAGCGGACGAAGAAGCTGAATCTCGCCAACTGAGATCCAAGCATCGTTGCAAGCTCTGTAATTCTGCGATGGATTCATATTTGCTAGATGAGAGCCGTAAATTACATATATGTGGCAACAATCCAGATTGTTCTGGTTACGAAGTGGAGCAGGGAAGTTACAGGCTGAAAGGGTATGAAGGCCCAACTATTGAGTGCGACAAGTGCAACAGCGAAATGCAGCTTAAAACTGGGCGTTTTGGTAAGTACTTTGGCTGCACCAATAGTGAGTGTAAAAACACTCGCAAGCTACTTAAGAGTGGAGAGGCTGCGCCGCCAAAGGTGGAGCCGATTGCGATGCCGGAGTTGCGCTGCGAAAAAGTTGATGATCATTACGTTTTGCGCGATGGAGCGGCCGGTCTATTTCTGGCTGCCAGTCAATTCCCTAAAAATAGGGAGACGCGTGCGCCGCTCGTGGAGGAGCTGTTGCCTTACAAAGATCGGATCGATCCAAAATATCACTTTTTATTATCCGCACCAGCTAAAGATCCAGAGGGCAACAAGGCCATTATTCGTTTTAGTCGCAAGACTAAAGAGCAGTACGTTCAGACTGAAGTGAACGGCAAGGCAACTGGCTGGAAGGCTTTCTATAACTCCGGTAAGTGGTTGGTACAAAAATAACCTGTAAGGTCGACGGGTACCTGTCTAACCGTCGACCAACCCCTTTCTCCCGTTTGCGTAATTTGCTCATGCGTACACACTTATCCTTGGTTAACCAAAAGCTCGGTTTTGCTTCTACCCTGCTGTTGCTGGCCGCTGACTCCGAGCTAATCTCGGTAGGAAGCTTGCGCTGTAGAGCTATTCAGGAATCGATATTGCTTCATTTATATACAGCTTTTCATTTCTATCAGCGTGAGTTGGCGGAACTAAATGGTATCAAGATGCCTGAGCTTATCGGCTCGATGGATTCCTTGGTGAATGGACTTAATCAGCTGGGTAAGCAACCATCAGAAGTTTTAGAGTTACAGTCTATTTGCGCTGAAAAAGGAAGTTGGTTGAATCAGCTATTGAATCATTACAAGTTGATTTTCATCTCCCCACCTAAAGCCGTTGAGAAGAAGGCGTTTGTGCAGGAGGGGATGATTGAGCTTGTTGATGTTTCTCAGGACGCTATCGAAGTGAATGCTGAACTAGATCTAAAAATATTGGCTGAATGGCTGAATGAATTTAAGGCGCTTATCTTACGGCATCGCGAAACTGGTGCTGAGTATTAACAAACGTTACATAAAAAGTTGAAGCTGCATAATGACTGTGGCACAATCAGCACCCTTCGCGCGACCGACCCGATGATTTTTATAAAAAACATTAAAAATCAAATAGTTAAAGCGCAATAAGATTTAGTCAGTGCCTTTTTCCAAAACGGAAAAGGCGACCCAATGCGGACGTGGTGAAATTGGTAGACACACCAGGTTTAGGTTCTGGCGCCGTGAGGTGTGAGAGTTCGAGTCTCTCCGTCCGCACCATATTTCCGGGTTTTTAATAAAATACCCGATCGATTGCCAAACATTAGTTATTGCACGAGGCACATATGCAGGTTTCACTTGAAACAACATCTGGATTGGAACGCCGCCTGACTGTAGGCGTACCTGCGGAACAAGTAGAGAACGAAGTTGAAAATCGTTTAAAGCAAGCTGCACGCAATGTCAGCATTAAAGGTTTCCGTAAAGGTAAGGTGCCACTCGCAGTTGTAAAGCAGCGTTTTGGCGCAGGTATTCGTCAAGAAGTTGTTGGTGACGTGATCAGCCGTTCTTTCTATGCTGCGGTTCAAAAAGAGAATGTTAAGCCAGCCGGCCAACCTTCCATTCAACCAAAGCAATTAGTTGAAGGAAAGGATTTGGAATATGTTGCTACTTTTGAAGTTTACCCAAGTGTTGCTTTAAGCGATCTGACTACTTATGAAGTTACCCGCTATAAAGCAGAGGTTACCGAGTCTGATGTAGACAACATGGTTGAGGTGTTGCGTAAGCATCAGGCGACTTGGTCCGTAGTGGAGCGCGCTGCTGCAGATGGCGATCAAGTTGACATCAACTTTGTTGGCACCAAAGATGGTGTTGAGTTTGCTGGCGGGAAAGCCGATAACCACAAATTGGTATTAGGTTCCAAGTCTATGATTCCGGGCTTTGAAGAAGGGATTGTAGGGATGAAAGCTGGTGAGCAAAAAACTGTAGCGGTCACCTTTCCAGCCGATTATCAGGCGGATGAATTAAAGGGTGCAGCAGCAGAGTTTTCCATCACCGTTAATGCTGTATCTGAGGCGCAGCTGCCAGAGCTTAAGAAAGAATTTTTCCAAAAATTTGGCGTAGAGAAGGGCGGTGAAAAGCAGTTCCGCAAAGAAGTAAAAGCTAATATGGATCGCGAATTGGCAAATGCACTTAAGGCCAAGGTTAAGGTCCAGGTAATGGATGCATTGATTGCTACCCATACAACAGATGTACCAAAGGCGCTGGTAGCTAATGAGATTCAAG
>JACCDZ011088585.1_pt1 | contig 40639 bp, 36 predicted proteins | sample 7449551 | NCBI WGS metagenome assembly JACCDZ01 (sample SAMN15323452, study PRJNA562643) | freshwater metagenome | isolation source: river surface water | place: USA:Blue River Watershed | collected 2017-08-18
ATTTCTCCATTTGCAAAAAAGGATACATTTTGCGATCTAAAACAACAATTGCTTTACCCCCCCTATTTCTATAAGTTTAAAAGCTAAAGCCTTGCAGAAAAACATTCGCTCTTAGGAAACATTATTAAAAAATTCTCTCCTCTTTAAAGTTTCTTTATGTAAGAATGCTTGCCATGAAAGTGCCTCAGATGTTTAACACCATTTCTGAAAGGTATGATTTCATTAACACAGTCTTGTCACTGGGGCTTGATCGTTATTGGAGAAGAGCTGTTTGTAAACATCTTCCCATAAAACAAAGAATCAAACTCTTAGATTGTGCTACAGGAACAGGCGATCAACTCATCTCCCTTATTAAAAACTGCCCGGCAATTTACGATGCCGTTGGCATTGATCCTGCTGAAGAGATGCTAGAGCATGCCTCAAAAAAATTAAAAAGGCACTCCTACACTTCCCATCTTGCCTGCGCTCCTGCTGAAAAAATCCCCTATCCTGATCAGATGTTCGATGCTATCACTATCTCTTTTGGGATTAGAAATGTTGAAAACCTCTCTCAAAGCCTTCAAGAAATTTACCGCTCTTTGGCTCCTCAAGGCCGTCTTATTATCTTAGAATTTTCACACCCACAGAATAAGCTAATACGGTTTTTGCATAGGTTTTACTTAAATCAGATCGTTCCGTATGTTGGGAAACGGCTTTCGAAAAACAAGGAGGCCTACACGTACCTTTCCACTACAATTGAAACATTTCCTCAAGGTGTAGCTTTGTGCGACATCTTGAGAAAAGCGGGCTTTGAAAACGTCTACACAAAGCCGCTGACCTTAGGAATCGTGTCTCTTTACATCGGAGAAAAACGATGCATCGCTTAATCCCATTTCTCAAAGCTTCAAATGAATTTCCACGCTTTTACTGGAAAGGAAGAGGAAAGGATGTCGCCTGTATAGGATATGGGCAAAGCTCTACATCCCCTTTTACTTTTAAAGCTCAATCGTTTCATGAAAATGGATGTGAGGGTATTTGGAGCTCATTTCCTAATGACTGGAGCTTTTCTCCGGAGCAAATCATCACTGCAGATTGGAGAGAGCATAGCGTCATGCCGATCTTACCGCAGTGCATAGAACGCAAAGATACACCTACTTTTGAAAAATGGTGGCGCTTAGTCCAAGACGCCTTGCAAAAAATAGAAAATAATGATTTTAGGAAGGTAGTACTCGCAAGACAAACGTCACTCACCTTTGATGCCCCTATTGATCCATTAGAGCTTCTAAAAGGCCTCATGTCTTTTGGTAGTCATACTTCCTTATTCATGGTGCAACTAGATCCCGATACCGCCTTTTTAGGCGCAAGCCCGGAAAAACTTTTTTCACGCGAAGGGCGAAGAATTGTAACGGAAGTACTCGCTGGAACTATCACGACTTCTGAAAACTGGAGCCCCAAAGAATTTGAAGAAGTGAACGCTGTCCACACGTTTTTGAAAAAACAGCTCGAGTCGTGCTGCCTGGATCTCAATTATGGGCATCCTGAAGAGCGGCCTTTTGGCAACCTAATGCATTTGTATCAAAAACTCGATGGAATGCTTAAAACAAAAATCACAGACAAAATGCTTATCGCTCAGCTGCACCCCACACCGGCGCTCGGTGGTTTTCCACGTGAATATACGATGGATTACCTGCGAAGCGTAGAACCTTTCAATCGAGGCTGGTACGGCGCTCCAATTGGGCTTGTATCAGACAAAGAAACCGATTTAGCAGTTGCCATCCGCTCCATGCTCGTTTGTAAAAATCAGCTCCACCTTTTTTCAGGAGCGGGAATTGTCAAAGGATCAGAGCCGGCAAGAGAATGGGAAGAGCTGGATCGGAAAATTGCACATATTTTGAGGTGGTGCAATGAATGACCGTTTTGCAAGCCAGATCATCACCCATTTGGCCCATCATGGTGTACGTAGGATTTGCTTAGCTCCAGGCTCAAGGTCTTCCCTCCTAGCCGCTGCTGCAGCGCGTGAGCCTCGCATCGAAAAATTCGTTCATCATGATGAGCGAGGAGTCGCATTCCATGCCTATGGATATGCAAAAGCTTCTAAATCCCCTGTAGCGATTTTAACAACTTCTGGCAGCGCTATCGGAAACATTTTTCCAGCTGTCATGGAAGCCTCTCATGATCATGTCCCGCTCATTTTGCTAACCGCAGATAGACCTACAGAGCTTCAAGATTGCATGGCAAACCAAACCTGCGATCAAGTGAAGTTCTTCGGCAGTTACGTCCGTTGGCAAGCAGAAATTCCAGCAGCAGAACCGCAGCTTTCTGATGAGTGGCTCGGATCGACGGTAGCTTACGCCGTTTTTCGTGCAACAAATTCACCTGCAGGACCTGTTCATTTAAATTGTCAATTTAGAGAACCCTTTTTCTCTGGAAAGCACTATGATGCGCCTCCTTTTATAGAATATGAGCCTTCTTATAAAACAATTGCAAAACCCATCTTAAAAAAATGGGCCGATAAGCTTTCAGGTTTGAAAAAAGGAGTCATCATTGCAGGAGCTATGCCTTTTTCCAAACGAAATAGCGCTATTTTTGAGCTCGCTAATAAACTGGATTGGCCTGTTCTCCCTGACCTTATGTCAGGACTTCGTTCTGATGCTTCACACCCCAGTTTAATCCCTTATTATGTCGATCTGTTAAAAACAGTTTCAGATCTTGATCCTGATTGCATCATACACCTTGGAGATCGTCTGATTTCTAAGCCCCTTCTTACATGGATTGAAAAAGTAAATCCTTCTGTCTATTTAATGGTCGCAGATCACCATTACCGTTATGATCCCTTCCATAAATTAACTCACCGGATTGTGACAGACCCACACCACTTTTGTGAAGAGCTCTCTCCACTTTTACACCCTGGATTATCGTGGCAAACTGAATGGAAGGCGCTCAGTCATCTGATCGAAGGACATCTGGAGGATGCCCTATCCCCTTTTTCTGAGCCTGGACTGATCCGGTATTTGCATTCCCATCTCCCCTCCCATTTTGCTATTTACTTCTCTAATAGCATGCCAATTCGCGATGCTGACCGCTTCTTTTTTCCCAGACTCCACCATGGACCTATCTTCGGCCAAAGAGGACTTTCTGGAATCGATGGCAATATCGGAGCAGCTATTGGACTGGCCGAAGGAATTAAAAGACCTTTAGTTGCAGTTCTTGGCGACCTCGCAGCTCTGCACGACTTAAATTCACTTGCTGCAGTGCATAAATGTACTGTTCCTATTATTTTCATTGTCGTCAATAACAGCGGTGGAGGCATCTTCTCTTTTCTTCCCCTCAAAGACCAAACCGATATTTTTGAAGACTATTTTGCAACTTCTCATAATTGGAAATTTGCAAAAGCTGCTGAAATGTTTAACATTCCTTATACGGCTCTTTCGAGTTTTGAAGAGCTCCAAAGGGCTCTGCGAGAAGAAAAAACAGCACTCATAGAATTTACCTCTAATCGTGAACAAAATGTTTTAGACCATCAGGCAATCGATCAGAAAATCTGTGAAATGATAGAACACTTTGGAGGAGCCCTTCGATGAGTATCGCATTTGAAAAATGGACAACTTGTGGAGTCTATACAGATATCTTTTATCATAAGATGCCAGGCATTGCAAAAATCACCATCAACCGCCCTGAAGTTCGTAATGCATTCAGGCCCCTTACAATCAAAGAAATGATGCATGCTTTTGAAGATGCGAGGATGGATCCATCCATTGGAGCAATTATCATTACAGGCGAGGGCAAAGAAGCCTTTTGTGCAGGCGGCGACCAAAAAGTACGTGGTGATGCCGGCTATAAAGATGGTCAAGGAACAGAACACCTCAATGTTTTAGAATTTCAAAGACAAATCCGCACCTGTCCTAAGCCCGTTGTTGCGATGGTGGCTGGTTTCGCCATTGGAGGCGGCCATGTACTTCATGTAGTTTGCGATCTGACAATTGCTGCTGATAATGCCATTTTTGGGCAAGTCGGCCCGCGCGTCGGCTCTTTTGATGGAGGTTTTGGATCAAGCTTTCTTGCAAGAATTGTCGGGCAAAAAAAAGCGCGCGAGATCTGGTTTTTATGCCGAAAATATTCTGCTGAGGAAGCGCTCTCAATGGGCCTTGTCAACATTGTTGTCCCCTATGAAGAGCTAGAGTCTACCACAATTTCTTGGTGCCAAGAAATGCTAGAGCTTTCTCCTATGGCCCTTCGATGCCTAAAGTCAGCTCTTAACGCCGACTGTGACGGACAAACAGGTCTTCAAGAGCTTGCAGGCAACGCCACAATGCTCTTTTATATGACTGAAGAAGGACAAGAAGGGCGCAACGCTTTTACTCAAAAAAGAAAACCCAACTTTAAAAAATTCAAGAGGAATCCATGAAAACGACTTTGCTTTGGCTTGAGGCCGCACGCCCCAAAACACTCGTACTTTCTATCATGCCCGTGTTGATCGGCGTATCTTTTGGAGCAAGGCAAGGTTCATTTTCGCTCATTGCCTGCCTCATGACACTCCTGACTGCCCTCCTCATTCAAATAGGCGCCAACTTTGCAAACGATTACTACGATTTTTTAAAAGGCGCAGATACGATAGAGCGAAAAGGGCCTCGTAGATTAACCCAAGCGGGTCTTATTTCTCTTTCACAGATGAAGCTTGCTACATTTCTCACATTTTCATCTGTTGCACTCATGAGTATCTACCTTTCTGCACGCGGCGGTCCTGCCTTTACACTCCTCACCACTCTTTCCATTGCATTTGGCATCCTCTATACAGGAGGACCCAAACCGCTAGCCTATCTAGGCTTAGGAGAAGTTTTTGTTTTCTTATTTTTCGGACCCATCTCAACAGCAGGCGCAGCTTATTTGCAAACACTCACCTTTTCATGGGAAGCCGTACTAATGGGTTTAACTCCAGGGCTTTTAGCAAGCGCTGTCCTTGTCACCAATAATCTCCGAGATATTGATGAGGATAAAAAAGCGAATAAAAACACTTTAGCTGTCCGTTTTGGAAAGAAATTCACACAAGTTGAATACTCTCTTTTAGTCTTCTTAGGCTGTCTCCTTCCTCTCACGATGGGATGGTGGCTTTCTGCTTTTGCGCTCATCCCTGCAATCATTCCTCTTAAAAGCGTTTGGCGGCATAAGCATGCCAGTGAGCTCAATTCAACACTTGCTCAAACAGCGCAAATTGGCCTCTTGACCGCTGCACTTCTTGCCTTTGGCCTCCTTGCTTATGCAGTTTGAGATCTCGCCTTTTGAGATCAAACTCAAAGGTTTTCCGGCAAAGAAAGGATTTCTGCTAGAAAAAGAGGGGCGCTTTAGCGAAGTCTCTCCACTGCCTGGTCGTAGCATCGAAACGTATGAAGAGGCTTTAGAACAACTTCAGGCCGTTAAAAAAGGGTGGAGAGGGCCTCTTTTTCCTTCCGTAGAGTTTGGACTTTATGGACTCATTGCTCCTCAGGTCAGCTCAATACCATGCGCTCTTTTTCTCTTTGGCACACCCGACGAGGTTTTAAAAACAGCAGAAACTGCTCATGGATGCACGGTTGCCAAATTGAAAGTTGGCCATTGGACAGTAGGTGAGACGCTTGCTGTCATCCAAGAGCTTCCCTTCAAGCTCCGTCTTGATTTTAATCATCAATGGACGCCCGCACACGTACATCAATTATGTGCAAAGCTATCCCCTGATCAAATCGAGTTTTTAGAAGATGCAGGCAGCTCAGTGCCAGGTGTTATAGGGGTACAAGACAAAGGCGACCTGCCAACTATTTGGAAGCCCATGGTCCGAGGACTTCCCTTACCAAAACAACCCCTGATTTTAAGCAGCTCGTTTGAAAGCAGCGTTGGCCTTCAACAAATTGCTTCTCTAATCCAAAGTCACCAAATCCCTCCGCATATTTTAGGCATTGGAACTATCTCCCACTTAGAGCAAGACCTTGTACAAAATCCTGCCATTTTAAAAGATGGCAAACTTCACTTTCCGAACCAGTGGATCTTATGCTAGTTACGGATGAATTTGAATGGGATTACCCCACTTTTGAAGCCCATGTCGAGGGAATGTGCTCTCAAGTTGCTGCTCATCCCACTTTGGAAGTGCCCTTCTTAGCGCCGCTATCGCCTTTAACCATTTTGACTTTATTCGCTTGCTTCAAGCTTGGAAAAATTGCCTTTCTGCTGAATCCGAAGATTCCATCCCACTCTTTTCAGCTTTTCACACCTGTCATGCCAAAACCATCTTCCCCGTCTCCTACTCATTGGAACTACGATCTCTTAGCCACCTACATCCAAACCTCCGGCTCTTCCGGCACTCCCAAAATTGCCTGTCACACATTAAAAAACCATGTGAAAAGTGCCCGTGGCCTTCTCACTCAAATCCCCCTTGCCGAATCAAGCTTATGGGGGCTGACAATTCCCTTATATCACGTAGGAGGGCTCGGCATTTTATTTCGCTGCTATCTCTCGAAATCCAAAGTCTTGCTCTCTAAAAATTTGGAAAGAGCCACCCACCTCTCTTTAGTTCCCACGCAACTCTATCGCCTGTTAAAAGAGAAAGTAAAACTCCCGCATCTTCAAGCCCTCATGCTGGGCGGCGCTCCACTTCCTTCTCTACAAACGCCTTGGAATGTCCTTCCCACCTATGGCATGACGGAGACAAGTTCGCAGATCATTACAAATCACATCCTCAATCCCCATGCCGACATGAAAATTTCACATGATGGAGAAATTTGGGTGCGAGGAGACGTGTTATTTCAAGGTTACCTCCAAGAAAATAGACTCCATTTGCCGCTTAACCCCGAAGGATGGTTTGAAACAGGCGACTTAGGAAGATGGAATGAAAACCGTTTTGAAATCATCGGACGCAAGGATAATCTCTTTATCTCAGGTGGAGAGAATATCCAACCTGAAGAAATCGAAGCTGCGATCCGCCTGCATTGCTGTCTAGAAGATGCTGTTGTTGTTCCTCTCAAAGACGAAGAGTTTGGAGCCCGTCCTGCCGTCTTCTTAAAAGACCCGTCGCTTCTTCCACAGATCCAATCCAAACTCTTAGATGTACTACCTAAATTTAAAATCCCCGTACGAGCTTTTCCTCTTCCAAAAGAAACGGGGCTCAAGATCCAGAGGAAGGCTCTGAAAATTCCAGGATAAAGATTTTATTAAACTTCTTTTAAAACTAAGATGCTGTCAATTTACATTTAATTTCATTTGATCCCGCTCATCAACAGGCTTTGTTGTCCAATAGTCAGGGATACGGCCTCCCCCTCTATATAAAATGGGCTCTCTTTTTGTGATTTGTATCCAGCTTTCAGGCTCGAGTCCCTGCTCTCTTGATAAGCGAACGTTCTTCTGTTCAAGCTGCTCTCTATTAAACGTTAGCCTAGGTTGGGAGTGATCATGGAATGGTGGAAACAAATTACTTTCGGGATTGGCTCTGAACTCCATTATTTGTTGTATCGTCTCATTGCTACGATTTGCATTGTCACCTCTTTCCATAAACCCTCCCATTACTAGCACTACATAATCTGCGTCATAACTTATTATTCGCAGATGAGATTTAGACTTATTTTGCTGCAAGATTTCAACCATGATTTGTAAAATCTTTTGATCCAGTTCTCGATTACTTCCCTTGGGATCTGTCACAACGCTTCTAGACTCAAGCTCAATATTAAACCACTGCTCACGAAGATCCATCTTTTCATTGTAGCGCATAAATTCCTCATTCGTCCAACCACCATCAGATTGACGTATGGTATTAATTACCGCCAGACCGTGGAGTTTTCTTCGATCATCAATATTGAGCGGTAGAGGCTGCTCTGCCGGATGGATATAAATTCTTGTATTTCCAGAAAACTTAAATTGTTTCGTGTTATTACTATTGTATAAATAAGCAACAGCGCTGACATTGAAATCCATCTTGATTCCATCTCTATGGATAGAAAACTCTCCGATCTTCGCATGAGTGTTCTCAATGGCATCATGTAAGGTTTGAACAGAAGTTGTCGGTTCTCTAGGAATGCTGTAATTCAAATGCCAAATACATCGAAATTGATTCTTAAGTTGAACCGCATTTTGCGGCTGAAAAAGGCTAAGAGCATTTGCACATTTTGCAAAGAGAGCTTGTGTTATTATTATTCTTTGGGAATCCGGAATAGGTTGAGTGGCAGCTAGCACTCTAAGCGCACGGATAGTATCATCATCGATTGGAGTATTATTTATATGCCCTCCTAAGTAGAAAGTCACCTGAAGTCGGCCGACAAGTGCACAGAAATTTTTATTCACTAACTTTAAGTTATCTAACTCTTCTTCTGGTATATAGGGGGGAACATTCGTAATAAAAACATGAGCAAGAATACTATCTAACGACATACAATGCCTAAACTTTTTCAAAATAGAAATTATTTCGAATTATTTTAAGCGTTTTTGATTTAAAACTACAGTTAAAAAAGGGATTCGAAAGATGAATAGCTAGAGTCTAAATTAGATTGTAGAATAACTGTTGTTAGCTCATAATTTCTTCCATGCGAGCTTTTAAATTTTGTGTTGCTTTTCTTCTGGTGCCTTTGATGCTACCTGCTCTATACCGAGAAAGGGTTAAACATGTGCACCTCGTGCAAGATTGGTCAAAGGATCCTACGGATCAAAGTTTTATTGAAAACACGACATTAAAAACTTTGCGAGACACTTTAAAACTCAAACACACCACTTTAAAAGTCACTGACCTTGCAAATGAAAAAGACACCTATGAACTGAGCTATATCGTCGTCTGGAATAAACCCCATTTTTTAAAAGAAAAAAATTTAGCTAAATTCCCTCTCAAAAAAACCGTGTTATTCATGTGGGAGCCCCCCGTTGTTCAAGATGATCTCTACTCAAAAGAGTTCACTTCCAAATTCAAAAGAATTTATACGTGGGATGACGACCTTGTCGACAACAGGAAGTATTTCAAATTTTACTACCCTGTTCTGCAAAAGATGAGGGACAATCTCCCCTCTTTTAATGAAAGAAAACTCCTGACTCAGATTTCAGGGAACAAAAAAAGCAAACACTCTAAAGAACTCTATAGTCAAAGACGCTCTGTCATCGACTATTTTCAAGATAAAGCTGAAGGTGAATTTGAGTTTTTTGGCGGCGGCTGGGAAAAAGAGAATCTCCGTCATTACAAAGGCGCGCCAGCTGATAAACATGAAACGCTCAAGAATTATAAATTTTCTGTCTGTTATGAAAATATGCAGGACGTCAAAGGATATGTGACTGAAAAAATCTTTGATTGCTTTGCCACTGGCACCATCCCTATCTACTGGGGAGCAAGCAATATCACAGACTACATTCCAAAAAACTGTTTTATTGACAGAAGAGATTTTACAAGCTTTGAAGACGTCTTAAATCACATACGTGGAATGGATCAAGAAACGTATGAGACTTATCTAAAAAATATTCAGGCGTTTTTAGAGAGTGATAAAGCTAAACTTTTCTCTCAGCAAATGTTTGACGTGATCTTCTTAGAATCGATAAGATTTCCTTAAAACACTGGCCAAGAGCTTCTTGTAATTAAAATTTCCTGCTGGATTGAGAGAAATCTCTGAGCTAGCCTATAATCCCCCATCATGGTTCTCAACAGCACTCACTCACCGCTCCTCTATGATTTCTCCAATGAGCAATTGGAGCCATCACCAGCGCCTTTGCACAAAGAACTAGCGCTTCCAGAACCTTCTGTAAGACCAAATCCAGAGTCGCCTGAGCTTCTTTATAGTGAAGGATTAGAGCTCTTTCAAGAAGGCTCGAGTCAAAACTGTGTTGCAACTCTTCGAAAAGCAGCGAAAAAGCTCGAGCAAGCAGCAACTCTTGATCCTCTTCATTGCTTAGCATGGCATGCTTGGGGCCTTTCTTTTGCGTACCTATCAACACTGACGGGGAAAACAAGAGATTTAGAGAAGGCCAAAAACAAGATTGAAAAAGCAGCTCTACTTACACCCAAAGAATATGCGGCAGAAATCTACTGGGATGCAGCTCTTATCTATCAAAGGCTAGCCGATATCTCTGGAGAGCTAGACGACCACTATAAATCGATGGCATTTTTTGAAAAAAGTGCTGGAACCGGAGAGGTTCTCCCCTATGAATTTTGGAACGCCTTTGGAAAAACCGCAGCCCTTCTTTCAGAACATTTACAAGACACCCACCCCATCCTTAAATCGATTGCCTGTTATAAACAAGCAGTTAATCTTTTTCTTTCAAATACAGAAGGTTGGCTTGGACTAGCAAAGAACCTGCAAAAACTTTATTTATTTACCCAAGAGAGCAACCATTTTACCCAAGCTTGCGACTGCTATGCAGCGTACTTACAGCTCAATCCGTTACATTCTGAGATTTGGATCGAAAGAATAGCTTTTATGATCGAGGCATCTCGGCGCAAAAAAGACAGCTCTAAGCTGCGCACAGCTCTTGAAAAGTGTGAGCAAGCTACTATAGTAGTTAATAATAAAACAGCCCGCATCCACTTACAGGGCCTCTGGGCAGAGGCGCTGGCTCTTCTTGGAAGCTGGACCTCTCAGATTGACCTGATCCATGAGTCCGAAAACAAAATAGATAATGCCCTTGAAGATGCAGAAGATGATGATCCATTTCTCATCTATACCTACGGAAAATGTCTCTTTTCTTTTGCAAGCTACTACGAAGATTTAGACCTCTATTATCAAGCTATAGAAGAATTTCAAGCCTCCATTTCTATTGATCGCACTCAACTTGAATCTTGGATTTGGATGGGGAAAACGTATGCAAAAATCTATGAATGCACAGAAGATGTCGATCCCTTAGAAAAAGCCCTCTATTTTTATAGTAAAGCCCTTCAAATCAAAAGTAGTCCCGATCTTTATTATGAAATTGCTGCTCTTTTGATTGAGCTAGGGGAACTACAGCATAATCATGAACACATCGACAAAGCTTTCATGTATCTTGATTATCTTCTCCAGACCTATAAAGCGATCAGGTTTGAACATCCGGAGTGGTTCTACCTTTATGGAATAGTACTGGACATTCAAGGAGAGATTAATGACGAGCCGGCTCTTTTGCGAGGAGCCTTGGAAGCCTTTGTCACAACTCTTATGTTTGATCCCCATCATCCGAAGATTCACCACCGTATGGCGATTGTTTACTCTCATCTGGGTGAAGCGCTAGAAGATACCGATCATTTTTACAAAGCAATCCATCATTTTAAGCTTGCAGAAGTTCCAGAACAAGAAAACGAAGCTCTCATCATTGACTGCGGGCTTACCTGGATTCATCTAGCCCTCCTTGCCTCGGATAGCGCAATCCGAGAAAACTGTTTTCGAGAAGCAGAGCAAAAACTTATTCAAGCTGCAAAGCTCGGAAATGAAACCGTTTTTTATCAACTGGCTTGCCTCTACTCTCTTCAAGGCTATTATGAACACTCATTTTCCTATCTCCATAAAGCCTTGGCTACGAAAAGTCTTCCTCCCAGAGATGAGCTCGAAGAGGATGACTGGTTAGAAGGCGCCCGGCTCTTTCCGCAATTTGAAGAACTTCTCGCTCTTTTGCCTGAAAATTGATAAGCTAAAAAAATCACATTAGGAACACTGTTTATGGACAAGCGAACAATTATTTTTGTAGTTTTAATGACCGCAACTTTTTATCTGGTCAATCATTTCGTCTTCCCTCCAAAACCAGCTCCCGAAGGAGTTGCTACCACAACACTGCCAATCGCCCCAGCTCCCGCATCTACCCCTCAAACAAATGAAAATTATTATGTGATTGAAAATGAATATCAGCAGCTTGTGGTTTCATCATTAAACGGAGCCCTTGCAGAAATTAATCTCCCCCTCCAAAGTTCCGATGATCCTAAAAGCTATGTTAAGAAAATTTGGGTCGATGAAGTTTTTCAAAAAGACTACCCACAAGAAGATTATTACCCTGCAGGTCCTTTTCAAACCTACCAAGGCTCTTTCGATATTGGTGAGCTTGGCAGCTATTACCCACTCCTAAGACGTGATGTTGCACCTATCTACTACGGCCTGTCTACCGCCTCTTCAAATCCTGAAAGTGCTAATACAACTTATCGCTTAAAACAGCTCGAAAAAAATCTCATTGTCATGGAAGGAACAACAGCTGGCGTTCGCATCCAAAAAACGTATAAACTCCCCGACAATCCAGGCTTGACTCCCTATACGTTTGAATATACCGTTCATGTCGACTCAAATCCCATGGAGCTGACCCTCTCAACAGGGATTCCAGAAGTTGAGCTGATCTCTGGCAGTTCTTCACCATCGCTCAAATACAGAGTCATCGATCAAAAAAACAAAGAGTTCATCGAGCAGATCTCTCTTCCAAAAGAAACAAACGTTTTAACAACAGTAAGACCCGAATGGATCTCAAACTCCAACGGATTTTTTGCTCTACTTATTGACCCGCAAATGGAGATGGGCGCCGGATTTACGGCATCACAAGTGCCCGGGAAAGCCGCTCCTACAAGGCTTTCGCTCATCGATGCTTCTAATAACCGTTACCCTGCAGCCAACTACCCCGGCTATGACCTTAGATATCCTTTTAAAAACCAAGAAGGCACTTATATTTTTAGAGTCTTCGCAGGTCCGCTCTCTTCTGCTGTCTTAGAAGCAAACGATGCTGTTTACAAAGAAAATTACAAAGGAATGCAGAGTTTCCATGGGTGGTTCGCCTTCATTTCAGAACCCTTTGCCAAATTCTTATTTTTCCTCATGAAAATTTTCTATTCTATCATTCATTCGTGGGGCTTTTCCATTATCCTACTGACAATAGCGCTGCGTCTTATGATGTATCCGCTGAATGCCTGGTCGATTAAATCGACCATGAAAATGCAAAAGCTATCCCCTAAACTGGCAGCGCTGCAAGAGCGGTACAAAAAAGACCCTAAAAAAGCCCAAGTCGAGATGATGACCCTCTACAAAGAGCATGGCGTCAACCCTCTTGGCGGCTGTTTCCCCCTGCTTATTCAAATGCCGTTCTTGATCGGGATGTTTGATCTTCTCAAATCGACTTTTGAGCTGCGCGGCGTCTCTTTCATCCCGGGATGGATTACCAACCTGACAGCTCCTGATGTTCTATTCTCCTGGAGCACATCGATTTGGTTCATCGGCAACACGTTTCACCTTCTTCCCATCCTCCTGGGTGTTGTCATGTTCTGGCAGCAAAGAATGAGTAGCGCCCTTCCTAAAAATCCTAAAGCGCTCACCGATCAACAAAAACAGCAGCGCATGATGGGAAATATCATGGTGGTCGTATTCACAGTGCTATTTTACCACTTCCCCTCAGGACTTAACATTTACTGGCTCTCATCCATGCTCCTTGCTATTTTGCAGCAGTGGTGGATGACAAAACGGCGAGTGAAAGTGTGAAAGAATGGTCAGCCTTTTTAGATGAGCATCAAAAAACCGTAGGTTCTGATGCCATCGAAAGGTGGGCAAGAACCCTTAAAATACTTCATTTTGATGCAGGTAATCTCTATTTAGAAGCTATAGATCCATTCCAGCTAAATTGGTTTGAGCAATATCTACGTCCTCTCATTAAGAAATCGTTCCAAACCCTGAATGGAAGACCGATCAAGGTTCACCTCACCCTTTGTGGCACGCCTTCGAAAGAAGCCAAAAAAGAATGGAAGCCTCCTTTAGATCTTCATCCAGACAGTCTTCTATCTAATTGCACCTTCCAGACTTTTTTCCCAGGCACCACAAACGACTTTCACTTCAAACTCTTTTACGATACGATTCTAAAGAAAACCTACAACCCTGTCTATGTCCAAGGCCCTACAGGCGTTGGAAAAACCCACCTGCTCATGGCAGCCTGTCACCTTCTCAAAGAGCAAAACCGAACCGTCTTCTACATCAAAGCAGATCGTCTGACCCAACACATCGTTGCAGCCATCCGCTCAGGAGCTATGACCTCACTGCGTGAACTCTATCGAAAACATGACGTCCTAGTTATTGATGAAATTGAAACCTTAGATGGAAGGTCCGCCTCGCAAGAAGAGCTTTTTCATACATTCAATACCCTTCACCTAGCAGGAAAACAGATCCTGTTATCTGGTGATGCTCTTCCCTCCGATTTAAAAGGAATAGAGCCGCGTCTTACAAGCCGCTTTGAATGGGGTCTTGTCCTCTCATTCAAAGCCTTAAATTTTGAAGATCGAGAGGCCTACTTAAAAGATCTTCTCTCTCGAAAAAAAATCGTTCTCGAGGCTACTGTCACCCAAGAGTGTTTAAATCTTCTCCCAACTATTGCCCTTCTTACCCGTGCTGCAGATATTTTAGAGGTCCGAAGCCAGTCTACACAACCTACGTTACAACTTTTGCACCTATGGCTTTCACCCCTTATCCAAGAACAGCAAAAAAAAGTCCTCACCTCAGAAGCCATCTTACAAGCGGTTGCACGCCATTTTGATATTCATTTAGAAGATCTGACAGGCAGATCCCAAACCCAAGAACATACAACACCTCGCCAAATAGCCATGCATCTATGCAGAACACATCTTCATCTGCCCTATATGAAAATAGCAGATCTTTTTTCTCGCGACCATTCCACTGTCATGACAAGCGTTAAAATTATCGATAAAAGAATCCAAGACACTCCTACCATTCAAGAAGCTATCGAAACGCTTCTTAAGGACCTTTCTCTTATTGAGAAAAAGTGACGTGAACTTTGCAAAAGCGGTTTTCTTCATGGCTGTATTACTGACAACACCACTTGTTTCAGAAAATAAAAAGATTGTCGTTGTAGGAGCAGGCCTTGCTGGACTTACAACCGCTTATCGCCTGCACCAAAAAAAATGTGATGTTCATGTCTATGAAGCCCGTCACCGTGTGGGTGGAAGAGTTTTTACAGTCAAAACAGCGGGTCATTTTGCAGAGCTTGGCGGACAAAATATTGCTGATGGCGGAAAAGCTTCAAACATCCGTCATCTGCTTAAAGAACTTCATCTTGAACTCATCGAAAGCAAAAGCAGCCTCGGTCTCTCTTATTCTTCTGGAGAAAAGCAAATTTCACTCAAACAGCTTTTTCAAAAATTGCAATTCCAACCAGAGCAGCTCAAGAAAGAGTTGCATCATCTTGCTCAAAAGTCTCAGAACATGCGCGAGGTTTTAAATGGAATTCTTGATAGAGAAAATCCTCTTTACAAAACCCTGGAGCTAAGATTAGAAGCGTATGAAGGAGGATCTATTGATAATTTATCTCCTCTCTATGTAGACACTTTATATTACATGCTTCTAGATGGAATTTCTTCGGCTTACGAACCAGAAAGTGACGGGCCCTTTGTGAATCGTCTGAGTGTTAGAGAAGGAAACTCAAAATTACCTGAAGCTTTAGGAAAAGCTTTAGGAAATAGGCTCCATCTCAATAAGGTTCTTCTTTCTGTTTCAAAAGATGCCGAGGGATCCTATCATCTCACATTTCAAGACGGTGAACACGTAAAAACTGATATCCTCGTGCTAGCAATCCCCTGCTCTGTCTATGCTGAGATTCAATTTACAGATAACGTCATTGCTAAAGAGAAGTTATCTGCTATCAAAAAGATTCAATATGGTGAAAATGCAAAAATAGTCATCCCTTGCAATAAATCTTTACCCATAAAGGGTTTTGTGAGCGATCATATGATCAGTTTCTTTACCCCCAATCAAAATTATTTAACTCTATATTACATCGGTAGATCCAGTAGATTTCCTAAAGAGAGCTATAGCCTTGACCTCCCATTGATTGAACAAGCATTCAAAGACCTTGAACCTTTTCTATCCACACCTACACCTGCACAAGATCAATCTTTGGGCCCTTACCAAGGTCCGGTCTATCATAGCTGGACAAATGACCCTTATGCCAAAGGCTCCTATTCTTATATTGCTGCAGGACAAGAAACCGTGCTCACTGCAACTCATACAGAGCTTCTAGAAACAGTTAAAACTCTCTTTGCTCCCATCCATCAGAAACTTTTTTTTGCCGGCGAACATGCCTCAATTTTAACAGATGTCCCAGGAACCATGGAATCTGCCTGTGAATCGGGCGAGCGTACTGCACGGATGATCTTAAATAGCTCGCATCAGTTTTGATCTTTTAGAAATAGAAAATAAAAAACCCTGCTAAAAAAGCTTAGCAGGGCTGGGGAAGAATTTAGATTTTAATGAAAGGCTGGCCGGGCTTGCCTGGAGTTCCAGGTGTGCCTGGGGTTCCGGGACCTTGCGGCACTCCGGGGCGTGCAGGAGGACCAATATCTTGCGGCTCTCTGCCTTCGGAAATATCTTTTGCACGTTTTCTCCAACGCTCTACGGCTTCAACGAAAATAGGCGCAAAACGTCTGAGTGAAGAAGGATCTGCACCAATTCCCATTTCGATTACACAGTGCATGAGAATGAGCTCTTCATTGACTGCTACGCCGATTCCTCCGCCGGCCATTTGACCACCGAGCATGGAACCTTCAAGAAGAGATTCATATAATTTAAGTTTAAGGTTTGTATCCTTAGGAAGACCATCTAAAATGGGAGAGTAGAGGTATAGCCGGTCTGAATGGGGCTCGTAGGTTATGTGTAGAGAGAAGGTATTGTCAATACCAAGAATACAGGTATGGTTTTCGTCAAACTGGAGTCCTTCAAGATTAAGCTCTTTGCCGAATTCTTTTAGATTGGCCTTTGCATTTTCGTACGACATTCATTCTCCTTGTGTCTATATAGACCTAATAAGGAGCCAGTGTCGCAATTTGTCAAAATAATTGCAAATATATTTCTCTTTAAAATAATATCTTGATAAGAACCCTTGTAAGACTAAGGAAGACAGGGTTTGTCATAGAATTAGAGTTTTGCTATCCTGGGAATTTATAAATGGAGTCTTTGGAGGATGATCATGCGTAGTTGGAAATGTTCGGTGTGGGCTTGTCTGTTATTATTTGCAGGCTGCAAAAATGATAACTCCTCCACAGCTCTGATTGAAAAACCTGTAACCACAAGGCCTATTGTTGCAGTGACTGCGGTCACAGATCGATCACGACATGAGCTTTCATGGAATGTTTCACAAGAACTCACCTCAGCGATTCGAGGGCGCTTAGCACAACATGGAAGCCTTTATCTATTAAGTGAAGATCAAGTCTATGCACTCACACATAAAGCCCAGAAAATCGACTCAAGCCGAGATCCTTTTGGCATGGATACTGCATGGGTTAAAAAAGGGTATCCTGACAATGAGTTTGCCGCCTTTTTTGAACTTATAGATCATCGAGAGCTTTCTTTAGGAGGTCCAACTTCGGCACAAGAAGAATCCCCTGCTGAGCTCACACTTTCTATGAGAGTCCGTGTTTTTGATTTACGAGGACAAGCTCCAAAGATTGTATTGGAAGAAGTTGTGCAGCAATCACATCATATTCCTAAACAATTTACACTCAGTCAGTCCAATCAAGTTCCATGGGGTGACGAGATGTTTGAAATTTCACCATTGGGAATTGCTCACCAAAAATTGTGCCAAGAGCTTGCAAGCCGTGTAGAAGATTATATTCTTGAGAGTTGTAAACACTAAGGAGCTTCATGCTGCAAGATGCCCTCGAAGGGATCGTATTCTTGGGGCTGATAGGATTTTTGACAAATGCGATTGCCTTCAGGCTCGGATTTTTTAATAGACCTACCTATCCAAGGCCACATGTAAACTTCATTCATCTTGCGACCGTCTTTGCAATTTACTTCGGTTTTCTTGTAGTACTTCCTATCTTTTTATTTCGCTACATAAATGGACCCATTATGTTGGTTCAGTTTCTAATCATCCTCGGAATGTTTGTCTCTCTACTCGTATATATCCGCGCCGAAGGCCGGGGAGCTTTAACTGCCGCAGTCAAAAACCCCGAGAGCTCCTCTTCAAAATGGTTTGATTTTGGAGTAGGAATTCTCGTTTGGCTTGTCGCGTTTCCTTGGGTCGGAATTGTCAGTCAAATTTGCGATTTTCTCTTGGAGGCTTTTCTCAATTTTAAAACATACGAACAAGTTGCCGTCCGTTATCTCAAAGACAATCTTGAATCAGCCCCGCAATTGGCCTTAGCACTCCTTTCCATAGTTGTGATTGCTCCCATTGTCGAAGAGCTATTATTTCGTGGAACACTTCAGCAATTTTTGAAGAAATATTTTTCGATTAAAACATCTATTGTAATTACAGCTTTAATTTTTGCCTGTTTTCATTTCTCTGCATCGCAAGGCCTTGGCAACTTCTCGCTCATTCCCTCCCTTTTCACCTTCGCATGCTTTTTAGGTTATACTTATGAAAGACAAGGGTCTATTTTTGCATCGATCGGACTCCATCTAACCTTTAACCTTGCAAGCTCTTTTCAGATTATTTTCTCGTAAAAAACTCCTTTATTTTAAGAGTAAATTACACGACAATAAGGGAATGATCTCGTCTATAGAAACCTTTGGTGTCTCTGACATCGGTCTTTCAAGACAAAATAACGAAGATGTCTGGGCAGAGCTGCCCGATGACCACTTCTATGTCCTTGCCGATGGAATGGGTGGACATTTGGCTGGAGAAGTGGCTGCTAAAGAAGCCGTACTCCATTTTTGCGATGCCGTTGATAAATATTTCCGAAGTTCTACGCCTCCTACCCTTTCGTCAGCTAAAAGATACATCGGTGAAACTTTCATTTCAGCCAACTCATGGATCCGCAGGCTAAGCAAAGACCATCCAGACTTAAGCGGCATGGGAACAACGCTTTGTTGTCTTTTGCTCTTAGACAATAAAATCATTGTAGGACATGTCGGTGATAGCCGCATATACCGCTATAGAAAGGAACTACTTTTACTGACAAGAGATCACTCTCTTGAACAAGAAACCTCCGGCAGAAGCAGATCTTATAAACTGACACGTGCCCTGGGCATCTCTCCTGCCATCGAGCCTGATCTTTTAGAAGCCCCCTATCAAGTAGGCGATGTCTATCTTTTGTGCACAGATGGGCTCACTGATGCGCTTTCTGATAAACAAATCGAAGCCATCTTTAGACGGAATACCACTTTAAAGGAAACGGCTCTAGAATTGATTGATGCTGCAAAAGAAGGCGGCAGCCACGATAATATCACGTTGCTGCTTGTTCGCATCCCTGTAGAGGAGTCATGAGAAAAATATACCTAGATAACAATGGCACTACAGGTCTCGATCCTAAAGTGATCGAAGCCATGCAAGAAGTGCTCACTCCCCTGCCCCTTAATCCTTCCAGCGTGCATCAATTCGGCCAAGAAGCCAAACGGTATATCACCAGATCGCGTGATACGATTGCCCATGTTCTGCATGTTAAACCCAGCGAGCTCATTTTTACATCTGGCGGCACAGAAGCTCTTAACTTTTTAATCCGCGGATTTTATGACCTAGCACCCCACTCACATATCATTAGCTCTAATGTAGAACATCCTGCGGTACGTCTTACACTTGCTGACCTTGAAAGGCTCGGCGCCTCCATTACCTATTTACCTGCTGGTCTTTGGGGAGCTATAAGACCCGAAGAACTAGAAGCTGCTATCACCCCTAAAACACGCCTGATCACGCTCACTGCCGTGAACAATATCACTGGAGTCAAAACCGACCTAGATAAAGTTGCCTCCATTGCAGAAAAACATCAAATCCCCCTTGTAGTGGATGGCGTTCAACTTCTTGGAAAAGAAGAACTGCGCATTCCTAGGGGAGTCAGCGGGATGGCTTTTTCTTCTCATAAAATTCATGGGCCGCAAGGAATAGGTCTAGCCTTCCTCCGATCTCTTTATAAACTCCCTTCTCTCATTACAGGAGGAGCCCAAGAGCACGGAAGGCGTGGTGGAACTGAAAACATATTAGGCATCGTAGGTTTTGCAAAAGCTGTAGAGCTTCTGCAAACAGAACTTCCAAAAGCCAGAGAAACGATGCAAAAACTGCGAGACAGGCTCATTGAAGGGCTTTCACAAGCGATGGGCAACATTGTTGTGCACGGACAAGGACCTCGCATCTGCAATACGGCTCATATTGGATTTCCGGGGATCGATGCCGAGACACTCCTCATTCAGCTTGATTTAGCAGGCGTTGCTGCCAGCCACGGATCGGCATGCAGCTCAGGAGGACTCGAGCCCTCCCCCATTTTGCTTCAAATGGGTATTCCATCTCACCTTGCTTCTTCAAGTGTACGATTTTCCTTAAGCCGCTTCACCACACAAGACGATATTGATCAAACCATTGAACTGATTGCAAACTTGATTTCTTAAAGTTCAAAAAAAAGAGAACAAGACTTTTTTAGAGCTTTTTATACTGCATGATTTTCGCTGTTCTCAAATCCATAAGTCTTACTCCCATAGAAACTAATAAATCGTGCGGATGGCAATCGTTTTAGGTCCAAGAAGGCTCGCTTCTTCAACAGTGAGTTCAAACTGATCGATTCGGACAGATTCGCCAATAGCAGGCACATGTCCTAAGAGGCTCTCCATCAACTCTTCGAGCGTTTCCTTTCCCTGAGCATCTAGATGGACCTTGTAGGTTTCATTAAACTCAGCAATCTTTTGCTCACCAGGAAAACTTCGGTCTAAGACAACATGGTGCGAGCGCGGGACCATCTCTTCAAACGACATCCAGGAGTCTGTTAGTCCAAAAATTTCATCAATAATCTCATCTAGAGTTAAAATTCCTCTTGCGAGCCCCTTTTCACTCAAGACAACTGCCACACTCTCGTTGTTGCGCCTAAATTGCCGCAAAATTGTGAGAATGGAATCTGTCTCTGTAATAAACCAAGGTGCTCTCGCATGTTCGCGGACCTTTTTTGTTTCAGGAAGGCGAAGCAAGTCTCTCGGATAGGCAATCGCGATAATATTATCAGGACTTTTGTTAAAAATAGGAACGAAAGGTGAATAACCGGAATGGAGAAGCGATCGCATTTCAGAAATCGTACAAATGGAAGGAACCATGGGTGTCTTGGCTATCGGCTGCATGAGGTCTTTAGCCGTCATATTACGAAGGGCAAAAATCTGGGCAGAAATCGTGTTGAACTCTTCTTCGTCCTTTTCTTCAAAAATTTTTTGAAGCTCTTCGCGGCTTAAGTAAAGCCCTGCATTTGTAGGCGATCCAATAAGACGATGCACGATCCGGCAAAATCCATCAAAAAGCCAAATGAGGGGCCGGAGCAGATACGACATCGCATAAAGAATAGGCACTCCCAACATTGCAGCGTGTTCTGCATACCTGCGGCCTGCAAAAAGTGGGGCGATTTCAGCAAAAATCAAAACAATAATGACTTGTGTAATCGGAGCCAAATCAGGACTTAAATGGAGGCTCTCATAAAGCCTTCTCGATGCTTCAGAACCGATTTGCAGGGCGGCATTGATACAGATCAAAGCTGTTCCAAAAAGCCTGCCTGGATGATGCAAAAGATCATTGAGCCAGATTGCTCGCTTATTGCCTTTACTGACATAATATTGAAGCCGAACTTTGTTGAAGGAAACACAAGCCATTTCCATCATGGCAAAAAAACCTTGGATCACAAGGCAAATGAAGATAAGAGTCAGGAGAAATTCCCAAGACTGGTTCATCTCTTTTTCCTCATCCGTCTAATATAGACACGCCTGACACGTGTCGGCTCTGCTGCTAGGACGTGAAAAAGGCAATCATCTGTGATCAATTTGCTTCCGCTTTTGGGAATATCCCCTATTTTCTCTGTCAGATAGCCACCTACTGTCACCATGTTATTATGAGAAACAAAGGGGATATCAAAGATCTTTTCCAAGTCGGCAAGTTCCATTTTGCCGCTTGCAATAATGACATCATCTCCAGACAGAGTGTAAAGGTTTTTTTCATCGCGTCTATCGGCAATCTCGCCAATAACTGTTTCAACAAGATCTTCTAAAGCAATGATCCCAGACACAGATCCATACTCATCCACTACAATTGCAAATGACTCTTGCCGATCGTAAAACTGACGAAGAAGGACTTTAGCAGCAACTGTCTCAGGGACAAAGAAAGGTTTTTCTAAAATGGGTGGAAGATCATTCACTGAGCTGATCGATTCACGGTGAAGAAAAAACTGACGGCTGGTCATGATACCGATGATTTGATCAAGGCCCTCTTTACAGACTGGAATCCGAGAACACTCTTGATCGACAAAAAGATGAATCAAGCGAGAAAGCGGCTCTTCCATATCAAAATGAAGAACTTCTTCGCGAGGCCTCATTCTCTCTTTTACCGTTGATTCTTGAAGAGCTAAATACCCTCGAATGAGTTCTGCCTCTTCAGCTTGCAGCACACCATATTGCCTGGAAGTCCTCAAAGCATGCTGCAGCTCATCAATAGAGATCTCTTCTTCCTTTCTTAAAAAGAAAAACAGCACTCTTGAAACGATATTGGTAATGGAGACTAAAGCTTTCCGAATAGGTCCTAAAATGCGCTGAAAGAAAAATAAAACCGGGGCTACCCGATAGGAAATTGTTGCGTTATTCACAAGACCGATCGACTTTGGAACAACCTCTCCTAAAAAAAGAGTCAGGGCTAAAGGAACACCTACATTGAGAAACCAGTTCGATGCCTCCCCAAACACCGATGCAGTGACATTTTGGACCAAAATATTCACCGCAATATTAATCATAATGACTGTGACAAGAAGATCACGTGGAGAAGAAAGCAGGTCCGCAACCAGCCTTTTACGCGGATCAAGATCTGTTTTAAAGGCTTTAACCTTTAAACTTGAAAGAGAAAAAAGGGAAGTCTCTGAGGCAGAAAAAAAACCTGAAAAAATGAGCAAGATCACAAGAAGGCTAATCAATATTGTCATACTTTCTATTCGGCGTGAAAATAAACTTTCATCTGTCCTTCGCGCACCATCCCTAGATTACGCTTTAAGACCATTTCCACCCAAGCAGGATCTGATTGACTTTGGATCTGAAGAGCCAGATCATCCTTTAAAAGAAGAGCTTCGCTTTTTTCCTTTTCAAGCAGGTCAAGCTTAGAGACCATCTCTTCATAGGTTCTTTTTTTCTCATTTATAGCATGCATATAAAAAAGTGCTCCGGCCCCTAAAAGAAGAAAAAACCAACCTGAACGTTGTGCCCAACTGCTTTTACCGGGTGTAGGTGTGGATATGCGCGCCATCTTAAGCCTGATTCTAATGATCCCGCTTTTTTTGCGAAGAGTTTTTTTATGAAAAATGATAAATTAATGAATGATTAAGATGCAATATTTAAATTGCTCACCCTAAAGAATTTAAGCGATCGGCAATGTGATATTGGTTTGCTTCATGTATTTCCCGCCTCGCTCTGCATAAGAGGTTTCACAAATTTCAGAGGCTTGATAAAAAATCACTTGGGCAAGACCTTCATTTGCATAAATTTTTGCAGGCAGCGGTGTTGTGTTTGAAATCTCCAGAGTCACATACCCTTCCCACTCCGGCTCAAAAGGCGTGACATTTACAATAATTCCGCAGCGTGCGTAAGTCGACTTTCCAAGACAAATCGTCAAAATATCTCGCGGGATTCTAAAATATTCAATACTGCGTGCTAAAGCAAATGAGTTGGGCGGCACAATGCAATACTCGCCTTCGATGTGAACAAAGGCATCATCTCGAAAATTCTTGGGATCGACAAGTGAGTTATTGATGTTGGTAAAAACTTTGAACTCGCTTGCAACGCGAAGATCGTACCCATAGCTAGACAATCCATAACTAATGACTTTTGCGCCTTCGCAGTAACGAACCTGCCCATCCACAAACGGCTCAATCATCCCGTGCCTGAGTGCCATTTCTCGAATCCATTTATCTGATTTAACTGACATGTTTTACCTACTTGAAGTCATATTACATTCAGTGCCAGCAAATGTCTATCTGATTTTAGTATGGCCCTGTTAATTCCCAATTTGCTACATTGAGAATCAATGGCCGAAGAAAAATTCATAGAATCATCTTGGACGTCCGACTGGACAAAACAGGATGAAAAATTAGAAAAAACCCTGCGTCCGCAGTCAATGACTGAGTTTTTAGGACAAGAAGCTGTCCGCGAAAGACTCACCATTTTAACCCACGCTGCCCAAATGCGCAAAGAACCTCTGGGACATATTTTATTCCATGGACCCCCAGGCGTTGGAAAAACGACGCTCGCCCATTTAATTTCAAAAACCATGGGCACTAACTTAACGATTACTTCAGGCCCTATCATTGAAAAAGCTGGAGACCTGGCCGGTCTATTAACAAATCTAAAAGAGGGTGACATTCTTTTCATCGATGAAATTCATCGTCTTTCAAAAACAATCGAAGAATATCTCTATCCTGCTATGGAAGATTTTTGCCTAGATCTATTGATCGACAGCGGTCCTGCTGCCCGCTCTGTTCAAGTCAAACTCAATAAATTTACACTTGTAGGGGCTACCACTAGAGTCGGACTCCTTTCTTCTCCACTGAGGTCTCGGTTTTCATTCACCTCGCGGCTTGATTATTATGAACCAAAAATTTTAGAAAAAATCATTCTCCGCTCTTCCAACCTTCTAGGACTCACGATCTCGCCAGACGCAGCTCACGAGATCGCACTAAGATCCAGAGGTACGCCTCGCATATCCAATAATTTACTCAAATGGGTTCGTGATTTTGCCCTTTCAAAGAAAGCCTCTCAAATCGATCTTTCTCTTGCAAAAGCAGCTCTACAAATGTTATCGATTGATCACTTAGGACTGGATGAAATGGATAAAAAGCTACTTTCAGTCATGATAGATCACTATGAAGGCGGCCCGGTAGGTGTGCAAACACTTGCAGTCGCAGTCGGAGAAGAAGATGAAACACTGGCTGAAGTTTATGAACCTTACCTGATTCTGCAAGGCTTCATTAAGAGAACCCCTCGTGGAAGGGAAGCAACAAGGCTTGCATATACACACTTAGGGAGACCACTCCCACTAAAATTTAATCAAGGAGAATAACAATGTCTTTAAGGCGTTTAATCACACTTATAGGCGGAATGTTTGGAATGATAGCTACACTCCATGCTCTGCCTCAAAACACCGATTTTTCACAGAAATCAAAACCCGCGACTGTAAAAGTCCTGCTACAAAAACAAGCTGCAGGACTTAACTTAGAAGTCAAAGGCCGCCACTACATCTACAACCCTTTAGACGGCACACAAATCTCTTGGGGAATCTTGAGCAAAAGACACGCTGTCAAAGCAGAATCTTACGGAATCCACTGGGGTGAAAAATTTCCCGGTTCTTATCAACTGCGCTTTGTTCCTGGGGACAGCCAAAGTTCAATTCTAGTTGACGGCATCCAGTACAGAGGCTGTATTGAAATCTATCTGACAGATGGAAAATTCAACGTGATCAACGAAGTCGATGTTGAAAACTACCTTAAATCGACTCTTTCTAATGAGTTTCCAAATGCGCTCCATGATGAAGTCATGAGCGCCATTGCTATTGTTGCTCGCACAAACGCCTACTTTACCGGCCAAAGAAACAAACATGCATTCTGGCATGTGACTGCCCAAGAAGTTGGCTATCAAGGAACAGCCATAATCCATAGACCTCATGTCGAAAAAGCAGTTGATGCCACTTACCACGCGATTTTAACTTACCATGATGCACCATTTGCTGCGGCATGGACAGAAAATAGCGCCGGAAAAACAGTCGACTTCGCAGCGATTTTTAGAAAAGCGGTAAATACACCGCGTGGCGTTGAAGCCCCTATTGCCATGAAAGACCGCTCCCATCATCAGTGGAGCTGCGCTTTCCCTAAATCTCTCCTAGCAGAATCGACAGATCTTCCAAGAATTAGCAGTGTAGATCTCTATGTCGCTCCTGATTCAGAGAAAGTCTATGCAGTCAAAGTCTCTGGCGACACAACCGTCAAAGATTACGATTTTACAACCTTCCAACGTATCATTGGAAAGCATAAACTCCGCAGCAACGATTTTAAAGTCCAAGTTAAAGGAGATGAAATTGTGTTCACAGGTTACGGTGAAGGACCTGGCGTTGGCCTCTGTCTTTATAGCGCTACAGCTTTGGCAGACAAAGGTGAAAAAGCACCCGAAATCCTAGCCAAGTTTTTCCCAGAAACAAGGTTTGAAAAAGTCAAATAACGCTTCTCAATCAACCTCCTCCATCCTTGGGGGAGGTTATTTTTTTCAAAAAATAGTTTAATCGCTTTTAATCAATTAAATACGATACAATAAGCTTTGCTGGGGACCTTGTAGAAGGAAATAGTTTGAACCAGGTCAGGACCGGAAGGTAGCAGCCTTAAAGACGTCATTTCCTGCTATAGGCAATCTCCAGCATTTTCTTAAAAACTCCATGTCACTCCAGCTGTCACTCCATGAATGAGCGCTTGCCCAATCTTCCGATAAACGTGATCGTTGGAGCTGCTTTTGACCAGCTGGTCCGGAGCTAAGGCGATCCCATTTAAGTAAATAAACTGATAGGCTGCATGGACATTGAAATAATTGAGAGGCTGATAGCTCAAACGGACCGAAGCCTCTGTAACAAGCGGCGTTGAAAATCCTGACTTTTCATAATCTCGAACAGTCACTGTATTATTGAGATCTCCTAAGAAAGTCTTTTGCTCTCCTATATCAAACCCAACTCCTACAATCATGATAAGATCCCATGTAAATGTCGAAGTCGGCCTCCAAGCAAAAAGCCCTCCGACTTGCAGCGCCGGAATATGATTCATCACGTGGACTTTATAAGAGCTCGTGTTGGGGCCATTTGTAAAGGCAACATCCAAGGTTTCACGAAGAGTCATGTAACGCAGACCTAGTAAATAGGCAGAGGCAAAATAGTTTTCAAAACGCGAGGTGACATAACGGTAATAATTCAGCTCACAGTTTTGGAACTGAGAACTATACTCAGCTTTTCCAAAATCAGCTCCATTAAAATCATTTGTAATTCCAGGATTTTTGACCGAAAAAATAAGAGCTCCAGGACTCGTTCTTGTGCACGACTCTTCCCAGTTATTAAGCCAGAGGTAGGTGAGATCCCATACCGAATGCTCTGTAAAGTACGTAGCAGCAATCTTAAACCCTGGCTCGAAGGAAAATTCATGAACTAGATGCCTCGAGTTACAGCTAGGAAACCGGCAGTTGCAGTTCGTCGTAGAACTGTCGATCAAAAGTTTATGATTATTCCCTTGCTCTCTTTTAAAGTAAGCAAAGTCCCCTGTCAGCGAAAATGACGTGTTGATGGTCCCGCCCTCTTCGGCCGCATTTAAAGAGAGCGTTAGCGCACTCAAAACTCCTAGAATTTTTTTCATAAGAAACCACCATAACAGGCTAATCTTTATTTGCAAAGCCAGATGAAGATCTTAACAAATATTTTAACTTAACTTGTTAAATAATTTTTAACTCGATTTATAAGTAAAATCAAATTATAATATTCGTACAAATGGTGGTTATTTTAGGATGAGTAAGATTTCTGTCAGATTATCGGTCGCCTCGGAATGGACAGTCGTTCCGCTTTGGAATAAAGCCATTTCACCAACCTTAAGCTGGACTATCGTCCCTCTATGGAATAAAGTCATTTCGCCTGTACTAAGCTATCCTGTTAAATTAGCCGGACTAAAAGTAAAAAATGAGGCAAAAAATCAGTTGCAACTGGCTGCCCGTGAAAGTGCAAATTGGGCCCAATCTCAGCAAGCCAGTGATCTTTTAAAAAATGCTAAAAGCCTTCTTGAAACCCATGTCATCAAACCATTAAAAAAACAAGCCGATCCTAGAATTTCAGAGCTCTTAGAGACCCTCAAATCGTTGCAAGAAAAGTTGGAAGGCTCCTTAGACGAGGAAGATGAAGACCAAGCTGTTTTCTTTGAGGATTGCACTGAGGAAAAAGAACAAAGCTTAAGACAGCTTGATGAATTCTTAAGTCATCCCGAAGATCCTGTTGTTCAAAATCTTGGAGAAAACAGAAGGGAACTTGAAGAGCTTTGCGCTCTGCTAAGAGAAAGAGACGATGTTAATTTACAGAACTTGACATTAAGTATTTCCCACTCAATTGGCATCCTAGAAGGCGAAAAATCCAATCAAACCGGGTGGCTTGCAAAATTCACTATCCAAGAGGTCCTCGATTTACTTGGCCTTCGCCCATCTAAGCATAGAAGGTCCCCTTTGAGTGCCCAAGGTGAAAAAGCCGAGCGTGCAGTGTTGGCAAGAATGAACAATCAACCCATCGAAATCGACACACCAGAAAATTTTGATGAAGCTGTTGGTAAAAAACTTGATGAGATTACTAATTTAGCAATAAAGATTGGTCTTATTCGTCTTATCTTTAACGGTAAATGGAAAGAACACTTCTCCAGAATCTACAAAGAAGCGGAAAGCAAAACAACTGAAGACGTTAATTTTGATACTGCATTTTTAAAAGCTGTGGAAGACGAGTTTTCAACAAGTGAAAAAGATCAATTTGTTGTGAATCGCGCTCGTTATTGGTTTCATCTAAATATCACTCTCCCCATTTTGAAGTTTTATGCCTACGGCGTTATGCGTCAGTTTAAAGCCGATCTTTTAGCTTTCTTGAAAAGAACGCCTGAAGAGAGAATCAACGATGTCTTTACTCTCGCTTTAATGCCTTTAAAAGCACACATGTCAGCTTTCTACACTTTCAACGAAAGCCTGGCAAGTAAGCCTCTTCAAGGAACCGTGGATGAGTCGAACCGAGCCTATTTCGATAACCTGAAATCAGATAAAGGCGAAACAATTGATTCCACTTTGCTGCAGTTTACTCACATGATCATTGAAAGGTATGCCCCAGCAATCTCATGGACGCAAGGAATCGAGTCGTCTTTAAATCGATTTGAAGAAAAAATGCACAGTGTGATCCCCATAACTGAATGGACTCCCTTTAAGAAGATCATGACAGCCGGTAAAGTCACTATTGTATGGACCTCATTTATCTTGACCGGCGCACCTGAATGGATCGTTAATAAAGCAGTTAAGTATGGAATCAAACGGCAAGTCAAGGGATTGATCAAACTGAACCTATTTAAAACCGATAGCTCGGAGCAAAAGACCCATTCCCGCTATCAATACTTTATCAATCGCTTTATTACTGAAAAACTCCGGCAGTTTAATGCTAGTGGAAATATTAAAGCCTCTGCCCCGCCCGAGCCGCCCTCTTCCCCTTATAAGCTGCTGCGTTCTCCTTCCAAACTGCGCCCTTCTCTACCCAAGCCGCGCTCTTCGCCTTCTAAACTACGCTCCTCTCCTTCCACGCAAAAACAAATGCAAGATGTGATCTCTGAACTTTTCCAAAATATTCCTCTTTCGATTGCAACAAGCACTGCTCCTGCACTCAATACTTACTTTAGGGGCCAACCCCTCGAACAAGGAAAACAAACCCTCTATAATTTGTTTGTGGATCAATTTGCACCGACTGTTTCTCTTGAGATTTTAAAAGGTCTAGAGCACTTTTTGTATGATGATAAAGCCGAAGGAAAAGAGCTGGGCCTCCTTTCTGAGTTTGTTTGGTTTACCATCAACAACCTTGAAAACACGCTTACCAAAGAATCTGATGTGGCAGAGCAAGCCGAAATGAATGCGACAGAAGCTGCAATGCATGAACAGCTTCAAATGGCTGTTGCCACTCTTGTGAAGGAAGGCGTTAAAACTGCTCTTGACCCCTCTAAAAAATATGAAAATCAAACTAATGCCATCACACAAGACGTTAAAAGACAGTCAGAAGCGTTTTTAGAATTAATGGACAATCAAGTTGTTGAGAATTTTACGAATCTTTATAAAAATTGGAAAAATCTTAATGACTCTATCCTAAAGATGACCAAGCAATTTAAAGATACAAAAATAAAGAAGATTGTAGACTACGGCGATAGACTCATTACTAGTTTTCAAAGAGACACGAAAGGTTTAGATTCGATTATAAAAGATCTTGAGAAAATCCAGGAAAAGAAAAGATCATTAGAAGATCAACTTGCAATTTTTGAAGGGATTCAAAAGCAAATCCAAGAAGCTGACCCCCGAAGAAAAATTCATAAGCTTACTATTTTGAGAGAAAAGAAATGGGTGTCCAAAAAACTCAAATCCGAAATTAATCGTTATGAGGAGTATCTGCATGATTTTCTTAAAACTCCCCATTCAGTACAAGTTGCGCAGTTAGAACAGCATAAAGCTCAAGAGTTTCAAAATCAGCTTGAGCAAGAAAAAGTAGAAATTCTAGCAACAATACGTGAAGAAACCGGAAAAATGACTCAACGAGTAGTGGATCTTCAAGAACAACGAATGCATCTAATTAATTGGAACAGACGTTTAATAGACAAAGAAGTCAATTCAAAAGATGTTTCTACGCCACTTGCAAAACTCTTCGATACATTGCCGCTAGAAGGAAAAGTTCATGATGTAGCTGTTTCTGCCGTCATGCAGTGTGTGGGCGAATTGTTAAATTTCAAGGAAAAGCCTTATCATTGGAACCAAGTCTTGATTCGCGCCCTGCGTGCAGGTACGACCCTACTTAAAAGATAACGGCAAATGATGGAGAAACACTTTACAGCTACAGCCTATATCATCGAAAAAGCAAGAGTCATTCTCATCCCCCATCCCAAATTGGGCAAATGGCTCCCTCCTGGAGGTCATGTCGAGCTGAATGAAACCCCAGTAGAATGCGCCTTGAGAGAAGCTTTAGAAGAAACAGGCCTTGAAATCGAGATTATCCCGCAAGAAAACATCTGGATTGATGAGTGGAACGCTAAAAGTTTTGAAAGGCCGTATCTTTGTCTATTAGAAAATATCCCGGCTCATGGCACAAAAGAGGCTCACCAGCATATCGATTTTATTTATCTTGCAAAACCAATTGGAGGCTCTCTTCTTCACGAGGCCCAATGGTTTTCTCTTGCGGAAGTTGAAGCGATGTCACACGATCAAATGTTTGATGAAACCAAAAAGACAATCAGACATCTGCTTCAGTTCTCTGGTTTAAGTGATCAAAAAGAGCCTGCGAGCTCACACTTTTAAGACAGGCACCCGTTTTACAAGTTCTAAGACGAGGACATCTTGCAGAAAAAGTTTCTTTATAGGGACATGAGCCTTGATAATGATGATGCTGACTTCCTAAAGGCTTATAGACCACGCCTTGAGTGGGTCCAAAAAAGCTGAAAGAAGGAGCCCGCGTTGTTCCACAAAGAGCCAGCGCCGCAGAATCGACAGAAATAACAAGATCCATCAGACCCATGAGTCTTTGCCAAAGCGGAAATGAAAGCCCTTGCAGTGCTAGGCTATCTGGAAAAAGGGTGGATAGCTCATCGGCTATTTTTTTCTCAGCTAAACTTCCGCTGACAAAATAGAAAAAGCAGTTTTCTTGAGTGTGAACTTTTTTCAGAAATTGAATCAGTGTAGAAAGGGATAAACACTTATTATCCCACTTAGAGGCAAAAGCCACCATGATGCACTTGGGGCCTTCCCTTTTAAAAGACTTTAGTTCTTGTTCTTCTTGGGGTGTTAATTGAAGCTGCACACCCTGTATGGAAAATGACTCTTCATCTTTAAAAAACTGCTGCACAACAGAAAGATAACGCATCTGAATCGGTAGATCAGGCATAACTTCAAATCTTTCCCGCGTGACAAAATAGTTAGGCCATTCTGGAGAAGAATTCCATCCAAAACCGACCTTTCGAGCACCGCAAGCAACCTGGGTTAAAAACGCCGATTTGGTATTTCCTTGAAGATCAAAAACAACATCGTACTTGGTTTTTTTTAGCGCAAAAATCAGCGCTTTAAGCTCTTGATAGCTCTTTCTGCTAAATAGTTTTTTTCTCCATCTACGCGACCCCATTGTGAGGACCTGAGAAATACCTGGATGCGATTGAACAAGCGATTGATACTCTTCTTCGACAACCCAGTCAATTGTGCAAGCCGGATCTTTTGCCTTAAGATACTCAACAACTGGAAAGGTTTGGATGATATCCCCAATCGAGGATGTTTTAACAATCAAAAAATTCATTGAAATCAGTATACCACAAAAAGCTTCTTCAGAGCTTCCAAAAAATCATCTGGTAGGGGCGCTTTAAACGTCACCTGTTTTTTTGAAACTGGATGTGGAAATGATATTTCCAAGGCATGAAGCAGATGCCGATGGGCTCTATAGCCGCATTTGAACTGCTTTGCATAGAGGTAGTCCCCGATAATAGGATGGCCGGCTTCTTTGAGGTGGACTCGGAGCTGATGGGTACGTCCTGTGATGGGATGGCATTCTAATAGGGTGGCTTTGGGGCCTTCTGCCACTTTGATCCACTCTGTCTCTGCCCTTTGCCCTTTAGAGCCTGACCCATATAGCGTCTGCCCTTGAAATCGATGCTTTGGCCCTAAATGAGAAATAATGGTCCCTTGTTTTTGTTTAACTGTTCCATCGACAAGTGCAAGATAGGTTTTAAGGACTTTTTTTGAGCGAAAAAGCTCGATCATCGCCTCTAGAACAGCTTTGGATTTAGCGACAAGAAGAACACCGGAGGTTTCTTTATCGAGTCTATGCACCAAATGCCCTTTAAAATTTTTTGGATCGCACACGACACCTGGGGGTTTATCAAAGACAATCAGCGATTCATCTTCCCATAGAACAAGAGGTTTTGGAGCTTTTTTAATTTCTTGAAGTTCTAATGAAATTTCATCCCCGGCTTTGAGCTCATGGGTCGAAAAAGTCTCAACGCGGCCATTGACCGTGCATTTTTTTGCCTCAATGGCTCGCTTTAAAGCTTTGACCGAGGGTCTATCCGGATACTCCTCTCTTAAGAAAGCAAGAAGCGTCATTCCCTTTTTCTGGATAGAGACTTTGAACTTCATCCGTGGTGCTTAGTGAAAAACTCAACGAGCAAACGAACACCTACACCGGTTGCAGGAGTCGAATGGTAGTCTTTAGGCGCGCTTAAATAAGCTGTGCCTGCAATATCCAAATGCGCCCATGGTGTTTTATTGACAAAGGACTGGATGAAAATCGCACCTGTAATTGAAGAAGCTCTTCTATCGGCTGCATTTTTTATATCAGCAATCGATGACTTTAATGCTTCTTTGTATTCAGGAAATAGAGGCATTCTCCAGAGCCGCTCATGCGTTGCCTCTCCGGCATGGTAGAGCTGTTTGGCGAGCTTATCATCGTTTGAAAAAAGTCCTGAGGCAAGCTCACCAAGAGCGACCACAATACCGCCTGTGAGTGTTGCTAGATCAATCATGCGCGAGGGTTTGTAATGGTCTTGCACGTAGCTAATGGCATCTGCAAGCACGAGCCTTCCCTCCGCATCGGTATCATAAACTTCAACGGTTTTTCCGCTGTAGCTTTTGTAAACATCTCCGGGCTTATAACTTTTTGAGCCGATGGAGTTTTCAGTCGATGGAATAACACCGATTACATTAACGCGGGCTTTGAGCGCAGCTAAAGCTTTCAGCGTTCCAAGAACTGCTGCAGCCCCTGACATGTCATCCTTCATGGTTTCCATGCCGCCCTTGGGCTTTAAGATAAGGCCGCCTGTGTCATAGGTGATGCCTTTTCCGATAATGGCGGTCCGTTCTTTAGAGGAAGGATTGCCGCGGTATTCTACAATGATGAGGGCAGGATCACGAAATGAAGCTCGGTTGACAGCGAGCAATAGGCCAAGGCCGGCTTTAGTGATCTCGCTTTTACCTAAAATCGTAGCTTTAAGAGCGCGATTTGATTTACATAGATTACGTGCTGTTTCAGAAAGCTTTTGTGGAGTGATATCATCAGCATTTCCATTGATTAAATCACGTGCGAAATTAACAGCCTCGCTGATGATTTCAGCGCGCTTACATTTTTTTTCTTCAGACTTAGAAACTCCGATGAGGCAAACTTTTTTAAGAGGCTCTTTGACATCTTCTTTTTCAGATTTCAGCTCATCAAAAACGTAATTTGAAAGTAAAATTCCCTCCGTAATCGCTTCATGGTAAGCTCCCTTATCAGGGCAAATAAAATTGAGCGATGTCCACCCTTTTTTTCTACAAAGCTTAACCGCTGAAGAGACTGCCTTACGCAAAATCTCATCATGGGCCTCCAGTTTCTTTCCACATCCCAAAAGAAGCAGGCGGCTTTCACCTTTCTTACCGGTATAAATAAGTGCTGTTTCCCCTTCCTTTCCTTTAAAATCATCCTCTTGCATAAGGGGAGCAAGTTCTTCTTTAAATACTCCGGTTGCAAACGCAGGCTCTGCTTTTTTAGATCCCTGCCAAAATGGAAGCACGATCACATCGGCAGCATCTCGGTCTGCAAATTTTTGAACTGTGGAAAGTTGCATCAGAACGGTACCTCATCATCTGAGAACGCTGGCGAACCCCTCGCTTGACTTCCTGCGAGATTCTGGGATCCATGATTTGTTGATTCAGAGGCTGAGCCATAAGAAGATTCATTGGAAGATTCACGGCCTTCAGATCCTCCATCAGGACGTCCGAACGGACTGAATGAAATGCTAAATGCAGTCAAGCTCATTGAAACTTGTGGTTTTCCATCGCGGTCTGTAAAGATTTCGGGTTTATTCATCTCTCCCATGACGACAATCGGACTTCCCTTTTTTAAATAAGGAATCATTTTATCAAACTGCTCTCCCCAAATCGTGACTCTCCACCAAATTGTTTCGTCTTTAGCGCCTCTGCGGCAGCGTGCTGCAACTCGCAGTGTTGTGACCTTTTGTCCAGATGAAGTAAAACGGACTTCAGGATCTGCTCCTAAATGCCCTGCAATCATCGTATGGTTCATTCTAAATCCTCCACTTATATAACGTTTTCATCCTGTATGCGATGCGGAAACCCAGTCCTTTAGGGCTGGGAGGAAGCGTCGCTCCCTCTTTTTTGTTGTCTTAAAAACATGCAATCCAAATAATCCCTTGCAATGAAAAAAACTATTAGTATTTCTCTTGAAACTCCCAAAGCTGAAAGCAGCAAGCTTGCTCGATTGCAAGAAACCTATCAAGCTGTTTGCAACGAGATTGCGCCAGTCGCCCAAGAAAAACGGTGCTGGAATCGTGTTGCTCTCCATAACTTGACCTATACGTCTATTCGAAAAAAGCATAGCCTTGGCTCTCAAATGGTTTGCAATGCTATATTTGCCGTATGTAAAGCTTATAAAGCAAAACAGATTTTGCCGGAAGAAGAAGTTCCTCTGATTTGCTTCCGAAAAAATCGAAGTATCCATTTTGATAAAAGAACCTATACCATTAAGGGAGACGTCATATCCCTCTATACGCCTGAAGGACGTGTGCATCTTAAAATGCGCATGGGAGAGTTTCAAAAGAAATACTTCGCTCAAGGAATGTCCAAAGAAGGAGAGCTCCTTTATAAGAAAGGCAAGTGGTATTTTAACCTTGTTCTGGATCTTCCCGATCAGGAACTTAAGAAAAACGATACCTTTTTGGGTGTCGATCTTGGAGAAAACAATGCCGCGGCTCTCAGTAGCGGCAAACTTATCAGCGGAGGCAAGATCCGCTATGAAAGAGATCAATTTCTTGCAAAACGGAAAACCTTGCAGTCCAACGGTTCTCAATCGGCAAAACAATTGCTGAAGAAAATCTCTGGCAAAGAAGGGCGCCGTATGAAACATGTCAACCACAACATTAGTAAGGAAATTATAAATGAAGCTATAAGAGTCCATGCAGGAACAATTGTTTTGGAAGACTTGACTAACATTAGAAAAAGAATAAAAGCTGGAAAAAGAATGCGGATTAGACTTCACCGCTGGGGTTTTGCTCAGCTTCAAGCTTTTATCCATTACAAGGCTAAGGCCGAAGGTCTTTCTGTTATCTATGTGAACCCCGCTTATAGCAGTCAAAAATGTTCCTTTTGTGGTTTACTTGGTGTTCGTCAAAAGCACCTTTTTACATGTAACTGTGGAAACCAGCAGCACAGCGACTGGAATGCAAGTCGAAATCTCTGCAGGTTTGGGCAACTTATCAGTGGCCCAACGTGCGCTGTAAACCGCACGCAGGTGGCAGCTTATGGAAACTAAAGCTGACCATAAAATTCCCGATTTTAGCCGGGGATTGTTTACTATTATATACCTTACACACAAGGTTTGTGCATATGAAAAAAATAGAAACAGATCAGGCACCAGAGGCCCTGGGCCCTTACTCTCAAGCAGTTCAGGCAGGTGGATTTTTATTTTTAGCCGGACAAATCCCGATCAACCCTGTTACAAAAAAAGTCGATGAAACCACCATTGAAGGGCAAACACGGCAAGTTTTATTAAATATCGAAGCTATCTTAAAAGCCGCAGGACTTAACCTGAAACACGTTGTCCGCTCTGAAGTGTTCCTCAAAGATCTTTCCCATTTTTCTGCTATGAACGAAGTTTATGCCACATTCTTCACAGGTCCTATCAAACCCGCACGCCACACTATCCAAGTGGCCAAGCTGCCGATGGATGCTTTGGTTGAAATCACCTGTACAGCATCTATTTAATACGAATTAATTTTTTATTTGTCGTTTATTTACTCTGTTATATTAATGTCTTTTTTAATAAAATTAATTTCCGCTTTTAGAGGACAAAAGTGAAATTAGGAAATTATTTAGAATACGTTGTGCAACCAACCGTGCTTGCTTTAGCGTCGTATACTTTTTACAAAAAAGGAATGCTTCCAGGCCGTATTACCGCCACAATGTTTGTGGTTAGTTCTATTGCAAGCGGTATTTTGGCTCTAAAATCTTCAGAAAATCCTGACAAAATTTATCAAATTCAATTTAAAGTCCGCTCAGGAGCTGTCGCTCTTTCCATGCTCCTATTTAAACAGCTTCCCTATTTCAGATTCAGAAAAAATTACCTGTTTCCTTTACTTGGGTTAGGAGCTACCTACATTCTAATTGCTAAAACTATCAGTGCAATCGCCTACCAGATCTACAAAAGGGCTGAAGAGCAATCACCTGCATCTCAAGACAAAACTCCTTCAAAAACGGATAAGAAACAAAGTAAGCTCAACGTATCTTCCCCAGAATTGAAAAGTGAACCTTTATTCCAACATAAAGAGTGCACGCACCAGGCAGTTCAAGAGGAGTTAGCAAAGGGTATACACCTCATAACACAAAAGATGCTTGCTAGCATTTCCAATAGTTGGAAGGCCATCCAAGAGCAAATCGAATCACAACACAATAACATGAGTCAATTTCTATTTAACAGTTCTAACTATGCTCCGCGGGGCACAGCAAATTCCCCCCCTCGTACATTTCAATATCTTTCCCCTGAAAATCAACAAAAGGTTGTAACGAGCTTAGCCAGGCAAGGAATTACTCTCTTAAATAGAAAAGTTTTTGCCTTAAAAAGCTATCCTAATCTCATATTTAAACAAGTTGAAAAAGCAAGCTTCGACATCCTGCTTGACCATCAATGCGTATGCAAAACTTTTAACCTCGATCTTCTTGTTGTCCCTTCCTCGAGATGGGTTGAGATAGATGGATTCACATTTATTGTTCAGCAAAGACTTAAGTATTTTCATGCAAAACAACCTTACTACTATATTAAATATGCTGACCGAGTACACCAAGCTGTTCTTCAATTAAAAACCTATATTGAAAAAACAGGTGAGGCTGATGTTGAATGGCGCAATATGCCTATTATCGGAGATTTAAAGAAAGAGCTCCCGCTCCAAATTGGACTCATTGACCATGAAGAACTACCTGGAGATAAACCCGCTTGGGGAATTATTGGATATGAGAAGTTGCATAGAAGAGGTCTTATCGGGCTCCTCTGTGAAGAGCAAGCTCGAGAAATTGCACAACTTGCTAAACCATCTTTAGGAGATGAGGTCGATCGTGCCCTAAATAAAAGAGTGAAAGAGTTACAGGAATGGGAAGTTTATCGAACTTATCGAGTGTGGGCTAAAGAAAATAACAGAAAATCGAAGAACCCGATTCCAGGCATCCCCTCCAATGTTGAAGTCCTAAATGCGTTCAACCAAGCTTTAGCAAAACGAAACCCTAAAGAATATACTTTCCGCTATGAATTAAGAACCATCCCCATCCAAAAAAGTGTGCATAAAGAACATAAGGCTGATGAGCGCCGCAGCCTTGAGACGGAATTAAAAGAGCTGAAAGACAAGAGCATCATCTATGCATATAGTTTTTTTGAAATAAAGGTTGATCCATTCTCAATGTCTTTTGCAGATCCTAGACGTTATAATCCTGACCAATCTCTCATCGGATTTACCATCACAGCCTAGCATTAATTGATTGAGATAAAAGGACTTCTTTTAGTAAGACGGGGCTCATGTATGGAAATGAGCTGATCGATCCTCAGATTTCTCTTTTTCTAGCGAGAAAAATTAGACAGACACATCTATTAGACCGCTCTAAAGAGTGGTCGCACTACTTGCAAGAAAAATTGATCGAGAAAATATCGCCGGAATTTGAGAAAAAGTTCCCAGAGAGCCGCCTGGGATCATCCGCTATCAAAAAAGTATGGAATAAAATCAACCATCTCTCTGGACTTTTTGAAAAAAAAAGCGACGCGTTAACACAAGATGGCAAGCTCAACCTCCATTTTTTGATCCGTGAAAATTTAAAAACTGTTTTAACCCAGAAAAAAAACCATCCCTACCTGGTAGCTCAAGAACTTGCCTTAAAAATCGGGGAATCTCTTGCTTCCTATGAAGGAGTGCGCCCAAACCTAGAACAACTCACGGAACTTATCTGGACCTCGTTGCATCACTTGCTTCCCTCAGCAGATCTTCCAGCGTTTGATAACACTTTTGAGCCTAAAAACAGGCTTATTGCCAAATGGATGTTAGATGCGTTGATGCAAGAGCCAAGCCTTGCCTATTCCGAGCTGTATCAATTGCTTCAAAATAAAATTATTTTCTTTAAATCATCTGGCAAAGATTTATCTGAAGAAATTCAAGCACTCAGTATGCAATGGGCTGGAGTATTACTGCCTTTTACTCGCTTTTATCAAACAGAGTCCAGTGATGCCATCCGAAAACTCAGGTCATGGATTAAATCTCAGATTCATGAACCTTATTCAGAAGATCAACTCACACAGATCAAAGCTTCCGCTCTGTCGTTAAATCTCCATATTTCTTTGTATGATCTAGAAATTTTATACTGGCACACTTTACAAGAAATCGCCCCACCACGAAAAAACAGCCCGCTTTTTGAGCAGCTACAAATGGAAGCTAAATCTCACCTCGTGCACCATCCTGAGCAACATTGGAAAACAGCGATTGAACAAGCGGCTATTTTCTTACAAAGAGCCCATGAAATCTCAAAAATAGGAAACTCCTCTGATTGGAATCATCGCATCACCCGCTTAGCAAGCCAAGGAGAGCTCATACTCCGCTTTTTACAGCTGCCTGAAACCCCTCTATTTCATCTTGCAAAGGAGTTTCATCTGAAAAATAGATCATTTGGAGATGCGCAGGCAGCGATGCAGCTAAGAGAACAGTATCTTTTTCGGTATTCATCTCCCCTTATCGAACCCTCTTTTGTCCATCAGATGGCAGATCTCATGCGAAAATATGGGTGGTATCGTTTGGAGGCAAGTGGGCACGAATCTACGTTTGAGCGGTGGATCATGCTCCAAAAAGACAGTAACATCCGAGAATGCGCTTTAAAAACGTTTCCTCTACTTCCAATGACTCAGGATTTTCGAAAAAACAGAAAGAGTCCGAGCAAAATAAATGGCAGAGAAAGCCACTGACCCATGGTGAGCGCAGAATGGAGCCAAACGCTTTGCTCCTCTTTAAAAAATTCAATCAAAAATCTAAATGAAAAAACCCATATTAAGAACAAGCCGCAGAGCTTGCCAGGCCTCCATGCCTTCAGTTGGATTTTAAGCCTCCACATCATTAGAAACATGAGAAAATAAAAGAGCGCTTCATAGAGCTGAACAGGATGCCTTGGCACAGGAAATGAGCCGTCTGCCGGATGTCCAAAAACAATGGCCCAGGGAACCGTTGTTGGAGTTCCTAAAATTTCTTGGTTAAAGAAATTGCCCATTCGGATACAGCATGCAGCGATACCAGCTACAATCGCTAGGAGATCCAGCAAATGAAGCGTCGAAAAGTACCGATGCCGCTTTTGAAAAAGAATCACGGCAGCAACCAATCCTAAAACAGCTCCATGGCTTGAGAGCCCTCCTTCCCAAAGGCGAATCACGAAAAACGGATCTTGAACAAAAGAGCTAAAGCTTTCATAGAAAAAGATATCAAACAGCCTAGCGCCGAGCAATATTCCTATCAGAAGATAGGTACTGACCTGGTCAGCAATTTTACGTGCATGATCTCTAATATCCTTTTTTGGATCCTGCTTGAGCAGCTTTACAAAAGCTCCATAAGCTAAGAAAAAACCTAGAGCAAAAAAGACACCGTACCAAAGAACCGGCCTTCCCAGTATAGGAATATTCCAGGGGAAAATGTAAGGAGAAGGGTCAAAATGCATGTAAGCCATCATGAGACAGCACTTTCCTTAATCATAGCTCTAAAATAAAGCATGGCTCCATTCATTAGTGCTGAACCGATGGTCACATCGATGACACCTTTTATATCATATGCAATCGGTAAAAATCGAAATAGAGCCCCAAGCCCCATCATACAAGCTAAAATGATGTAGTATTTTCGATCGTAGGCATTCGAAAAGGAAATAGATTCCAAAGACTTAAGACGGCTTACAATCCGGCTGACTGTCTTAGATAGAACCATCCGTCCTTTGACAAATCCCACAAGTAGTGAAATGCAAATCAAAACAAGTGC
>JACCDZ011021486.1_pt1 | contig 40591 bp, 51 predicted proteins | sample 7449551 | NCBI WGS metagenome assembly JACCDZ01 (sample SAMN15323452, study PRJNA562643) | freshwater metagenome | isolation source: river surface water | place: USA:Blue River Watershed | collected 2017-08-18
AAAGCCCCCCCCCTCACCATTAGCCCCCCATATACCCCCCCTCTCCCCGTCAAATGAGGGGCTCAAACATCCGTGTAAAGGTTTTCCAAAAAAAAATTTCCAGGTATTTTTTTTCCAAAATTTCGGACCCCCCTATATAGAAAGATCCTGGGGAAAACATGACCCCCTTTTTATTTCAAAACCATTTTTCAAAAAAATTTCTGGGGAATTTTTTATTCCAGAATATCGGCTTTTTAAACGATATCTTAAATTATCGGCTATTTGCACGATAAGGCCACAACCTTATAATGGGTGACTATTAGACCACAGCCTTATATTTATATTAAAACGAATTATGTTCAAGTACATCTCAGAGATCCTCTCAAAGTTATCCATGGGCCAGCGTCTGCTCGCTCTTGTATTCTTATTGCTTTCAATCACCTTCATAAGCGTGGGGCCGAAGGTTATCGATTCATTAACGCACGACACCGAAGAACTAAAGGTTAAGGTGGAGAACCAACGTGCTGAAATTCAGACACTTACACAACGCGTGAATGAACTCAATGACAGAATACTCAATGACCAGATGGCTTGCACCGATAAATTCGTGACAAGGGAGAAAGAGATCATGGATCTACTGTCCAACCTGGAGTCCGTTGCCAAGTCTGAAAACGGCAAGGTTATATCCACTCAAACCGTATATGAGAAAAAAGAATACAGACCTGTGTATGTGGAAGAGTATGGTGATGAGAATCAACCCAAGGTTGCCAGAATGGAGATGCCATCCCCACCAGTGGAAAAAACTGTTGTGGTTAAATCGGATAACTCCAACATGCTTAAGATGATCTCAAAGGTTAAGAAGAACGTTAAGGAGCATATACCACAATAAAAAACCCCCTTATTTCTAAGAGGGCTACATGCTCTGCCTACATGTTACTTTCTTTATAGGCTAATGATGGTTTTCATTCTCTGAATGGTCTCATTAAGTTGCATATCTTCTTTCGCCTTCTTGTTGTAGTCTCTGGCAATTCCTTTGTTTGTGTCTATGCATTCCTCTGGTGACATCTCATCCAGTTGCTCCAGTGTGAAGAATTTCTTACCTGTGTGTTCTTTCTTATCCAACTTGATATTCTCAGTGTCGAATTCGTTTGTATAGAATACGTTTAATTGAACGTCATCCAATTCGTATGTCTTTAATTTCTTGAAGGATCCCAGTTCAACTCCCGCTTCTTCCTTGATCTCTCTTCTCAATGCTTCCTCTGGTGATTCACCTTTCTCGATGTGGCCACCAAGCATTCCGTACTTACCAGGGTTTGTCGTCTCCTCTGGGCTTCTCTTGAATAATAATACCTTATTGTCGATCACGATGAACAACAATGCTATTCTCTTTTTTTCTTTCTCTTCCGCTTCATTCATTATATCGTAAGACTCTTCTTTTGTCTTTCCCCATTTCTTTCCTTTTCCTGGTGTTCCGCAAGATGCTGGTGTTGGTCTGCATGAAGGGTACTTTGATCTCTCCTCACCCTTTTGTCTTCCGCAGGCCTTGCATTTCTTTTTGCCGTCAACCTTTCTGCATGTGTTGCAATCAACCCATCCTTTGCTTCCGCCGCCACCTCTTCTTGAGAACCATCCGTGAAGTCCGCTCTTTTTCTCCTTTGAGTAGTCGGTCTTCTTCGCTTCATCGACTTCGCCATCTTGCTGCGCAAGATGGTCATCTACCCACGCTTGCAATTCGTGAACGTCTGGTGCATAATCTTTGCCCTTTCTTCTTGTGATTGCATCATGCGCTTTGTATATGAGTTCCTTTACATCCTCTGGCGCGTCATTAATATCTTCTTCCTTAAGATCCTTCCAGATCTTTCCTCTTCTGCACTGAACAATTGCTCCAGATCTATATGCTGATGGTTTGTCGTATTTTCTTCTCGCTATTCTAAGACAACGGTCCGCTTTCTTTTCCTTCTCGTTAATAACGTCAAAAGATTCAACGATAAGATCATTATTGATCAAACCCATCACTTCAACAAGTCTATTTAAATCTTTTTGCTCCATATTAATCGTTTTGGTTTTTTCCTTGCCAGTCGTATGACACAGCATCATCAGTTATTGGACCACCAGCCGCCCAAGTATAACAGGTGCGAGCTGAGTGACATTTAAAATGGTGCATCCAGCAGTAACCCAATCTACCTTCTTCATCAGAAACTTCACCTGGCATACATTCATCCATTCTTGGGGAGATGTCAAACGCAACACAATTTCCACAATTGGATTTCTTTGCCACCTCTGGTTCGGTTTTCCATTTTTTGGCGTATCTTTCCCAGTACTCCTCATCATTTAAATTCAATGGGCCGTATTGGATATGTTCCGCTTCTATTGACTTATTTCTGTTTCTGGTGTTCAACTCAAGATCCTGTGTAGCTCTTGGACATGCCATCTCAGCTTCAGAAAGCAATCTTCTGTTTAATCTCTCTATGAGTTGTTTTTTCTTTTTTAATTCTGTTCCCATGTTAATATAAATATATTGTTTTTAGTTAAACATTCTCATCCAGATGCGGTTCCAATCTAACTGGCAACGCATCTTCCAGGTAGTTCTCCAACTTGAAGAAAGACTCGTTCAATTTATTTATGATCTGATCCCATTGCTCTTCCGTCAATGCATCTTGTTCAAGCACCTCATCGAATCTGTAATTGAATGACTCCATTTGTTTTTGCATGGCCATGGTGAGAACCCTGTAGGTTAATTCCTGTTCCCTGTCCTTTACATCTGGTGGCATAAGCCATGTCTGGTGAACTAATGACAAAGAAAACCTGTGTCTGTTGTCACCCATGTCAACAACTGTGTAATGTAATTCTGATGATAGATTAAATTGTTTAAAGAACAACGGTTCGCTGTCCTTTACATATAATTCCACATCCTTTGTGTAGGTCACCTTCTGAAACATTATCTTCTCTTTGTCCGAGAAATTATTGAATGTTTTTAAGAATGGCACCCTTTTGACCATGGTTTCTGAGTTTATGTCCGTTCTATATCTCGACACACCTTCATTTAAACCATTTACAGCCCCCAAGGATTTACCTTCAAGCATTAAAAGAGTTGATCTCATCTTTTCGATTTCCTCATTTAACGCATCAGCACCCTGTGGTGATCTGTACATATCTTCCCTGTGAGAGAAGTCTCTGTTCTGTCCTTTGTTATCCACGAAGCCAAATCCTTTGTAGAAGCTTCTTAATCTTGTCACGTTGCCACCGTAACTGCTTGATGGTGTTAAAGTTATGGTCCATCCATTTTCATCAGCAATCTTTGTTAAGTCGTTCATAAAAGATGAGCCAACACCTTGTCCCCTCATTGTGTAAGGTACAATGAACCCAGTAAGGTAAACTCTCTTTGCCTTATCATTTGGGTATAACTCAAATCTTATGTCTGGATACTTCTGATCCAGTACGTCAAATGGACTGCTCATTACTTATAAATACTTCATCATTTTGATTTGTGCCTCTTACGGAATAATACGCTTTATGCACCAAATCATGGTAAGGAAGTTTATAATGGTGAATGCTGGTCTTAAGTCTGTCGATCTCAGCTCTCAACTCATCTATAAAGCCTTGAGAATGTGCTTCATAGTAGATTTCTTCGGTGTACTCTTCGTTTGTCATGGGGCTCTGGGGTTTTCTTATATATATCACCAAAACTAACAAAAAAATCCCGCTTTTGGCGGGATTTAATGACCTTGTGAATTTTATTTTACATTTTATCAATAATCATCTTAATGAGTTCCTCTTTTGACATGGAATTTAAAAAATTTTCTGTGATGTCTTTTGTCGTGGCTTCTTGTCCACACTCAGGGCAGAACTTATAATTTGACTTTATTTTTGTGTTACATTTAACACATCTCTCAACCAGATCTTTTGCGACTTTAGGTTGGTAAGTGTGTGGCATGATTTGCCAATCATCTATCCACGTGTAGAACCATTCAAAATCTCCACTAGCGTTTACCAACTCTTGATTACTTTTACCGCCTTGCTCAACAGTACCAGTTTCTTTCATATTAGATAAATTACCACTATTTGTTAAGAAAGTATTATGAGTACCTATGACATTAGATGTATCACATGTTACTGGGGTGTTGTAATTTGTGTAAGTGATCTCGCTCCAACCAAATCCTGATGAACCGTTATAGATTGTACCGTAACTTAAACTTCTTGGCCTTGGTTTTAATTCTTTGTGGAATTTAACCGTAACCTTTCCGTTGTCAACGATAGCGTCTTTGGTTTCTTTATTATTGTCTACCACATAAGTTTCATAAAGGAATTTCTTCTCATCGTCCAGGAATCTTTCGAGGAATACTCGTTGACCTGGTTTTAGGATGATACCCGAACTTGAAATGGGTGTACCATTCAAATCGATCATTGCCATTATTTTTTCTTTTGTGGGATTGTAAAGTTCGATCTCGAACTCTGTTTGATCTTTCATGTAGACCAACTTTCCGTTTTGACGGAGTCTTTGTTTGTTTACTGTGACGAACGCACTCGGCGCAGGTACAGTGTTAATGTACGTGTATAACATTTTTCCTTATATTTTTTTTGTATTTGGTGTCCATATCGTTGGTATCAATTCCAACTCAAACGCATCCAGTACGCATGGAACCCAATCACAAGGTCTCCAATAAATATAGCTTACTTTAATAAAGTTTCAACTATTTATATGTAAAAAAGCGTATAATTTTAATTATATGTCAAAAAACATATATTATGGAAAAAAATGTATTAAATGAAGTTAACAAGATCCGTAAGATGATGGGTCTTAGTGAGGATAAAGGTTATTCAACCGAAAGCGTTGGTATTGTATCTGACAGGGGTAAATTAATGGCTGGTTATTTCCAGGATGGTCGTCTGGTATCTTTGGGTGACAGAATCCTATTTGATGTTAACGGTAATTTGGTTAAAATGGGTGGTGGATACCCAACTGGTGGTTTTAAAAACGAAACAACGGCAGAAGAGCTTGAGCAGGATATCTGCAAGGCTTATGATGAAATACTTAACACCTTTAGAAAAGATGCACCTATGGTTGTCTCTTTAAACGAGGCATCTTATGATATAATTAAAACAAGTGTGGAGTGTAACATATGAGTAAGTCAACGAAAGTAACGGTAAGAGCGAATGGTGGTACCTGGATGGTAAACGCCAACGGCTCAGATTATAAACAAATAGGTGGAAGCGAAACTTTCACATACACCGATTCAAAATCTGGTGATGTGGATGTTGCTGGTGAATTTTATAATGATAATATTATTATTCAATTTGAAATGAGCAATCCGTGGATTGGTTCGCCATGGGCCGCGGTTGGTCAAGCAATCGGTGACAGCGGTTGGGACAATGGTAGAACAGATATGAGTGAGGGTGACTCACATGTATTCTCCACAACCATATACAATGATGATGACGAATATACCTTTAATACAAGGGTGTTAAGGTTATCAGATACGGATACAAAAAACTTCGAGGTTTGGCCTGGATGGTATGAATAAAATTATTACAATAAAGGGTGTTTTATAATGCCTTTATGATATTTATATAAGTAAAACATATTAAAGAATGAAAAAACCCCTATTAAACGAAGAGATCACTAGAATCCGTAAGATTATGGGCCTTAATGAAAGTGAAGAATTGGATCTATCTAAAATGGATAACCCCAATGCTTATACCGATGATATCGTTAATCATAACGCTGAAAAAGAATACGTTGATTTCGAAAAGGATTATGATTTCGACTTTGAAAAAGCTGCAATAGAATCCGCTTCTGGTGAAGAAGTTGTACAAAGAGAATTTGACGATTATGACAGACCACTATATTATAGTGTTAAGGACGATAACGTACACTACTTTATTGGTGATGGGGATAATGGTCCTATGATTGTTAAGTATAACGCTGAGACTGGTGAGAGATACCCTATTGGTGACCTAAGAGATTATGATGCACCTGAACTTTCTGAAGGTGATGACGAAACTGATGGCCCGATTGCGGTATATAAAATGTACAAAAAAGGTGAAGTAAGTCAAAAAGATCTTAACGCTTTGATGGGTATTTGGGATAGAGCCGATAAAGAGAAATTAATGGCTTATATAAGATCACAAAAAGAAGAAGGTATTAACGAAATAGATGAATCAGAAATTTCTGAAGGTTCTATGGAAAGCGGTGTGTACTACGATACAACAGTTGCACACGAAATAAAAAGCAAAGTAGGTAATCTACATAAAATAGCGCCTTATGTTCTTGAAATAGGTGATAGAGTTATTGAAGACATTTCTGGTAAGATATCAGTATATAATGAAGGTAATTTAGTTGAGAAGTTTGACAATGTTGAAGCCTTCTTAATTGGAATAAAATACGGAGCAACACCAGTTTAATATGAGTAGAAAACCAACATTAACTGAAGAGTTATTTAGAATCCATGAAATGATGGGTCTGACTGAAAATCAGTTGGATATGTTTGCTGGTACAGAGGACGCGGCCACAGAAGAGGGTGCTGAAGATTCTCATATTGGTAAAAGAGTCATGGTTTATTATAACCTTCATAAAAAAACTTTCTCAATACAATACAAAGGTTTGGTGATCGCTCACGCTGATTATGTTAAACTCAATAACGTTGAGTTTAGGGTTAGACAAGGTGGTATGGAAAAAGTTAGAGCTGAGATGTCAAAGAATGTTCATGCGTTCGTTATTGGCGATTTGGTTGATTTTATACCCTACCCATCGACAGATATACCATCAGCAACTAGTTCAAAATCAATAACATACGATCCATATAAATACGATACATTTGTTTACAGAGACACAGAGGAACCTGTAACCAGTGCTCGTGAGGTTGAAATGATCAACCAACCAGGTGGAAAAATTTTCCAGATAAACGAGGTTCTTTCAGAGAATTGGTCTTATGATGAAAATAAGATAAACCAATTCGTTGTTGAAGCTGAAAAGGATGTGCAAATGGCCGATAACCTAATTAATAAATTCGGTGTTAACGTTGTTAATATGACGTTAAAAGACATTTATGATAACATGGCACAAATGGAATCAACGAAAGAAAAGTTAAACGCAAGTAAGGATTATATTTCCCGTAAATACGAAAAGTATTATGATATTGTTGAAACTTACGAGGTAGGTGAATACCCAGATAATGTTTCTAAGTTATACGATTTATCAAATAAATTAGATAACCAAAAGGAATCTTTATCGGATCTAGCCGAAACATTTAATACATTAATTGACGCAGCCAAATGGTTGGGGAAATATAATAAAGAAATTTTTGATATACAGAACATAAAATGAACAAACCAACAGCAGTAAACTATACAGGCACACAAACCCCTTATGGTACCAAACACAACAACATTGAGATCGGAGATGCTTCGATTGATTACAGAGATAATGATAGTGGGTTAATATGGTATAACTCACCAGACACCAGCGGTAAATATATGATAATTTCTGCTGCGAATGATAACGGTTATATAACAAACACACCATTATTTTGGGTTTGTGATAAAACTGATCAGGAATTATTAAGGTTGGTGAATGGTTTACCAAATAGACGCGGTGAGACACCTTTTACAACAGTGGGCCAAGCAACTGATTGGTTAAACGCTGAAACAAACTATTACTTATTGACTGGCGAAGGCGGTGGTGGAAACCCAACAGGTTTCACTGTTACCATAACACAATCTGGTAGTAATGTTGTTGTGAACGCTTCTGGTACACTTAATTTGGCTGATCTAAACTACATTGGTGAAGCACAAGGTGCTGGTCCTGGTGGACTAGGTGCACCATCAGCGACATTTATAGTGGGTGGTAGTATTGGTGCTTTTGATCAATATAGCGGGTCAACATTTAATGCACCAGCTACGTTTGGTTCATTTAGTGGGCCAGCCAATTCTGGTTCTGGGGATACTTTTGGTGTAATCATGAACGGACAACCACCATATATATTGGCAGTTCCAGCGGGTTATACATCTAATGAAAGCCTAACAAGTACAATGACATTTACAAACACAAGTATAGCGACAATGGGCTTAACCGAAGGTACGTTTACGTATACTTGGGGAACAGGTGGAAATGCGGATGCAATAAATATGGTTATTGGTGGAACTAGTGGTACATCTGGTACTTCAGGCACTGGTGGAACTGGTGGTGGAGCTGGATGGTTCTTTTACAGCGATGAAGGGTCGTTAAATGCGGGTCCCCCATCAAGTAATGGTAACGCCATATTTGTAGATAATAGTGGTATGGGTGGTAATACCGAAACCTTTAACCCAAATAAAGTTAACGGTAAAACACTTTATTTCCACCAATATGATAGTGCTGGGGTGGATTACGCAACACAATTTGCCGCTTTACAAACTAATGGTGGAACATTAAGTATTACACAAAATGGGCAAACAGCGACATATACAACAACCAACCCTAATATGTTTGTGTATACCGCTTTAAGTGGTAACAACAGTTTGTTGGTTAATACGGGTATGTTAACACAAACGTCAACAACGGTTAATCCATTTGTTTATGGTGATCCAATAACACTTTCATTTAGTTAAAAAAAAATATTAATATATCATGGCAACAGCAAGACCTTACGCATATAACCCAGGGGCACCGATATCTGGGACACAACAAGTCGGTGATTTGGCAATCGGAACACCCGATTACGGTTTTACAAATAACCCGCAATTTTGGAACGGACCTGACGAGGAGTTGGGTTATGTAATAGCATTACCAGTTCCAGATAATAGTCAACCAACACCAATACCTGGTGTAACAGCTTCCGTTCGTTTTCTGAGATCTGGGGCTTTAACAGAAGAATCTTTTGTTAACTTGGTTAACACACAATTCAATCAGAATCATCAAAGCGCTTTCGATGCTAAAGATTGGCTAACCTCACAGGGGTATTTCAGTACTTTTTCAGCTTTTGGAAGTTCTGGATTCCAATGGATGACAATGAATCAAATCACCCCAACTGAAGCCAATGGTGTTGGTCAAAACAATATTACAATTAATATCACACAAACAGGTGGTGGTATGGCCACTGAGCCTGGTATGTATAGTGCGAGTACTTTCCCTGAAGAATACGGCGTCCCTCTTGTTGGTAACCAAATCCAAAACAGTGAGGATGGGGTGTTCACCGCAACATTTAGTCAACCCGTGACAGATCCTTTGGTTGCATTCGCAAGCGTTGGTAACCCGAATCTACAGGTTCCAGTTATTGTTTCAGCACCATTTACACCAATTTGGGGTCAAAACACAACATATCAAAACCCATCTGGGTTAACCCAATATACACAGTTTACTGGTAACGAAGGGTTTAATATTATCCGTATAGATGGTACTCATACATCAATTAGTTTTAACTATAGTATTGCTGAGTACTATAGCACAATTTGTTTCGGTTTTGTTGATCAGAACCCTTAATTATTTTTAAATGATATATAACGCTATATATAACTCTGGCCCAGCAATAGGTGGTACAACTCAGGTTGGTAATGTTGCTATCGCAACTGGTACACCAGATTATGCAGTTGGTGATTGGGTTGGCGGTGTTGATGATACTGGGTGTTATGTTATCATTAGTGAGACAACAAACACTGGTTTAGCTGGTCGATCAGCTGGTGGTAGTTCGGAAATAATTCCAGCGCAAACCCCAGTTTTTTGGCAAACAAATGCCGATACCGACCAATCTTTCCTTGATCTAGTTAACGTATTACCAGGTTCACCAGGTAGTATTACTGACATTGGAACAGCAACAGATTGGTTAACTAGTAATAATTTTTGGACATCATACGGAACAGCTCTGGCTGTCACAGCTCAAATATATTTTGATCCAGCCAACCCATTATCTTATCCTGGTAGTGGTAACACTTTAACCAATATTGGTATATTGGGTAACGTTACTGGTACATTGGGGAATATGTCGGGCGTTGTTTACGATAGTAACGCTGGTGGTGGATCTCTTAACTTTGACGGTGGTTCGGATACTATACAATTCGGCCAATTTAATTTTGGTAACTCAGTATCAATTAGCGCTTGGGTTTACCCAAGAAATGAAGCTAGTATAAATTGTCTGGTTTCTAACTGTGGTGCAAACACGGCGACAAATGGTTTTAAAATGGCTTGGAATAACTGGACAACTGTAAATTTAACCATGAACTTTGAAGCGGGTAATGGTGGCGCTGGCGGTACTCAGTCAACGGCTAATAATACAGTTACTGAGAACGCTTGGCAAATGTTAACTTATGTTTTTGATAAAACAAACCAAACAATACGTTTCTATAAAAATGGGGTTGCTATTCCTACTAATAACGGTGGATCACCAGTTGCTAACATAGGTACAAACAATTCAAATTGGTGGATTGGTTCTATTGGTGGTAATTCATACCAAATGGATGCAAACTTAGGTGAGTTTAAAGTTTGGACTAGTTTAATGTCTGATAACGATATTTTAGCCGAATTTAACGCAACAAAAACTAGATACGGTTTGTAAGCTACTGTGGTTTTTCTGAATCTTTTATGATCAACTCACCTAGCACTTCCATCTTACCGAGAAGTTCTTGGAACGCTATTTGTTCAATATCCATATCACCCTTTGTTGCGGTGTAAAGTTTTTCGAGAAGATCCTTATATTCTTTTTTAGCATCTCCCATATCTAAGTCACCCTTAGCAGCTTTTTCGTAATATTCTAACTTAACCTCGAAGTGATGATAAGTTAATAATGCCGCACCACCTTTTTCTTTTGCGTTGTCGGCAATTTTTTCAGCACCGCCTAATCTTGTTTCAGCAAATGATTCGAGTTTATCACCCTCTTCTAGAGGATTACCTGGGCCCCTAGTTGTATTGGATTGCCATGTTGTGTTACCAACTGGATTACCTGGACCTCTTTTAGCACCAGAATCCCACAGAGATCCAGTTGAGGTCGAAGTTGACGTTGATGAGGTTGGGGTCGAATCCTCATTCAATCCCATCATCGTTCTTATTTTTAATATTTCCTCAAGATATGTCATGGTTGTTGCGTTTATCCTCTTCTTGTTTATAATTAAAATGATTACCCTCTATGTCAACGAATTCATCGTTGTCTGTTAAAGCCCTATAACTCGTATAACCTATAAATAAAACAACCTCAAAGAATAATGTGTATATCACTGGGTGCCAATCCAAAGGGTTAAATTTACCTATTATAACAGCTAAAACACCATATATAAAACCGCATTGAAATATCATTAAAAATAAAAATGGGATAATATATGATGTGATAAAGTTTTTCATTTTAATTGATGTAATTCGTCAATTCATATTTACCTGAAGGCATTCTATATAATGAAATTTGTAACATTTTTCTAACTGGTTCGCCATCTTTTAATAGCTCCACTTGGTATTGAACAGTGCTTTCGTAACTAACATGCTCTGGGGTGATACTTTCCCAGTTAACCGTAAAACCTTTATGGTTAGCGTATTCTTCGGCAGATTCTAAAGCACCAGCTTGTGTATCAAAATAATTTTCTTGTTGGAATCCTCTACCTTCGAAAACTTTACCATCTTTACCAGCTCTCATAGCCATCCAAGAACCTTCCTCTTCTTCAAGCTCTTTTTGAAGTTCGTCCAGACTTTCTAATTTAAGATCACCCAAAGCGTCCATTGTGTCGTCATAACCAGGCATTTTATAATCTGGTTCTTCTTCTGGTTCTCCGAACATATCATCAATTAGTGATTGGGCCATTGATTTTAAATCAATTTTATTATTACCACGACCCATATTCCAAACACTCCCTAAAGCGTTCTCAAGGTAATCAACCCTATTATCTGAGCCAACCTTCGCATCTTCCATAGCAAGATCCCAAGATTCCTCAACGTCTTCATTTTTCTCAAAAGTTTCTGGGTCTCTATCTTGTTTATTAGCGGTTGCGTAATAAACCTCTTCACCCTTTTTATCACCGTATTGGTCTTTGAATTTATTAAGAACTTCAGTGTTCTCATCAGTTTCCTCTTCTCTCATTGAACCAACAATATCCGATGGAGATAACTCTTCTATCGCGTCTTTACCGTAATTGATTTCATAATCATCATCCTCTGGGGACATGTTTGTAATTTTACCGCTTGGGCTAACATGATTTACACCCATCATTTCTTGTATTCTAGAAAGTTCTTCGTTTAAACTGGATTTTTTCATAAAAACATTTATTTATAAATACTTTTATAAAAAGAAAAAAGACTATATTGGTAATTAAAATGTGAAGTCGTCCTAGCTGGACTCGAACCAGCGGCCTTCTGCGTATCAGGCAGACGCTCTAACCAACTGAGCTACAGGACGATAAATTAGATTTTGCACAATAAACATTGTTCGTTTATCGTAGCAAAAACGGGTTTATTGTACCTTCAGAGAGACTCGAACTCCCAACCTTTTCGTTCGTAGCGAAACGCTCTAATCCATTGAGCTATGAAGGTAAATAATAGGCCATTGTTACAATATCTCTCACCCACTTTCTTGGCAGGGTATCCATCATGGGTTCCGTTAACTGATATCTATTTTATAACCCCTGACGGAACAAACGGGGTAACCTATTTGGGGTGACTGATGGGACTCGAACCCACGACCTCTTGAATCACAATCAAGCACTCTAACCAACTGAGCTACAGAAACCATATATGGTAGCGAGAGGGAATTTCGAAATCCCGACCTTTCGGATATGAGCCGAATGCTCTTCCTCTGAGCTATCTCGCCATTTGGTTGTCCCTTCAGGACTCGAACCTGAATTCTCTGGCTCAAAACCAGATGTGCTGCCATTACACCAAAGGACAATATGGTGGAGCTAATGGGACTCGAACCCACATCCTCTTCCTTGCAAGGGAAGCGCTCAGCCAATTGAGCTATAACCCCATTAATTTTGTCGAAAAGTTATCTGCCTTAAACAATGGTCTAGCAGATACTGTTCAACATTTGGTATTTTCCTCAAGAAGTCATACTCATATGAATAGCAAAGTATTTCTTCTCTTGGTGATTCTTGAACACCCCTATATCTAAGATAAAGGTGTAAAGATTCATGTACAATAACAGCCGCAAGATTATTTAGGGATTTAGCCCTAGCATCCGTTGACGATATTATTATACTACCTTTTTTGTCTTTAGAACCCTCATTTGTTGAGTAACCCCCAGACCAAAAAGTTATTTTATCACAAACTCGTAATACGAGTTTATAAGCGGTGGTATCTGTTTGCTTAATAATCGCTAATGCACTATCAGCTCTAAGATCCCAACCATCCCCAGCTTTATCTATTACAATTTGTGATTTACAAATCGTTGTAGATAAAACCATTACGATCATTAATATTAGTTTTCTCATATTAATAAATAGTGCCAGCAGGTGGACTCGAACCACCGAACCCGTAAGGGAGCAGATTTACAGTCTGCCGCAATTGCCGCTATGCGATACTGGCAAGTTAGGAAAGAGGAAGATGGTTCAGTGGACATCCTCTTTTACGATCGGCATTACTTGGGTGAATACCTGCAAACTCCGATCACACCAGTCAGTATTCACTCTCGAACTATTGATGTGATCATTCCCCGATCAACCTTTGTACACCCTATAGGACTCGAACCTATGACATCCGCCATGTAAGGGCGGCGCTCTACCAACTGAGCTAAAGGTGCATGTGTCCCTTCGTAGGTACTTGCCGTTTCTTAAGTCGACACTTTCCCCGTTGCGTGTTTTATTTAAGTGTACTTCCCTACTGGGATTTGAAGCCAACACATTGTACCCAAAGAGAGATTCGAACTCTCACGCCTTTCAGCCACGGTTTCTAAGACCGTTATGTCTACCATTCCATCACTCGGGCATTTTAGCACGGATACAAGGATTCGAACCCTGAACTGTGGTTTTGGAGACCATTATGATACCATTTCACCATATCCGTGTATATTTGAGTATAAGGTTGGAATCGAACCAACACCATTGGTTTTGCAGACCAACCGACCACCACGATCAACTTATACATTTGTGTCCCCGACAGGACTCGAACCTGTGACTCCCTCATTAAAAGTGAGGTGCTCTAAACCAACTGAGCTACGAAGACATTGTGTCAGGATAGCTGGATTCGAACCAGCGATCCCCTGCGTCCAAGGCAGGTAGGGACGACCTGACTCCCCCATATCCTGAATTAAGTAGCGTAGACAGGACTCGAACCTGCACTATGTCCTCATCCCAAATGAGGCGGCCTACCAATTGGCCAACTACGCTATTTTAAAAATTACCAATACGTCAAAGAACTGCAAAAAAAAACCCTGAACTTGTGGGTTCAGGGCTTTGTGTTTTCTAGTTTTAGTTTTATCTATAACATCATGAAAATACTTGGTCTGAACCTGATACGGCACGAGGATACCACTGGCACACTGCCATCGGTTTAATCACTGCGATATGAAGGTTCATATTTTTCATTTTTATGCTATTGTTAAATAATTAGTACAAAATTAAGCAAAGTTTTCAAAAAAACAAACTTTTTTTGAAAAAAATTATCTTTTTCCTATCTTTACTGGTGTAACCCCTTGATTTCTATCAATATAGATCCAGTCACAAGATGTTAAATTAAATTGATTTAAGTGCTCTAAGACAACATCTATATCATATTCTTTGCAAGAATATATGTCAAACTGCACTAAAGACGGTGTCTCATTATCCCAAACATGTATTGATGCGTGTGATGTTGCTAATGTTATTGTACCCGTAACACCTTCGTTACCTGGCTCATTTACATATACGGATGTTGGGCCAGCTACAACGACCATACCTACTTTATCAACCAACTCTCTTAACCAAATGTTAAGTGACTCTTCTGTTCTTGGTGGGTTATTTACAAAACCCCTAACAATTAAATGTACATGATTAGGTTTAAACATAGTTTTAAAATTCTTCTTCTAAATCATCATTATCATCATCATCAAAGGTTCTACCATCGTAATAACCATCGTTTGTGTCAGATATTATTGTTTCTATTTCATATAGTAAATCACTTATTCTTTCAATAACGTTATCGGTTACGTCATCTCTAAAATTCTCAGGATCAACTATTTCTAACTTATTCTCAGCATCCTCTTTGAGATCGATTATTTGTCTCTGTAAATCTTTAAGATAATTTAAGGCTAATTTACTCATGTTGTTTTTTCACATAAATAGGTTAGTTTATCGTAAAATACAATTTTTGTTTAATAAAATTTTTTTAAAAGTAAAGGGTCTTTTTTGTGATTTTTATCTATTTATTAATATCAAAACAAAACAACATGAAAAACTTATTTTTAACGCTAGTGCTGGCGTTATTAGCCATTACTGGCTATGCACAAACAACTGCGCCGTCAGGTGGTAATTGGGTTATCGTTGACTCATCTTACAATGTCGGACCGCAGTCACAAGGTTTTACTTTAGCTAACCTTTATTACGACAACACAACAACGACTAAAATCGCTGGTTTACAATTCCGTGTATTCTACGACAAAGTAGCTTTCGGTGGTGCAAAACCAATCGTAACTTTGTTATACAGTAGTACTGACCAGTATATGCAATATGTTGCGGATTCAGTGAATGGTAACATTACCGTTACGTTAGCTTATACGGGTACTAACAACTCATTCACATATGCTGACGGTGCGGCATTCCAGATTAAGTTCTTTCACCAAGCTGCAACCGCTTTCCAAGCTTTAACTAGTATTGATAGTTTGAAGGTAACTGGTACTTTAACGTTCCCTTCATATGCATCAACAATAGCTGGTATTGATACAACATTATCTTTACACAGTTATGGTGGTGAATTTAAAATGAACAGATTGAAATACCACGGTAGGTTTACAAACGTAACTGGTTCTGGATCTAAAGATATTACAATTGCTTTAGAAAAAAGACCTAAAACATCAACAGGTGCTTGGACTCAAGTTAAACTCGATACCACTGATGTTACTGGTTATTTCTCTTTCGATGAGATCTTAGATACAACCTATTGGGATGCACACTTATATGTTAAAGGTGATACAATGGCCGTTGGTAATACAGTATCCGTTGCCGATGCACAAAAAGTTAATAAGTTTGTTATTGGTGAAGAAACTCCAACAGGTTTTGATTTCTACGCCTCTGATGTAAACGGTTCTTACGGTATTACAATTGCTGACGTATCAGCTATTTACGGTCGTTTAGCGGGTAGATTCTCAGTGTGGCCAAACTCTGTTCAAGATGTTAGATTCTTTACAGTTTCAGAATACACAACAATTAATGGATCTTCAACTAACTACACATCAACTATCGCTGGTGTAACTAACTTAACATTTGATATTATCGCTGGTCAGCCAGACTCAGTAACATTCTATGTATTAGGTGGTGGTGACGCAAACGGTACTGGTTTCAACATGGCTCGTACAATTCCTATTGAGATCTTAAACCCTAGCAAAACACCTCAATACATCATCGATGAAACTGTTGAGTATGACTTCCCAACCGCTACAATCGAAATTAATTTACCTAAGATTCAAGTTAGCGAAGGTAATTTAGTTAATGTACCTATGAAGGTTTTAACTGATGGTGGTCAAGTTGGTTCGATTCAATTGGCTTTAGCTTATGACAACTCTTTATTGGAATTTAAAGGTATTAAAACAGAACAAAAATTCATGAACTGGATGTCATTCTTAAACCCAAATAACGGGGTTGTTGAATGGGCTGGTGCTGATATGAGTAGAAATGAATACTTAGCTAATAACAATGACGCTGTTTTAACACTACAATTCTTAGCGTTATCGCCACAAGTTGATTGGGACGATAGTCCATTATATGTCATCAGAAAATTCGCTGGGGACGCTTCTGCAACTGATTTAAGGATAACACCAACAAACGGCGTTGTTAAAATATTTAAAATGAACGGTGGTGGTACTTTAACTAAAGACTGTGAAATAATTGTTGTACCTAACCCAACAGATGGTTTAGCTCTTGTGAGTTTTAGTGTACCTGAAGATGGGGAAATAAACGTTGGTTTTTATGACGTAAGCGGAAAATTAGTACACACGGTTTTTAGTGGTAAAATGTATAAGGGTAAATACCTTTATCCAGTTGACTTAACTAATGTTACACCTGGTACGTATTACGGTATTCTACAAACAGGATCTCAAATCAAAACAAATAAAACAATAAAATTAAACTAAAAAACAAAAAAAAACTATGTCAGAAGAACAAAACGTGGCTGAGTCAAATGACGGAACTTGGTCTGGTTTGAAAAAAACCTTAATCGGTACAATTAGTACTGCTATTTTAGCTGGTGGTACCTATTTCACAACTACTTTATTTGGTGGTGGTAATGAGAAAGAAGAAGTTAAAACAGAGCAAGCGGCACCAGCTGCGGCACCTGTTGTTATTAACTTGGAAAATAATAACACAAACCAACAAAAACAATCTTCAGGTGGTACGAATACTATCGTTAAAGAAAGAGTAATCGAGAAAGAAGTGCCAGCTAAAGAGGATAAGAAAAAATCAGAGACTGAGGAGTCTCCGTGGTAATAATTAAAATTTAAAATGAAAAAGGATATGAAAATTAAAGAAACTTTAAAGAGCTTTGTTAGCGCACCAGAACCAGTGAAGGTTGAGGATAAAAATAGATTTTACTACATGTTGCAACAAATGCAAGCTAATAGATGGAGAATAACTGGAATTGTATTATTCTTATTCTTTTTCATCGTAGCTGGTATTAATTCAGCTGTTTTCTTCGGTGTTTCCATTGGTGAGGATTGGAAAGAGATGTTATTGATCTTATTAGGTGCCTTTGTTGGTAACTTGAATAAAGTTGTTGACTACTGGTTTAACTCGGAAGATCGTGATAAAATGTTAATCCAAAAAGTTGACGAAGAGGATGGCGTTTCTTTATCAAACACAACAGAGGTTTAAAATGAAAAGATTATTATTCATATTATTGTTAGTTGGTTGTTCTTGTGTTTACGCACAGGGACAACCAGTTACAATTGGTAGTGTTAAAACTGAGGAGTATAAGGCTAGTTTTGAACAGACGCAATCTATTGATGTTGTTTCAAACTACACCGATACAATCAAATACCCAATTCAATTACTAAAGATTGGTTTTACTGAAGAGCTTTATGAGATGTACCCTGAGTTAAAAGATAAAAGGGTTGGTCTTGGTGTTACTAACATTGTTATTGAGTTTCTCGAAATGACAAACCGTTTTGAGTTTACCGAAGACAAATTAGAGATTAAAGAGCGAATGGTTAACCAATTTAAAGCTTCTGATAAGGGTTTTACTGAAAATAAAATGGATGGTAGAGGTAAAGTTAAATTAGCAAAATACTTTGTCTATATCGAGGTTTATGATTTTAGTGTATCTGAAGATGAGGTTGTTAAAGTTTCTGGTAAAGCAACCGCCACACAAACAACTAGATTAGGGTTACAAGTTAAATTTGTTGACGCTGAGACTGGTGAAATAATGGTTGGTAGTGGGCTTGGAGAAGCTAAAACTGTTAAAATGTCCACAATACTTGATGACGTAGATGAGATTAAATTCAATCAATCAACAATCGGTACATCAACAAAAAAGGCCTTAGAAACCGCATCATCAAGAGTTGTTTCTAAGATGATTAAAAAAGGTTTGTTCAAGAACTAAAACGTGCGTGAATTTAAAAATAACGATATTATCATTTTTCCTCTTACTATCGGGAATAGTAAGTGCGCAGTCGTTTAATTATTCGTACACCGACCCCTGTAACGGTAAGGTTTACAATATATCAATCCCTTATGGTCAAAATCAAATAGCTGTAACGTACTACGGTCAAGTGGGCACGTTTACGGCTAATGATTTTAATAACGGTGTCTTTGACAACTGGGCGGCTGGTGTTTTTAATCAATTTCAAAACGCCTCACCATGTGGGGGTATAGGTACCGCTGTTACAGTATCACAAACCCAGAGTACAGCTTTAAATGTTATTAGTATATTCGGGGCTTTATCCGCTATTAGTGACATGGCGTCTAGTGGTACAGGGAATATAATGGCCGCCGCTGGATCAGTTACCAGTGTTAGCGGTAATGGTGAAAGTAAAGATAGTAAAGATAATAAGAACTCATCGGGTGGTGGTTCTCAGGGACAAGGTGCCTCTGGTGGAACAAATCAATCGGGTGGTGGTTCTCAAGGTCAAACACAATCTAATGGAAATAATTCAAATGGATCTGGTTCATCTGGTACTACTACTGGAAGTAATAATAATGGCGGTGGTAGTTCGGAAACTACTCCTGGAACAACCACAAATACTGGGGGTTCTTCAGGGTCTGGTGAAACAGGTGGGGCGGGTAACGCCAGCACTGGTAGTGGTTCTACTGGTGGTTCAGGTGGTACCACCACAAGCTCTTCAGGGTCTGGGGGATCTGGTGGTAATGGTTCAACGAGTAATCAAACACAAACTACCGAAGAAAAAAAATCAGATGCTATAGGTGGCACAACAAACGCCGTAAAAAGCGGTAGTAGTAGTAACGGTAAGGGGTCGGCTACAAGTAAAAACGGTGGTAGACCATCAATACTTATGAGTAGTGATCTAGTCGGTTTTCAATTTAATGAGGGTGAGATTAATAGGGGTTCAAGAGTTAATGCTGGTTACTCGTCCGTAAGATACGATGGTTTAAGGTCTCATGGTGTTATGCTTGATTATACATCCGCTATACAAGGTGGTAACATAACTGGTTATTACGCTTGGATAAATCGTAAAGCTATCACGCTACTCTCTAATACGATTACAATAGGCTTTGCTGGTAGCGGGTCTATGTATAACACTGTAGCTTTTGGGCAGATGAGAAGTATTAAAAAATTTAAAGCCGTTTACATGGTAACAGCATCTGGTGGGCAAATATATAAAGAACCTTATTACGGTTCGGCCGCAATTGTGGGTGGTAATAGGGATTTTAAAGTAGGTAAACGTCTTGATATTAAAACAATGGCTTTATTTGTTTACGCACCGTTTGTTAGATATTATGATGATGCGATTTTAAAATCACCGTTTGTTATTTTACCGATTGTTGGTATGAACTTGGGTGTAACAAAGACATTTAAATTAAATTTTAATTTTGGTGGTGCTTATTCTCTTGGGGATAACGTATTGAATTATACAGTAATGATGGGTACAAGATTGGCGTTATGATGAAAAGGTTTTTTCTATTCTTAGTTATGTTTATTTGTTGTGCGGGTATTGCTAATGCACAAGCAACTAGTGTTAGCGTTGGGGGTACCGCTTCAAATTTGTCGGTTTTATACAACACAGCTACTGTGGTTGATGCTAATTTAACGATAACCGCTAACGGTAACATAACTGGTTTCAGAGTTCAAATATCGCAAACCTACACCTCTGGTGATGTTTTGAGTTATACTGGAACTTTACCAAGCGGTGTAACAGCTTCATGGAACTCAACAACAGGTATCTTAAGTTTTAACGGTACAACAACAGCAGCAAACTGGCAAACTCTTTTAAGAACAGTCACATTTAGGTCAACAACCACAACCTGTTACGCTAACTTAAGAAGAATTACTTTTGTTGCGGGTACCGTATTTTATAATCCATTAACCGAGCATTTTTATGAGTATGTTGCGTCATCTGGAACCTGGACAAATGCTAAAACATTGGCCGAAAATCGCTCATACTTTGGTAGGGTTGGTTATTTAGCCACAATGTCATCTGAAGCTGAAAATAACTTTATCTGGAGAATTATGTCTTCGGATGGTTGGTTTGGTGGTTCTGATGAACTTTCACAGGTTAACACAGCAAAGGGTACAACAGCTTTTGCATCACAAGCGGCGGTTGAACAAAAATGGCACTGGGTTACTGGTCCTGAAAAAGGAACCCAATTTTCTAATGGTAGTACAGCGGTTACAGGGCAATATGCAAAATGGGCTGGTGGTGAACCAAACAATGCTGGTGGTGAACATTACGCACAATTCTATTCATTAAATAATGGTTCGTGGAATGATTTACCAAACACAAGTTTACCTGGTTATATTTGTGAATATGGTGATATGCCTGGTGATCTCACGTCAAGCGTAACAATATTCACAAGACAAATTAACGTTGGTAACGGATCAACTGGTACAATTAGTGGTGGTGACATAAACGTTTGTTCGGGATCGAATAGTACGGTGTTAACTTTAAGCGGTATGACTGGTAGTGTTGTTAGGTGGGAATCATCTTTTGATAACTTCTTTACGGCTGGTACAACTATATCTAGCACATTAACTAGTATAACAATATCAAATATAACAAAAACGACTTATTACAGGGCGATTGTTAATTCAAGCAGCCCAGTCACTTGTTCATCGCTACCTTCTTCTAGTGTATTTTTATCGGTTAAACCAACTAACTCTGGTACCGTATTCGCGGCAAACAACACAATATGTGCTGGGGGTGTTGTTGAGTTGACTTTATCTGGTCAACAAGGTAATATTAATAGATGGCAAAGATCTACAGATAATGTTAACTGGACTAATATAAGTAACACAACAACCACCTTAACGGAGACAATATCTTCAGCTGGTACGTACTACTATCGAGTAGAGGTACAGACACCTAATTGTGGTAGTGCGGTTTATTCTACTAGTAAAGTTATTAGTGTTATAACGGGTACACCACCAACAGGTGGTTCCGTATCATCGGCGGTACACAATAGCACAACGAATTCGGGTACGCTAACTTTAAGTGGCCATACGGGTACAATTGTAAAATGGCAGAGATCGGTAAATAATGGGGTCACATGGACCGATATTGTAAATACAACCACAACCAACGCATACACCAACCAATCCGATGCGACCTTGTATAGGGCGCAGCTACAAAGTGGTACATGTGGTAATGCATTCTCAAACGCTGGTGTTATAATCGTAAACCCATTCGCGTATTCTGGGTATGTTTATGATGCCGAGAACACTGGTGTTTCGGGTATACCTGTGAGAATGTTTATTAAAGCTAAAACACAAACAACTTACACATTATACGGAACATATACCACAGACGCCAATGGAAAATACACCATAACAACAAGTGAGAGTGTTAATCTAAATGATTTTAGGTTGGTGGTGGGTGATAACATTAATATTTTACTACCAAGCACCACCGATGCACACTTTTTTAACCAAAAAGTTTTAACACAATCTTTTAATTCGAGGGATTATTACAGGATGGATGTAAATGGTAATAATATACTAACAATAACGGATATAGTTTTAATATTCCAAAGAAATAATAATATTTTACCGAACTGGTTAAATTCAACACCAAATTATAGATTATTTACATCAACACAATGGTCAGTGATTAATGGGTCAACGAGTAATTTAAAAACAACTCACCCAGGCGCTGAATCACTCGTTGTTGATAATTTAACCCATAACGGAACCACAAATTTTTATATAATAAAAACAGGGTATAAACAATAAAATTATGAAACAGTTTATTTTAGCGCTAATATTTGTACTAATAGTACCAGTATCAGCTTTTTCTCAAACTTGTGTTAAGGTAGATTCGGTTTACAGCACAATGAAAATAAAAGAATTTAAAGATAGAAATATCTTATTCGGTGTTAAACAAATAACCGAAGAGGCCCTATCTGAGAAATATTCCTTATGTGAACAAAATGCTATACCTGTTATGGTTGAAATCACTAGGGTTGGTACGCCATCGAGTAGTTTTAGAATTGCTGGTGTTGGTGCGGCCACGGAGACAACGCAAATATTATTAAAAGTTCATTTTGGTGATACAATTGTTGATGGTATTGGTGAGTCGGCAACAACAGCTAGCTACGCCTTTATTGAACTGAAAGAAGGTAAGGTACCATTTAGTAAATCATCAATAGGTATTGCAATGAAAAAAGCAATAATCGATGCAATAGGTAAACTATAATATGAGGTATTTTATAACAATAGTATTAGTATGTTTATTTGGGCGTTTAGAGGCTCAAATAAAGAGCTTTGACCTGGGTGGGGTGTTACTTACTGGAAATAACAAAAACGTTCAGATAACGTCTAAAATGAGTTATGAACTTAATAATAAAAAAAAGGATATCGGTGTTAGTTTAAACCCCTATTATTTTCTATTTTATGGGCAAAAAAATAATGAGTTTATTAAACAATCGGAAGATGCCAGATTAAACATATTTTCTTGGAAAGAAATTAAAAACGGTTATAGCGCGATATTATTTTCAACCGTAGAACACTCATTAGTAAAAGAATTAAATTTAGGTGTATCTGGTGGTTTGGGTATTAAAAAATCATTTAAGGGTAACAAATTATCGGGTAGTGTTTCACTAGCTTACGTTTATGATAGATCTGAGATAACTAAGGTTTGGTTGGGTAGTAAACGAGCATCTTATAGACACCAATTAAAGTATAAAGTTAAAGATATTACAATTGAGAATAATGTCTTGATGCAACCAGCTGTCGCATCAACAAACAATTTGATATGGGCTAGGAATACTGTTGGTAATTACAATTTATCAATAACCAAGGCGATAGCTAAAACAACATCGATAGGTTTTATATACGAGGGATATCTTTCAACAATCAGTACTGAGTTTAATAAGAATATAAAACCATTAGATCAAAGATTTAGTCTCATATTCAAATATTCTATGCCTAATTAAGTCAAACTTTTCCTCTAGAAACAAATCATATATTTCTTTTGAAAAGTCGTCACTAAAAAAATACACATCTATTTTATCCGTGAATAAATTATTCAGGTTATCCTTATATATTAAAATTTTACGATAATCAACAAATCTTTTATTAAAACTCATACCCTCTATAATAATAAAAAAGGCCTGGTAAAAACCAAGCCTTTTAATTAGTTTTATTCGATCTTAGATCGAAACCTCAACACCGTTTAGGAAAAGACAACCAACTGTTTTGATTGCAGCCTTAGCCTCAGCAACAGTAGCAACTTCTTCACCGTTAATGGTTGAACCTATTGGTAACAAACCGTTCTCATCAGTAGCCCCGAAGAAAAGTACTTCGTTATTTAATACCGCAGCTGCGATATAACCAGATTCAGGTACCATTAAATCACCTTCAAGTTCACCTGTTGCGATAACAGCTTTTCCGTTTAAATTTTTTACAAATGCCATTTTTTTTATTTAATTATTTAATTTTATTATTTAATATCACTAGATTCTATTAGTGTATAAGTAAACCCGTTACCGTGTATTTTTGAAGCTTTTCTACAGATTGCCATAAATTCTTCAAAATCGGCGGCTTTCTTAAATACTTGACAACCTTCTGACCAGTTTTCAACGTAAGTTGAGTCAGCCCCTGCTTTGTGGATGTTAATACCAAAAACACCTTCGGCGATTTTGTTTTCATCATACTCCATATCTTTGTCAGCATCACGATAAACCTTAACTGGTTTAGCTTGTCTAAGGGCCTCGTATTTACCTTGGTGTAATCCTAATGCGTGAGATCCTCTGTATTGACCTTCAACCAACCTAGCAACACCAGCTGCGTTATGATATTCCATAACACCTTTTTTACCTGGATCTGTTGTAGCGGGCCAGATATGGAATTTCTCTTCCCCGTTTTCTTTATAAGAAACAGTAATGTGATCATCAAATACGTTTGTAACTTTTTGACCAGTAGCCGCATTTCTAACACCTACAATGTTAACATCGTAACCTTTATTACCCTCATCTTCAAACCACACGTAACCTTTACTTTTAACTGCGGTTTCTATTTGTTCTCTTGTATAACTCATTTTTTTGTTTTGATTTAAATTTTTATTATTAATACCTTGGTGGGTAAATACCTTCAACACATATCATGTAGTGCATTCCCTCAGGAGCCTTATCTTTTAAATCTGGTATCTCAAATGTTGTGATACCGTCACCACCATATATAGTACCTAGTATACTAAAAAGCGCCTCATTACCTCTAATTGGTAATTTTCTACCATCGCAAAACATAAACCCTCTAACCTCGTAAGTGCCAGCGAATAGTTTTACCATACCTATAATTTCGTCCATGATTTTTTTTATTACTTTTATTTATTTTAATAGATTATAATATTCTTTAAAATGTTTGATTCTATCAGCTAAGCCAATTGTACCACCATTAACTCTTTTTGTAACAGCCGTCACAGTCGCATCATCAGCACCTTTATCACATATAGACCAAAGTTTATTTGAATCAAAGAAAAACGCCGCAGACATTAGGGGATATTTTGTTGCAACAAGATCTGGATTTTCAATAATATTCTCTTCAACCATTTTGTCGAATGCCGTATAGTTTGACTTACCAGTTAATTGAATATAACCACGCCCTCTAAATTTGAAACCTTCTCCAGAACCCTCGTCACCATTACCCATACGAGATGAATAAACACGGTTAGCAATTTTTTCTGGCTGACGAGCATAAGACTCGTTCAAATTACCAGGGAAATATTTAGGGAATATTTTTTTAAGACCATCAGCACTGTAATTTAAGTTTTCACTAACAGCTTTAAAACCACCAGATTCGTGACCACACTGCGCCAAGAAATGTGCTAATCTTAATACGTTTGTAATGTTGAATTTAGCCGCTGTGTCAGGGATCTGAGCAATAACCGCATCAGGGATATGACCTTTTAACGCTTCTAATTTAAAACTAGATGGTGGGATAGCTACTGGAGCAGCGGCTGGTTTAGCTGGGGCAGCACCCTCATTTAAACCCATTTTTGCCCAAGTTGTTGGACCAACGATACCGTCAGCTGTTAAACCATTAGCGGCCTGCCATTCTTTAACTAATTTTTCTGTACCTGGGCCGAAAGAACCATCAGCAGTCGTACCCAACTTTGCTTGGAGTTTTTTTACGTCATCTCCTTTTGAACCTACTTTTAATAACATGTTTTGTTTTTAATTTTTTGATTTATTATTCTTTTTCTACAGTAAATAGTTTCAAAAACTCTTTAAGTTCTAAATTTTTGATTTTAGCGAAATGTTTTGCCGCATTTAATCTTGAGCCATATAATGACGTTCTGCCAATAGCTTCTTTTGTTTTATCGGATTTGCTGTAAAAAATGATCATAACCTAGTTTTAATAATAAATATTATGATTATAAGATAATTTTTGTGAATATCAAGATATTTATTTAAAAACATATCATGAGCATGAAAGAAGATTTAACACCAGAAGTTGACAATGTCATCATAGGAAAAATTGGTGAATTAAAAAAAATACAAGCCCAGTTAGATGAGGCATTAAAACTCTATAAAGATTCAATAGCTGATCTGGAAGCGGCTAAAGCCAGCTTAGTACCAGAAGTAATGGAAGCTTTTGTTGGCCAAAAAGATGGGGCTGAAAAATTAAAGCGTGAATTAGATGGTATGGTGGTTGAAATCGTTCAGGAATCTGAAAGATTATCAACATCATATAAAGACGCTTTTGAAACAGCGTTAACTAAAGTTAACGAAAATACAAAAAAAGTTTTACAACAAATTTTAGAAAGTTCTAAAGTAGCGTCTAAAGTTAAAGGTCAATTAAAGATTGACGGTACAAAGGTTTATGAAGGTGCTATGATGGATTGGTTGGGTTCTGTAAAGGACTGGTTAACCAGAGCTTTTAATAAAGTTAATGTTTTTTCAGGTAGAGCCGAAGAAGGTTTAGACGAAATCAGTGCCATGATTAAAAATTATGACGATGAGCAAGAAAATATGTACGCTAGCAAGAACATGGATGATGTTGAGTCTGGGGCCATTTACGAGTCTATCGATAGAATGAAAAGAATAATAAATTTCTAATAATTAATTACAATGGCGGCACCAAAAAAAGGGGGTTCATCTAACGTTAAGGTTTTTAAAAGTAATCCTAAGAAAAGTAGAAAAGGAATACACAAAAAATCTAAAGCTAGTAAACACAAAGGAAGTAAAAACTACAAGAAGGCTTACAGAGGCCAAGGTAGGTAAGATAACCGTAGAGGGTAGGTAAAGAAGTAACTTTAGAAGTAATTTTAACCTGGTAGGGATCTAACTATGAATAAATCGTGGATTTTCCCAAACCAATACGTATAGAAGCGTAAAGTCGTCATTCAATAACCTCTATAAAAAAACCACCCAATGGGTGGTTTTTCTTTTTATATCTCGTCAAATATCATAAAATATAATTCCTCTTTTGGGCGAGTAACGGCCACGTAGTGTATATTACGGCCTTCTTCATCGATATCACCATCATCTGTGACAAATGAATATTCTGATAGATCGTGCGTCATACTACCATACTTAATTAACATCTCTGGGTCAGATGAGTTAACGACAACACACCTAGGGAACTCTCTACCCTTACTTTTATGTATCGAGGTGATGAACACATCGGATTCGGAGTTATCTTCAATAAAATCAATAAAATCCTGATTGTTGATGAAGTATGGTAACACCTCATTTAATTTCTTCTTAAGTGAGTCGGTTATGTTAGATTTTTTAACATTCTCCAAATCGGTTTTGGTTATGTAGTTAAAATACTTCATAGGTATCCTCTTCTTCAAGGCCTGTCTTTCAAGCTCTTTAATAACATTATTTGTTCTAACTAAAATGGTAAGCGGCTTACCATCCACCATCATTTCAAATAAACGTTTTTTAGATATGTATTTTTCATCAACAAAACCATCGTGTTCTGATTCTGGGATAGCTCTTAGTGAACTAAATTTATTCGCGTTCTCAACAATACTTCTGTGTGATCTAAAGTTTTTTGTTAACGTTAATTCAACAACGGTTTTCTTTTGTTTAAGTAGCGACTCAATTTTTTCACAGTTAGCGCCAGAGAACCCGTAGATGGATTGATTCTTATCCCCAATTAAGTAATATTGTTTCGCATTAATTGACGATAATATCTTCATCTGTAGGGTTGATGTATCCTGATACTCATCAATAAAGATGTAGTCATACATACCGTTAAAGAAATCACGATGTTTTGGATCTTTGGATAGTTTCTCGGTATCAATCAACATATCCGAAAAATCGCGGCTATTAGTCTCTTTTAAGAAGGCCACGTAATGATCGTAATAATTTGGTTTGGGCGCTTTAACACCATCGTAAAATTGTAACTTATATGCGGAGAAAGATGAGGAGATGCTCGTCCCCTCTTCATAGAATTTTTCAATTGTTTTATAATACTCTTCTCTAATCTTTCTTGGGTCCTTGAAAGATGGTTTTTTCTTATCACGATACCAGTTAATGAAATCATAAAAGGTTACAATTGGTTTGAACTTACCCAATTTACCCAACACGCTACTCGTAAAACTATGTATTGTTGTTATCTTCACCTCACTATCAATACGATTACGCAATTCATTAACCGCATCATTAGTGAATGAGAAAAATATTATTCTACTTGGGTCGACACCGATTTCTAGTAAATGGTTCAATCTACCCACTGTGGAGTGTGTTTTACCACTACCAGCTGTTGCTGACAATATTATGGACTCTGGTCCACTAAACTCAATAAAATCAAGTTGTTCCTTAGTATATCCTTTTTTCATGTTACAAAACTAATAAATTATTTGTTCGTAAACAAATTTTTTTCTAATTTTGTATCATATGGGTATTTTAACATTTAAAGATGCTTTTGATAAGCACAGAAAAAAATTCAGTGTTATTCGACTGAATGATAAAGAGATTCACAACTGTGTTCATTACATAAGGTCTGTTGTAAAACAACAATGCAACACCACAAAATTAACACAAAATAATCAGAAATATAAAGATATGTTTCTGGAGTTATGTGCTATAACCGCTATATCAAATAGGGTTGATTACCCTTTTATTAATTATAAAGACACAAAAACATCCCCTATTGACCAATTTAGGGGTGTTGCTGGTAAATGGTTTGATATCATTATTTTTAATTATAACGAGTTCCCAATTTTTTATCACCCAATGCATAAAAAAGCAATATTCGTTTGTAAATTAAGTGATACAGAGTTTGTTATATGTGGTTTTGGTACCAGGTATGTAATAAACAGCTTCCATTCAAAATCTTTAATCCAGAACCATGTTATAAGAGAACAATCGACTATGAGCGCCTTTTATGGTTTTGAGCATCTTAGAGGTGTGCCAAATAATATTTACGATTTTAAGAACTTAACTCAATAATTCGATATTTATAATAAAACAAAATTATGGGTAAGAAAGTTTATAAAATGACTGAAGATCAGGTTGCTTCTGTTTTGAACAAAAAGAAAGAGGGTGCTATCGCTGATATGCCAGCGCCAGGTTTAAAACTAAGCAATGAGGGGTCAAATAAAAAAACAAAATATAAAATCACTGAGGATCAACTAAAAAGAATCTTTAATGAGCTAGGCCAAAAGGCTATTGATGAGATGGATAACTATAATTATCCAATGGGTTCAGATACACCTGATGCACCATGGAATCAAAATGACGATAATGTTAAACAGGGTGAATCTGTTGCTGGTGACTATGTTGGTGTCTTTACCGCTCAAGGCGAATTCTTATTAAAGAATAAGCAAACTAATGAGTTGCTTTATAGTTTAACTGATGTCTGGTATGATATATATGCTGAATTAGAAGACTATTTAGATGTTCCACAAGAAGAAGAAGAGGACGAAGATGGTAGGTATATGACAGCGGCTAGCGACTGGAAAGATCATATCACAAATGATGAGTTATTAGAAGCTTTGGCTAGTTACATTAATGACAAAGCTAAAAGAAACCAGGATTTAAAAATCACCGATACTATTGAGTCATGGGATAATGCTGAACATGAGTTTTTATTAGTTAAGCCAGAAACTATCGAAGCGATAGGGTCAAAACCAGTTGTTGAAAAAGCAAAAGCTCTGCTTGGTTTAAATTAAAATATTTTTTTATATTCATGGGGTACCTCAACATAGATATGGGTGTACCCCATTTTTTTTGCGGCAATTATTCTATGTCTACCATCAATAACACCTATTTTATTACCTTCAAGACCCAACAAAACTGGTTCAAAATAACTCTTTCTATGTAGATTTCTTTTAATAAAGCTAACAGCATCTTTAATTCTTTTAACACTGACATCGTTTTTAGTGTCAGGGTTAACGAAATACTCTGGCGAATCTTTTTTTAAACGAGTTATCAATGAATCAACCCCAACTAACACTAATTGGTTATTATCCGAATCAACTAAAACGTATTGGTCCTCTTGTAAGTATTTCATAGGGCAAATATATAAAATTAGTTTACTAAAACCAAAATTTTTACTAGATTTAATGATATTTATTATTAAAAGAAATTTTATGATTGTTACTAAAAAAGATATTATGGAAACCATGGTAGAAAAAAGTGGTTCCGAGAATAGTTCAGGGACAAATGGTGTTGATAGTACTTCTGGTTCGTCATTACCAAGACGTTTAATTAACAAGGGTTTTGACTGGCTTAACAGTAAAATCAAAAAAGTTGGGGATGCTATTGCGTCAAGAAACGAAAATTTAACCATCGAGGTTATTGATGAATTGTTTAGTATACATGAGGAATGTGAGAACCCTAGTTTTTTCATATCAAAAGACATAAAAAATTTTGGTGAACCTATGATGGAAAAATCTGGTGATTGTTACCAGGTCGCCGTAAACCCAAAATACAAAGACTTATCTTTTGTTTTTGAAACTATTAAAGAGATGTATGATAACAACGAATTCTCTGGTATGTTATCAGAATCAGAAGTTGTTTGCGAAGAATGTTTAGAAATAAACGTTGAGAAAAAATTACTAGAGAACATCGATGTTTGGATGAGTAAATACCAGATATCTGAGGATGTTATGCACCATTTAAATAACAGCGTTCCTTTGTTAGAGAATATTTACAGACCAGGTAGCCCAAAACACGCCATGGTAATTAAAGAAACCAGAGAGTTGTGGGAAAAGGGTGCTTTAAATGTTTCTGAGTTAAGTAAAAAATTATTCGAGAATACTGATTTGGGTAAATTTGATTTGTATGAAGGTGCAATGGTACCATTAGATTTACCATTTACAGTGGATATGACAGAGGAAGAGATTCTTGCTGAGGCAAAGTACCAAGGTAAGGAAGTTGAGCTCGGAAAACCCAAAAGAGGGGGTTCTAAAAAATTCTACGTTTATGTAAGAAAACCAGGTGGTGGTGTTAAAAAGGTGTCATTTGGTGACACAACTGGTTTATCTGTTAAATTAAACAACCCAGAAGCTCGTAAATCATTTGCTAAAAGACACGATTGTGCAAATAAAAAAGATAGAACTAAAGCGTCTTACTGGTCATGTAGATTACCTAGATACGCTAGTTTGCTTGGTTTAAAATCTAAGTTTGGTGGATACTGGTAAACCGTATATTGATATTGAAATCGGTGATAGTTATGTAATAAGGGAGTTTGGGGAGAATATCGATCCGATTGAACTTATGTGGCATAGAGATAATGAGGATAGAATTGTTGAGGTTTTAAACCCAACCGATTGGTTTTTTCAATACGATGATCAATTACCAATACCACTAAAAGAAAATGTCTCACTAAAAATAGCGAGACATGACTGGCATAGGATTATAAAAGGTACTGGTAACCTAAGGTTAAAGATAACTAAAAGTTAATTCTACAAGTACCGTAAACATTTTTAGAACCATCTTCTTCACCTAAATCATCTAACCACTGAAGACTAGAGTTTGGCCCACCATAGAATATAAAGTTTGAGTTATCGTCCATAAATTTTTCTTCACCACCTTCTGGTACAATTATCTCAACACCCTGTAATTGTATAGGTTGGTCTTTTATTTCGTAATTTATTACACCACCGTAACTAAAAACGTATAAAGGTTTATACTTAGCGAACCTTCTAAATAACTCAATATTTATTTTCCTATCACACTTTATGTCCCTACTAAAGGTGTAGCATAACATTTCAGCTGTGGCTCTATCAACTTTAAATTTATGTACCGATAATATCTCAGCTAAGGGGTTTTCGTAAATCATTGACCAAATTATCTATCTTATCGTACAGATCATGTAAAGTACGATCGTTTATTATTTCGGTTGTAATACCAACAATAGAATCCATTTCTTTTTCAGATGCGTGTTCATCGCCAGTACTTAGATTTGGTCTTTGTACCGACAATATTGTACCACCCATTTTTAATATTGCATCAACTTCATGTTGAAACCTAACATCACAAATAACAACATCCAAATCCTTATTTTGGTTATACCATTGTTCAAAACGCTTAACCCAAAAACTTCTACCAAATACCTGTAATTCTGGTATATATTTTGGCATATCGTATTGAAAAACCTCAGTACCCATTATCTGTAGTACTAACCTTGGGGTTATTCCCCAGGTTGGGTCAATTTCATCTTTAGCATCACCAAAAACTTGGTCTTCGGTGAAACCGAATAATTCCATGGCCCCACGTTTAATTGGGTTGGCAAAGCTATATTTTACAAAATTTTTGTTAGCAACAAGGTAATCACCTGTGGTATCTTTACCCGAACGTTTTTTTCCTAGAACTCCTATTATCATATTAACTTATTTGTACAATAATAGTAAAAACGTTTTAAAAAAACAAATCCCCTTTCGGGGATTTTATTATCTTTTTAAAAATTCATCCATTACGGATTTTTGTATTCTTTTTAAATATTCATTTGGTTGTTCCTGCATTGGCTCCTCTGGGGTTACGTCAACTGGAGTTTCCTCTGGAGCTGGCTCTGCGTCTGTTGTGTCTTCAGAGTCTTTGTTTTGGAGTTTACTCAACATGTCGGCCATATCTTCTTCATTAACCTTTGTCATATCAATCGCAGATAAAATGGAGTTAACGACATATTTGTAATCCTTAGATTCTAATTCTTGTGCACCATCCCTCATTTTTTGGGTCAACTTACCAGTTAGTTTTTGAACTGTTTTTAAAATTGGTTCGTCTGGGTTTTCCTCACCTTCTGGCGCTTCCGTTGGAGCCTCTGCTGGGGTTTCTGCTGGTACATCACCAGTTGTATCAACACCCATGTCAGCTGGCATTTCAGCTGAAAAGTCTGTTGCTAGATCAGCTGGTTCTTCTGTTGCCGCTGGAGCCGCCATATCGTCACCTGTATTAACAGAAGAAGCTGGTTCCGTATTAGCAGAACCAGCTCCTTTTAATTTAAGAATGTAACGTTGCTCAGTTAGGCTTTTTTTTTTAAAACATCGATGTTTTCTTTGTAGTCAACTGACTCGTTGATTTGTTTAAACATCATATTCAAATGCTTAAGAGCCTCAGCGTATGATCTATAAGAGTGTTCGTGTATGTTTTGTACACCAGACAAATACTCATAACCATTTTCAGTTTTTACTTTGATATAAACATGTTTTTCCTCTTGTACGATACCGTATTCAGTACCGTTAGCTGCAACAGCTTCGTGTAAAACATTGGACAAGTGGCCAACTAATTGTTTATTTTCGTTGATTGCTTCTTTAGACACACCAGCAATTTCAAGAATTCTGGCTAATTTTTGGTCTACGTCTTGTATTTTTTCTGAACCTACTGGTCTCATATCTTTGTTTTTTTAAAATTCTTATTCTTCTTATAAATATACGGAGTTTTAGTAAAAAATCAATACTGCTCGTTTTCTAAGGATAAAAACTCATCTTTTATGTCAATCCCAAGATCAGCTAATTCATCCATATACCCAGATCTTCTTAGGTATTTAAAAACCAGATTTTCTGTACTATATTCACCAGTTGCGTTTAAACCACTTTTTCTGTAAGCTCTTATCTTTTCTTTTAGTTTCTTTAGCTTAAGTAATTTAGCGTCTGGTTCTTCCTCTTTTTTAATGTCGCTTAGTTTTTTTACGAACTCCTTGACCTTTTTAATGATATCAGATTTATTAACTGGTGCTTTATCTTTACTAGGTTCTCTTCTCCATTTATTATAGAGTATGCTATATATTCCGTCAGAAGCGTCTAATTCTTCTTTAATGTCTTGGACGTATAATTCAACATCAAAACCCTTAACCTTTATATTATGTTTTAGGTTATAAACTTCTTTTTTAGCTGTAAAAAACTCATCAACTAGGTCAATATCCTCATTAACTTTTTCTTTGTCAATTACGATATGTAAATCCACATCCGAATATTCGGACCAATTATAATTAGCCAAACTACCAACAAATAAGATATCCTCGATAACAAAAGTATCTATACCAAAACTTTCGATAAAGTCTTTGGCTATTGAAATAAGATGTTCTCTAACATCCTTATGTAGTTTGATTGTCTTAAAGTTATCCGATGAAGCGTTATCCCATATATCTGAATATAGGGTTGCTCTAACAGTAAAACTTTTAATAATATTGTCCATATCTAATAAATATCAGTATTTTAAATAAAAAACACTTTAAATTAGATAATCGTCCTCAAATTCTTCAGAAATATAATGTTCATCGGTTTTTTCAATCCAACCTGTTATAATATATTTGTACTGGCCGTCTTTAGGTGGGTTACCGCGATGTTTATGTGTCCATAAAGCTGGGGCGATAACTAATTTACCAGCTTCTGGCCTAACTTTAAGTGGATTGAATTTAAATTCAGTTTCACCACCATCAACATCATTAAGGTAATAAATAAAAAATAACTCTCTTTTACTCGTTATACCACCCTCGTTTTCATGGTGCCAAGCGTAATAACCTTGATCATCTATATATCTTTGCATCTGCATGTGTGGTTGCCCGTTATTAGAAGCCATATAACATGATTGGGCTGTTCTTACCGCTGAAGCTTTAGTACTAAATCCACCAGTTATTGTCATAAAACTGTTGTGTTCGATATAATCAACTAAATTACCTAATAAATTTTCTCTTAAATAATCATAGATGTATAACCAATTTGGGTTATCCAAATTAAGGTGGATCATTAGATCTGTTGATGATTTTACTAGCTTATTAACACCAGCACCGCTAATACCTTCCATCTGGTTATTTGATGTCTCAAATTCGTTTATAATAAGGTTACAAACTTCCTTAGAGATGGTATTTTCGTAAATTTTAATTAAATTATCCATTATAAATTTTTTGTATAAATAATTTTAAATGTATCAACCCTATCGTTTAATCTTAGTGGTTTAACTTTAGTGTTAGTAAAATCACATAATTCAGAATTTTTAAAGAAAACGTAAACATTGCAACCAAAATTTTCCGCTATCTGATTAGAGTAGTCTTTTACTTTTTTAACAAACTCTGAAAAATTATCACCCTCATTATTAAAAATTATAAGAATATCATTTTTTTCCAACAAATTTTTATAAGTATACACAAGATTACCATCTTGCCAGAATTCTATTCTCCAGTCAGCTATATCAAGCATTGGGTAGGCACCCCAAGTACCACCATTCAAAACCATTTCACCAAAAAATTCGCCGTTTTGGAACCACCTGACTAGATAATTTTGGTCTCCGCGTATTGAGACCTTAGCCATATCATGAAAAGTTATGTTGGCTCTTGAGTTATATCTTACTTCTACGAACATTATAAAACTTTTTTATAACTATATTTTTTTGCGATATTAACATTAAAATATTTACCCTGACTTTCAGCTAAATTAAGTTCAGCAAAAACTTCATGGGATACATCTTCGTATTGATAAACCATCCCATTATTAAAAGTTATTTCTAATATTTTAGTTGCTGTATTATATTTACCACCCTTAATATTGGAGCTAGTATATTCGGTAATAATCTCATTACCGAGGTATTTTTTACTTGTTACTGACATATTCTTCAATATTAACTTTTCTTGTTGAGCTTATTTTAACAAAATTTTTAACTAGCGATAGACTAATGACCTCACTAGTTGTTGCGATGTGGGCGTCATCACTGTTTTCATCCGAAATAGCTTTTTTCGTGGTAATAATCAAGTTATCGCCGCTGATTATTTGTCCCGAAGGCTCTTGGAACTCCTTAATGTTTCCGTCTTTGTAATTAACAATTATTCTTTCCATAAATATTTATTTGTAACAAAAGTAGGAAAAAATTTTGCTTATGTCAAGATTATACCTATCTTTGCACAAAAGATATATACACGCATGAAAGAAAGAATGACAAACGAATTGAGAAACGCATTTACAAAGGGACAAGCCGTTGCGTTAAAGTATAACGACTCAATGCTCAGGTTACAACACGTTGTCTTTGGTATATTAACAACCGAAAACATGATATATGAGGTGGTTAAGAACAAAGTAATCGATTTTGACGTGATGGTTGAGGACCTCAATGACATCAATAAACGTTTATCGGATTCATCAAAAGATGGTGATAGTACAATATTACCGTTTGAATCTGATTTACAGGAGACGATCAAAGAGTGTATCTCCAGAAAAAAACAAACCAACTATATAACGGTTGAATTATTTTTCTTGATCTTCATGGAAAAAGATAACGCAATAACTAAGTTGTTTAAAGATTACGGTCTAACAAAAACTTTTATTGCTAAAAAAATTAAACAATTATCAACACCTCAGGCAAGCACGTTTTCAAATGATGATGAGTTACCAAAAGATAAACCGAAGCTAGCAAACGAAAATATTAACCGAAACACCAAAACTCGAACACCGATGTTGGATAACTTCGGTCGAGATTTAACAGCACTATCTTTAGATGGTAAACTCGATCCAGTTATTGGTAGAACTGAGGAAGTTGAACGCGTATGTCAGATCCTAACGCGTAGAAAAAAGAATAACCCAATATTAATCGGTGATCCAGGTGTTGGTAAAACAGCAATAGCGGAAGGTTTAGCTATGAAAATTGCCACTGGTGAGTGTCCTAGACCACTACTTAATAAGCGTGTCGTTACATTAGATATGACATCCCTTGTTGCTGGTACAAAGTATCGCGGACAATTCGAAGAGCGTATTAAAGCTATCGTTGACGAGGCAAAAGATAACCCAAATATTATTTTGTTTATTGATGAAATTCATACAATTGTGGGTGCTGGTAACTCTTCTGGTTCTTTAGACGCCGCAAACGTATTTAAACCAGCTTTAGCTCGAGGTGAGCTGCAATGTATTGGTGCCACAACTCTTGATGAGTATCGTGAACATATTGAAAAGGATGGGGCTCTTGATAGACGATTCCAGAAAGTTATGGTTAACCCACCCCAACTGGCTGAAACCAAGCAGATATTGATGAATATTAAGGAAAGATATGAAGATTTCCATAAAGTTACCTACACTGAAGGTGCCATCGATGAAATCATCTATCTTGCTGACAGATACATTACCAATAGAGAGTTCCCCGATAAAGCCATCGATATTATGGATGAAGCTGGTTCTAGAACTCAAGTGGCCATTAAAGCACCACAGAAAATAAAGGACCTCGAGATCAAACTAAAGGAAATAAAAGAACAAAAACAACTTGTTGTTAAGACACAGAATTTTGAACAAGCGGCTAGTTTGCGTGATCAAGAAAAGAAAATTTTGGTGGAGTTGGAAAAAGAAACAGCCACATGGAAACTTTCAATCAACGAAAAACGTAATATTGTCACAGAAGATATGATATCGGAAGTTGTTTCAATAATGACTGGTATCCCGATTAGTCGAGTATCTGAAAGCGAAATTGAAAGATTGCTTTCAATGGATAAGGATTTAGCTAATTGTGTAATTGGCCAATCGGATGCGATAAGTAAAGTCGTATCTTCCATAAAGAGAAATCGAACTGGTATTAGAAAACAATCCAAACCAATCGGTTCATTCTTATTCATTGGACCAACGGGTGTTGGTAAAACCGAATTGGCGAAGGCTTTATGTGAAAAGGTATTTGGATCTAAGGATTCGATGATTCGCGTTGATATGTCTGAATACTCTGAGAAATTTAACATCAGTAAGTTAATCGGAGCACCCCCAGGATACATTGGTTACAATGAAGGCGGTCAATTAACTGAGAAAGTTAAAAATAAACCCTATTCACTCATATTATTTGATGAGATTGAAAAAGCTCACCCAGATGTGTTCAACGTTATGCTCCAATTGCTAGACGAAGGGTTTTTAACTGACGCTAACGGTAGAAAAATTAATTTTAAAAACACTATTATAATAATGACCTCTAATATTGGTTTGAAAGAGGTTCAGGATTTTGGTACTAAAATTGGTTTTAATGATTCTGAGGGAGATAATTTAGCTAACTCTAAAGGTATTATTGAGAAAAATTTAAAGAAAACTTTTAAACCAGAGTTTATTAATAGGTTAGACGAAATCGTTTATTTTAATTATTTAAATGAAGAGGATATCACAAAAATAATTGATTTACAATTAAAAGATTTCGAATCGCATTTAAAGAGTATCGGTTTTACCTTTAAAATCGATAAAAAATTAAAGGATTTTCTTCTTGAGCAGGGTTTTAACAAGATCTACGGGGCCAGAGAGATACAAAGAACAATACAAAAATATGTTGAGGACCCGATTTCAGATGAGATGTTAAAAAAACAACTACCAACAAGTGGTAAAATATCGCTAACCTACAACATCAAGACTTCAAAGGTTATTGTTAGCATAATCGAATAAAAAAAACGAAAAAATATTATTGTTACTGTTGCCTTAACAGTATTTAATACTATTTATATAGGTAGTTTAAACTTACTTATATAAATGGCAACAGTAACAATTTATCTTAGAAATGATCTAGGAAGGGCGCTTTCCTACGCGGAGCTTGACGCTAACTTCAAGAATATTAAAGACACGATCGAAAATCTCGGTATTGATGATTTAACGGATGTGGTTATATTAAGTCCTCAGAATGGGGACGTCCTTGTTTATGACACCACCATAAATCAGTGGGTAAATACACAAAATCTACAAGGTTCATATGTGTTAAACCAGTTAGCTGTAACTGGAATGACCCAAAATAATTCACCATCTTATTTCGTATCCTACGATGAGACAACAGGTGAGTTTGGTTTTAGTCCAATGCCTTTGGCAGGGACTTCAGGTTCATCTGGTGTTAGTGCCACGGGTGCTAACTACTATGGTTCATTCAGCGATTCAACAACACAAGTTGTTTCTGCGGCAAACACACCAACTGAGATTACTTACAACACAACCGAAATTTCTAATCATATTAGTGTTGTAAACAATTCACAAATAAAATTTGATTATACTGGTGTATATGAGGTAGGTTACTCTTTACAAGTTGAAAAAACGCAAGGTGGTTCTCAGGCGGATGTTCATATTTTTGTTAGAAAAAACGGTACTGATATTGTTAGAACAGACTCTATTTTAGGTTTGGTTTCAAACTCAGTTAAACAATTACCTTTCGTTTCTTTAATTTTAGATTTAAATGCTAATGATTATCTTGAGATTTTATTCGCCTCTGCTTCCGATCACGTACAAATAACAGCTGTTCCAGCTAGTGCATCACCGTTGGATCACCCAGCAGCCCCATCAATAATCGTTGTTGCCAAACAAATAGGTTTATTATTACAAGGGGATTCTGGGCATTCAGGTTCTTCAGGAACTTCTGGATCCGCTGGTACAAGCGGTTCTACTGGTACTGATGGTACTTCAGGTTTAAGTGGTAGCAATGGTTCTTCAGGTATTTCAGGTTCTTCTGGTGAAGATGGATCTTCAGGAACAAGTGGAGAAAGCGGTTCTAACGGGTCTTCGGGTATTTCAGGTTCATCTGGTCAAGATGGTTCTTCAGGTGTAAGTGGTTCTTCTGGTTCTGACGGTAGCTCAGGAACATCTGGTTCTTCAGGTATTGACGGTGCTAGTGGTATAAGTGGTATTTCAGGAACAAGTGGTTCTGATGGTATTTCTGGTACTTCAGGTCAATCAGGTTCTAATGGTTCATCGGGTGTAAGCGGTGAAAGTGGATCTGATGGTTCTTCAGGAACATCTGGTATAAGCGGTTCTGATGGTTCTTCAGGTATAAGTGGAGTAAGCGGTTCCGATGGTTCTTCAGGAACTTCAGGTGTAAGTGGGTCGGATGGATCTTCTGGGATATCTGGTGTTTCTGGATCGAATGGTTCTTCAGGAACAAGCGGTGAAAGCGGTTCCGATGGTTCTTCAGGCATAAGTGGTATTTCTGGATCAGATGGTAGTTCAGGAACTTCAGGTGAATCGGGCTCTGATGGTTCTTCAGGAACAAGTGGAGAAAGCGGTTCTAACGGTTCATCTGGTATAAGCGGCGAAAGTGGTTCTGATGGTTCTTCTGGTTTAAGTGGTTCATCGGGTTCAAATGGTTTATCTGGTGCTTCGGGTTCATCTGGATCTGATGGTTCTTCAGGTATAAGTGGTGAGTCAGGTACATCGGGTTCTTCTGGTAGTTCAGGGGAGTCTGGATCTGATGGTTCTTCAGGTATAAGTGGTGTAAGCGGTTCCGATGGTTCTTCAGGATCAAGCGGTCTAGATGGTGTTAACGGTGTTAGTGGTGTATCAGGATCATCGGGAACAAGTGGTTTTTCTGGTGTTGATGGTACCGCTGGTACAAGTGGTAATAGTGGTTCTGATGGTTCTTCAGGAACTTCAGGTATAAGTGGGTCGGATGGTTCTTCGGGGTTATCTGGTTCTTCAGGTAGTGATGGATCTTCTGGTTCCGATGGTTCTTCTGGTTTAAGCGGATCTTCTGGTTCCGATGGTTCTTCTGGTTTAAGCGG
>JACCDZ011640439.1_pt1 | contig 40564 bp, 32 predicted proteins | sample 7449551 | NCBI WGS metagenome assembly JACCDZ01 (sample SAMN15323452, study PRJNA562643) | freshwater metagenome | isolation source: river surface water | place: USA:Blue River Watershed | collected 2017-08-18
AACAGCAGTGTCTGACGCTTCACCGGCACAAATTCGAGCACCTCAACCATGCTGGCGTGAAAACCCATGTCGAGCATGCGATCAGCTTCGTCCAGCACCAGCGTCTTCAAGCCGGTCAGCGACAACGAGCCCTGCTTGAGATGCTTGAGCACACGCCCCGGCGTGCCCACCACCACCTGCGCGCCAAATTCCAGGGAATTGAGCTGCGGGCCCATAGCCATGCCGCCACACAGCGTCAGCATCTTGATGTTGCCGAGGCCGCGTGCGTACTGACGCAGCGCCTTGGTGACCTGATCGGCGAGCTCGCGCGTTGGGCACAGCACCAGCGCCTGCGTGGTGAAATCGCGCGGCACGATGCGATTGAGCAGCGAAATGCCGAAGGCCGCGGTCTTGCCGCTGCCGGTCATGGCCTGCGCGATGACATCGCGCCCGGCCAGCAATGACGGCAGAGTTTCAGCCTGAACAGGGGTCATACGCTCATAGCCGAGCTCGCTCAGCGTAGTGAGCAGTTCCGGCAGAATGGCGAGTTTGTTGAACGATTGCGGTTTCGATGACACGGCACATGACCCCTAAAAACGAGCCGCCATGTTACCACCGACGCCTCTTAATCGCGGCCTTCGTTTATGTCGTCAGGGAACCAACGCAACGAGGGGAAGAAGATGATCCGGATGATGCCAATCAGCATCCACAGGTACGCACCGCCGTAGACCGCGCCGCAAAACATGGTGACGTAATCGAAGTTCGGTGAAATGTACTTAATGCCCCACCACGACACGATGTCGGTCAGTGCCGCCGCCAACCCGGCCGGAAACACCCATTGGTAAGTCTGCACGCGATGAAAATGCATCGAGAACGGAATACCGATGATGAAGAATGCCGTGGTGAAGCCGAAAAGATGCGCATGGGTGAAGGCAATCAGTTTGCCTTGGCTCATGTTGCCGAAATACGCCTCGGTGCTACCGTGCAGACCAATTTGATAGTGCACCTCGGCTAATCCAAAGAAAAAGGCGATGCCGAAGAGCACCGTTGCCAGTCCGATGCCGCGCTGCGCCGCCACCGGCAAATCACGCAAGCTGAAGTGCAGCGGCGTGTCGCGGAACGGGATGAACCAGCGCAACAAATAGCAAATAAGCACAAAAAACAGCACTAGTCCGACCGGCCCGCCCAGCGTTAGCCAAGCCGATGGCTCCGGGGCCAGCTGCACCACAGCGGCATCCACTACCGGGGCGTCGCTGAAGAAGTCAAATTTGTCAGCCATGCTCAGGCTCCCTTCAAGCGCACATACAGCAGGGCCGCCGCCTGCTTAACGGCAACAGCAATCGCGCCGTCCAGTGTGCTGGCGCTCGCAACCGGTAGCGTTTGCACGCTCTTCCCAACAAAGCTCGGATAGATTTTGCTGGCCTTGGCCGTTGGCACGGCATCGGCATGCAGCACCGAGACCGAGGAAATTTTCAGCTGGCGATCGGTCGCCATGAGCAGGAAGAACGTTTTGCCCTGAAAGTTGGCTGGGAAAATCAATGCTGTACCTACCGGCCGCTGATTCTCAAGCGGGATGTAAATCGTGTTTTCATCACTGGCTTTCAGTGTCGCACCCAGTGCTTTGGCGGCTGTAATATCGGCGGCCGTCAACAAGGCATCCTTGGGCAACCAGGTCAGCACCTTGGGAAACTGTGCACGCACTTCGCGCGGAATCAGGCTGGCCATATCCAACCAATCGCCGGGCTTGGCAGGAACCGATGCCTTACTACCCGGATTTGCTTTGGCTGCGGCTTCGCTAGCATTGCTAAAGCCGTCCGCATCGCTGTCTTGCGTGCCGATCTTGGCAAAAGCGGCCGGATTTTTGCCAGCGGCCTTGAAGGCCTTGCCGTAATTACTCAGCACTGAACCACCGCCATCGCTATGACAGGCATTGCAGGACGGCATGTAGCCGAATTCAGTTTTATAGGCACGCGCAAACGCCGGCATGGCCGATGCCGTTACCGACAAAACGCTGGCAAACAACATGGTTGCTAGCAAGAGCGACCTTTCAAATCCTGATTTGCGCATATAACTCCCTGCTACTTACTCATTCTTGTTTTCAAAAACCGAACAGGCTGGGCACCACATCACGCATGCGCGTCAGCGTATTACTGTCTTTGTCTTGTGCCGCTTTGAGCTCGTGATATTGCACCGAGTCTCGTGGCGGCATCAGCTTGCTGGCTTTCTCGGTGCCAACATAACGCGTCCAGTCCAGCGCTTCACGAATTTCTGTCTTGGCCTGGATGTTCGCCAGTACTTCATCTTCCTTGGCACCCGACATGAAATTGAGACGCTTTGCCGGATTGCCACGATGACAAGCAAAGCAATACTGCTCGAAGGCCTTTAGCTCCGGATGTTTGGCAATTTTCAGCGGTGGTACGCCGCTGGCTACCGGCGGCGACATTTCCGAAGTATCCAGACAGCAATAGGCTGCGGGTTGCGCCAGCAAAGCACGTAACATGTCGACGCGCACAAATGGTTTTGCCACAAACAGCGAAGCCGGCAACTGCTCTACTCGAGCCTCCAGTCGCGCCATGTCATAGCCCGTCAACGCGCCCAAGCTAGCCAAATCCGCCTCTGTGAAAAAGCTGGCAAGACCATAAACGCCATCCAGATCATTGGCTGTGAGAGTCTGCTTGGGCGGCCGTGGCGATAACGGATCCAAGCGTACGGAAAGCTTGGGCAACTGATCAAAGGCAGCGAGGTCTTCGTTATTCTTTGCTCCTTCACCCGGCTTTATTGGACGAGTCCACAAGCTGCGCCACCAGCCTTTCAAGCCTTGCCGTTCCGCCAAAGGATCACGGTTGAAGAGGTCAGATTCCGGCACTGTAATACCCGCTTTTGGATAGTGCCGTGCCTGTAATTGTTGCAATGTCTGCACGTCAGGCGCCATGACATCGAAGCTTCCGGGACTATCGGCATAACGCAACGCCAGCTTGAACATCAGACGGCGGCAATCGTCACCTTCCAGGCCACAACCATCCAGCCAGAGCCTCTGCGTGACATTGAAGAAGTTGCCGATGTCGGTGAGCTGATCAAACCGTTCAGGCGATGACAGCGGCTGGCGTACAGAAACCCCCATGTAGGGCGCCGTTCCGCGCGCGCGCGCTATCGCCTCTGCCGTTTCCGGCTGACCATTGGTCTCATTCCACGGACGCTGCGGAAAAATCGGCCCGCCACCTTGGTGGCAAGTCGTACAAATGCCACGGCGGGCATAGACAATACGCGGGACGCAGCCCTTGCAATAGTTCTGCACCAGCTGAAACTCAAAGCGCCCAGCCGCCTCGTTGTAGCTCAGCACCTCAATTTCCGATGCCTGCTCGACAAAGCCAAGAAACAACTGACCGCGCGGTGCCACGCCAAAACCGCCCGCTTTGTTCGGTGCCTGAAAATCTGCCGCAATAAGAACGCGAGGATGTGCATCGTCAGCTTGCGCTTTCAGCAGCGAGCGGCCATGAGGAATCATGACAGAAACCGGCAACTCAGCCTGAGGATGCTGATCCTTCAGCAATTTCACCAACTTCTCGAAGGGATATGGCAAACCATCATTTTGTGCAATGACGTGGTCGAACAGGGAGCGTGTACCTGGCGGCGGCAAATCACTGCTAGGCACTTTACGATCATGGACACTGGTTATCGTCGCGCCAGCTGGCTTGGCCAGCTCGGCAATATTGGCCTGACTGCTGCCCGGTTTCAGCCACCAGATCAGCGCCGAGACCAGCAACATCAGCATCAGCATCAGGACGATTTTCAGTGACTTAAGATTCTGCATCCTGCTCTCCACGAGCTGTTTTTCAGACTTGCCTTTTACGACAAAGGCCGCCATTAGGCGGCCTTGTTCGATAACACCCCATTACATCATTTTCAGGAACTCACGCAGGGCATACTTGTCTGCTTTCGACAAGCTTACGCCAAACTGATGGCCCTTGTTCTCCACCGGATCATCACAGCCCATGAACAGCGGCTTGTGCGGATTCTGCGAGGCAATATTGGCTACTGGCGTACCCTTCGGCACCGGAATCTTCGGATAGCCCTGCATGTCTTCACGCGCCGTGACATGCATGTCTTCCGTGGTCACCAGCGTCTTTTGCGGACGATGCACGGAATCCTTGGGATTATCCGATGTCATCAGCTCGTCATAGGAGTTCTCAAACTGCTTGATACGACCTGACAGGGTGTAATCCGGCGAGCCATCCGGCAGGAAGGTTACCTCGCCAATCGCATTGTTGTGCAGGAACGGTGCCGTAGCCCACACCGACAGCAACGAGATATTGCGCAGATAGCCCGGACCGCCTTCGATCTTGTGCTCACCCAGCTTCATGCCACCAATGAGCGGAATCATGCGATTCAATACATTCGGCACAGAACCTGGCGAAGGCGAGTTCTTGTAGGTTTCGGATGAAAACTCTTCCCAGATATGACCCTTGTTGTGATTGTTATGCAGTGCGCGGCACATGTTGGTACCCACAATGTTGAACGCCGTGCGCTCATCATTACCCAACCAATCCTGACCAAAGATGCCTTTCTCGGCGAACTGCTTGGGTCGCAGACGGCCCTGCTCATCCTTCGCCATGAAGCGGGCAATGAACTTCGGATCATTGCGCTCAGCTTCGCTGTATTCCGTGGTCCAGTAGTCTTCCTTGCCGAAGATGTGACCCTCGTAGAACTTGCCCAGCGCATTTTTGTCATTACGAATGCTAGCCGGTGCCATCAGCGTGCTATGACAAGACGCACATTCCCGAGCAAAAACCTGACGGCCCTGCGGAACCACCTTGGTATCAACGAACTGGCTGCCGACTTTGCCGCTATTGGCATCTTTGGCTGCCATCAAGTAAGTCGGACCGCCGGTGATCAGGAATGCCGTCAAATCGTCCATCTTGGCATCGGCATAGTTCCAGGGATCACATTCAGCGGCACATTGCATAATGCGCATCGGGCTTTGTTCGGTGCCACGCCCCACCAAACGGCCCGGGTACGGGAAGTTCGGTGTCCAGCACTCTTCCGTGCACATGCCGATGTTGACGTAAACACGAATCAACGCCAGATGCTCACCAACCGAATCCTCACCACCCTTCAAAACATGGCGTGTATTAGCCGTGCTGATTTTTCCAGTCACCGGATCTTTCATAACATGCGAGAACATACGCTTGTTATGGAAATCCATGATGTTGTTTTGCGTGCCGGGGTTATGCATCCAGTCTGATGCCACCAAGGAAGTATCAATGGTGCCGAGACGCCCACCCTTGAGCACCTGACGAGCTGGGCTATTGGCGGGTGCGCCTTGGAAAAATGCGTCTGGCTGAACAATATGCTGGTTACCAATCGTGCCACTGAGGTTGGCCCAAGTTGGCTGGTTCGGGTTACTCGGCGGATTGGTCGGATCGAAGCCCACATGGCACTGCACGCAGGGATGCCCAATCACAAAACGCTTGTTTTGCTTGATTTCCAAGGGATCATAAGCAGCCGTACGCGGGTCATAAATAACCTTGCCGGCCTTGTCCTTGATTGGATCAGCATAGTACTTGCGGTAGCCGAGTACACCCGATGAGTGTGGATCTTGGCATTTGTCATACCAGTTGGTCGATGCATCGCCCTGGACGCAATCAGGATCATTGATCAAACCCCACTTGCTGAATCGGTACGGACGCGTACGCGTGTCCAGCCACGGGTAGTTCATGTTCTCTTTGCCAACGACGCGGGATTGCAGCAGATAGTTTTCGTCTTGGTTGCCGAAAGTGCCCTTGAACCAGACATCACGGCCACGGCGTACCTGCTCACGCAGCGCCAATGCCTTGGCTGGGTCTTTGGCTTCAACATCTTTGAACAACTGGCCAACATAGCGACAGCCTTCAGCATCGTAGCCTGTAGGTTGCGGCTGCGAACAAGGTGGCGGTACATACTGAGGAATAGGCTCGGATGTCCAAGTTACCGGATCACCACGCTTGTGGGTATCGGGTGATGTTCCTTCCTTCCAGACTTTGCGAGCAGCAAGCGTGTCGTAGAAATGATCTTTGAACCATTGTTCGCGCTGTTTCCAGTAAGGCGTACCGGTATAAACACCCGTGCTCAGCTTACGCTCGGCCAGATCATCTAAAGAAACACTGCGGAATGTCGAAGCATAGGGCTCGGAGTCCACAGGCACTTGTGCTGCCGGCATGTCATACGCCGTCAATTCAGGGACTTTGGGTAATGGAATGACTTCCGGAACCGGCGGCACTGCGAACGGCTTGGGCGGCAACGTCGCAACCTGCCATACACCGAGTACTGCCACTGTTAAAAGTGCGCCAATTCCAAGCTGCTTTTTGTTCATTATTGCTCCTGCTTGAGCTTTTTTTGAAGTCTAATGCGGATGCTTCAAACTCACAACTTGCACTATAGTACCAATTACCAAGCCGGTCAATTTATAGGCACATAACTCGCCATAATTTCCGATGAGCGGAGTTTTTCTACTTGCCGATACAGAATGAGGAGAAAATACGACCTAGCAAATCATCCGAACTGAACGAACCGGTTATCTCCGACAAACACTGCTGTGCAAGCCGCAAATCTTCGGCGGCCAGCTCACCAGCACGATTTGCCGTCAACATGGTTTCAGCTTGAATCAAATATTGCTGACTGCGCTTCAAGGCATCCACATGCCTTCTTCTGGCCGAAAACTGACCTGTACCCTCAGCTTCATAGCCCATCAAAGCCTTCAAATGTTCCTTCAGCTCAGGTAGTCCCAGCCCCTCTCTTGCAGACAATACCATGCATGGCACTTGCCGCTCAGCGAGCATTCGATAGCTCAAGCCTGGCTCCATGGCCGATTTATCGCATTTATTTGCCACCAGCGTTAGGCGCTGTGGAATCGGGTCAAAAAACTGCTGCAGTTGCGATTCGGGCGAGTTTTCCTCATTGCTGCAATCCCAAACAAAAAGAATTTGATCTGCCTTTTCAACCTCAACCAATGCTCGCCGAATACCTTCCTGCTCAACAATATCAGGGCTTTCGCGAAGGCCAGCGGTATCGATGACATGCAGTGGCATACCATCAATCTGAATATGCTCACGCAATACATCGCGAGTAGTTCCAGCGATGTCAGTGACGATGGCAGCCTCGTGTCCCGCCAAAGCATTCAACAAACTGGATTTGCCTGCATTCGGCAGGCCTGCAATCACGACTCGCATGCCCTCTTGCTGCAAAACACCCTGCTCAGCTTCAGCAATGACGCGGTTCAGGCTCTGCTGTACCTGCAACAGTCGCTGCAAAATCAGACCATCCGCAAGAAAGTCGATTTCTTCCTCAGGAAAATCAATGGCTGCTTCAACGTGCAAGCGCAGTGTAATCAGGCTTTCCAGCAGATCATTGATACGTTGAGAAAATACCCCTTGAAGCGACATCAGAGCCGAGCGAGCTGCTTGTTCACTGGACGCTGAAATCAAATCGGCAATGGCTTCTGCCTGTGCAAGATCAACTTTGTCATTGAGATAGGCTTGTTCGGAAAACTCACCGGGCCGGGCCAAGCGTGCCCCTGCCTGTAAAGCAGATTGCAGTATCCATTCGAGGACGATGGGGCCGCCATGTGCCTGCAACTCGACAACATGCTCGCCAGTAAATGAATGCGGTGCAGGAAAGTGTAACAACAGTCCATGATCAATGCGCTGTGACTGATGATCATGGAAGTGTGTCAGGAGAGCTTGTCGTGGCGTAACCGGCCAGCTTAATTCAGGCGTTAGCTGCTGACCGATTTCAGCAGCTTTTGGGCCAGAAATACGAACAATACCAACACCGCCGCGTCCTGGCGGTGTGGCGATGGCAGCTATGGTATCCAAAAACAGGTATCCATGAGCAGGTGTTCCTAGCCGCCTTGAGCTTACTTCGCCGCGGCTTTTTCGATCTGACGCGTGATGGCCCACTGCTGAGCAATCGAGAGCAAGTTGTTAGACAACCAGTACAGCACCAAACCAGCAGGGAACCAGAGGAAGAACACCGTAAACACAACCGGCATGAACTTCATCATTTTTGCCTGCGTCGGATCCTGAGGTGCGGGGTTCAACGACTGCTGAACATACATAGTGACGCCCATCAACAGCGGCAAGATGTAGTACGGGTCAAGCAGCGACAAGTCCTTGATCCACAAGATCCAACCGGCATGACGCAGTTCGACCGATTCCATCAGAGTCCAGTACAAGGCAATAAATACCGGCATCTGCACCAGAATTGGCAAACAACCACCCAGCGGATTGATCTTTTCCTTCTTGTACAACTCCATCATCGCCTGTGACAACTTGGCGCGATCGCTACCGAACTGCTCTTTCATGCGCTGCATTTCAGGCATGACACGGCGCATATTTGCCATGGAGCGATAGCTAGTTGCTGAAAGATGGAAGAACGCAGCCTTGACCAGAATCGTCAGCACCACAATTGACCAACCCCAGTTCCCAAGGAAACCATGAATGGTTTTCAGCAGCCAGAACAGGAACTGTGCCACTGGCCACAGCCAGCCGTAATCCACTGTCAGTTCCAAGCCAGGCGATAGAGCTTTCAGGTGATCCTGAATTTTTGGGCCTGCGTAAAACGCTGCTTCGGTACTTGCCTCACTACCAGGTGCAACCACGATGGCTGGCGAAGTAAAGCCGATGAAATTTTCAGCGCCATTCTTCGATACACGCGAAGAAATCACATTTTGTGTTTTTGCGTTGGGAATCCAAGCCGCAACAAAGTAGTGCTGAACCATAGCTACCCAACCACCAGGTACTGTGGTGTTAAGCGGCTCTTTGGCGAATTTAGCCAAAGCCAGTTTGTTGTAAGTCTTCTCCGGCGTCCACCAGGCTCCGCCCAAGAAAGTAACCATCCCGAATGAATGTGTATCAGCACTTGGATCCGTGCTGTTATCACGCTTCAACTGACCAAACATCAGGCCAGTCCAAGGCTGAATGCCGTTATTTTTGACTACATAACGGACATTAACGCGGTAATCACCGCGTTTGAATTCAAAAATCTTTTGAACTTCAACGCCTTCTGCCGTGGTTGTTTTCAATACAACCTGCATCGTCTGCTGATTGTCTGGCAACACAAATTCGCTATGAGCAATCTGGTACTGGGGACGACCCGTAGCTTGATCGTCAAGACCCCCCGCCTGGCCTGCAACACTGATCAGTCCACTTTGCGCAATGTATAAACGCTCTGCGCTCTGATCCATCAACACCAAGGCATCCGTGCTATCTACTTTTTTGGTGTATTTCGGCAGTGCAACCTGAGTTATATCGCCACCCTGCAAGTCAATTCGCAGTGACAAAACATCTGTTTTGACAGAAACAACGGATTGATTGCTGTTGCTAGAATCAATTTTTGACGATTCAACAGGTACGGATGCTTGAGCCGCGGCTGCAACTGGCACATCACCGGTCGCTGCTACTGGTGCAGTTGGAATTTCAGCGCCTGATACTGCAGCAGCTGGTGCTGTATTCAGTGTACTGACTTGGCTTGCAGGTGTTGCGTAATCACGCTGCCAGCTGAGAAACAGGAAGTAACTGACAATCGCAAGTGCGATCAGTATCAGTGTGCGACGGATTTCCATTTTTACGGTTCCTGCCGATGTGAAGAGTGATTTTCGGGTACGGGATCATAACCACCCAAGCAGCCAGGGTGACATCTTCCTAGACGATGTATTGTCAAATAAATTGCTCGCCACCAAGGCCATTCACTGAATGCCTGCAAGGCATATCGAGAACATGATGGCTCAAAACGGCATCTAGGCGGGAGAACAGGGCTAATGAGATAGCGATAGGCTTGAATCAGACCTATGAACAGCCATTTCACGATGTCACCTGAGCATGCTTCAGTGCTTTTCGCTTCAGTTGCCGATAGCCTTCGTCGAGCAATGAACGTAATGCTGCATTGTCGAGTGTCTGAAGATTCTGTCTTGCCAGATAGACGATGTCTAAAGCCGGCAGTTCTGATTGCAAATGACGAAAATGGTCGCGACAAACGCGTTTTATGCGATTGCGATCAAGTGCGCGTTTGACTTTTTTGCGAGCGATCACAAAGCCTATGCGGGCTTGTGGTGTTGCAGACGGTATTGCTAACAGCAATAACTGGTTGAGATTTGACTTGAAAACAGCGTTATCCATTACGCCTTTGAAGTCTGCCGGTGTTAGCAGCCTTGCGGCGGGTGGAAAACGCTGTTCAGTCACGATCTCAGACTGACAAGTCTCAGACAGTCAGACGCTTACGGCCTTTGGCGCGACGACGAGCGAGAACAGCGCGACCGTTCTTGGTGGCCATGCGTGCACGGAAACCGTGAGTACGCTTTTGCTTGATGGTGCTTGGTTGGAAAGTACGCTTCATGATCTGTGATCCGATCTGTTCAAGCCCGACTGGGCGGAAAGGTGCGCGATATTAGTGATTGAAAGCCTTTCTGTCAAACCCTATTCGGCTGTCAATGCAAGTCCCTTACTTCAGACTTATAGACAATCCTCGTTGTGCAACATGCTTTTAAAAAGATATTTAGATTTTAAGAGCTTTGATGGTTGTTTTAAGTAAGGCCTTGTTCTGTTGATAAGTCATTTTTATTTATGAATATCAATAGTTTGAAAGAGTAAAAAGTTGTTCTTCAAAGGCCTTTGAGTTGGTTGTTTTACTTGTGGGTAATTGTGGATAAGTAGCTTCTCTGAAGTTCCCTACATCTTTGGTCTGCTCCGGTGACAGGCTTATCACCAATTTTATCGACAGCATGCTTTAACTTGTGGATATTTTTTGTAGTGGTAGGCTACAGGCCTTGTGAAATCTCATTTTGACTTGTGGACAAACTTTGATGTCAGGTAGCGTTTGGGGGCAGGTTCTTGCCGTTTTGGAAACCGAGTTTCCGTCTAATCTTTTTCAAATGTGGATACGGCCACTACAAGTTGACGAGGCTGCAGATGCCCTTGTATTGCTGGCTCCCAACCCTTTTTTTGTGCGACACATTCAAGACAAGTTTCTGGCGCGGATACAGGCCTTAGCGACTGATTTGAGCTCGGGTCGCATTGATCAAGTGACAATTCGCGTGGGTAGTCGTGGTGATCGAACGCCAGCAGCCACTGCCCCCAGTCGTCAGTTACCAAGTGGACAGTCGGGAGGCGCGGCTAGCAAAGCTGTTGTTGAGCCGCTGCCAAGGCCTGCAAGCAGTCTTAATCCGCTCTTTACCTTTGACAACTTTGTTGCTGGTAAAGGTGCCCAGCTAGCTCATGCTGGTTGCTTGCAGGCGGCAGACAGTCCTGGTGCGCCACATTCCAACCCGCTCTTTATTTATGGCCCTACGGGTCTTGGCAAAACGCATTTGATGCATGCCGTAGGTAACGAGATTTTGCGTCGCAACCCATCTGCTCGGGTCATGTACCTGACGTCGGAGCGGTTTGTTGGTGACTTTATTACGGCCTTGCAGCGCGGCATGATGAGCGACTTCAAGCGGCTTTATCGTTCACTCGATGCCTTGTTAATTGACGACATTCAATTCTTTGCCAAGAAAGAAAGCACGCAGGACGAGTTTTTCCATACCTTTAACTCGTTGTTGCAGGAATCGCGTCAGATCATCATGACTTCTGACAGAATTCCTAAAGAAATCAACAATATGGATGATCGCCTCAAGTCTCGATTCTCTTGGGGTTTGTCTATTCAGGTTGATCCGCCTGATAAAGAAACGCGAGTTGCCATTTTGTTGAAAAAATCAGGCTCGATAGGCATGGGGTTACCTGTTGAGTCAGCGCATTTTATTGCCGAGCATGTTCAGGGCAATGTGCGAGAGCTCGAAGGCGCATTGAACAAAGTCATCGCCACGGCGCGCTTTCGTGGCTTGCCTGTGACCTTGGAATTAGTGAAAGAAGCCTTGCGCGACCTGCTGCTTGTTCGTGCAAGGCAGTTTAATATCGACAACATTCAGCGTGTTGTGGCCGAGTACTATCGCATCAATTTGCGCGAGCTCACGGGTAAGAAGCGTAATCGAGGATTCGCCAGGCCGCGTCAAATGGCTATGGCGCTATCGCGTGAATTGACGCAGAACAGCTACCCTGAAATTGGCCTAGCGTTTGATGGCAGAGACCATAGTACGGTTATACACGCTTGTGAAAAAGTACGTGAATTGCGCGCAGAAGAGCCCCAGTTCGACGAAGATTACAACAATTTGCTACGCCTGCTGCAGGCTTGATTAGGAATATGACGATGAAATTGTCGATGACACGTGATCAATTATTGAAGCCTCTGCAACAGGTTTCAGGTGTGGTGGAAAAGCGCCAGACGCTACAAGTGCTGTCTAACGTGCTGATGGTGGTAGAGGGTGGTCAGCTGGCCATGACAGGCACAGATCTTGAGGTCGAGCTGGTGGCGCGTCATGAGCTGACGGCAGATGCCAGCAATGGTCGAATCACAGTGCCCTGCCGCAAGTTGCTGGATATATGCCGTGCCCTGCCCTCAACGGCGATGGTGGAACTTTCGCTCGACGGTCAGCGTCTGCTGCTGCGTTCCGGCAAAAGCCGCTACACGCTGTCCACATTGCCGGCCAATGACTTCCCGAATTTGGAAGATACTTTGTCCGGGTCATTGACCATGACGCTTTCGCAGAAGTCATTAAAGCGTCTGATTGATAAGACCTCCTTTGCGATGGCGCAACAAGATGTGCGCTATTACCTGAACGGCATGTTGTTTGAAGTTACTGAGGGCCGTTTGCGTGTAGTGGCCACCGATGGCCATCGTTTGGCACTTTGTGACGCTGCAATTTCAGGCCAAGTTATTGAAAAGACACAAGTTATTGTTCCTAGAAAGGGTATCCAAGAACTTGCGCGTCTGCTTTCTGATGATGATTCCGATGTGACGCTTACGTTGGGTAGCAACCATCTACGTGTAACAGTGGGTGCCGTGACATTCACATCGAAATTGATTGATGGTCGTTTTCCTGATTACGAGCGTGTTCTGCCCAAGGGTGGCGATCGTGTATTGGTTGCTGGTCGCGAAGAGTTGAAGTCGTCATTGCAGCGTGCGGCTATTCTATGCAATGAGAAATTTCGCGGTGTTCGTCTGCAGATTGTCGGTGATCAATTGAAAATTCTGGCGACTAATCCGGATCAGGAAGAGGCTGAAGAAGAGCTGCAGGTCGAATACTCTGGCAAGGATCTGGAGATCGGGTTTAATGTTGGCTATGTGCTTGATGTGCTTAATGCACTGCAAGGTGCTTATACCAAAGCAATTTTGGGCGATACCAACAGTTCTGCATTGATTCAAGATAACGATGACGAGCAGTCCGATGCTCTTTATGTCGTTATGCCAATGCGCTTATAACCACATGTCGTTTCTGCTGTGAGCTTGGTCAGACTTGAAGTCGCTCAATTTCGAAATTTGGCGCAAGTTCAATTTGAGCCAGGCTCACAGATCAATCTGATTCATGGCGCCAATGGATCAGGAAAATCGTCTCTATTAGAGGCGATTTTTGTTTTAGGCCGAGGCAGATCTTTTCGTACTCAGCGTACCAGGCGCCTCGTTAAAGATAATGAGGAATCAGCAACGGTTTTTGGTCAAACTCGTTCAGGTTCACGTCTTGGCGTATTGAAGCAGTTGTCTGGAAATACAGATGCGCGTATTAATGGCATGACAGCGCCGACGCTCTCTGCTTTGGCCCATCATTTGCCCCTGCAGTTGTTTGACCCTGAAACACTTGATCTAGTTTCGGGTCCTTCATTGCCTCGTCGGCAGCTGCTTGACTGGGGAGTGTTTCACGTGGAACCAGACTTTCTGGAAGTCTGGCAGCGTGCGCGACGTGCACTACAGCAGCGGAATTCCTTGCTGAAATCTGCTAAAATTTCGATAGTTGAATTGAATGTTTGGGAGCAGGAGCTTGCTACTGCAGCTACTGCTTTGCATGCATTTCGTGAGCAATTGATGCTGCGCTGGCTGCCGGAGTTGCGGCGCTCACTGATGTCAATTCTGCCGGAATCTGACCTGAGTGTTGAGTACTACCCTGGTTGGGATCTGGCGCAGGACTATCGATCATTGCTGACCGAATCACGTGGTAAGGATCGTGAGCGTGGCTTTACCTTTTTTGGGCCACAGCGCGCAGATTTGAAAATAAGATCGCATGGCATTGCCGCCGAAGAGCGACTTTCCCGTGGGCAGCTAAAGCTAGCTGCCTGTTCAGTTAAGTTGTCTTTAAGCGATTGGCTAAAGCAGACGTTGGGCTTAAGTCCTGTGTTGCTATTTGATGATCTGGCCTCGGAGCTTGATATGGAAGCTCGGGCTAAGATCTGTAAATGGGTTGAGGAAATGTCGGTGCAGGCTTTTTTTACCAGCATCGAAAGGACGCAGTTGCTCGGGCTGTGGTCGGAGCAAGCTGTAAAATTGTTTCACGTGGAACAGGGCTGTGTTGTCCTCGAATCGACATGATGTGCCAGGAGCAATGTGATGACTGATCAATCTACTTACGACTCATCCAGTATTAAAGTTTTGCGCGGTCTGGATGCCGTGCGTAAGCGTCCTGGCATGTATATCGGCGATACCGATGACGGTACCGGTCTGCATCATATGGTGTTTGAAGTTGTCGACAATGCTATCGATGAGGCATTAGCAGGCCACTGTACCGAAGTGAATGTCATCATCCATGCGGATGAGTCGATCACGGTGACAGACAATGGTCGTGGTATCCCTGTGGATATTCACGAGGAAGAAGGTGTTTCGGCAGCAGAAGTCATCATGACCGTGCTGCATGCCGGCGGCAAGTTTGATGAAAACAGCTACAAGGTTTCTGGCGGTCTGCATGGCGTTGGCGTGTCAGTTGTTAATGCATTGTCGAAAGAGTTGCGGCTGACGGTGCGTCGAAATGGCCAAGTTTATGAGCAGGTTTATCGCCATGGCGTGCCGGAATATCCTCTGCGCGAAGTAGGCAAAACTCAGTCCCGAGGAACGGAAGTTCGCTTCTTTCCGAGCGAAGAAACCTTCACAAATATCAAGTACAGCTATGACATTCTAGCGAAACGCCTGCGCGAGCTGTCGTTCTTGAACTCGGGTGTTCGTATCGTTTTGAAAGATGAGCGCAGTAGCCAAGAAGAGATCTTCGAGTACGAAGGTGGCTTGGCAGCATTTGTCAGCTATTTAAATACCAACAAATCCCCGATCAACAATGTGTTCCATTTCATTGTTCCCCAATCGGAAGGCCCCAACGGGATTGGTGTTGAGGTAGCTTTGCAGTGGAATGATAGCTATCAAGAAGCCGTCTACTGCTTCACCAACAACATTCCACAGCGGGATGGCGGTACACATCTTCAAGGCTTCAGAACGGCACTGACGCGAACACTAAACAGTTATGTCGAAAAAGAAGGTCTGCTGAAAAAGGAAAAGGTCGTCACCGTAGGTGAGGATATGCGTGAAGGGCTGACAGCGATTGTGTCAGTGAAAGTTCCGGATCCCAAGTTTTCCAGTCAAACCAAAGATAAGCTGGTTTCTTCCGAAGTCAGTACGGCTGTAGCCTCCGTGATGAACGGGAAGTTTGAAGAGTTCCTCTTGGAAAACCCTTCTGCCGGCAAAATCATCGTGGGCAAAATTCTTGATGCTGCGCGCGCTCGTGAAGCTGCTCGTAAGGCCCGCGAAATGACACGCCGCAAAGGTGCGCTTGATATTGCAGGGCTACCCGGCAAGCTGGCTGACTGTCAGGAAAAGGATCCTGCCCTGTCTGAGCTTTATCTTGTGGAAGGCGACTCCGCCGGCGGCTCTGCAAAGCAAGGCCGTAATCGTAAGATGCAGGCAATTCTTCCGTTGAAGGGCAAAATCCTGAACGTGGAAAAAGCCCGCTTCGATAAGATGTTGTCATCGCAAGAAGTAGGAACACTAATCACGGCACTTGGCTGCGGCATTGGCCGTGACGAATACAACCCAGATAAGCTGCGTTATCACAAGGTCATCATCATGACCGACGCTGATGTTGATGGTTCCCACATCCGAACACTGCTGCTGACGTTCTTCTTCCGCCAGATGCCTGAGATCATTGATCGCGGCTACATCTATATTGCCCAACCTCCGTTGTATAAAGTGAAAAAGGGTAAGCAGGAGCAGTATCTGAAGGATGACGATGCGATGGAGGTCTACCTCACCTCTGTTGCTTTGGACAATGCGGAGCTGCGTGTTAATCCTGAAGCTCCGGCGGTATCGGGCTTGGCACTGGAAGCGTTGATTAACCAGTATCGCGAATTCTGTGTATTGCAGGATCGTTTGCAGCGCCGCTACCCGAATTTGCTGCTTGAGCAGATGCTCAAGTTGCAAACGCTACCGCTAGATTCTCTGTCAGATGCGACGTTAGTATCAGCCTGGGGTGAGAAGCTGCAGGCCGCGTTGACGCTTGCGGCAGACCCTAGTCAGCGCTTCCTAGTACAAACAATCGATGATCCTGAGCATCAGCGATATTATCCGCAGGTTGAACTGATGGCGCACGGGGTTCCATACAGTTATCCCTTGAGCTATGACTTCTTCAGCTCTTCTGAATATCGTCAGGTTGATGCCTTGGCTCGCGCGTTGGATGGTTTGATTGAGCCTGGTGCCCTGATCAAGCGTGGCGAACGTGAAATGAAAGTCGATACCTTCAAGCAGGCCTTCGAATGGCTCATGCAGGAATCTCGACGTGGCTTGGGCATCCAGCGCTACAAGGGTCTTGGCGAGATGAACCCGGATCAACTCTGGGAAACCACTATGGATCCAGAATCACGCCGCATGCTGCGTGTAACTATTGACGATGCTATTGGTGCCGATCAAATGTTCACAACGCTGATGGGCGATGCTGTCGAGCCACGTCGCGAGTTCATCGAAAAGAATGCGCTTCTGGTTTCGAACTTAGATATTTAAAGCCCGAATTGGCTGTTCCACGTGAAACATCCGCCGATGATGGCATGAGCGTTCCGGCCCGATCAGAAGCTTTGCGAATTGTTTTAGCGCCCATGGAAGGGCTCACCGACTTCACCATGCGTCATGTTTTGACGCAACTCAGCCCTTATGATTGGTGTGTGACGGAGTTCCTCCGTATCACCGATCGCCTGATGCCGAATAGTGTCTTCTATCGGCACTGCCCTGAATTGTTGAGTCACGGATGTACCAGCAATGGTACGCCGGTTCACTTTCAGTTGCTCGGCAGCGACCCCCACATGTTGGCTTTGAACGCACGCCGAGCGGTGGCGTTGGGCGCAGTCGCCATTGATTTGAATTTTGGATGCCCGGCAAAAACCGTAAATCGTCATGGTGGCGGAGCCACATTATTGGCCAGCAGTCAGACGCTTTATGACATCGTTAAATGCGTTCGTGAGCATGTGCCTGCGGGCACCCCTGTTAGCGCCAAAATGCGCCTCGGCATCGATTCAAGCGCAGAGCTTATGGATAACGCGCAGGCAATCTACGAGGCCGGTGCGGATTGGCTGACGATTCATGCGCGGACCAAGTCGCAAGGTTACAGACCTCCCGTGGACTGGGCAGCAATCGGCCGTGTGTGCCGTCACTTTCCCGATTGGCAAATTATTGCTAATGGCGATATCGATTCGCATGGCAGCTTAGTTCAGTGTCGTGAGATCACGGGCTGTACAGACTTTATGGTGGGGCGTGCGGCCGTGTGCGAGCCAGATTTGGTGGCTCGACTTAAGAGGCCGGCACAGGAGGCGTTGCCTTGGGCTGAGGTACATCGCTGGCAGTTGCACTTTCTGCAGGAAATGGCGGGCACAGAAAATGGTTTGGTTGGTCGCTACAAGCAATGGCTGGCGATGACGACATCAAAATATCCAGAAGCCGTTGCGCAATTCCAACGCGTTAAAACGCAGAAGCGAATCGCAGACATTGTGGCCTTGTCGGATCCGCTTCATCCTCTGTCCTAATTATTTGTTCTTGCCTGTAACAGGGTGCAAGATGCCGAGTCTAAGAAGTAGAACCTCAGGACTTGCCTACATGCTACCCACTCTTCCCTTGCTTGAAGCCACAGACTTTCCCGCGATTCGTCGTCATGCATTAACTACTTTGCAGATGAACCTTGGCTATTTGTGCAACCAATCCTGCGTGCATTGCCATGTTAACGCCGGGCCTACGCGCAAAGAGCTGATGAATGACGAGTTGATAGATCTAGCCATCGAGGTCATGAAGGTGCGCAAGATTGAGGTCTTGGACCTGACCGGTGGTGCTCCGGAGATGAATCCCGCCTTTCGCCGCCTAGTGATTGCTGCGCGTGAAATCGGGGTGCGTGTTATCGATCGTTGTAATCTGACCATTTTGTTTGAGCCGGGCTATGAAGATCTGGCTGAGTTTCTGGCTGAGCAAGGTGTGGATGTTGTGGCCTCCCTTCCCTGCTACTCGGCTGAGAATGTGGATAAGCAGCGCGGGAAGGGCGTGTTTGAGTTGAGCATCGATGCGTTGCAAAAACTGAATGCGTTAGGTTATGGGCAGCCCGGCAGCGCATTGAGCTTGAGTCTGGTTTTTAATCCGCAAGGTCCGTCATTGCCGCCGGATCAAAAGAAGCTTGAGGCAGATTATAAACGTGAACTTTTTGATCAGTTCGGCATCGTATTCAATGAGCTGTTCACGATTACCAATATGCCGATTCAGCGCTTTGGCAGCATGCTGATTTCCAAAGGCCAATTCGATGACTATCTGACCCTGCTGAAGCACAACTTTGCAGCCGCCAACTTAAAGACGGTCATGTGCAAAACCATGGTCAGTGTGGATTATCTGGGATACTTGTACGACTGCGATTTCAACCAACAGCTGGGCAAGGACATGCCTGTGCAAGGTGTCGGCCCCCGTCCGCATCTGAGTGATTTGTTGACGCAGGATTTCGTTCAAGAGCCCATTTGGGTTGCTGAGCATTGCTATGGCTGCACAGCAGGCCAAGGCAGCAGCTGTGGTGGCGCGTTAGGGGCGTGATCACGGTCATTCGCCACAAGGAATAAATATGACGCGCTCCAAAGTTCTGATTCTTCTGTTGTTGGTCAGTTGTGTTGGCTTGTTCTTCGGGCTGGGCCTGCATCATCAACTGACATTGGCTCATTTACAGGCATCACGCGCAGATCTGATGGAGCTGTATGCCGCAAGGCCGGTGAGCGTGCTTGCAGGCTTCTTTGCCGCGTATGTGGCGGTCACTGCACTGTCATTGCCGGGAGCGGTAGTGATGACGCTGGCCGCAGGAGCTCTGTTTGGTATCGGTGTAGGTACACTGCTGGTCTCATTCGCCTCTACTTTGGGCGCGACACTGGCGTTCCTGACGGCTCGCCACCTCATGTCAGATTGGGTCGAAAGGCGCTTCGGTTCGCGCTTGAAACCGATTCATCAAGGCATAGCGAAAAACGGGGCACGCTTTCTCTTTACCTTGCGACTGGTGCCGCTGTTCCCCTTCATGCTGATCAACTTGGTCATGGGCCTGACGCGTATTCCTACGCTACGTTTCTACTGGGTCAGCCAGTTGGGCATGTTGCCCGGCACACTGCTCTATGTGAACGCAGGGACCCAGCTGGCAACCATCGACAGCGTGTCGAAGGTACTGAATACCGGTGTTGTGGTCTCGATTGCCTTGTTGGCGCTGTTTCCGATGATGGTGCAATGGCTGATTACGCGCTGGGATAACTATCAGCTGTACAAGTCATGGCAGAAGCCCAAGCGATTTGATCGCAACCTGATTGCGATTGGGGCCGGTGCCGCTGGGCTGGTATCTACATATATCGGCGCAGCGACGAGAGCCAAGGTCACGCTGATTGAGGCTCATGAAATGGGCGGTGACTGCCTTAACTACGGCTGTGTGCCGTCAAAGGCCTTGATCCGCACAGCGGCTTTGATGCGCGATACGCGTCTGGCGCAAACGCTAGGGCTGGCTTCAGCGCATGCCGAGATAGATTTCTCCGAGGTCATGGCGCGTGTGCAGCGTGTGATTGCCGAGGTTGCGCCGCACGACTCCGTGGAGCGCTATACCGGTTTGGGTGTTGAAGTGCTGAAAGGCCATGCCAAGATCACATCGCCGTGGACGGTGGAAATCAACGGGCAGACCTTGACTACACGCAATATCGTCATCGCTGCTGGTGCGGCACCAACAATTCCGGATTTGCCAGGTCTGGATCAGGTCGTTCATGTTACCTCGGACACCCTGTGGTCATTGCGCGGCAGCCCACGTGAGATGGTCGTGCTTGGTGGTGGCCCGATTGCCTGCGAGCTGGCGCAAGCAATGTCGGAGCTGGGTATCCGTGTGACGCTGGTGGGTCGTAACAAGCGGCTTCTTCCGAAAGAGGATGAGGCCGTTGGTGATGCCGTGCGGAAGGCGCTGACAGGCTCGGGAGTACGTGTGCTCACGGGCGCGCAGGCGATGACGGCTGAGCGTGAAGGCGATCACCAGCGCTTGTGGGTGCAGCATGGTGGCGAGAGCGAAGCTTTGTCGTTTGATGTGTTGCTGCTGGCCGTCGGGCGTACGGCACGTACCACAGGCTACGGCTTGGAGACGCTGGGCATAGGCACCACGCAACAAGGTACGGTCGAGGTTAATGAGTATCTGCAGACGCGCTATCCAAACATTTATGCCTGTGGTGATGTTGCCGGCCCGTACCAGTTCACGCATGTTGCGGCGCATCAGGCCTGGTATGCCGCCGTCAATGGACTGTTCGGTGCGCTCAAGCGTTTCAAGGCGGATTATCGGGTGATCCCGGCCGTGACCTTTACGCATCCCGAGGTAGCACGAGTTGGTCTGAATCAAGACGAGGCTAGGCGGCAAGGTATCGCCTTTGAGGTTTCACGCTTTGAGCTTGAGGAGCTGGATCGCGCTATTACAGCGGATGAGCGTGAGGGCTTTGTTGAGGTGCTCACGGTACCGGGCAAGGATACGATTCTTGGCGTAACCATTGTGGCATCGCATGCTGGCGAGATGCTGGCCGAGTTCACACTGGCAATGCGGCACGGTTTGGGTTTGAAGAAGATTCTCGGCACCATTCATCCCTACCCGACTTGGTCGGAAGCGGCCAAGTATGTCGCTGGTGTGTGGCAGAAAGCGCATGCGCCTGAAGCGGCATTGCGCTGGTCAGCGCGTTATCACCGCTGGCAGCGGGGAGGCTGACATGAGCACGGTTGCCCTGCCCTGGCTTAGCGTGATTGTGCCGACGCTCAACGAGGGGGCGCAGATTCGTCAAACCTTGGCCGAGTTGCAGGCACTGCGTGAGCACGGTGTGGAGATCATTGTGGTGGATGGCGGCAGCGAGGATGACACGGCTGAAATCGCCAGGGCCTTGGCGGATCAGGTCTTGTGCAGTGATCGCGGCCGCGCTCGACAACTCAACGCCGGTGCGGCTCGTGCTCGGGGTGACGTACTGCTATTTCTGCATGCCGACACTCGATTGCCGGAGTCCGCTCTGGCAGCTGTTCGTGCCGCGACGAATTCAACCTTGGCCTGGGGGCGCTTTGATGTGCGTATTTCCGGGCAATCCATGATGCTGCCGGTGATCGCTTGGTTCATCAACCACCGTTCGCGTTTGAGCGGTATTGCCACCGGCGATCAGGCGCTGTTCTTTACGAGAGAGATGTTTTATCGCCTTGGCCGGTTTCCGCAGCAACCGCTCATGGAGGATGTCGAGATCAGCCGCCGCGCAAAGGCACTCTGCCCGCCGAGCTGTCTATGTCTGCGGGTTAGCACCTCGGGCCGGCGCTGGGAAAAGCATGGCGTGTGGCAGACGATTTGGCTGATGTGGAAGCTGCGCTATCTGTATTGGCGTGGCGTGTCTCCTTCGGTCCTTGTGCGAGCCTATCGATGACAAACGAGGTGCCAACACACGTTATAACGAGCTTGAGTGTTGCCTTAGTGGTGCTTGCCAAGGCACCGGTGCCGGGCTTGGCCAAGACGCGTCTGGCGCTAACGGTTGGCAGCGAGGCAGCCGCGGCCTTGGCCTATCGACTGTTGTCGCACACGTTGGCAACGGTACGCGACAGTGGCTTGTCGGCAACACTTTGCGGCGCACCACACGGGCATCCATTACTGGTCGAGCTGGCTGAGCAAGCCGGCGTGGAGTTGACGGCGCAAAGCGAAGGCGATCTTGGCCAACGCCTTGAGGCGGCGATGTCTCAGGCATTGTGTACGCATGATGCCGTACTGGTTATCGGCAGTGATTGCCCGGGCTTGACGGTGCAACATCTGCATCAGGCTGCGCGTGAGCTGGCTAGGCACGATGCCGTGTTTTATCCCGCTTTAGATGGCGGCTATACCCTGATCGGGCTGCGCCGGATTCCGACGGGCTTTTTTTACGACATGCCCTGGAGTACCCGTAGTGTCATGCCGGAAACACTGAGGCGGCTGGTGGCGCTAGGCTGGCAAGTGTGGTCGGGTGAGCCCTTGGCGGATATTGATACGGCGGATGATCTTGTTCATTTACCCAAACACTGGCCCGCGCCGCGGGTGGAGCAAATGACATGAAGCTGCACCTTGTTCGCATCTTGGCCGTTGCCACGCTCTTGTCATGCTCTGTATCTCAAGCGGGGTTTAAGCCTGCAGCTGACGGGTTGCCGGAAGGTTGGAAGCTATTTCGCATTAACGAGAAAGTGCCTGCTACCACGTTCACGCTGACGGAACCCGGTGTACTCCATGCCCAAGCAAACAACAGCATGGCCGGGATGTTGCGTAAGCAGCGCATTGATCTCAGCAAGACCCCCGTGCTCTGCTGGCGCTGGAAGATCAAGGCCAGTGTTGCCAAAGCTGATCTACTGACCAAGGCTGGTGATGATTATGCCGCGCGTATCTATGTGTTTTACGACGTTCCGGTGACACAGCTCGGCTTTTCAGATCGCCTCAAGATCAAGTTGGCTAAATCGCTTTATGGTGCCGACATCCCCACGGCTGCTCTGAACTATGTGTGGGACAACAAGCAGCCTATCGGTACCTTGCGCGCCAATGCCTATACCGATCGCACGCGCATGCTGGTGGTGGAAAGCGGCAATGCCAAAGCGGGCCAATGGCTTGGTGAAGCACGCGATGTAAGGCAGGACTATCGCGCGGCATTTGGCGCCGAGGCACCGGATGTTGTCGGTCTGGCTATCGCTACCGATACCGACAATACCCACGGCGATGCCGAGGCGTGGTTCCAGGAGCCACGCTTTGTCGCTAAGGCTGAGCACTGCTCATCGCCCTGAAATTTGATTGAAAGGAAGACGGACCATGTATGACATTGTGCAAGATTATTACGGCAAGCAATTGCAGGGCACGGCAGACCTGAAAACATCGGCATGTTGTGATGCCTCGGCTATGCCGGCTTGGCTGAAGCCGTTGCTGAGCAATGTGCACGACGAAGTCATGATGCGCTATTACGGCTGCGGGCTGGTTTGCCCGCCCAAGCTGCAGGGCTGCCAAATTCTCGACTTGGGCTCCGGCTCCGGCCGTGATGTGTATGTGCTGGCGCAAATGGCCGGGCCGCAAGGTCATGTGCTGGGCGTGGACATGACGCGCGAGCAACTCGATGTGGCCATCGGTGCGTTGGACTGGCATGCCGACCGCTTTGGCTTTGCCAATGTCAGTTTCAAGGAAGGTTATATCGAGCGCCTCAATGACCTCGGACTCGAGGATGAACGCTTTGATGTCATCGTCTCTAACTGCGTCATCAATCTCTCGCCAGATAAAGATGCGGTGCTACGCGAGGCTTATCGCCTGCTGAAAACGGGTGGCGAGCTGTATTTCTCAGACATCTATGCCGATCGCCGTGTACCGGCCGAAATGGTTGCCGACCCGCTGCTCTATGGCGAATGCCTGAGCGGTGCCTTGTACTGGAATGACTTCCTCAGCTTGGCGCGCAAGCACGGCTTTGGTGACCCGCGACTGGTCGAGGACTTGCCGATTGAGGTGACTGATCCTGCCTTGAAAGCGAAGTGTGGCTCCGTGAAGTTTTACTCGGCGACTTATCGTTTGTTCAAGCTGCCGGAGCTGGAGCCGGATTGCGAGGACTACGGGCAGGCGGTGATTTATCACGGTACGGTGCCGGAGCTGCCGGATGCCTTCCTGCTCGATAAACATCACTACATTGAGGCCGGCAAAGTTTTCCCGGTTTGCGGCAATACCTGGCGCATGCTGCATGACACGCGCTTTCGCGAGCACTTTACCTTTATTGGCGACTTCAGCCGTCATTACGGTATTTTCGAAGGCTGCGGTAAGGCCCTGCCCTACGACAGCGCCACTGCCGCCAGTGGCGCCGGAGCGTGTTGCTAAGCCTCAGGCAAGGGAGTGGAAACTGGCTGAGCCAGCCACTCCTGCCAGATGGCGACCATAACCGCCAGAATCACCGGCCCCACAAAAAGCCCGATCATGCCGAAATTGGCAAGGCCGCCAAGCACACCAAACATCACCAGTAGGAAGGAGATGTGCGTGGCATTGGAGATGACCAGCGGCCGAATGATGTTGTCTATCCAGCTTACGACAAACGTGCCCCATGCCACCAAGCCTAGCGCCTCTACAGGGTGGCCACTGGCCACCAGCCAGAGCGCAACGCTTCCCCACGCGAAAGGTGTGCCGAACGGCACCAGTGCGATCAAAAACGTGATGATGGTGAGAAAAACAGGGTTGGGTGCGCCAGCAATGGCATAGCCGATGCCAGCCAGTATTGATTGTGCCAAGGCGGTCAGCACAATGCCGAAAACGACGGCGCGGGTCATGCTGCCGGCTGCCGTCAAATAGCGCTCGCCATGCTTGGGCGTCATCTGCTCAAGGGCTTGGCGTAGCTGGCGCAAGACTGCCGGGCCATCGCGAAAGAAGAAAAATAGTGCAAACAGCGTGAAGGTGAACTTGGCAATATTGCGGCCGATGCCGCCCGCAAGCAGGCCAAATTGCGAGAAGCCGATATTCAGTAAGCCTTTAAGGCTGTTGCGCATGGCCACGGGATCATCGTGTGCGACGCTCCACATGCGCGACAACTCGCCGGAAATGGTGGGGAAATGTGCTTGTACAAAAACCGGAATGGGCAGCGTATCGCGCGCCAAAAACTCGGCCGCAATGGCATACAACGTGCGTAGCTCACCTTGCAGGATGACGAGGAGCCAGGCCAGCGGGCCGATAAGCGTCGTGGCCAACAAGAGTGTCATCAGTGCGGCAGTGAGGTTTATGCGGCCGCCGAGCCCATTCAGCAGGCGTGTACGCAAGGGCCATGTGACGAAGGCCAGAATGGCAGCCCAGGCTACGGGGATTAGAAATGGACTGAGAATGCAGTAGGTCAGGTATATCAGTGCACTGAGGCCCAACAACAACGGTAGGCGTGCCCACAATGACATCTCGCGCAACATGTTGAACTCCTGAAAGACATCTGATCCTAGCATTGCCGGCTGGGTTGTGGACAAAACAAAAGGCCCCTGTCGTAAACGACAGGGGCCTTGGGTACTACGCAGAACGGCTTAACCGAAGTTGAAGCTTTCCGGTGCCATCTGCATGATCGACTTGGTCGGCTTCAGCATGCTTTCAGCGTGAGCCTTGGAGCGTGGCAGCAAACGGTCAAAATAGAACTCAGCCGTTTCAACTTTGGCCTTGTAGAAGGCCGGCTCATCGTTGCCACCCTTGGCCAGCTTCTCGAAGGCAACAGCCGCCATCTTCGCCCAGAAGAAGGCGAGCATGGCGTAGCCCGAGTACATCAGGAAGTCATTCGATGCCGTACCGACCAGATCACGATCCTTGCGTGCCTGCAGCATGATGCGCACGGTCAGGTAGTTCCACTGGGTGGCGATCTTGGTCAGCTCCCAAACATACGGGCGCATTTCCTTGTTACCGACGTGGTCGCGGCAGAACTTGGCGATTTCGGCAGTAAAGTCGCGAACAGCCTTGCCCTTCGACGACAGCAACACTTTGCGGCCGAGCAGGTCGAGACCCTGAATGCCGGTGGTGCCTTCATACAAGGTCGAGATACGCGCGTCACGAGCGATCTGCTCCATACCGTGCTCTTGGATGAAGCCGTGGCCGCCGAATACCTGCATGCCGAGGTTGGCCGCTTCTAGGCCCAGTTCGGTCAGCACGCCCTTCAGGATCGGGGTGTAGAAGCCGAGCTTGTCATCCCAGAAATCGTAAGTTTCCTTGTCACCGTTGGTGATGCCCACGGCCATGTTGTCGGCGAGCTGAGCAGCAAAGTAGATCATGGCGCGACCGCCTTCAGCCACGGCCTTCTGGGTCAGCAGCATGCGGCGTACATCGCCGTGATGAATCAGCGCGTCAGCAACTTGGTTCGGCTCTTTCTTGCCGGACAAGGCGCGCATGGAGCGACGTTCCTTGGCGTATGGCAGAGCGCCCTGGAAGGACTGTTCAGCGTGGGCAACGCCCTGTACGGCAGTACCGATACGAGCGGTGTTCATGAACGTGAACATGCACTCCAGGCCCTTGTTCGGCGGGCCGATCAAATAGCCGGTGGCTTCGTCAAAGTTAATGACGCAAGTGGCATTGGCGTGAATACCCATCTTGTGTTCGATGGAGCCGGCGGCAACGGTATTGCGCTCGGCAATCGTACCATCCGAGTTAGCAATGAACTTCGGCACGATGAACAGCGAGATGCCGCGTGTACCAGCCGGTGCATCCGGCAGGCGAGCAAGCACGATGTGCACGATGTTTTCCGACAGGTCATGTTCGCCGGCCGAAATGAAGATCTTGGTGCCGGTCAGCTTGTAGGAGCCATCGGCTTGCGGTTCGGCCTTGGTCTTGACCTGCCCCAAGTCGGTACCACATTGCGGTTCGGTCAGGCACATGGTGCCCAGCCAGCGGCCTTCGACCAGTGGTGGCATGAACGTCGATTTCTGCTCGTCGGTGCCGTGCAGCATGATGGTGTTCATGCAGCCTAGCGACAGGCCTGGGTACATGGTGAACGACCAGTTCGCCGTGCCCATCATTTCTGCTTTCAGCAGCGCCAGCGACATCGGCAGGCCCTGGCCGCCAAATTTTACTGGGTAGTTCAGGCCCTGCCAGCCGCCAGCCACATACTGGTCATAGGCTTCTTTGAAGCCCTTGGGCGTGGTGACCACGCCATTGTCGAAATGGCAGCCTTCCTGATCACCGGATTGGTTGATCGGGGCCAGCACTTCTTCGCAATACTTGGCGCATTCGTCGAGGATGGCATCAATCAGATCTGGCGTGGCGTCTTCGCCACCGGGCAGATTCGCATAGTGCTTCGGATAGTCGAACACTTCGTTGATCAGGAAGCGCACATCGCGCAAGGGAGCCTTGTAAGTTGGCATGGTCAATCACCTGAGAGGTTTGTAGTTAACAACGGCATTAAACGAAATTGTAAGCAAATGTGCATTGGCACAAAGCATTGATTCGTTCGGCAATTCGGTAAATTGGACAGAAATGGCGTTTTGTTCAACTAAAACGCCGACTTTCAGATGACTGGCAACTATTTAGCTGCCGGCTCTGCAGGGTGCATGAGCCGGCGGTTGATGTGGAGTTCAGCAGTGAGGCGCTGCTGGCTCAGGACAGTTGCGAAATGTCGGCAACGCGTAGGAACAGCGCGCGCAGCCAAGACAGTAGGCGCAAGCGGTTAGCGCGCACTGACGGGTCGTCGGCCATGACCATGACTTCATCGAAGAAACGATCAACCGGTTCGCGAAGACTGGCCAGCGCTGTTAATGCGGAGCCGTAATCGCCGGCGGCGTAGAGCGGAGCGACTTGGGCCGACAGGGCTTTCACCGCCTCGGCCAGTGCCTTTTCGGCCCCTGGCTGCAGCAGCTCGGCCTGAATCTCGCCGCCGGACGGTGCTTCCTTGGCGAGAATGTTCGACACACGCTTGTTGGCGGCGGCGAGCACGGCAGCCGCAGGCAGGATGCGGAAGGCGGCAACGGCCTTTACACGGCGGTCAAAGTCGCGCGCTACGGTCGGGCGGCAGGCTTGCACGGCCTGAATCACATCCACTGGGATGCCTTGCTCTTCATACATAGCGCGATAGCGGCCGAGCAGGAAGTCGAAGACATCGGCGGCGGTAGTGACCGAGGTCAGCGCGTTGCCGTGCTGTGCCGTGGCGGCCTGCACCAGCTTCTCCAGATCGATATCCAGCGCACCTTCGATGAGGATGCGCAGTACGCCAAGCGCGGCACGACGCAGCGCAAACGGATCTTTCGAGCCGGTCGGCGGCTGGCCGATGCCGAAGATGCCGGTCAGGGTGTCGAGCTTGTCGGCGAGCGCCACGGCCTGGCCGGTCTTTACCGTCGGCAGCGTGTCACCGGCGAAGCGCGGCAGGTATTGCTCGTTGAGCGCAAGCGCAACTTCTTCCGGCAGGCCTTCGTGACGGGCGTAGTGATAGCCGGCGATGCCCTGCAACTCGGGGAACTCGCTGACCAGCTCGGAGGCCAGGTCGGACTTGCAGAGCAGACCGGCGAGACGGGCCTGTTCGACATCGCCGCCGATTTCGCCGGCGATGTGCGCGGCCAGTGCCGAGACGCGCTCGGCCTTGGCGTGGACGGTGCCAAGCTGGGCCTGGAAGACGACAGTCTTCAGGCGCTCGTTGCGCTCGGCCAGGGTGATCTTCTTGTCCTGATTGAAGAAGAACTCGGCGTCGGTCAGGCGCGGGCGTACAACCTTCTCGTTACCGGCAATGATCTTTTCCGGGGCTGACGACTCAATGTTGGCGACGGTGATGAAGCGGGCCATGAGCTGGCCGCTGGCATCGACCAGGCAGAAGTACTTCTGGTTATCCTGCATGGTCGAGATCAGCGCTTCCTGCGGCACGGCGAGGAAGCGTTCCTCGAACGAGCAGACCAAGGGAGCCGGCCACTCGACCAATGCCGTGACCTCATCGAGCAGCGCCTCTGGCATGAGGGCGCTGCCGCCCTCTGCCGTGGCCAGCGCCGTTACGGCGTTGCGAATCTGCGTGCGGCGTTCGGCAAAGTCTGCAATCACATGAGCCGAGCGCATAGCTGCCAGATAGGCATCTGCCGAAGCAATTTCAACGGCCTGTGGGTGATGGAAGCGATGGCCGTGGCTGCTGCGGCCGCTGGCGATATCGAGCAGGCGTGCCGGCACGATGTCGCTGCCGTAGAGCATGACGACCCAGTGCATCGGACGCACGAATTCGACGCGGCTGGCACCCCAGCGCATGCGCTTGGCGATCGGCAGATTCTTCAGTGCCAGGTCGATGATGCTGGGCATCAGTGCCACGGCACTATCACCTTTTACTTCACGCACATAGCGCAGCTTCTCGCCGCTGCGATCGACATCGGCAATATCAATGCCGTTCTTGCGCGCGAAACCGAGGGCGGCCTGCGTTGGGTTGCCGGCGGCATCGAAGGCGGCTTTCACCGGTGGGCCATCGACGGCGATAACGCGATCTGGCTGTTGTGCCGCGAGCTGTTTTACGACCACGGCGAGACGGCGCGGCGCGGCGTAGAAATCGACCCCGTTGTGCACCAAGCCAGCCTTCGCGAGACCATCGGCAACGCCATCACGCAAAGCAGTAGCCAGCATCAGCAGGGACTTCGGTGGCAGCTCTTCGCCACCGATTTCAAACAGAAAATCTTGCGCGCTCATGCTTGCGCCTCCTTCTGAGCCGCAGCGGCTGCCAGTTGTGCCATAACCTCATCACGCAAGGCCGGGTCGGCGAGCGGAAAGCGCAATGCTGCGCGTGAGTCGAGATAGCTTTGGGCAATTGCACGAGCCAGCGTGCGCACGCGCAGGATGTAGCGCTGGCGCTCGGTGACCGAGATGGCGCGGCGGGCATCGAGCAGGTTGAAGGTGTGCGAGGCCTTGAGCACGAATTCGTAGGCCGGCAGCGGCAGCTTGAGCGCCATGATGCGGTTCGACTCGCTCTCAAAGAGGTCGAAGAGCTTGAACAGCTCCGGCACGTTGGCGTGCTCGAAGTTGTAGGTCGACTGCTCGACTTCGTTCTGGTGGAAGACATCGCCATAGGTGACCTTGCCGAACGGGCCATCGGTCCAGACCAGGTCATAGACCGAGTCCACGCCCTGCAGATACATGGCTAGGCGTTCGAGACCGTAGGTGATCTCGCCAGTGACCGGATAGCACTCGATGCCGCCGACCTGCTGGAAATAGGTGAACTGTGTCACTTCCATGCCGTTCAGCCAGACTTCCCAGCCCAGACCCCAAGCGCCCAGCGTAGGCGACTCCCAGTTGTCTTCGACGAAGCGGATGTCGTGAACGGTGGGATCAACACCGATGCGGCGCAGCGACTCCAGATACAGCTCCTGGATGTTGCTCGGATTCGGCTTCAGCACCACCTGGAACTGGTAGTAGTGCTGCAGGCGGTTCGGGTTCTCGCCGTAGCGACCGTCGGCCGGGCGGCGCGAGGGCTGCACATAGGCGGCATTCCAAGTTTCCGGACCGAGCGCACGCAGGAAGGTGGCGGTATGGAAGGTGCCTGCACCCATTTCCATGTCGTAAGGCTGGAGCAAAACGCAGCCTTGTTCGGCCCAATAGCTTTGCAGGGCCAGGATCAAGCCCTGAAAGGTCTGGATCGGTTGTGATGCTTGACTCATTGTGTGTAAACCCCAGGCCGCCGGTCAGTGCCAGCTCGCTGAAGCGAGCACTGGGCTCGCATTCGCTTTAAAAATGAACGCTGGAGTATAGCCGAGCCTCATCATGAAAAAAGCCAGCATACGCTGGCTTCGTTCAAATCATTGCCGCGCAGCAGAAAAACGATGCGCGGTTTGTGGGCTCAGATGCTGGTGACGTCGAGCACAACGCGGGTCTTGCTGTCGATACGCACAGCGCGGTCACCAATCTTGACCAGCTCGGTGCCCTTGGGCTGAACGCTGAGGCCTTTCACCAGGCTGGTATCAACAGCCACGGCTTTGCCGGCCAGCTGTGCGTCAAGCTTGGCACCGATGACTAGCTGGCTTTCATAGCCTTTGGGCAGGTCGCTGCTGCTGTTTGCACTGGCGCCGAAGACGGCACCAATTGCCTTGTTAGTGGCCTTGCCGACGCCAAAGTATTTGCCCAGGGCAACACGATCCTTCAGCGAAATTTTCTGTGCGGCTGTCTGCTTGTAGCCGGCGACGGTTGCCTGTGTCTGGCCCATGCGTGCAGCCAGATCAGCCTTGGTTTTGTCTGCAGTTGCTTGGGCTGCATTCTTGGCCTCAGTGCTTGCTGCTGTCGTTGCGGTTTTCATCGCTTCTGCACTGGATTGGCCGCTGACCATCGCGCCAATACCCGCATTAACAGCGGCATCACGCGAGCCGGTGGCCATTTTAGCTGCGGCTTCTTTGCTGGCTTTCAGATCAAACGGATTGCTGATGCTGGCGCTGCCTTGGGCGCTGGCACCCGGAGCGCTGACGCTGGCGCTGCCTTGAACTTCGGCAGCCTGAGCAGCAGACAGAGAAAATGAAAGAACGGCAGTGGCAATCAAGGAGGTGCGGAACATGAGGGTCATCCTGAGGTTGAAAATGGTGGTGTATTGAACGGGCAATCGGAAAAACCGTTGACGACAAATTCAGGCCTTGGCTTGCAGCGCTTGGCCATGAAACTTGATGCCGGCCCAGCCGTGGCGTTGAAACTGGCGGATATTTGCGTGGTTGCTGCCAGCGGGGTCCGCCAGCACATCGCGCAAATGGCGTCCGAAGCAAAGTAAAGTATCTTCGGCGCTGAGGTTGGCGGCAAGGCCCAATGCAAAAACTCGACAGGCGCCTTCATTCTGCCCGGCGGCATTGCGCACGCAGGCCTCATCGAGGCCATTGTCAAAAGCGGTAGGCGTGTAGTCATAGTGCCTGGCAATCCAGGTCAGCGTATCTTCAAAGTCGCAGCGTTGAGCGCGCAGATCAGCGAGCAGTTGTTGCAAAGTCATGGTGATGCCTCCGGATATAGGGAGGCTTTTTCGCGGTTTGCACCGTGTGCGTCAAGCGCAATTGATGACATTTGTTCTATCGAACTCATCAGTCTCTGACATAAAATGCCCTCCTGTTAACTCTACCTAAGTCCAAGATGCCCTGAGGGATGTCCATGTCTATTGATCACGCCGAGCTCGAACTCTTTCGCGATAACGTCAAGCGCTTCCTTGAAAACGAAATCCGCCCTCACTATGAACAGTGGGAAAAGGGCTCGTGGATGCCGCGTGAAATCTGGAACAAGCTTGGCGAGAACGGCCTGCTTTGTGTAGACCAGCCGGAACAGTACGGCGGCGTTGGCGTACCGTTCCAGTATTCCATGGTCATCCTCAACGAAATGGCCAAGATGGGTCTGGCTTCGCTGGCCACGGGTGTTAGCGTGCACTCCGATATCTGTGCGCCGTACATCGAGCATCTGGCGCAAGAATCGGTGAAGTCGGTCTGGCTGCCGAAGCTGGCCTCGGGTGATGCGGTAGCTGCTATCGGCATGACTGAGCCGGGTGCAGGCTCTGACCTCGCGGGTATTCGTACTACTGCCGTTCGGGATGGTGATTTCTACGTCGTCAACGGTTCCAAGACCTTTATCTCCAATGGCCAGCACGCCGATGTGGTGATCATGGCCGTGAAGACCGACCCGGCTGCCGGCTCCAAGGGCGTGTCGCTGCTGCTGATCGACACCTCCCTGCCCGGCTTCGCCAAGGGCAAGAAGCTGGAGAAGATGGGTCTGCACTCGCAGGACACTTCCGAGCTGTTTATGGACAATGTTCGCGTGCCGGCCGACTGCTTGCTCGGCCAGGAAGGCAAGGGCTTTGCCTACATGATGAACGAGCTGCCGCGTGAGCGTCTGAACATCGCTGTGATTGCTGTGGCCGCTTCCGAGGGCACGTTGGAAGAAACCATCAAGTATGTGCAGGAGCGCAAGGCATTCGGTAAGCCGCTGGCACAGCTGCAGAACACTCGCTTCACACTGGCGACCTGCAAGACCGACATCCTGGCTGCTCGTGCTTTCGTGAACAACTGCGTTGACCTGCATGCCGAAGGCAAGCTGGATATTCCGACCGGTGCAGCCGTGAAGCTCTATACCACTGAGCTGCAAGGCCGTGTTGCCGATGCCTGCCTGCAGATGCACGGTGGCTATGGCTACATGCTCGAGTATGGTGTGGCCCGTGCTTATGTCGATGCTCGTATTCAGCGCATCTACGGCGGTGCCAGCGAAATCATGAAGGAAGTGGTTGCGCGCGAAATTCTCGGTCGCTGAGAAAATTGCTGTAATGAAAAAACCGGGCTAAAAGCCCGGTTTTTTCATTCTGCTACGGTGAAATCAGTCGTTGTTACGCTCAGCTTCAACCTTAGTCGCTTGGAAGGTGCCATCACTGTTTTGTGTGCCTTTGACCTCAACAAAGTTGCCGTTAGCCACGACCCCTTTCACGGTGGCATTGGCGTAGTTGACAGCCAGCGTGTCGAGATTGAAGGTTTTTGTTGAACTGTTGAAGTTGCTGATATTGCCTTTGACTTCGATGTAGCCGCCTGTCGGTGTTGTTCCGCTTTTGGTTTCAACTTTCACTGCCACCAGAACATCACCGCTCATGTTGCCTTTGATTTCCACATACTGGCCGGGGTTCGGAATAGCAAGGTTGCCATTGTCGACACAGATGGACTGCACGAGGTAATCGCCATTACAGCTGGTATTAGTGGCGCTTTCCACGATGCCATACAGCTCGGTGGTGTAGCTTACGGCAGCGCCGTCGTGCTTGCTTTCGCGATAACCTTCTTGCTCGATTTGGCGGGCGATCAGCGTGGTGCCGTTGTAACTTCCCTTGATTTCAAGACGATGGCCAACAGCCGGCGTGTAGGACGCACTGGTATTAGCATTGTCATCCTCTCGTTGGGCATTACTGATATCAACAGATACGCCGGCAACGGTCAGGATGTTGCCATTGACCGCATCAACAACCCCCTTGAGTTTGACCACAGCGCCGTTTTGGCCATTGAGATCATTACGGGCACCACGCAGTTTGATCTTGTCGGCTGTCATTGTGGTTGAGCCATTGCTGCAGCCCGGGAGTGTGGAGCAGCTGGCTTTGACGAGGCTGCCGTTGGCTAGTCCGGTTGGCAGCGCTACAGCACTGGTCACAGCCAAGGTACCGATGTTGAAGGTCTTACCTGCGAGGTTGGAAACCCGACCGTAGGCCTCGAAGCGTGTTTGCGGAGCGGCTTCAATGCGTGAGGCAATAATTTTGTCGGGAGTGCCTTGCTGCAGCAAACCATACACTTTCACATTGGCGGCATTTGCTAGGTTGCCCACGATCAGTGTTTTAGCGGTTGTTTCAACTGCTTGGCCAAGCACGGTAAATGTGGATACCCCGGAGGCGGTTTGCAAGCCACTCACGGGGCCTTGGAGTAGTCGACGCACTTCGATGGTTTTGGCTTCACCGGAGACCAGATCATCCGACGATGTGCCTTCGACATTGACGGTCATGCCGATGCGCAAGGTGTCGCGGCTGAGGCTGTTGCCATCTTCGTCGATGACATTGGCACCGACGGATGAGTAGCGAACGCCATCCACAATGACTGAGCCAAAGCCGGTGATAGTGCCTTGCGATACCGTGTTGGCGGCTGGGCTGGTGCTGCCGCCGCCGCTACCACCACCGCAGGCGCTTAGTAGGGCGGCGGCGATCAGGCCGGCTGTGCTCAATTTCAGTGACATATTCATTGGCGTTCTCGGTGTCTGTATGAGGAACACCAAGACTGTCGTCAGGCCTGACCTTGCCAAAAAATGAACATTGAATTAACGCGGGTTGGAATTTGTAATGCTTTGTACTAATTGCGCTGTGGCACCTTCATCAGCATGGCGAAATAGAAACCATCGTAGCCCTCGGGCTCCGGCAGCAGCTGCCGGCCTTGCGGACGCCATTGACCGGGCATGTCGTCGCCGGCCAGTTGCAATGGGATGCTCTGGGCATCCGGCGTACGCGCCAGGAAGGCGACGATCTGGTCTTCGTTCTCGGCCTTGAGCAAGGAGCAGGTGGCGTAAAGCAAGCGGCCACCAGGCTTCAGCGTGCGCCACAGCTGTTGCAGCAATTCCGCCTGAATAGCCACGGTCTGCGCGATATCGGTAGCGCGGCGCAGCAGCTTGATGTCGGGGTGGCGACGAATCACGCCGGTGGCGCTGCAAGGGGCATCGAGCAGAATGGCGTCAAATAGCTCGCCATCCCACCAGCTGTCGAGGTCGGCGGCTTCGGCGCATTGAACGCTGATCTGCGGCGCGGCTTTGGCGCCATCAGCTTCGCCGATGGCAAAACCAGCGCGAGCCAGATTCTCTTCCACGCGCACGAGACGATTCGGGTCGTTGTCGAGCGCGACCAGGCTGTGCAGCGTCGGCTGGATTTCCAGCAGATGTGCGGTCTTGCCGCCGGGGGCCGCGCAGGCGTCGAGCACGCGCTCACCGGCCGCCGGGGCCAGAAAGCAGGCGGCCAGCTGGGCGGCTTCGTCTTGCACAGACAAATCACCGCTGGCGAGTCCGGGCAGGCTGTGTACCGGCACGGGTTCGGTGAGGCGCAGTCCATCCGGCGAAAAATGGGTTGCGACCACGGGCAGGCCGGCCTCAAGCAGACTGGCCAGTGCGGCTTCGCGTGTTTGACGGCCACGATGCACGCGCAAGGTGGTCGATGCCGGGCTGTTGTTGGCGGCGATAATGCTGTCCATTTGAGCCGGCCAGTCTTTTTCTAGCGCGCGCAGCAACCAGGCCGGATGGGCATGGGTCATGAGCTTGGCGGCATGGACCAGCTCGGCTTCGCGCCGCTGCAGGTTGCGCAGCACGCCATTGATGAAGCCGGTGAGCTTGTCCATGCCGAGCTGACGCGCCGCTTCCACGGTTTCAGCCAGTGCGGCGTGATCGGGGATGCGCATACCCAGCAGCTGGTGTGCGCCGAGCAGCAGCAGCGCCTCAACTGTATGGTCCTTGGTGGCGCGCTCCAGCAAGGGTTTGATCAGCGTGCGGTAGTAGATGGCATGGCGGGCGGTGCCTTGCACCAGCTCCTGCAACAAGCCCACATCCTCGCTGCGGCAGGCCTTCTGCGCCGGCGGCAAGGTGCTGCTCAGCGAGCGCTCGCCAGCAAGTGTCGGCGCTAAAGCCTGTGCGGCCAGCGCGCGAACGCCGAGTGTGCGAGGGCGGGCTGGAACCCGTGAGCGAGCGGACGAACGAGGTGCGGTCATGTGCCAAAGCCTTTGCCGGGCTGCAAGGCTGCCGGTCGTGAGTTGAGTAGCAGGGAGACAGACATGGCTTTGCCGCCAGCCATCTGCAGGGTGTCGATGAGTAGTACCGTGCCCTGCCCGGCAGCTACGGCCAGGCCGGTCTTGTCCGCGCGCAGAATCATGCCGGCCGGCGCGGTGGTGGTTTCGTCTTTGCTGGCGTGGGCGAGCCAGATGCGCACGGTCTGGCCGGCCAGCGTGCTATGCGCGACGGGCACGGCGTTGAAGGCGCGAGTCCGGCGTGCGATGTCTTGCGCCGGCAGCTGCCAGTCGATCAGCGCCTCTTCCTTGCTGAGCTTAGCGGCATAGGTGGCGAGCGCGGCATCTTGCGGTTCGGCGGTGAGCTTTTCGCCATCGCGCAGGGCATCCGCCACGGCCAGCAAGGCATCGCCGCCGAGCAGCGCCAGCCGGTCATGCAGGCTGGCGCCGGTATCGCTGGCCGAGATCGGGCATGTCGCTTTGTAGAGCATGGCTCCGGTGTCGAGGCCGGCATCCATCTGCATGATGGTGATGCCGGTTTCGCGGTCACCGGCGAGGATGGCGCGCTGGATCGGTGCAGCGCCACGCCATCTCGGCAGCAGCGAGGCATGCACATTGATGCAGCCCAGACGCGGCGTGTCGAGTACGCGTTGCGGCAGGATCAGGCCGTAAGCGGCGACCACCATGAGGTCGGCCTGCCATTCGGCCAGTTCGAATTGCGCATCGGCATCTTTCAGCGATGCGGGCTGGCGGACGGGAAGATCATGCTCCAGCGCGAGCTGCTTGACCGGGCTGGCCTTGAGCTCGCGCCCGCGTCCAGCGGGGCGATCTGGCTGGGTATAAACCGCAACGATTTCGTGATTGCCCTGCAATAGCGCGCGCAGGCTTTCGGCAGCGAAATCCGGCGTGCCGGCGAAAATGATGCGTAAAGAACTATCCAAGGCGATGAACCTGCTGGGGACTGGCGTTCAAGCGTTGGCTCGATGCAATTTTTCGAGCTTGGTCTTGATGCGATTGCGCTTTAAAGAGGACAGGTAGTCAACAAACAGCTTGCCATCGAGATGGTCGATTTCATGCTGAATGCAGACCGACAGCAGGCCGTCGGCATCCAGTGTGAACGGCTGGCCGTGGATGTCCTGCGCAGTGACGCGAATGCGGTCGATGCGCTCGACGCTTTCGTAAAAGCCCGGTACCGACAGACAGCCTTCATCGTAGGCTTTGGTGTCGTCACCGAGCTTTTCAATCTTCGGGTTGATGAAGATCTGCGGGGCCGACTGATCTTCGCTCAGGTCCAGCACGAGCAGGCGAATATGATGATTCACCTGTGATGCAGCCAGGCCGATGCCAGGGGCCGCATACATGGTTTCCAGCATGTCTTTCGCCAGCTGCGCCAGCGCATCGTCAAACACGGTGATCGGCTTGGCGATGGTGCGCAGACGGTTGTCGGGGAATTCCAGAATCGGGAGCTGAGCCATTTTTTTCCTCCGGCCGCTAGCGAAAAGCGCGAACCGGTACTAGACCTATAGCAGGGCCGTTACGGCCGTTGCGCACATTATAGCCATGGATGGCCCTGCTCGCTAACGCTGTACGGTATTCGCTACAGGTTTTGGCGGGTCTTCACGGGCTCAGGGGAGAGCAAAATGGATGTTGCTGATGCCATTGCGTTATATCTGCTGCTGGAGCAGCAGCCTGCAGCGTATCGTCATGCGCTGGAATACATAGGATCACCCACGGTGGCGTTGGCCGCAGATGCCGGACAATGGCGAGCCGCAGGCATGGGCACGGCTGCATGTGAGCGCCGTGCGAATTGGCCTCACGGCCGGAGTGTTGCCGCGATTCGGGAGCAATGGCTGAAAAGCTTGCGCTGGTTGGAGTCGGAGCATCGAGGCATCTGGTTTGATTCGGCAAGCAATGATGCTGCCGAGCACGCCTGGCCAAGAGCATTTGCAGGGCTGAGCAAGCGCCCGCCTCTACTGTTCTGGCACGGTGATGACAGCCTCATGGGCTTGCCACAAATTGCGATTGTGGGCAGCCGTGCCGCGACGCGAGCTGGCCTGGCGCAGGCGCAGTTATTGGCGGCGGAGCTGGCACAGGCCGGCATCACCGTAACCAGTGGTCTTGCCAGCGGTATCGATGGTGCGGCGCATGCCGGGGCACTGTCGGTCGATGGCCGGACACTCGCAGTCTTGGGGTGTGGGCTAGATCGCATCTACCCGCCTCGGCATCAGGATCTGGCGCAGCATGTTGCGCAGTGCGGATTGCTGGTGTCTGAATTTGCCCCCGGCAGTGCGCCTGAGCCTTGGTGCTTTCCACGCCGAAACCAGGTTATCGCAGCATTGAGTCTGGGTGTGCTGGTGGTTGAGGCTGGGCCGAAAAGTGGCTCGATCATTACGGCGCAGGCAGCGGATCAGCTCAGTCGTTTGGTTTGGGCAATGCCTGGCTCGGTGTCGAGCCTGCAATCTCGCGGCTGCCATGCGTTGATTAGGGCTGGGCAGGCCAGATTGGTGGAAACAGCACAGGATGTTATTGAGGATGCCCTGCCGACACTGCGTGACTGGTATGGCCAACCTGTGGCTCCATTACCAATGGTGGGTGATTTGCAGTTATCACGCGTGCAGCCGGGTGCGCATGGCCAACACCTGTTGTCGATCATGGGCTGGCAGGTTGCAGCCGTAGATAGTTTGCTCGCACAGGCCGACTTGGCTGCCGATCAGGTGCTGATGACGTTGAGCGAGCTGGAAATAGCCGGCTGGATAGGCGCTGTGCCGGGCGGTTACCAGCGTTTGGGCACCTGACCACGGCTATGCTGCGTGCTAGACTGAAACGATTTTGTCAGTGTGATGAAGCATGGCCGCAACACCTTCAGCAATTCATCTTCAGCGGGCTGTCTCTGCTATACGCAGCGGTGGCGTTATTGCCTATGCCACCGAGGCTGTGTGGGGACTGGGCTGCGATCCTTGGCAGGCCGAGGCTGTAGAAAAAATATGGCAAATCAAGCGCCGTGACCCTGGCAAGGGCCTGATTCTCATTGCCTCGCAGTGGCAGCAATTAGCACCTTGGCTCACCGATTTGTCTGATGAGCAGATCGGGCATTTGCGCGCTAGCTGGCCCGGCCCGGTGACCTGGCTGGTGCCGGTGCCGCGCGATTTTCCGGTCTGGCTACGCGGGCGGCATGAGAGCGTGGCCCTGCGCGTTAGCGCCCACCCCGGCGTGAAAGCCTTGTGCGATGCTTTTGGCGGGCCGCTGGTGTCGACCAGTGCCAATCGCGCTGGCGCGCCGGCCGCGCGCAGCCTGTTTGATGTGCGTCAAAGACTGGGCGCCGAGCTCGACTATATCCTGCCGAGCACCACGGGCCAGCTGGCTCGTCCCACTGAAATTCGTGATTTAAAGAGCCTGCGCGTGATTCGTGCTGGCTGATCTGGAGACCCGATGAACGCGTCTGACATTGCTGCCGTAAAAGCCTATCTGATGGATCTGCAAGATCGTATCTGCGCCGAATTGATGGCTGCCGATGGCAGCACTTTCCGAGAGGATAGCTGGACGCGCGCAGAGGGTGGCGGCGGTCGTAGCCGTGTACTTGAGAATGGCTCAGTCATCGAGAAAGGTGGGGTCAATTTTTCTCATGTCATGGGCGGCAAGATGCCTGCCTCAGCTACGGCGCATCGGCCCGAACTCGCCGGGCGCAGCTTCCAGGCCATGGGCGTGTCGCTAGTTATCCACCCGCGCAATCCGTATGCCCCAACCTCGCATGCCAATGTGCGCTTCTTTATTGCAGAGGCTGAAGGTCAGGAGCCGGTATGGTGGTTTGGCGGTGGCTTCGACCTCACGCCTTATTACGGCAATGACGACGACTGCCAGCATTGGCACGAGACCGCTGCACAGGCTTGTCAGCCCTTTGGCGCGGCGGTGTATCCACGCCTGAAAAAATGGTGCGATGACTACTTCTTCATCAAGCATCGCAACGAGCCGCGCGGTGTGGGCGGATTATTCTTTGATGATTGGAACGAAGGTGGTTTCGATTCGGCTTTCGCCTTCATGCGCAGTGTGGGAGATGCCTATGTACCGGCCTATCTTCCGATTTTAAAGCGCCGCAAGGATCAGCCTTACGGCGAGCGTGAGCGCGAATTTCAGCTCATTCGTCGTGGGCGCTATGTCGAATTCAATCTGGTTTATGACCGAGGCACGCTGTTCGGCCTACAGACCGGTGGCCGTACCGAGTCCATTCTGATGTCGCTGCCTTCGGCGGTGAGTTGGCGCTATGACTGGCACCCGGAACCAAATTCGGCAGAGGCGCTGCTCTATACCCGCTATTTGAAGCCGCGTTCTTGGTGGCCCGAAATAGGACCAGCGCTGGATGGATCGGAGGCCGCAGCCCATGGCTGATCGTTATGCCGTGATTGGCAACCCGATAGCGCACAGTAAGTCGCCGATGATTCATGGTGAGTTTGCCGGGCAAACCAGGCAGGACCTGACCTACGAGGCCTTGCTGGCGCCGCTGGATGATTTTGCCGGTGCCTGGCAGCGTTTTCGCGAGGCCGGCGGCAAGGGTGCC